>Ga0116227_10000007_pt1 | contig 385394 bp, 621 predicted proteins | sample S1TSphgellanicum_FD_89693 | JGI IMG/M metagenome (GOLD analysis project Ga0116227, IMG submission 89693) | Host-associated microbial communities from peat moss isolated from Minnesota, USA - S1T2_Fb - Sphagnum magellanicum MG | ecosystem: Host-associated > Plants > Peat moss > Unclassified... | reverse complement strand
CTGTTACCTCAGTTGCGTTATCAGGTGGAACAACAGGATTAACTGTTTCGGGAAGTCCAATTACAACAACTGGGACTATTACATTAGCCGGTACATTGGCTGTCGCTAATGGAGGTACTGGTGGAACATCACAATCTACAGCTAGGAATGGTATTGGGGCTGCAGGTGTAACACAATCGACAGGAATATCGGCCTTAATCGAATTGCCGACAAACAAGACCTATACGATTCTATTATCATCGCCGTTTGCATGGACTGCGACATCTATTTCGGCCATAACTAGCTCAGGGACCTGTTCGGTACAGGCTACAATTAATGGAACAAACATGACAGGCGGATCAGTATCGGCTTCTAATACAATTGCGACAAGTTCAATAACTGCTGCAAATTCTATATCAGCTACTAATGTGGTTGCAATTGTAATCAGTTCTAATAGTTCTGCCGCTGATTTATCAATAAGCATTACAGGAACAAGGACTTTGGCATAATATGACGATGAGAGATTTGATCTCAATTTCGGTATTATCTAATAAGAAGAATTATCGAAATCCACAGTCAGCAACATCGCCCCCATTATTTACATCGCCACCGTCAATTAATGGGACTCCTAGAGTTAACACTGCGGTATCATACACACCGGGAATTGTTACTGGTAATCCAACTCCGAGTGTTACAAGGCAATGGTTGTTTAATGGTTTAGTGATATCGGGGGCAACCGATATCACTTATACTCCAACGATTGGACAACTAGGCGGAACTCTTTCAATTCAAGAAAGTGCAACAAATACCGTGGGTGGCCCGATTTTATCAACAAGTTCGGCTATAACTATACAAGCTGCTGATACGGGAACCATTTCTATTAGTACACCATTACAATACGAAGTACATCAACGTACTGGAAATTTCGGTTCAATTCAAATATCTGGAACTCATACCGGATTTACTGACACAATTGAGGCTAGTTTTAATGGTGGTCCATATTCCGATGTACAGTCATCTGTACCGGCAGGTAATTTCAGCGGGACAATAACTCTGCAGGCTGCCGGGCAAGGAACGTTAACTGTCCGTAAGAAATCTTCTACCAATATTCAGGCAACTGTTTCTCTCGTTGGAATTGGTGATATATTCATGACTGCCGGAGATAGTATTGCCGAAGGCCGCGGAGACAATCCTCAGGTATATTCAAATCCTACATTGAAGGCTACCATGTTTTATCTGGGCCAATGGCAAGATTTACAGGATTCAGGTCCAAATCATGGTAGCCATTGGCCATTAATGGCAACACAGATTATGGCACAGACTGGATTTCCAGTTGCTTTTATTAAAACTGGTGTCGGCGGCACAGACGTTGCTGGAGTAAATAATCAATGGGCTAAGCCTAATTCTGCATATTCGGGGGCAATATCTGCGGTTAATGCATCATCTGTTACAAGTTTTAAAGGAATTTTAGATCATTTAGAACCTAATGCAATTGTAAATCCTTCCACATTATCCCAATCAACATATAATACCGCAGTTGATACCTTAGTTTCTAATTTTACATCTGATTTGCCACCATTTGATTTATATTTTGGTGTGGTATGTGGACAGGTTATTACAGGAAATCCACCAGATCCTGTAGCTGCGAAGAATAATACTCGAGGCGCCGTTATGGAGGCATGGGCTGATAATCCAAAAGTAGCACCAGGTTGTGTGCTAATTGATCAAGCATATAGGGATGGTGTACATCCATTGACAGATCCTGAATTATTAGAGGTTGGAAATCGATTTTGGATGATGCTGAAGGAAAAATGTTTTGGAGGTAGTGCCGGCGAGGGACGTGGACCGAGATTAGTAAGTGCAGCCTGGAATGGTACAAGAAATCAGCTTACGTTGATTTATGATCGTGCATTAAAGACCGGACAGACACATTCAACAGCATGCCATCTTATTTTAGATAATGGTTCTACAATGACAATTACTTCTGTGACCTATAATAGTGGAAATGTAAATTCGTTATTTTTGAATACAAGTACATCAGCTATTGGCCCTGCTGGAACAACAACCGTAACATTTGCTAATGGTGATACCGCTGCTGGGGTGGTAGTTCCACGAAGTACAGACATATCATTAGTAGGTGGCGGCACGGTATCTCTTCCGGCAGAACCATATTGGAATCATATAGTTTCGGGTTAATTTTAAGAATAATAATTTTCGATAAATATAGAAAACTGAATATTATTCAGAGTAGGAGTAAATTTTATGGCATTATCCTTTAATGGAACAAGTTCTCAGTTATTCATTAATAATAAATTAATATCTGTGGCATTTCCGACTACATTATTTTGCTGGACCAAACCGACAAATTTATCAATTGCCGGATTTCCCTTAATGATTGGGCAATCATCAGGAACAAGCGAAGAACTCGGAATTTACAATGCAGCAAATGGATCGGGTAAGATGCAATCCTGGGCGAGTCAGAATGGAAATATTGGATCAATACAAAGTTCTGCAAGCGTGGTAACTACTCCGTGGGAACCATGTATGTGTGTTTTCACAAATGCAAATTCAGCAACTATCTATTATGCAAATGGATCAGCGGTTACCGCTGATCCAGGTGGATTTACACCGTTTGTTTCTCTAATGAATAAAACAACTGTTGGAAGTCGACCAAATAATTCATTTTGGTTCAGTGGAGATATTGCGGAAATAGCAATATGGAATATAGCTTTGTCTGGTTCTGATTGGACGGCCTTATTGGCCGGCGCCGCCCCTGAAACAGTTTCTAATTCGTCATTAATTGATTCGTGGTCATTATTGACACAGGCATCAACTCAAACCGGAACAAAGGGAAATGTATTCACATCTGTAAATACCTCACAGGCTGCAACTCATCCAATTGTGAGAAATGTTGCTCCTGTATTATCATCACCGACAGTAACGTCTATAACAAGTTCCACAGCGACCGGATCTGTAACAACTGATGGATCCGATGGAACTATGTATTCTATTGTTTCAACTTCAGCGACTCCACCGAGTGTAGCTCAAATTCAGGCAGGGCAAAATAGTTCAGGAGTGGCAGCTGTATGGAGTGGAAATCAAGCGATTAGCTCTAGTGGAACTAAGAATTTTTCAATTACTGGTCTGGCAAGTAGTACCACATATTATGCCTATTTTCAACACAAAAATGCCGCGGCAGCAGATTCATTGGTTGTTTCGAGTAGTAGCTTTACCACATCGGCTGTTGTAGCTGCTGCGGCTATAATTACCAATTTTATGTTCTAAATCTGTTTGGATGAAGATAGAATATCGTGATAAAAACATCTGATAATGCTTGGTATCAAAAAACCTGGTTGCCCTTTGCTGCGGCAGCGTATATACTAATTTGTCTGTTTGATTTCATGATTATGCCGGTATATGTAGCTGCTCATAATAGCCGAGTTGAAAGTAGAGTATTTGCCTTACTTGAGGGTAAGGATGCAGCTTCTTTTGCCGACGGATTAGTAAAATCAAACCAGGCTACAAGACAATGGAATCCGTTGACATTACTCGGCGGCGGCATGTTTCATTTGGCATTTGGTGCATTGTTAACGGGTGGCGCAGTCACCCGTGGCATTGCTAAAAAATCTGAAGTCGAAGGTTATTATAGAAGTGGTACCGGATATTATGAGGAAGAAGATGCTTCTGCATATAGACAAGGTCGTCCGAGGTATGAGTATGGATCCGGATATAGAAACCAGCAACGACTTCCGATATCGACAGCAACAGACAAACCGATGCCAAAGACAACAAGTTTGGATGACGATACATAATAAAGGAAGTAAATTGAATAAGGTTGTCTTTACGTTCGGCAGGTTAAATCCTCCCACAAAGGGGCATGAAAAATTAATGAAGGCTGTAATACATGCAGCCCGCGAAGAGAATGCGAGTAATATCGTTTATCTTTCCCACACTCAGCACAATAAGACCGATCCCTTGGATTATGATTTCAAGGCAGAGATTTGCAAGAAGGCATTTCCTCTTGTAAACATCAGCAAAGACAATTCTATTAAGACGCCATTTCAGGCACTCGAGGCTTTATCGAAAAATTACGATAAAGCCATTCTTATTGTGGGTAGTGATCAAGTTTCCGAATTTACAGAACGAATGATGCCCTACGCTAAGGAATGGGGCATTGAATTAGATGTTAAATCGGCCGGCCTCAGAAATAATTCAGGCAAGGTAAATGGTGTTAGTGCATCCAAGATGCGAAAGTATGCACAGCAAGGTAAGCTTGAAGAATTTTTCAAATGGTGTCCAACACTATTATCCGACAAAGATAAGAAGGAACTATTTCGTAGAGTCTTCCGCTCGCTCAGGATTTCGGAATAATTATTCTATTTTGAATTTATTACTTTTCTTACGATTTTCATCTTTGGTTAATATCTGAAGATTAAACTCATTGTGTAAACCACAGACTAACTTATGATTAGAAGGGATAATATGATCAACCTCATGAAGTATTCCAGTTTCTTTTGTAAGTTTTCTTGCTTCTATATAGAATTCTAAAATCTTATCTTTGTCAGCCCATGCTGGCATTGACTGATCCCTTTTCTTCTTCCTATTTGCAATATAAGCTGCCCATTTAGCCTTTCTTTCTTCGATTGTTATATATTCGGAAGATGTTTTTACTTTCTTGGTATAGACTCTTTTTTCTTTTGGTTTCTTTGGGCCTATAAATTCTTGATTTAGAATTTTTCTATCTTTTGCCTTTATCTTCAATTCCTCTTTTGATATGTTAGGCTTACCAAGTGTTCCATGTCGACTTTTAGCCGAAAAGATTCCCTGATGGCTTTTGCAACAACAAGAACTTCTCCAATTAGTGAAAGGTTTACCACATTCGGGTAATGCACAATATTTGATAGTATTCATACAAATATTTACCGCGTAATAAGGAAATGTTGCACTGCAAGAGGTAAATATGCTACATTACAAATATCGTGCAATGCACAATAATAAACAGGAGACACTATATGTTCAGACCCATTCCAAAGACCCCACAAGAATTTTTCAAAGTAACTTCGAGCTACCTTACTCAGTTTCCAAAGAACGAAACTGATGTGAAGGCATTGCTTGAAAAGGTTAAGGCCGTTTTCCAAGCTGAATCCAAGAACAGCAAGGAAATGTGGCAGATTTATCAGAAGGCAACTACCGGTGATGCATCGGTAAATGAAATTGCCAAGGCCAACAAGATAGCACATGAATTGATGGTTTCTACTCGCTTTGCATTCTTGCTTGCGATCCCGGGAACTGTTTTTGTTCTTCCAATGTTGGTTGAATTTGCTAAGGAATTTGATGTCGATCTTATTCCTACAAGCGTAGCGGAAGAATTCGCTATCGGTTAATAACCGACGCATCATGTGATAAATACATGATGCGAATTCTAGAACTATTATTACCGAAAGGGGCTATGAGTGATCGTAGCCTCTCGCCGCAAACAGCCATGCGTATTGACATGCTCCAAGGACGCATGGATCGATATGTTGATAAGATTATGCACCCAGGAACATCTCCTAACGGCAGAGAATTCCTAAAAGATAAGCTTCGTGCAGATTATCGTGAACTTAAAGGCCTAGTTCCGGAAATGTGCATGTCAAATACCTTATCTGAAGCAGTACATCGTTTGCCACTCTCAAATGATGATTTTGAGCTTGCAAAGAAAATGCTTGAGAAACCAATCCCTGCTGTGATAGCACCGATTTTTATTGAAGGCCTAATTGATGACGATGAATTAACAGATCAGTTCAAGTCAATCGAAGAATCAGAGCCCGGTCAAGATGTTAGACCGCTAATTGTCGAATGGTTCAAGCGAGTAATGCCTGACCAAATGTACAGATTTACCGGTGATGTACGTGATGACAATCAAGCCAAGGGTTTATTGTCTCCAATTCACGGCTATGATCCCCATATGTATAAGGGAACCAACGATCCTATTACCGGGGATGCCTACGGAAGATTCTGATCTCCCTTTTTTGACTTGCATTGAAACTCTTGACTTTCAATGTTGTCTAGAGTATACTTACTGAAATGGTAAGTAATTTATGTTCTATGTTTACGCTTATCTTAGAGTAGATAATACTCCTTATTATATCGGTAAAGGATCAGGTAAAAGATTTCTCGGTCGACATACTGTAAATGTCCCACCGGATAAATTTCGGATTATTATACTCGAGTCTAATCTTACAGAAATAGGTGCATTTGCACTAGAACGAAGATATATTCGTTGGTATGGCAGAAAAGATATCGGAACAGGTATTCTTAGAAATTTAACCGACGGTGGTGAAGGCGCCTCGGGAAGAAAACATACTGCTGAAACCAAACAGAAAATGTCTGATGCTAAAACACCGGAAATTAGAGAAAAATTAAGACAGCAACACTCTGGTGAAAATAGCTCATTTTTCGGCAAAAGACAACCCGACTGGGTTTATGAAAAAGCAACCGAAGCAAGATCTAAATTGCAGCACCCGATGTTGGGTCGCAAACACACAGAATCCGCAAAAGAATCAATGAGTAAGAATATGTCTGGTAGAGTGCCTTATAATAAGGGACAACCACAGACGCCTGAAGCAAAAATGAAACAGAGTGCATCGATGAAAGAGCGATGGGCTAAAAGAAAATTAGAGCAGGAGAAAAATAAAAATGGCGAAACTTAGCCAAGAAAATATCACACGTCTGAAACAACTCGTTCAAGATGGTGTATCAGTTCTTCAGGAATGCGAAGACCTGAAGCAAGGTCTCAATGAAACAGTGAAGGCAATCGCCGAGGAACTAGAAGTCAAACCAGCACAGTTGAATAAGCTAATCAAGATCGTTCAAAAGGGTCGAATGAATGACGCCCGTGAAGATTGGGACGAACTTGAAGAACTATACAAGGCTGGAGGTCTCGGCTAATGTATATTGACGCCTTGTTCAAAAGAGGCGGTGATAGCGAAGTAATCAAAATTGTTGAACGTGTTAACGGTAAGAGAGTTTACCGGGAATTCCAACCTGACTATCACTTCTTCATTAATGACCCGAAGGGTCTTAATAAGACCATCTACGGTAATTCCGTAAAAAAGGTAGCGCCACGCACCTATGCTGAAAAGCAGAAGCTAATGAAAACTGTGGCAAGCAATACGAAAACATGGGAATCGGATGTAGATCCAATCTTCCGCTGTATTGAACACAATTATCAGGGGCAAGATGCTCCTTCCCTTAACATTGCATTCTTCGACATTGAAACCAGCTTTGATAAAGAGTCGGGCTGGTCAGAAGCAAGCGAAGCACTAAATTACATCACTTCAATTTCTGTTCATCTGCAATGGCTAGATGAAATTATCTGCTTGGCATTGCCACCAGAGACATTGACCTGGGATGAAGCTAATGAAATTGCAAATAAGGTAGGTAATGTAGTTCTATTCAAGAACGAAGCAGACATGCTTAATGCATTCATTGACGTTGTCGAAGATGCAGACATTCTTAGTGGATGGAATAGTGAAGCATACGATATTCCTTATGTTGTAAATCGTATCAAGCGTGTTCTTGGTAAGCATGAAGCTCGCAGACTTTGTCTGTGGGACCAGCAACCTAAAGTTCGTGAATTTGAACGCGGCGGCAAGACTCAACCAACTTACGACCTTATTGGTCGTGTTCACGTTGATTATCTTCAGCTTTACAAGAAATACAACTATGAAGAAAGACATAGTTATGCGTTGAATGCTATCTCGGAAATTGAACTTAACGAAACTAAGGTACAATACGAAGGTACGCTTGACGAACTCTACAATGACGACTTTGAGCAGTTCTTACAGTATAACATCCAGGATACGCGACTTCTTGATCGATTAGATAAGAAGCTCCAGTTCATGGATCTTGCAAATTCGATTGCACATGCCAACTGTGTTCTAATTCAGACCACAATGGGTGCGGTTGCAGTTACTGACCAGGCTGTACTTGTCGAAGCACACAATCGCGGACTTATCTGTCCAGATAAGAAGCGTGGTAGCGACGAAGAAGCAAATCGTGCTGCAGGTGGCTGGGTTGCAACTCCAAGAAAGGGATTCCATCGCTGGATTGGTTCAACTGACATGAAGTCTCTGTATCCGTCGGTTCTTAGAGCACTGAATATGAGTCCAGAAACAATTGTTGGACAGATTCGTCTAGATCGTACAAACGATGCAATCGGCATTTGGGAAAAGAAAGGTGCGAAATACACATTCGCTAACTGGTGGAACGATAGATTCAACGTTCTAGAAATGGAAGACTTTTATAATCAAGATATTGCCAATAAGCTAACTCTTGATATGGAAGACGGCTCTGAATTTGAAGTCACTGGCAAGGAATTGCATGACTTGATTTTCAAGAGTGGACAGCCATGGTGTATCAGTGCAAACGGTACAATCTTTAGAACAGATATTGACGGTATTATTCCGGGAATTCTGACACGTTGGTATACCGAGCGTAAGACGCTTCAAGGTATTATGACCAACTATGAAGACATTCAGGATAACTCCAAAATTGAAGGTACTCTAGTTCCGGCAGAATTGTTCACAAATGATGATATCAGTGATGTAGAATTGAAGGCTAATCCCTATTCAGAATCGGAATCGTACAAGCCGAAGAAACTGAAGGAAATTATCGCCGAAGGTCATAAGAAGAGAGTTGTTCAGTACATGAATCAACACAACCTTATGGTCAAGGACGGTAAAGCAATTCATCGCGATCAAAAGGATTTGAAGCGTATTGTTGGCTTCTGGGACAAACGTCAGCTCGTTAAGAAGATTAACTTGAACTCGGCATACGGCGCTTTGTTGAATGCAGGTAGTCGATTCTTCGATCAACGTCTAGGACAATCCACAACGCTTACTGGTCGTACAATCACGAAGCACATGGCAGCTCAGACAAATGAAATGATTGCTGGTGAATATAATCATTACGGCAAGGCAATTGTTTATGGTGATACGGACTCGTGCTATTTCTCTGCATATCCAATTCTACGTGAAGAAATTGCACGTGGTGATATTATGTGGACAAAGGAAAGCATTGTCGATCTTTACAATGATTTGGCAAAAGCAGTTTCTGCTACATTCCCCGAGTTCTTGAACAAGAAATTGAATGTGCCACAAAAGCGTTCGACTGGTGTTATTGCATCGTCTCGTGAAACTGTGTCCGAAACAGGTATTTGGATTGTTAAGAAGAGATATGCTTGCTTGATGTACGATAAGGACGGCATTAGATATGATGTCGACGGAAAGCCGGGTAAAGTCAAGGCTATGGGTCTCGATTTGAAGCGTGCAGATACACCTAAATTCGTGCAAAAATTCTTGTCTGAGATCTTACTTGATACTCTACTAGACAAGGGCGAAAATGCCGTTATTGAGAAAATTCGCCTGTTTAAAGAACAGTTTGAAGATTTGAAGCCTTGGAAACAAGGAACTCCGCGAGCAGTTAACAAGCTAACTCACTATCGTGATAAGATTGAACTTGCAGGTATTCAGAAAGCAAAAGGTATTACAGTCGGTAACTTGCATGTACCAGGACACGTTACAGCAAGCCTTGCGTGGAATCGATTGAAAGAAATTCATCGTGACCAGCATGCAATGAGGATTATTGACGGACAGAAGATTATTGTTTGTAAACTCAAGATCAATGCCGAAAACAATTTGAGTAGCATTGCATATCCGGTTGATGAAGCCCATTTACCAGATTGGTTCTTGAACCTCCCATTTGACAGTGATGAAATGATGGGTTCGATTGTCGATCAGAAGGTTAAGAATCTTCTAGGTGTTTTGAATTGGGATCTTTCGAGAACTAATAAAGAACACGCACACCTTGAAACATTATTCGACTTCAGCGCGTTTTGAAAAATTTGACTTTCGCGCTGAAAGTCTTTAAACTGTGAAAAGCTGTAGAAATACTAGAAACATAAGGAACAACTATGAGCATTTTAGATAACATGAAAGATATCGTGAAGCACACCAGTTCGCTGGGCTTTATTGATATGGTTAAAATCGTTGGCGAAGCTAACGATGCAAAGATTGAAGCAATCGATGCTGATAAGACTGTCGTTATTTTCGGCAGCATGTATCAACCAATCGATGGACTTGATAAAACTATTGGATTGTCCAGAATGGGCATTCTCAAGGGTTATATCGACTTCCCACCATTTGCTGGAGATAAAGCAAAGGTCGAAGTCGTTACAGAAACACGCAATGGCGATGTAATGCCAACTGAAATCAAATTCGCAAGCGGCACAGGCCACGTATCTAACTATCGCTTTATGAGTGAAGCTATGGTTAGTGAGCAGATTAAAGTTCCGCCATTCAAGGGTGCAACTTGGAATCTGACTGTAACTCCAGAAAAGAAGAAGATTGCAGAACTTTCTTACTTCTCGGGTGTATTGGGTGGATTTGAAAAGCGCTTCATTGCAAGTGTCGATGCAAATAACACATTGAACTTCTCTGTAGGTACAGGTCCAACTGATAGAACTGTTGTTCCGTTTGCCGAAAATGTTACCGGTAGCTTAAAGCATCAGTGGTCTTGGCCTCTTGCACAAGTTCTCAGCATTTTGAAGTTGAGCGAAACTGCCAAGGATACAACCATGTACTTCTCAGACATGGGTGCAATGAAGATTGAGATCGATAGTGGCATTGGTAAGTATTCCTACATTCTTCCAGCAAGCAAGAGCTAAGATGAACGATAATGCATATTTCGCATTAGGATTTCTCTGGGACGAAACCAACCCCAATTCTGAGGTTGGTTTTTACACAAGTGGTGGTGAAATATTTCACGGAACACTTCACCGTGCAAAATCATCAAGAGATTTCCTAAATGCAAACCAGAAAAAAGATCCAATGTTCCCGAACAAATCTAAATATAGGATCTTTCAAATAGTGCCAATTCAAGAATAATGGAAGACATTGACCTTACATTCGAACGATTAAAGAGATCAAGCTTTCATACTCTGCACACAGAGATGATAGCCAAATATGGTCGCTTATACGAAGTTCGGCAGGATGAATCTGTATGGTTTCCATCTGGTGCATTAGACACTATCGCAAAACACGGTTGGACAGTTGAATTACTGATAGCCAAAGTACAAGAAATATATGACAAAAAATAGAGTAGATTTTACCGAAAGACATATCGAAGGCGGTTGGGCAAAATACCTTCCCGCCATTAGTGGTTTTTATACCACTCATCTCGGTAAAGATCTTGCAGACGAGAACTTTGTACCGAAAGAACGTGTGCCTGAAAAATTTGAATATGGTATTCAAGGACTCGATTTCCTAAAATCAGAAGATAGTTATTTTCACTACAAGTGGGGTTTGTATTCAGCAGGACATGCTGATAGAAATTTATCACGTTGTGACGATCGTGAACCGATGATTCACAAGCGTGGAGATGACACCGTACTGATTGGCGACTCTGGCGGCTTCCAGATTGCAACCGGCGTTATTAAGCTTGATTGGTCAACAGTCATGACAGACGCAGGTGATAAGCTACGTGAAGAAATTCTACGTTACCTAGAACATACTGCTGATTGGTCAATGACATTGGACGTGCCGGCATTTGCTGCTCTTCCACCATTGAGTGCAAAAACTGGACTTACTAAGTTTCAGGACTGTCTGGATGTTACCGAATACAATTTGCATTATTTCATGAAGAATCGGGTTCCGGGAGCAACTAAGTTTCTTAATGTTCTTTCGGGTAGTGATAATAGCAATTCTCGTGATTGGTATGAAACAGTAAAACACTTCAGTATTCCATCGAGTGTTGAAGCTATGGGCTATTCCAAGGATAGAACATTAGAAGGTTGGGCATTTGCAGGTATCAACATGAAGAACATGAAAACTGTTCTTGAACGTATTCTTGACTTGCGCAGAGATGGACTGTTAGAGGGTAAAGATTGGATTCACTTTCTGGGTATTGGTCGTTTAGATTGGGCATGTTATTTGTCTAGTATCGAGCGTCTGTTGAAGAAATACGATAATCCTAATATCAATATCAGCTTCGACGCTGCATCACCTTTTGTTGCGGCTGGTGGTTATGCACTCTCCTACAATTACAATTATTTCAAACCCGATCAACTTACCTATGCGATGGGCAGGGGCATTGATAGCAAGGATTTGAAAGATAAGAAAATTGCAATGCCGTTCCAAGGACCGATTATGGAAAGATTATACGCATCTGATATGTGTGTGATGGGGCCCGGCGATTTGAACAAGCATGGCAAAGAAGGCAAGACAAGTTGGGATACAACCACTTATGCTCTTGTCATGGCACATAATGTATACAATCATATTCAGGCTGTGCAAGAAATTAATCGTCTTGCAGACATCGAATATATTTTGAAGCCTAAAATTAGTTGGAAAGATTATCGCCCCGGTGATAAAAAGAGCAGTACACCGATTAGTAACTTTGTTCCAAACTCAATTTTGTATTTCAACTCCTTTGTTGAGGAATTACTTGACCCTTCCAACAAAGACCCTTACAATATGTTGGCAGAGAATCAGAAATTCCTCGACTTTGTAAGTTTTGGCGATAAGAAAACCACTACTACAATGACCAACACAGTAATGTGGGGTGATATCGATGGCCATCGTGCTGAAACACCATCTGGTGAAGAAATGGCAGATCAAGGTCAAGATGATCATTCTAAGATCGATGAATGACGAGCTGCAAAAGCGCCTGAAAAAATTAGAGGAAATGATGGGCATACAGGAGGATTGTTTACAGTCCTCCGCAAGTGAACCCTCCCAGTACATGCATGGTATGATGAACGGGATGATTTATTCTCATTCTCTAATTTCTGGTATGAAACCCGACTTTTATGTTATGCCGAAAAAGATTAGGCGCGAATCACGGGTTCGACACAAAGGAAAGAAATGAGAAATCTAGCTCAATATCCGCTAACTGTAGGGGAGGTGTTTACCGCCCTGCAAGAAGCGCAAGAAGCACATATAGCAACGAAGGTAATCGGTGGAACCACCGGAATTTCCCTTCTTATCGCTGAGCAATTCATGAGGGCACATGAAGCTGAGTTGAAGGCGTTTATCGCACAGAGCCACGGAGCCGGGAACAAATGAGTGGAATTGTATGTATCTATCACGGCAAATGCATTGATGGATTTACTGCTGCATGGGTAGTCAGAGCAGCACACGGCAAGGATGAAAGTATTGTATATCATCCTGGCGTCTACAAAGAAGAGCCGCCTGATGTAAAAGACAAGATTGTCTACATCGTCGACTTCAGCTATAAGCGTCCGATCATGGAACAAATTGTTCGTGACGCAAAACAGGTTATTCACATTGACCATCACGAAACAGCAATTCGTGACATGGAAGGTTTTTCGGATCCTAAATTCGAATCTTTCTACAGTCCAAAGAATACTGAAAGCGGTGCAATGCTGGCTTGGAAGTATTTCTTCAAGGATCTAGAAGTTCCACCGTTTATCCGCTATGTCGATGATAGGGATCGTTGGAAGTTTTTAATTCCGGGCTGCCGTGAAGTCAACGCGAGCATTTTCAGCTACGAATACAACTTCGAAAACTGGGACATGATTGCGGAACAAAGCATTGAAGAGCAAATCAGAGATGGTACAGCTATCGAGCGTGCCAACATGAAAAATGTCAAGGAATTACTTGGCGTTGTCGTTAGACGTCTGAATATTGCAGGGTTTAATGTTCCAGCTGCTAACGTTCCCTATCAGTTTGGTTCTGATATTTGCTCAATTTTGGCGAAAAACGAGCCTTTCGCAGCGTATTATTACGACACTGCCACACATAGAGAATTTGGTCTACGTTCGACTGCAGAAGGTATGAATGTTGCTGAGATTGCCGAAATCTTTGGAGGCGGTGGCCACAAGACTGCATCCGGCTTTAAAAGAACACACGAGCAGGCAAAGGACTTTGAACCATGAGATGGAAAGTTTATAATCCGTCAGAAAATCCACGCTTAGTATGGCACCGCTGGTTTGCTTGGCATCCAGTTAAGATCAATGACAAAGAAACAGTTTGGTTAGAATTTGTACTAAGAAAACAAGTTCATCAACCCTATTGGACAAGATTTGATATGATCATGAACAAGATATTCTTTGCGACTGAATACGAGTATAAGAGCACTATATTCGATATTATAAAGGACGGACATGAAAAATCCTAAAGATTGCCCAAAAGCTCCAACGGAGCTTTTTTTAGATGCCTGCCGTGAAGCAGAACCTGGCCACGGTTCTTATCAGATGGATTGCAATTGGTGCGGACGTGAACATTTGTGCGTCAATGTCGATTGGGGTTGGTCTGAGTGTGACGAAGAAGATGAAAAGAACTGGGCAGAACATTGCGAGTTTCGATATAAAGAAAGTCCTGATAAAGTGATCTTGCATTACGACAGCGATGCAGTATCAGGTCGTATTATCAATGGCATTAATTTCGTATTGTGTTGTCCATGTAATGGTCTATCCAAATATGAAGAATTCATTTGGTATCATCGTGACGTGATTAGAACATATCTAAAGAAGCGCATCGATCAAGAAACTGAATTTGCAAATCAGCAAAAAACGATGAATAAATTGGCAGGTATTGATAACAAGGTATCGAGAGAGGGTACCTGGATTTAAGGAAAGTAGGTAAGTGACTGAAGAAATAAAAACAACAAGAAAAAAGAAAGAACCGTTAGTCCAAAAAGATCTTCTAGGTACTGAACTAAAATTAGGCGATACAGTAGCATTTGCTAGACAAAACCAATTAATCGTCAGCAAGGTCACTACAATTAGTCCGAAAACAATCAAGGTAAAGCCACTTGCCAAGTCTGGCTATGGTTGGATGCCCGAGGCAGGATATCAGATTTATAGCGACGCGTCAATTAAACTCGACGGACCCGATGCCGTGGCCTATGTATTGAGAATGTCGAAATGACAAAGAAATTATTCGAAAACTGGAACGAATCCAAGAAAGAATTAATAGATTCGATTACCAGTAGTAATAATGATATCGTCAAGTATATGCTGGAAGAACAAGCCAGGATTTTTGCCGAAAAGATTGATGCAGAGGCTGCAGAAGAATTGCGTCTTGCGGGTATGACAACAGAGGAAATTGAGGCTGAAAAGATTATCGAAAAACTTAAGGCCCCTCCAAAGCCTAAGGGTATAAGAATTCCAATGATTAATCGAATTATGCCTAACATTATTGCCGATGAACTTCTCGGAGTGCAGCCAATGACTGGCCCCTTTGACGATATACATACACTTAAAGTAAAATGGGGAATCAACAAGGAAGACCTATGAAAAAACTGTTCTATATGGGCTTGGAAGCATACGAAGCTCGATACACACTGCAACTCCAAGACTGGAATGAACGTGTATTTCAAGCTCGTGGCATCGACTACGAGATTGTCAAAGGTGCAGAATTAACTGCCGACAAGAACATTGTTACCGGTAGTGTACTTGATGCACACGGTCGAACATATTACAGCATGATGCAGACTGCAAATCTGATCAAGCTGATGAAGGAAGGTAAAGTCACAAGTAATGACGTTATCTTCTACGAAGATATGTTTACTCCAGGCATTGAATGTTTACCGTACATCATGGACCAGGTGCCTAAGAAGTATCGTCCGAAGGTTTATGTTCGTTGTCTTGCACAATCCATTGATCCCGATGATTTCGTTAACCGCGAAGGAATGGGTCATTGGATGCGTAACTATGAGTTGATGATCGACGAATTTGTATCGGGCATCCTTGTGGCAAGTGAAGAAATGGTTGCTAATCTGCGTATCGCAGGATTCAAGGCACCTATCTATGTTACTGGTCTTCCGTTTGGCAAAGAAGAAGTGCTTGAACGTGTTGAGTACATCAAGCCAATTACCTCGCGTGAACAACGTGTCGTGTTTGCAGCTCGTTGGGATGATGAGAAGCAACCCGACTTCTATATGCAGCTCGCACAGAAAATGTTCAAGACACACCCTGATGTGGAATTTGCGGTAGTGACTGGACATCCTGAATTGAAGAGCAACAATCCGCAAAACATCGAGTTTGCGAAATACCTGGAATCTAGCGGAACTGCTAATTTCAAGGTCTATACCGGTCTGAAGAAGAACGATTATTACGAAATTGTCGCAGACAGTGTCGTTTTATTCAACTGTGCCCTTCAAGATTGGGTAAGTAACACTGTTAGCGAAGCCGACACATTTGGAACACTGACCTTGTTCCCAGCTTATCGTAGTTTCCCGGAAGTGTTCGCAAATAATGCGAATAACTTGTATATTCCGTGGAGCTTAGATGATGCCGCAGCAAAGCTAACCGCAATGCTGAACAATCCTGCAAAGTTTACAACTGGTGCAGTCAGCGATTGGCAGAATGGAACAATTGACCGTACCATCGATATCCTTGAGGGTGGCGAAAAGGGTAACGGCGCACAGTGGGCACGAAACGGACTAGATTATAGAAAGCACGTCGGCCGCGAAAAATACTAAAAGGAAATTATGAATAGAGCAGGACACGAAAAAACAAAATATTTCATTGGACCGGAAGTTGAACATACTCCGGCATACTCGAAAAAGACACTCTTTGTAGTCGGATATCAGAGTCCACAAGAAGTGGAAAAATATGCTCGCCAATATAAGGTACAGCATGTATTCCTTGGCGCAAATCATTCATTTGATGTTGAGGCAAATTCTGATGTCGAAAACAAGAATTGGAATGATCTTGCAACACACTTGCTCGATCGTGGTTTTTGGGTAACAATCGATTATCAGGCACATCAACATAAGGATGTCTTAAACATCTTCAGTGCTGGTGTATGGCAATCTCGTTTATTCGTGCCCTTGCTCAGTGTTCGTATTCCTAAGATCGAAATGTCTAGTCCTAATCTAACGGTTAAGATCGATGATATTGATTTCAAGGCAACTAATCCAGGTGTATGGTGCAGGCATTTCACTGAATTAACCGACAGCAATCGTTTCACTGATTGGCAAGATTATGTGACTGATGAAGATGTTACCGGTCAGGTTAATATCTCTGCATCACCGTCTCATGATGTATTACCTACACCGATGCCTCCATATGTTGTTCGCAAGGAGCCAGAACGAGAGATTACTTACATCGATCCGAGTGATTTGATCGCAAAGCAGGTTAAGGCTGTTGAGAAGGCCGAGACACCCGTGCAGAACGATGCATCTCTCGGCCTTGACCCAACCTCACCTTCTCAACTAAAGGCTGAAGCGGATGAAGAAGTCAAGAGTGAAGTTGTTCTTTCGCAAGGAAGCTCGACGAAGCAGGAAGTCGCTGATCTCTATGCTCATGCAGATGGCACGACCGAAACCCAAGAATCGGGTGCGAAAAAGGCGGCATCTAAGAAGAAGTAAATGACAACTCGTGCCGAAGCAGAGAAGTTATATATCATAGAGAAACTAAGTGGACGCTTAGTTTCTCTGTGGCATGAAGACAAGACAAGCTTTGCACCAGTTGGTGCGGCAATGATTTTTCGACCATATACTTTCGAAGAATACTATCGGAAATTAAAGAAGATGGAATTCAAATCTAGGTATAAGGTTAAGACAAAAAGAATAAAATGATTTCACGGACAATTTTCGTAACATTTCAGAAAGAAGGGATTCATAGGTATCCCGATGCACCAGAAGGTGTAGAATTTCTAAAACATCCACACAGACATATTTTCCACTTCAGGGTTACAGTGGAAGTATTTCACAATGACAGGGATATCGAGTTCATCCTATTTAAGAGAGAACTCGAAGCTCTGTATTCCGAAGCAACATTGCAGGTAGATTTCAAGAGTTGCGAAATGCTTGCTGAAGACTTAATTGACTACATCAGCAAGACCTATCCAAATCGTAAAATTTCCGTAGAGGTTAGCGAAGATGGGGAAAATGGCGCAACTTTGGAATATGTTCCGGAAGCAACCGACAGTAAGTCTGGAGCCGGAACCATTAGTGGTTAACTTCGACGAAAAATTCAGAACTATAATCAAGTTTCCGTATCAGCAGGAAATGTATTTAGAATTGCTCTACTGGCTCCACGATAATACGTCGGGGTCAGCAGATGTGAAAGTGCTCAGCAATCACGGAAATGTAATAGTCTTCGTGGGCTTTGAAAATCCTGAAGATGCATTAGTTTTCAAAATAAGGTTTTCAAAATGAGTACAACAAATTCAATACTTCCGACAAATTACGGTGCACTTGGCAATGTTCTGATGAGCGGCAGCACAGGCACAACCGCTTATTGGACAACGACAACCGATAAGACGCAAGAAAATCTTGCACAAATAGAAGCACGCCTCAGCAATATTGAGACACGGCTTCTAATTCTACATCCGCACCTTGAGTTACATGAGAAATATCCAGCACTCAAGGAAGCATATGATGCATATCAAACTATTCTAGCACTGGTTAATGGACCGGCAGCTGGCAAGGAGGAATAATGTTTGAAAAATATTTTAAGAAAAGACAAGAGACTCCGTTGAATAATGTAGTACCACCAGCACCAACAGGTAATGCAAGTGGAACACCAATGACTAATGTCGGTGCAGTAGGATCATCGGGAATTAATATGGGCTCGATCACTACTACCGGTAGTAGCAGCGGAATGTTCACAAGTGGTATTCTTACTGGTGGCGTAGGAGTTTCGTCGAGTTGGTTTACAATGCCGGCGTCTCCGCCAGCTTCTTCATATGTATTCAGCAGCTCAGCAACTGATAAGACATTGTTGACAATCTATTCTGCCGCAGGTAAAGAACTTGTTCGTCTGAATAAGGATGGATCAGTCGAATGGGCGCCCGAAGTAGATGTCAATGAAGCATCCCGACAATTTGAAAAGATGCTGAATTTTAGTGTCGAAAATAAACTCGGTATTAGTCACGCTCTGAAATGTAAGATTCGAGATCAAGTCTTTGAAGATGTAATTCGGTTTGCGAAGGAGAAAGGCGCCCTGACAGCAGATGACTTGACTTTCATGCTGGAATCCTCTAAAATTATTGAAAAGTTAAAAGGGACCGATGAATAAACACTATAGATTTCTATAGTGTTTACCAGCTCCTTGTATAAATAAGAAACAAGGAGATTTTTATGGGAATAATTAATACACCGGAAAGATCTAAAAAAAGAAGAAAGAAAAATGGGCTTCTTTTGAAGTTTGGAATAAACTACGATCAATATGAAGCAATAAAATCCGATCAAAATGGTGTCTGTTGCATCTGCCAGCAAGTCGACTATTGCGGAAGAGATCTAGCAGTTGATCATAATCATGTATCTGGAAAAATCAGAGGTCTACTATGCACTGACTGCAACACCGCACTCGGGTTATTCAAGGATGATATTTCTCTTCTACAAAGTGCAATAAATTACCTTTCTAGAGAATATGTTGTTCCAGAAGTTGAGTGTTCTCTCGGCAAAATTGACAGAGATGATGCAAAAGGATGGAAAATGTTGGTAACCACACTAGACGGAAAATTTCCATCCCTAGAACACGCTGCCAAATTCTACGGTGTTTATCACACAACAATAAGAAGCTGGTGTTTAGAAAATAGCAAATATAAGAAAGATGGTTTTAGCTGTGAAAAGTTATTTCTATCACTAAACGAAATGAAGGAATTAATAGATGTTCGGAACTAACCAAATTATTGGCCAGAAATTTTTCAAAGATGCACCAGAGAATAGTTTATTTGTTACAAGTATGTTCTTTACACTTCAAGGCGAGGGTCCATACGCCGGTTCTCCTGCACTATTCATTAGATTGACAAAATGTAACCTAGCTTGTTCTTTCTGTGATACATTCTTCGATGATGGAGATTGGATGACTTATGAAGAACTGGAAAAGAAGGTAGGTGACACGATCTATAAATATTGGGAAGACAAAGGTGGTGTAGCACCTATTTGGGCACATCCAGATAAGAAGGCATATAGTTTCCCGAACATTGTTATGGTTATTACAGGTGGTGAACCCACACTACAATCAAACCTTACAGCATTCCTAGAAAGACAAGTTCCTAACTTCAGAGCAGTACAAATCGAAAGCAATGGTACTGTAAATCTTCCTATTCCTGAAGGTGTTACACTCGTTTGCAGCCCGAAATGTGCTGAAAAGAATGGTGTGGCTACTAAGTATCTTTCTCCTACCAAACAAATTTTGGAAAGAGCAGATTGCTTGAAGTTTGTCGTTAGTGCCGAAACAGATAGCCCATACAATCAAATTCCGGAATGGGCACATGAGTGGAAAAGAAATAATCCTACTAAGGAAGTATATCTTAGCCCGATGAATGTGTATAACAGCCTTCCACAGAAGATTAAAATTCTACACAACGAAAAAGGCAATATCACAATGGATGAGCGCTCAACTGTTGATGAAGTTATTAATTTCTTCGAACCGGGATTATTAAATATGCAGAAGATACAAGAAAATCACGAATACGTGGGTAGATATTGTATGGAGCACGGTTACAGAATGCAAATGCAAATGCATCTATTTGCTAATCTCGCGTAATTTACATTTGTCCCCGTGATATCTTCCATAATTACCGACATCCATTGTTTTATTACAATGCGGGCAGGTATTTTTTGGAAGAACACCGTTGGTTTGCATAAATCTTTTCCAAGGCCGGGTTTGATGAAGAGTTTTCATATTTTCAGAAAGTTTACCCTTTTCTTCATTGGAAACTTTCCCACGAGGGATTCTTGTGCGGTAGGATGCTTTAATCTCCGATGCACGAGTAATCCCGTATCGTTCTTCCAGAGATTTACCTTTTCGATCTACAGATAATGCTTCTTGCATCTGTTTCTTGTATACGTTGTATAGATTTGAGGTAAATCTCTGGTCCTGAGATTTAGTTTTCTGATTACGTAGATTCCATAATGCATAAATCATCTTATTCTTATCTTTTCCTATAGCCATTTTTGTAAGAAGAAGATGACAAATGAAATGCTCTTTCGCGGTTAGTAATACTCCATTCCAGGGATTTAATTTTAAGTTCGAAATCTCAGGATTTATAGATTTGGGTATAATATGATGACGCTCGTAATAGCAATCTTCGGATTTTTTACGATTTTTCGATTGTGCAGCAACAATAATAGACAAATACCATTTCGAGTATTTGTTACCTAAAAATGTTTTATAAAAATGAATATTGATCATAAATATATTTATCAACGCATAAGTTTCTGGGAGCTGAAATAATGTCTAAACGATTAATTCCTTTTTCCTGGTGGCCCTATAGTTGGGGCCTAGCCGGAAAGACAAGAGAGACTGCTAAAGCTGAATACGAGCTTACTGGATTTGAGAGAGAAGAAAAATTACTCCAAATTCGCCAAGATGAAATGTCATCGGAAGACTTCAATCAGAGAATGTTAGACCTCAGGCTGAAGTATGCCAAGATCACAAGGTCAGAATACGAACATGGATTGTTAGATTTGATTAAGGACGATAAACTTCGTGCCTTAGCAAAGGCGGAACTTGACTTTCGTGAAGGCTCAATTGGGGATACAGAATATTCTAAAAAATGTGCTACACTTAAGGGAGAGCCGTGGGTTACGGTGGTACATATGGACTTCGGTAAGTCTACATCACTCGAAGGTAGTTTTGAATTAGACTGGAACGATGCTTTTGTTGAAAAGCTAAAGTCTGAAGGATATGTAGGCCCATCTGCTGATCATCTGGTAAACCAATGGTTTATGGAAGTATGCAGAAACGTAGCACTCGAAGAATTTGATGGTACTGGTGATTTCACTGCTGATTCGGAAGCAAACCTTGAAGCCATGAAACGCTGGAGTTTTGAAACAGAAGTCTTTAAGGACGGAAGAAAGGGTTACAAATGATTTCGGTAAACGCACATACAGCAGCCAAAATCGGCACTACAAGTCACGTTCCTTTTAAGAACAGAATTGGATGCAATCGAACAGTTCGGGACAAGCTTCTCGAGCATAGAACACATCAGTGTCCTGGTAATATTGGTCACAAAGTTCGCAGCGAAAGAGTTCGTGGCCGTATTTTCGATAGATACTACAATGCCGGACATAAGGCCTATACCATGTACTGGCGTTCACATCCGGAACAGTACAAGGCAATGAGGGAACATTTCGCTAATGACTGAAGAGAAAAAGCCACACGTTTTTATTCATACCGACGGCAGTAATCTGTTTCATAGACAGATTAATATGACCAACCCTTCGTTGGGTTTGGATAGTGCTATCGGTATGGCACTCCACATGATCTTTAACTCCATGAAAAAGGAGTATAACAAGTGGGGTGGTACGCATACCGTGTTTTACATGGAAGGTCGTTCTTGGCGCAGGAATATCTATCCAGAATATAAACTGAATAGAGCAGTCACCTTTGCCAAGCAGACACCGAAAGAACAAGAAGATCACATGATCGCGGTGGAAGCATTTGACGATTTCGTTGAATTCTTATCAACAAAGACCAATATCACAGTTCTGCGCAATCCAGTTGCCGAAGCTGATGATATGATTGCAATCTTTATTGAAGCGCATCCAGATGATAAGCACATTCTGGTTAGTTCAGATTCAGACTTCTTCCAGTTGTTGCGTTTCCCGAATGTAACATTATACGATCCGGTTAAGGATATCCTGATCAAACAAGATGGTGTATATGACGATGACGGCAATAAGTTATCGTTTACTGTTACCAGCCAGGCGAAGATTAAAGTAGGTAAGAAAGATCCGACATTTGTATGCGAAGACAAATGGTATGAATATGCATTGTTCCTAAAGTGCATTCGTGGTGATAATACCGATAACATTTTCAGTGCATATCCCGGTGTTCGTGAAAAGGGTACCAAGACTACTGTCGGTATTCGCGAAGCCTACGGTGACATGAATGGTAAGGGATACGCATGGAACAATTTCATGTTGCAGAAATGGGTCGATCATAATGATGTCGAGCAGCGTGTTAAAGAAAGATACGAGCTGAATAAGAAGCTCATTGATCTTTCTGAAATCCCTGCAGATATTAAAGCATCGAGCTTAGCTATCATCAATGAAACAGTAAATCGTCCACCAGTGCCGGCAATCGAGATTGGTATGGGATTTATGCGCTTCTGTGGTAAATGGGATCTGCAAAGAATTGGCAATCACTCTGAGAAGTTCATGCCAATGCTAAAATCTAGGTATGTATAATGAAATCTGCAGTCGGTGTTCTATTGTTAGTTCTTATTCTGGCTGGCTTGAGCTTTGCTCGTGCTGAACGCGGTGACCTAAGGGATAGTCCTTATTCAAAATTTAGAAGACAGTGTACCGACCTGCAGGGTTACGCCATCTTGACACATAGTCAAGATATGGTATGTATTAAGAAAGAATCTATAATCGAGATCAAATGACGGTAAAACTAAAACCAATAACAGAAAAGAGCTGGTTAGTATTGGGCGACACAGAAGAGATGCGAATTGGTCTTCTGTCGGAAATTAGAGATCAGTATGTCCTGATGGTAAAGGGTGAAAAGAAATTGTTCCTCTCCCAGAAAGACGTAAATGGTTACTTCAAGGAAAATGTATTCGACAATGTTGTTGCTGTCGAACCCGAAGAAGAAGTAAAGAAGGATTATTTCATCAATGGTTATCCTGTAGATTTCGATAGCCCACATGAAGTAATCATCAAAGGAAATAAATTGCCATTGTTCAGCAAGAAGCCGACAAGTGATGTTTATTACAGTGCCGGTTATTACTGTCTCCATTTCCCTAAGAATTGGATGCCTGCACATTGCCCGAAATACTCAACTCTACAAACATACGAATATGCCGGTCCGTTTAAGACCGAAGCAGAAATGCGTTTGGCGTTGAACAAACTTCGTAAAGAAAATAACAGCAAGAAATGAGCTGGTCGTTAGTATGGATGGTGCATAAACGCGATCAACGCGGGAAGCATCATCTCTATGGAACGATTACAGTCGGACAAGATGCTTATCGTGTCTACGGTGAATGCAAATCGGCCCACATGCATATGAATAGAATTCATTGGTCCTTTGAAATACCGAGATCGACAAGATCTACAAAATTAACGCAGGGCTGGAAAGATATTTCGATGGAAAGAATTAAGTCGAGCTTTCCAGAGGTAATACGCGATATCGAAATACAACTTTCGATGAAAGTGTTGAAAGATGCATTATAAAATTGATTTCATTGGTCGTAGAATGGATGGAGATGAGGAGTTGCACGTCCTCATCTTTAGACCAACCGGATCATGCGGTAATATCATAAAAGATCAGCTATTTCAATCTTACATGGTTGGACTTGTTAACGGTACGGTATCGTATTGCAAATCACTCGGATCTCTGCAGAATTTTGGTCTGAAAAATATTAGAGCCGAAATCTTCAATCTGAAACAGATCTATGAAGATATTTCGCACGAAGGAATTTCACATCCGTTAGGCGAAGTCTGGAATCTACTCGAGGATACAGTCATCGATATGACATTCTCGGTATTACAGGGACGACAATATGGAAATTGAAAAACTAAGAACTCGCCTAAAGAATATATCTAAAGGTGTTCCCGAATACAGAATGACAGTTACGGAGGCTAGGAATTTGTTAACCGAAATTGATGCACTTGTTGAACAGGCTAAAAAGCCAGCCCAAGTTGTAGTCAAAGAAGTATCGACAACACCGAAGATATTAGATGGCGGATCCTTTATCGATTAACGGTTATATTGATCTTAAATGGGTTGGCATTCGCAAGGATGCGAACAAGGGTTCCTTTTGGGGATACTTCGTGCCTAAAGATCAGGACAAGATGGTTTATGATTACTGGGACGAAGTAAATCGTAAGTTCCGTAAGCCAGACAAGATCTATTACAAGTTCTACGGTAAGATTGGTAAATCTATTACAATCGAAAAGGTAGACGACTTCGAAGAACTAACTCAAGAGTTAGCCGATAAGTCGAAAAATTTCAGAGTTATAGAAAACGATAAGTTTCTTGGTAAATGTGGATCTTCTATTGCAGAAGAGTTCTTGATGCAAATTTCGATTATGAAAATGCGTGGGGAGCTGGTGCTAGGTGGACCACTTAAGCCGGAACAACCTGAGTGGTAATGTTACGACGTGTACGAATAGTATCGGCTGCACGTTGAGCTGATCCCTGTGAAGTAAATTCTACAGGTTCTCCATTTTTCTTCCAAACCTTACCATTGATAAGAACATGAAATCTTTTAGGCTTGTTTAACACAGATGGCGGAGCAGGTCTTTCCTGTCGAGCAATGTCGATATTTTTCCAATAACCTTCAGCCAATTCGTATAACTTCATAGTTTCTCCCAGTTTAGTATTTATTTCAACCGGAGTGTTTTTCATTCCGATCAGATAAATACTACTATAAAGGAGACATTGAAGTGGCAAGACCTAAACCAAATATCATTCTAGAGAATGTTAATTCCAAAACTTACAAGGCTGAGCAAGTTTTAGAGGCCGAAGCTATCTATGCGGTTTTCTATCAAGGTAAACCAATCAATCTAAGAACACTCAGCCACCTGATATCTTATCCGGGACCAAAATACAAGAAGGTTAGTTTTTCAAATTCGGGACATGCTTTCAACCTTGCAGAAAGATTGAATAAGATGTTCAAGACCGAAGACTTTGCAGTCTACAAGTTAATCGAAGGTACATTGTGTACCGAAAGTGACGATTAAGATTTTGGAAGAGTTTCAAAGAAATATTCGGGATACATTTGCCCGAATTTTCGCATTATGATACCGGCAATCGCATTTGCCTGATTTTCGGTATCACTTCCATCGGAACCATCTAGTTCCAAATTTTCAACTCTTTGTTTCCAGTGCACCAACTCGTGTGCAAGAGTTCTCATAACATCCATCGGGTGTCTTCCCTTAATAACTACCACAATATTTCCGTCAAATTCGCCGAATGATGTGCCGCTACGAGTTGTTGGCTCGTTGATAAGCTGTATTTGAGGAAATTGATCAATTTCTAGTTCACGTTTGCATAATTCGAGCAAGTGCGTTACCATGTGTTCTAGTAGAATTTCGCGAAGTTTCATATCACTATTTATCTAAAAAATGTCCGAACAGAACGAGAATATAAATACGATTATGACACCACTCAAGTTGGCCATTTTTGAAGAGGTCCGCAAACAGAATGCAGAAGCGGCCGAACTTAATGATGAACAACTCCATCAACGTATTTTTCATCACAGAGATGGCTTAAGGTTGACATACTCGGGATTTCTTATCCTGAAGCGAATTTTCACAGTCTATAGTTTCGAGATTCCAGAAACAATTAAAGCCAGGCACCATGCAGGTATGGCTAATATGGAATATCCTTACTTCTTTACATCTCGTCGTCTTATACTCTTTTCTGAAATGGATGCAATGACCGTAAAACTCTGCGGTGGAATTGAACAGTTCTTGGAGAACTGTTTCCTAATTGACAGATATTGAAAAGTATGCTATAATTAAAGCATGGACGAGAATCTTGATGCACTTTTTGAACGTCTAACACTAGAAAAACGATACGAAGATCCCCGAGGCGGCCTATACGGCGGCTATGGAGGGGACGCCTGGAGAAGTGATTTTAACCGGTGGTACTGGTGGAATCATAACACAGACGAACACCCTAAAGATATTGCGTATCGTGATGATGAAGGACGTTATCATCGCGTATATGGCCCTGCCTACATCGGTTTCAAATATGAAATTGAAGAATGGTATATTCACGGCATAAGACACCGTGAAGGTGGTCCGGCGATTATACACAAAGACACAAAGATTTGGATGAAGGACGGAAAGCTCCATCGACTTGATGGACCTGCCATTGAAGATCCGGGTGGACCAAAACAATACTGGATTGATGGGCAGAAGCTTCCTCCGAAACAATACAAAAAAGAAATAGCTAGAAGAACAAGAAAAGGATTGCTATGAGTTACTATTATGGATCGACAAAGAGTATCTTATCAGGATGCTTAAAGGACATTGTGGAATTGGCTAAGTCTCAGCCTGAATTATTTTCATTCACAAATCTATCACTAAGTGAAAAGATTGCGCTCCTTAACAATGTGCCGGAAGTGGCTAGTAAGATTAAGTTTTCTAGTATTGGAGAAAAGGTTTATGCAATCGAAGGTGTGAATGTTTCGGCTAGTAAGCTAATCACATTAACCACCAAGGAACTTGAAGTCTTATCCGACGCACAAAAATCGAGACTAATGGCTAAGGATCCAAAGAAATATTTTGATATAGATCTTTACAAAGGAATGGGTGTTAGAGCACAGGGTAACCTATTTGCACAGATTCCAAAGAGAATTCTTGATGCTGGCCAGCCTGTACCATCGAAACTGACATCAGGTGACCTTAGTACACTTATTCAATCCAATAAATGGGTATTCGATAAGCACATTACTGATTTTACCGGCTTTTCCACTTATGCTAATTTCTGGTTGAAGCTTATTAAGCATGACGAGAAATTTAAAGAAGTCTTCATTAAGTATGCATCGACATGCTCGACTAAGACTGACATTCGTGAAGTTATCAGAAAGCATCCCGATATCATCAAGTTGCTAACGGTAGACAACATTGCTAAATCCAAGCTCACGGTTAAGCAATGGGCACTTTTCATTGCGGGTATGTCCGAAAAGAATGCTTTAAGCGATTGGGAAATGGACGATACACTCAGAGAAGTCATGATGCTTGACTTGACAGCTGAAATGCTAACTGGTAAATCTACACAGTCGAAGCAATTACAAAGAGCGATTAACAAGCTCAAGAAACAAGAAGAAGAAAAAGAAGAAGAAAATGACAAGGATGGCAGCGACAATGAAATTTCCCCTGAAGACGTTTCAGGCGAATGAGAAAGGACGAGACTTTGTTATAGGCGATTTGCACGGCGCATATCGCGTATTTGAAAATCTTCTGAAAAACATAAACTTCGATCCTACAGTGGATAGAATGTTTTCTGTAGGCGATTTAATCGACCGTGGACCAGAAAGCAAGAAGTGCCTAGAGTTACTTCGTCAGCCCTGGTTCCATCCTGTTCTTGCCAATCATGAACAACTCATGCAATCGTGCTTCGACGGCGGATACATGGGTAGATACTGGTTTCAGAACGGTGGCTTCTGGGGAGCTGAAGCAGTAAACGATTATATGGCGAGCAAATTACCGAATAACGATCCTGCTCACAGATATCCAACTACTGAAAATCAAGAAGTTATCGATTTGTTAGAACTTGTTGATGAGATGCCATATCTCATCACAGTGAATACAAGGGCAGGCAAAAAGTATCATATTCTGCATGCGGAATTACCACTTAACGTAGGTAAGATCACCGATGAAAGATTATCACAGGCATCCAATGTCGAAGCTCTTGCTAAGATTACCGCCGGCGATGGTGATGCATTCTTGTGGAATCGTGCCCTTTATATGCCGTTCTACAAAAATGATACATCGGATAGAAGTCATGTGATAAAGAAACTTGTTGCATACAGACCGCGCCTTAATAACTTTAATCCGGAATTGTCGCATATTATTTCGGGCCACACTATTATGATGCATCCATTAACATTGGATGGTCAAACTAATATCGATACCTGTGCATATGCTTCGGTTCCTACAACAAGTACACCGTATGGTGATTATTCTGCACCTCCGCCGGGCTGGGCAGGATTAACCTGCATTGAACTCGAAAATTGGAAATTCTACAAAGCGACTGAAACAAGCTTTAAAGAAATCGAGCCACGAGTGTTTACCAAACTTGAGGTTGATGAATATATTGAAAAGCGCACTCTTTAAGTTTTCTTGAAGATGCATTATAGTTGTAGGTAATAAGTGTGAAGTCAATAATTGGCAGGGGTGTCAATATTGACTTCACCAATTTTAGGACTTTGAAAATCATGATTACTCTTACCGACTTTCTGGAAACCATCAATTACGATGCCACCACGGGTGATGCATTCTTGTTCGATTGTTATGGCCCGAATGCAATGCACATGGAATATTGGGACGGCAAACACGCTGATGGTCGTAGCATCAGTGTCGTATACGATACGCGCTCGCATATTGTGTATGAGATGGAAATATGGGATTATGCCAATAATCGAGAGTATCGTTGGGTCCGTCCTGATTTCAAGGAAGCACTCTTCAACGAACACAAAGAACGAAATCAAAATCCGGAAGAAAGTATCGATGGAAGAAAATACATTGATCTTGAAGTAGCTGCCGACGTGTTGGAAAAGGCATCGGCATTGTATCGAGGCGAACCCTACGATACACGCATCATGGTTGAAATCAATCTGGAAGACGATGTGATGTTGTCTGCAATGAAATTGGCTCATGAAGCAGATATGACTTTTAACGACTTTGTTGCCAAAATTCTTCAGGATAATATCGATCGCATGAAGAAGGAAATGGCCGATGGCGCTGACGAAGTCGAGGGTTGAATATTACGCGATTAAGCGTAAGTCGACGGGAAAATATCTTTCCAGCTTTTAAAGCTGGAAAGATATCCAAAGCTCGTTGGCAGAAAACTATTGGGGATTATGGCCTTCATGCCCAATTCGGTAATGATGCAAGGCCGGTGTGTAAAGCAATAACAATAGACCACCTAAAACGTCTTCTAACTCTATGTTCGAAAATCGACTTCGCAGATGATTTCGAAGTTGAGACATGGACTTGGGAGGTGCGCGAACCTTCGGAAACAGCAAAAAGTCTAATCGAAGAAGCGTCCCTAGAAGCCGTGGCAGAAAAACTTAAAAGAAAGAATGCTTAAATATTACAAGATCAGAAAACGCTCAACTGACGAATTTGCAATCCTAAATCATTGGAACGGTCCGCATTACACCTATCATGTAGAGCCCTCGGACTATCATGAAGTAAAATATTGGATTGAACAACAGATCAAAAATAATGTCGAGATAGATTTTTCCGACCATCAAATTCTTGCATACGAATTTACAGAAGTTCCGAGCGAGAGATGGATTCTGGAGATTGTCGATGATATCCGGCAAGATTTAATCGTCCAGAGATTAAGATGACGGTTAAGAAAACAGTTCGGGTTAAGGAAGTCGAACGTAGATTTCGAATTAGAAATACGAAAACTAACCGGGTATTGTGGAATGTAACGTTGTATGGTTCTCGTGGTCGTAAACTACAGAAGGCGCGTGGCCATTGGAGAGATGCTGACGAAGGTATCTTTGAGGCAGAGGAATATATCGATAGCACTCTCTATCGTGTCAGCACATGGGATGGTCAACATCTTCTAAAAGATTGTATATTCGAACAGGCCGAAGTAACGACTCTCGAGACTAATATTCAAAAAACCACTGATACCATGTATAGCGACACAACGGTTTGCAGTACAATTATAAAGATGGAAGCGCCAATGATGACGTTGGCTGAGAAAGTTTACGACGAGCGCGAAAAGCGCATCATTGAACGATTGAAAGGTATATGATGACTGAGCAAGTGAAGATTGACGAAGACGAAGTTGGTGATTACCTCTATAACGTGATCAAGGGCGACCTTGTTGACCTTATCTGATAGATAAATAGTGTAATGAATAATTATTACACCTATATCTACTACGATCCTTCTCGAAATAATGAACCGATATATGTCGGTAAAGGCAGAGATAGTCGTGCATGGAGTCATTTAAAGAGAAAAGGAAAACATCCATTAATACAACGATTAAAATTAATGGAAAGAAACCAAATTATTCCGATTATTGGTATTTATTCTGGCCTCGATGAAGAACTGGCGCACTTAATTGAGGAAGAACTTATTTCTAAATTTGGAAGAAAAGATCTCGGTAAAGGTCCGTTGCTTAATCTAACAGATGGCGGCGAAGGTCCGGGTGGAAGAAAACATTCTGAAGCCGCCAAGTCCAAAATGTCTGTAGCAAAAATTGGAAAGAGTACCGGCCCGTGTTTAGCCTCTACAAAAGAAAAAATTTCGAAATCTAAGAAAGGTGTACCCGGTAGAAAACCTTCAATAGAAGAAAATATAAAACGATCCAATTCCCTGAAGGGGCATATTACAACTCAAGAAACGAAAAATAAAATTTCTTTGGCTAACAAAGGTAGAGAACCATTTAGTAAAAATAGACCAATGAGCGAGGAACAAAAAATAAAAATGAGAGTTCCTCGTATAAAAATTGAGTGCCCATATTGTGGTAAAATTGGCGGTAATAGCCAAATGAAAAGATGGCATTTCGATAATTGTAAGGAAAAATGATGCAAGAAGATATTAATGATGAGAAATATCTCCCATATAATTTAATTCGAGGAGACCTTGTTGATGTGAAAATGTGGACTAAGCACGTCCCCGTCGAATCCGGCGCGATCGATCAACTTCGCAGCATTACCAAACTGCCTTTTGTATTTAAGCACGTGGCTGCGATGCCGGACGTACACGTTGGTACTGGTTCTACTGTTGGTACGGTGCTTGCAACGCACGGCACTGTAATTCCTGCGGCTGTTGGCGTTGATATTGGTTGCGGCATGATTGCATGTCGTACCAGCTTGACTGCTGATCAGCTTCCGGACAATCTGCACAAGGTTCGTTCCGAAATCGAATTGATGGTGCCTGTTGGGTTCGACGAACACAGTACCGACCGTTTGAATGGCAAGGGTCATCAAAATACACGCACCGTTCTGAACAACCAGTTCAAGAATCTGAAGACTGGCCTGGAAGCAATCGTTGCAAAGCATCCTGGCATCGACAAGATGGTCAAGGACGCTGAAAAGAAGGCGCGTACTCAGCTCGGTTCGTTGGGCGGAGGCAATCACTTCATCGAACTGTGCATCGATGAAAACAACGATGTGTGGATTATGCTCCACAGTGGTTCTCGCGGCATTGGTAATGCAATCGGTCGTTACTTTATCGAGCTGGCACAGAAAGACGCTGAAGAACAGAAGATTGTTCTTCCGAACAAGGATCTGGCTTACTTGCAGGAAGGTAGCCAACATTACGACGATTATGTCGAGGCAATGAGCTGGGCGCAGGAATACGCACGTCGCAACCGTGACGCAATGTTGGAACTGGTTATTACGGCGCTGACTCGTCATCTTCCTGTCTTCAAGATCACGAAGGAAGCTATCAATTGCCACCACAACTACATCAACGAAGAAGTTCACTTTGGTGAAAACGTGATCGTTACTCGTAAGGGCGCGGTAAGCGCACAAGCTGGTGAGTTGGGCATCATCCCGGGCTCGATGGGTGCAAAGAGCTTCATCGTTGAAGGCCTGGGTAATGTTGAAAGCTTCTGCTCATGCAGCCATGGTGCAGGACGCAAGATGAGCCGTTCCAAAGCAAAGAAGGAAATTACGGTTGAAGAACACGTGGCGGCCACTGCAGGTGTGGAATGCCGTAAGGACGAAGGCATGATTGACGAAAGTCCGGCAGCCTATAAGTCCATTGACGATGTGATGCTCAGCCAAACTGACTTGGTCAAGGTTGTACACACCTTGAAGCAGGTGTTATGTGTCAAGGGCTAATCCAATTCTTATAGATGGGTATTTTCTCGAGTGCTAATTTTTCAGAATATGTATGTCAGAAGATGATACATTCAATACCTTGAGACGAACACCTTTTATTAAGGTGATAGAATATGCAATTTCTCGATATTCACCGAGATCTAGTATTGATGAGGTTATCGGGGGTTGGAGTCGACATTATACAAATTGGACACTATCGTCTGACAATTGTTGGCCGTCCGTTAAAATGATTGAATTTTATAAATCACATGGATGGACATTTCGGGAATTGTTAGATGAATCTGTAAAATATAAAAAGGATAATAATGAGTAGTTATGTCGAAGGGACACGTGAATATCAAGCCTGGAAGGAAGGCTTTATTTACGCTGTCCACAATCCTGTTGAAAAGGACATGCAGGAACTAATTCGCCTTGGTGCTATTCCATACGAATACGGTACTGATGAATTTTTTGCATGGCTTGAAGGCTATTACTCCAATACACGGTAATGTGGCCATTTCGTAAAAAGGTCCCGACAGTCGACGATACATTTGAGGCGTTGACACGAACCCCATTTGAGATAATGATTGCTGATTATATCAAGGAATTTTGCCACTATGGAAACTATACACTCGACGATATTGTTTATCGTTGGTCGTATTCGGGTAATCCCACAGAAAATCTGACAAGACTTTCTTGTCCTGAATTTCTAGCAAAGCACAATTGGACATGGTTTGATACTGTAAATGAATGCCGGCGTAGAGTGACCTTGCCATTACACGAAGATAAAGAATTGTTCACCAAAAATGGTTCGCGAAAATGAAACTCCGGAAGAGAAGACATTTCGTCTTCTGACACGTACTCCATTCCTTGAAGTTGTGGATCATGTATCGCAGACAATATTCGCCCGTAGCTCAAGAGAATCCAGAATACAAATGATTATCAGGATGTGGGCTCGTCTTAACAATGATAAAACTCCATTGCCGCATGGGCGCCCGTCATCAGAATGGCATAATTATTATTCCGATAATGGATGGACGATAGACGAGCTATTTGAAGAAGCCTCAAAGCAAAATGATAAAATGGGATGAAACACTTGCACTGATTACCCCAGCTGAAGCAGCCACATTTCCAATCGGTTTTGAGTTTGTGAATATCTGGGGTACTACCGTATATAACGGTTCCGACTATTGTACGAATGTCGTTCTTCTAAGAGACCATTGCCCGTTTGGTTTACCACTCCCGCTAATCAATCACCCTCAAGCAGAACTGATTACAAAACTTAGACTTACCTGGTGACATATGACACTTCCAATTACCAAAAAAGATAATCCCTTCAAGTACGGCACTGATCCCGAATTGAACCAAATCTTTGATAAACTTGTCGATTTGCGCGATCGTGTCACACGTGAGTTCGCCAAGGCAGAGAAAATTGCAGGATTCGACGAAAATGTTGGATTTTTACCACTAAAAGATGCGGTTAATAGTCTTCCCGATTATCGGGAATTGTATGAGCCGAAATCATCAAGTCAATGGGGACCTAGGACACGAACTAGTCTTGAAGAGATTGATAAGCAAGTATTGGCTGCCATCGCAGCACAGAAAGCTCACATCGAGGTCATTGAACTCGAAAATATTCCTCTTGCTGATCACAATAAGAAGATTGTCGAGCGTGTTACTGAAATTATGACACGTCTGGGTGTTACTCCGAATTACAGCACCTATGAATATCCCACCTCTCGTAGCCGCACAAAAAAGCAGATCACACATACTGCAGGTTATATCGGCGACTTGAATCGAACAGTTCCGAAAACTAATCTTCCCTCAATCAGATACCAGTTGCAGGAATACGAGAGAAACTATGCTCGTTGGCTTACTGAAACTAGAGAAGCTGATAAGAAGGCTCGCATCGAAAAAGATACCGAAACTGTTAACAAGAAAATCCTGGGAAATCCGCGCCTTGTTGCAACATTGATGCAAGCCGGGGTAAACATCCTGGATGAAGTACAGAAAGCGGTTCCCGGAGAAAAAGCGGGAGTTATCGATTATTGCTTGGCTACAGCAATCGAGAATACCATTAAAAAGGATAGGTATCTAAGAACAGGATACTATATGTTCTTGAGTTACAAGGCAAATAGAGATTTCGCGGAATCTCGAAACCTTGCCAATTTGGCGTTGGATGCGCTAAAGAGTGATACATTCAGAGACGACGACCAGGCTATTTACGATTGCATTGAAGATGTGATTAAGTCTGGAAAGACAAGTCATGTCTTCTATTCGGGTGCCGATTGGACAATCGACAATGTATTCAACAAGTGCAAGGATGGTACCCTTGTTACGTTGATTCGTGAACTTGAGGATCTGGCTGATGAGCTTTAAATGGATTGAAGGTCGACAAGGAAGCGGTTACTTTAAAATGCCGCTTTGGATTTCTGAATTTTTCAAATGCGATCTTTACCTCCTCAAAATCCCAGAAGGGGTGTCTGTGCCTACGCACAAGGATCCCGTGAAGCCCGGCTACAATCATCATCGAATTAATTTCGTTTTCGAAGGTCGAAATTTTGTGGGTGATCGAATGTATGTTTTGGGTAAATGTCGACGATGGTGGAGATTTACACTATTTCGTCCGGATTTGGTAGAACACGGCATGCTAAAGGCAAAACGTGAAATTAAAATTCTATCTTTTGGCTGGCTCACTAAGCAAGCCAGTTGACCCACTTCCTGTAACTGTTATAATGCATTTGCGGTCAACAATTTTGCTTGCGCCGCAGGAGATGGAAAAATGATTGTTTTGCTTGATTTGCTGATTTTGGCCGCCCTGTTTGGCGTTGCGATTCTATTCGTAACCCAAGTCGGTCTGCCGCTGGCGTACGGCACTCCTCTTTTCCCGAATTTCCGCAAGGATACGGAGCAGAAGGTGAAGGTCGACGCTGCCGAGCACGAGCTCGAAGAAGCGCGTGAATACGTTCACCTTCGCGAAGAACTGGATGAAATCAACCGCCGTAAGGCACAACTGGAGAAGAAGGAATGATGTCCTTGAAACGTGTTTTGATTGGCGGCAGTGCCGCTTTCGTGGCCCTGTTCCTGATGATCTCGGCGCCCATGCTGGTGGAGAACCTGGATGCATCGGAGATCATGGTGATCCAAAGCCCGATGTCGGGCGAACTGGCGGTATATACCGACCCGGGCTGGAAATGGCAAGGCTTCGGCACTGTCACCAAGTACCCGCGTCGTAACGAACTGAAGTTCATCGACCCGGCCTGCGCCAAGAACGACACTGACAAAGCTCATGCGCAAGCATCCGCTGGTCTGGCGATTCGTTTCTATGACGGCGGTAACGCGGCACTCTGCGGCTCCATCTCGTGGCTGATGCCCCTGACGCCGAAAGACGTGATCGAGATCCACAAGGAGTTCCGTTCGGCCGAAGCCTTCGAGCTGCAAGCCATCCGACGCTCCATGGAATCGGCTGCAACCTTCTCCGGTCCGACGATGACTTCGTTCGAATCGGCAGCTGGTCGTCGCAACGAACTCCTGCAGATCATGAACGATCAAACGCTGAACGGCGTCTACAAGACGCGAAGCGTGGTGGTTCGTGCCAAGGACATCGCTGGTGTGGAAAAGGACATGACGGTCACCGAGATCATCAAGGATGAAAAGGGTGCTCCGCTGCGTGCTCAGGCCAGCTATGTGCAGAAGTACAACGTGCAGATGCTGCCGATGACGATCTCGGGCTTCAAGTACGAGGACCGTGTCGAGAAGCAGATTCAGGAACAACAGGCGGCAACGAACGCGGCTGTGGTGGCCATCGCAACTGCGAAGAAGGCCGACCAGGATACGCTGACTGCCGAAGCTCAAGGTAAGGCAAACGCTGCCAAGGCCGAATGGGAACAAAAGACCCTGGCTGCGAAGACGATTGCTGAAGCCCAAGCTCGAGTGACGATCGCGGAAGCGCAAGTCAAGGAAGCAGAAGCGTTCAAGAAGTCTGAAGTGCTGCGCGGTGAAGGTGAAGCAACTCGCAAGCGCCTGGTCATGGAAGCTGACGGTCAACTGGACAAGAAGCTGGAAGCGCTGGTCAAGATCAACGGCCTGTACGCAGCGGCGATCGAGAAGGCACAACCGGGTGCTTGGAGCCCGCAAGTGGTGATGGGCGCATCGGGTTCGGGTGGTTCGGCCAGCCGTGCAACTGATCTGGTGGACCTGATGACGGCAAAGACTGCTCGTGAAATGGGCATCGACTTGTCGGTCAAGGGCGGCGCAGCAACCAACAAGCGCTAAGAAACACAGGGCCCTTGGCCCTGTTGTAGTTTTCGATGGTCCGTGCAATAATGTTGCATGGACCATTCACCTATTGTAAAGTGTGATTTTGATGTATTGCGAAATGAACTTGCAATTTATCGAATGAACACGTCGATAACAGATGCGGCAGTACTAACCAAGATTTGCGAAATGAGGGGTTGGACACTCGAAGAGTTTAACGAAGCTTTGCAAGAGCGCTATACCTTTTTAAAGCTACAGGGCAGAATCTAAAGCAGCCACGCTAAATTGCACGGTTTTAACGTTAAATTCCAACGCACAATACGCAACGCCACACGCACACAAACACAATGACAACTGTACGGTATTTAACGGTTAATGAGATGGAAGGTCAATCCGATCGAATCGGCATTGAAGTCCAACAGTGTGATGCAAGTACTGGTTATGCCAGTAAGGATGTTAGAATAGCAATCAAGAGCAATGGCGAACTGATTATGTCTCAGGGTAATTTCAGCCTAAGCACTAAGGTAAGTCCGAATGAGCTACTTACGTTCATAACCGAAGCGAAGAAATTTATTGAAGAAGAACAAATAATTGCGAAACTCTCCGGAAAGAATTTATAAAAGATGTGGAAATCAAATCCTGATTGGTCTTATATAGAACCGAGTAATGAGCCTGACATCGAGTTGCTCTGTGGAAGTATTGCAGAATTCGATATCTCAAGTGGAATCAGTTATCGCTGCACCACTTGTATGGCAGTCGTAGGAAGTATCGGTATGCCACCTGAATGCAAGGCATTATACGATATGGAAAAGGTAGTAGAAAAACTGAAAGGTAAGAAATGAGCGTCCAAACACGAATCCCTAAGGGTTACCGATTGACTGTCACGTCATGGGAAAATGACGGTGATAGTTACAACACAACCATTACCGAAGGTCTTACTCTTCCTCAAGTCAAGTTGTTGGTCGAACTTGCCCTTCTACACAAATCGAAGAACAACTGGCCGGCTGGTTTCGGTAATATGTATGAGCCTAATGACAGGGAGCAAAAGACCTACGTTGCTGCAATGCGCACACTATTCAAGAGGCATCCTCCGGAAGCAATGCCCGATGAGAACATTGCCGAATATCTCGACACCGAAGACTTCGGTGATTGTGCTCATGAATTTGTGCACGATCTGTTCGGCAGCAGCGAGTTCTATACCCGTGTGTACGAAAGTCACAAGGTCGAATGGATCCCCGAGGACATTCTGATCGAAGATGTAACCAAAACACTCAACCAAAGGATCGAATAATGAAAACTCTCAAGTTTAGCCCCGATAGCTGGCATTACAAGATGATTTACAAATATACACCGGCACGCGATCGTGACCTTGTGGATATTTGTTCCTACACAAGATACTTCCTGTTTTCATTGTTGACAATCGGGCTTATTCTGCTCGGTGTAACTCTTGCATCTTTTGTCGTGTCGCAAATACTTGTTGGCATCGGTTTCAGCCTCTGGTATGGCATGTTCATCTTCAGCGAGGTTGCCCAGCTCGCCATGGGTGTCATCGCTGTCCTTGGCCTTGCAATAGGCTTCGTAGCGCTAATGTCTTGGTTTAGTGAGAAACGCCAAGAATATAAGGAAGCACATCGCAATGATCCGGACGGCTTTGTCAAGGAAGCTTACAAGTCGTGGAAAGAGAAGTATTGCGCTCGTGTCGAAATTGTTCGTCCCGAGATCGAAGAAGGTCCTGCCGAATACTGAAAGGTAAGAAATGAAGATCCAAGTCAAAACCGGTAATTTGTTCAATGTCACAGCCGGACATATTGTCCATGGTTGTAACGCACAAGGTGTGATGGGTTCGGGTGTTGCGCTCGGAGTCAAGAATCTTTATCCGAGTGTGTATCTTGATTACCGTGAGCTATATGAAGCCGGTAAGCTTAAACTCGGTAATGCATATCCATCTCTGGCAACGATCAATCTCAAGATTTGGAATGCCGTGACACAAGACGGGTTTGGTGGTCCAGGTCGTCATACAAGTTATGACGCAGTTCAGACTTGTTTTCAACAAGTTGAGGATTACCTAAATGCTGGCTTCGAAAGCATGGCAGATCTTCAACCCAAGGAAATTCATATTCCGTTTATTGGTGCTGGCCTCGGCGGAGGTTCGTGGAATATAATTAAGAGCATTATTGAAGAAACAGTTACTTATCCGGTAACTGTATGGTCGATTGATGGAAAAGGACCAAGGGGCGAGGTCATTGAAATAATAGAATAACCTTCACAGTTCTTCTTTGCTTGGAGATTCTTTACACGATATTCTCGTTCGAATTGCAATTCAGGAATTTTTCCTTTGTCCTTAAATAAAATCATTGTTCGACTACAAAGATTGTTTCTTTCACAAAATTCACTCATGCATTTTATTGTAAATTTATTACCGGTTGGGTCGATTATTTTATAAATCTTAGAAAAATGATTTTTTGAACCGAGTTGCGGAGGTGGAGGTATAATTTTTCTGGATTTATTACTTTTCGAAATTGCATCTTTTTGTGATTGAGATAATGATTTACCAAAATTGCCATTATCTTTACCGAATCGTGGACATACCTCAGCTAAATAATCTCTGATTTCTTTTGTGTGAGTCTTTCCATAAAAATGATTTTTATCACCTTTATAATTTTCGGCCTGCGATTTCGAAAAGTCTTCTCGAATAGAATTATATAATCTAGAATTTTTAATTTCTGCCTGGCCTCTATTTGTTATTCTGTTGAATGCACAGAGCATCTTATATCTATTTTTACCTTCAGTCATTCGGGTGAGTAAAAGGTGGCATATATAATGTTCCCTTGGTGTCAAAGGTATAAGATTTGCAGAAGAATTGTCACCACCTAATGATTTGGGAATAATATGATGCAATTCATAATACCTGTAATCAGGGTTATTTCTTTTTAATTTCTTTCGATTTAATTCTAAAACGGTATTAATAATTTTATAATATCGGGCAGTATATTTGTTATTTAGAAATGGAGTATTCATATGTTTATTTATCTTTTTGGACCAATAATTGGCGATGGCATTTGGAAATTAAAAGATGAAACTGTGGTGGGTACGCTATGAGTGTCTTTGTTGAAGTGAAAGCACGGAAGGCCAAGTTTGGTTTCAACTTTGGCCAGATCAATATGGAGAATCTTTTGGAAATGGCGGATTTCTTCCGCTCTCTGAAGGATTCCGTTGATTCGAAAACATATATTATCGAAAAGCAGGGTTACGATCCGCATTCGAAAATTATGTTGTATACCGACAACGAAGAAACGGCTTCCTGGATCAGAAACTACAACCTATAAAATCAGTTGCGTCACCGCACGCGTCTGCATAAAATAGAGACTGTTAAACAAATTTAACCAGGGATTTATCCCGCAACCAAGAAAGAAGCGATGAGTAGCACCATTTTCTCCCGCGAAGGCGGCTTGTTTTTCCCCACCCCGAAAGCGGCGCTCGACATGCACGAGACGCTGCCCCCGGGCACGTACACGGTCGGTGCAATGCCGGGCCGAGGCTTCTTCTTGAAGCCCATCAACAACTTCAACATCGACGGCAAGATCTACGGCAACATCCACGGCCGTGCTGATCGCATCATGAGCACCTTCCTCGATCGCCCGAACAGCACTGGTGTGCTGCTGACCGGCGAAAAGGGTTCGGGCAAGACGATGTTGGCCAAGCTCATCGCCAAGAACGCGGTTGAAGCGCACAACATGCCCGTCCTGGTCATCAACAGCGACTTCTGCGGTGACGGCTTCAACGCCTTCATTCAGAACATCAACCAGCCGTGCGTGGTCGTGTTCGACGAGTTCGAGAAGGTGTTCGGCGAAAAGGAACAGGAAGCTATCCTGACCCTGCTCGACGGCGTGTTCCCGAGCAAGAAGCTGTTCATCCTGACCTGCAACGACAAGTACCGCGTCAACAGCCACATGCGCAATCGGCCGGGTCGTGTCTTCTACTGCCTGGAGTACAAGGGCATCGACGCAGCGTTCATCGAAGAATACTGCAACGATCGCCTCAACGACAAGACGCACATCCCGACGATCTGCCGTCTGGCCATGCTGTACGAAAGCTTCAACTTCGACATGCTGAAGGCGCTGGTCGAAGACATGAACCGCTACAACGAGACGCCGCACCAAGTGCTGGAACTGCTCAACGCGAAACCGTTCGCCGACAGCAGCATGCGCCACAAGGTCAGCATCATCCGCGAAGGCAAGGCGATCGACACCAACCGCATCTACCCCGACACGTGGCGCGGAAGCCCGGTGGCCAGCGAAGAGCTGAACATCAGCGTTGGCGAGTCGGCCGGCTGCCCGGAAGACAAGGACGACAGCTTCACCCTGGAGCTGAATCCGAAGCACCTGAAGCGCATCGAACCGGAAGCGGGTACGTTCACTTACGTGGTCGACGAAGGTACGCCGGCGCAGACGGTCGTGGTGTTCACCCGTGAGGTGTACGGCCGCGCCAACTACGACTGGATGGCTGCAATCTGACCCCTGGGGCCCTTCGGGGCCCCAGTTTTCACCCCCAAGGAGCTACACATGAAGCGTATTCTGTCCCTTTCCCTTGCCTTGCTGTCTGCGACCGCAATGGCCCTCCCCAGTCCGAAGCAGGTCGAATCCGCCCTGGAAAACGGCAACTGCGCCCAAGCGCGCAATTACGTGAATGAGATCCTGGTGTCGCGCCCGGATAGCGCTCGCGCTCACCTGCTGAATGCGGCAACGATCATGTGTCTGGAACGAGACCCCAATCTCGCCCAGCGTGAACTGGACGCCGTCCGCGCATACGATCACAAGGGTGACGTGCTCGGTTCGCGCCTGTTCGCCAAGATGGAACGCGACATCGCCGGCGCCCGTCAGCCGGTGGTCCAGGCCTATGTGCCGCCCCCTCCTCCCGTGGTCGTCCAAGCTGCACCTCAAGTGCAGGCACAACCCGTGGCGGTAACGAAGCCGGCCGATGAAGGCAGCTCGTTCGGTTCCAAGTTCCTGGTTCTGCTGTTCCTGTTCACGCTGGGTGGCCTGGGCTACTACTGGTATCGCCGGACCAAGTCTGAAGACGGTGGCGTCGACTTCTCCAGTCCTGTGACTGCAACCGCTACCTCGGCTCCCTCCTCTGTGACCACGGCCAGTAGCGGTATGGGTACCACTCGCAGCACCTATTCGACGCCTCCGGCACCGAGCCCGGCTGCATGGTCCCGTCCGTCGCGCACCTATACGGCTCCTCCGGCACCCACCTATGTTCCTCCGACCGTGGTCCATACCGGTCCGTCGGCTCTGGAAACGGGTGTGGCAGTGGCAGGTGGTGTGGTTGCTGGCAACATGATCAGCGATGCGCTCCGTCATCGTCATGATGATGACACTGTGACTCGTCGACGCCGCGAGGAATCCTCGGGCACCAGTGACTACAGTTCGAGTGCTTCGACGTACACCCCGCCCGTGATCACGGCACCTGCACCGACCTTCAGCAGCTCGGCCAAGGACGACGCCGAGTGGGGTGGTACTTCCGAGTTCAGCTCCAGCTCTGCCCCGGAACCGGCTCCCGCCCCTGCACCGTACTACGCGCCGGCCCCTGCTCCGAGCTATTCGTCCAGCCGTGACGATGACGACAGCAGCAGCCGTTCCAGCAGCTGGTCCAGTTCGAGCAGCGACAGCGGCAGCAGCTGGGGTTCGTCCGACTCCGGCAGCAGCTCCAGCAGCGATTCCGGCAGCAGCGACTGGTAAAACCAGTTCCAATTGACGTAAAACTCAGTTGACTATAGGGCCCTGGTGGCCCTATAATGCATTTGTCAGTTAAAACTTTGTTCTGAAAGGAAAACCATGTTTCGCAAAATGATCGCCGGTATGGCACTCGCACTGTGCGCCGCAACCTCTTTCGCGGCTAGCACGAATATCGATACATCGGGTCTGTCCGATGCCCAGATCGCAGACCTGAAGGCACACGCTGCCCAGATCGTCGCACAACAGGCCAAGGGTGTCGCCGATGCTGCTGCGCCCGCCAAGGATGTGGGTGCCACAATGACACTCGCTGCAACCTGGGGCCAACAGGCCGCTGCCGCAGCCGAAGGCTTTGCCAAGGCCATGGGCATCGCAGCCAAGGAACTGAATGTCACGATAAATGACTTCCTCAAGTCTGACGCGGGTAAGCTGACCGCACTGATCATCATCTGGAAGGTCGCTGGTGCAGCGCTGATGAAGGCACTCTACGGTGTGATCTTCTTGACGGTGGGCCTGACGATGGTGCGTGTGATCTACAAGCGCCTGTTCACTGCCCGTTACGAGAAGGTGGAATATTCGTACCTGGGTGGATTCTTCAAGGGCACGAAGCTGATTCGCATCCCGAAGAGCTTTGGCGACCTCAAAACCGACGGCGAATGGCTTGGCTTCTGGGTCATGCTCGTCCTGACGATTATCTGCATTGCATTCGGCGGCTTGTTCTTCTAAAGCCAGTTGACGTCAATCTAAATAAGGTGACTAAGTCACCTTATTTCTTTTTACAATTATCAAAGTGCCATCTTTTCATACATCCGGGTTTATTTGAAATATGACAGTGTGGGCAAGTTATTTCGGGTACATTTTCTTGGCCTTTTCTGATTTTATCTTTATCAATAGCTGACCTAGGTATACCCTTCTTTGATGAAGGTTTTCCTTTATTTGCATCACCAATTTTTCTTTTTGTTTCATCTGGCATTGGTATACCCTTCTTTGATGAAGGTTTTCCTTTATTTGCATCACCAATTTTTCTTTTTGTTTCATCTGGCATTGGACCTCGTTTTTTACCGGTCAGTGCTTTCGAAATTTTGGCTCCGACATCTGCAGGTCTTACCATGTTATGTTTACCTTTATTGGAATCTGAAATTTTATTTTTGGTTTCCTTTGTATGTCGTTTTCCTCTATTTTTCTTAGATAATTTTTCCTTTGTCTCATCGCTCCTTGCCACGCCACTGTGACCTCCATCAAGACCGTTTTCAAACTTAAGATTGGCCCATTCACTTGATTCGGCTATATTATTTTCTTTTGAAAATTTAAGCGCATATTCTACCAATGTTTGCTGGTCGAAGAATAGTTCACACCATGTTGTTGATATATCTTTTCCATGCACCCTTAAATGCGCTAGCCAGTATTTTCCAGACCCTATATATTTCTCGGGATGATATCTATTTGTTTTACCGAAATATTGTAAACCAGTGATATTGTGTTTCTTTATGTATAACCATGTTGGTTTAAATTCTTGCATAATTTCTATTCTCCTGCTAAACTATATTTATCTTATGACTATTGAATAACACTATGACTACAGAATTTGTGTTTATTGGTTGGTGCCAAGAGGGAAATTCGGACAAGATCTGGGGTTACTTCTTGCGCCCCACACCCGATGCGGCTGCATGGACTACTAAAGACTGGGGCTATAACTGCTGCATATTCTGGGGACGCAGGGGCAAAGCCATGCAGTTTAAGGCGGATATTACGGGTCATGACCTAAACAAGCTGCGTGAGAGCAAACTACGCAAGGGCTATGTCAAAATTTCGCCTGAAAAGCTTTTAGAGATCTGGCCCTCGTTTATCGAAGAGGCCGAAGCTAAGTTGATGTGGGAAGTCTTAGCCGGGAAGGTTAAATGAGTTATACGATGGCCGATATTAAGGCCCTGAGCCTTGCTCGGAAGGTTGCTAAATTCGAACTTACATCCGACAATTGGCAAGAAAAGGTGCAAGATTGGACAAAAGTCTCTTTTGACAATGTCCCGGGACTAAAATTTAATGAAATATTCGACTATTGTGACGAGCAGTTTGGTGACGATTGGTGTTGGTCAAAAGATGTAGTCTGGAGATACGAATTCTCATTCTATTTTCTTCATGAAGAACATGCAACGATTTTTAAATTGAAATATGAGAATCATCGTTAATAAATGTCCTTTCACTGGTTCTATATTCACAGATAGAGCTGAATATGGTGAACACCTTCTTGAACTCCGTAAGAAACGGGTAGCACAAGCAAGGTACGAAAAGACTGTATCGAACATTCTGAAGGAACTTCGCGAACTGAAGAAAGAAGTAAGTTACCTTCATGAAATCTGCCCCTGGATTCAAAAGCACCAGAAACAACTTATGGATTGGTGTAATACAATTAGGGCTGGCAAGTGGGGAGACTTTTTCCACGCAAATGATGACATATCAAATATCAAGCTCGATATGTCATCATTTAAGCATGCATCAAATTCTCATGTACGTCCTGATTGGGGACTCATGAATTGGTGTGCTCAAGATAAGAACAAACCTACCGGTTATCCCGGGTGGACTGGTTATTGTCGAGGTTCCCTAAGCCGTACTACCAATTTTGGTTCTTACCCGATGAGTAATCTCCTCAACTTTGTTGGAATTAAAACTTCCAGTGGGGGAGGTGGTAACGAAGAATGGGGCTGGGATGTAATTATCTTTTTGGAAGATTGGCCCAGCCTTGCCCAACAATGGGCCGATGAAGACTTCGAGGCTGCACAGGCCAAATACGAAGCAGACCAAATTCGAATTATGAAAATCCTAAAAGGTGGTCATTATTCTTAATTTCCCCAAGTACCTGCATTTGCCGTTTGACTCATTCGTTGCATGCAGACATAATACAGACACAACGCAATTTTAACCCCGCCAACTGGAGAACACATGGCTGCAAATCATTCTACTTCCCGTCAAGAACGTCCGAAGGACGTCAAGACTCTTCTGGAGCGCTGCATGGAAGTGCGCCGCCCCGCAATGATCTGGGGTCCCCCGGGCATTGGCAAATCGGAACTGATCGCTGAAATCGGCGCAAAGGCCGGTCGCAAGGTGATCGACATGCGCTTGCTGCTGCTCGAACCGACTGACATCAAGGGCATCCCCTACTTCGACGTCGAGACCAAGACCATGAAGTGGGCACATCCTGCCGACCTGCCGAAGTCCATCAAGAAGAAGGACGTCGAGAAGGCAGAGGCCGCTGCGGCCAAGTTCGACGAGAAGGACGTCAGCGAAGAAGCTGAAACTGCTCGCGAATACGCCCTGTCGATCCGCGCCGCTTACGACATGAGCAACGCGATCCTGTTCCTGGACGAAATCAACGCTGCTCCTCCGAGCGTGCAGGCTGCTGCTTACCAGCTCATCCTGAACCGTCGTGTCGGCGAATACCACCTGCCCGATGGCGTGTCCATGCTGTGCGCTGGTAACCGCGACAGCGACAAGGGCGTGACCTACCGTATGCCCAGCCCGCTGGCAAACCGTCTGGTTCACATCGAGATGACTTCGAACTTCGAAGACTGGCAGAAGTGGGCGATCGGCGCCAAGGTTCACCCGGACGTTGTGGGCTTCCTGTCGCACCACAAGCAGAAGCTGTTCGACTTCGATCCGAAGTCGCCGGACAAGGCGTTCGCTACGCCGCGTTCCTGGACTTTCGTGTCCCAGCTGATCAGCGACAGCCTGCCGGAATCGATGAACACCTCCCTCGTGGCAGGTACCGTCGGTGAAGGCAACGCTACCGAGTTCACTGCACACCGTCGCGTTGCGGCGAAGATGCCGAAGTCGGAAGACGTGCTGATGGGCAAGGAAAAGACGCTGAACGTCAAGGACCTGTCTGCCATGTACTCGCTGACCATCAGCCTCTGCTACACGCTGCAGGAATGGTCGCTGAAGGCCAAGCAGAACAACGGCAAGGGCGATGGCGACGGCTTCGACATGAAGCAATGGCACGAGTGCGTGGACCACTTCTTCAAGTTCATGATGGACAACTTCCAGACTGAGATGATCGTTCTGGGAGCCAAGACCGCGCTGCGGGACTATTCGTTGCCGATCAACCACCGTGAGCTGAAGCAGTTCAAGTCGTTCCACGACAAGTACGGCAAGTTCATCCTCGAGGACTGAAAATCCTTTAAAATCAATGACTTACAACGCCTTTGCAAAGTAAGTTATCAACAAAAAGCCCGGTTAAACCGGGCTTTTTTATTTCTTTACCATTATCATTAGTCGATAATTAAATCCAGCATCTCTGGCACATTGCTCTTTTAATTGGTTGGTTATTAGCCAACCAATAAATCCGCGATAAGTATATTCGGATTTAACTTCGATTAATAGATTTTCTTTCGGGATATAAATATCTGGGAAATATCTGCGCTTAGATCCATCCGATTCATGATACCATAGTTCCGGCATCAATTCATCAAGCGTAATAATGTCATTTTCTTGATATCCCTCCTGTAAAAGTTGACTGAGTGCCAAAGGTTCATATCCTTGGACATGGTCTATTCTTCCGGACGGGAAAGTATATTTTTTAGTCTTAAAGCCGGCCCTGACTTTTTTCGACTGAACCTTAGCATTCTGCGATGCATTCTCTACACCGAACCGTTCAATCATAGTTGCAGTTCTTTTGAGTTTGATATCTTCGTTTGCAGATGGATTTTCACATCCATATCTTTCAAGATTGGTCTTCTTCGACTTTACTAGTCGCTCCTTAGCATTTTCCGAATTCTTCTTCGAAACTTCGGCAGCTACTCCTGGTATTTTAAGTTGATGATCTACGCCGTACCTTTCAAGTAAGGTTTGCTTTTTCTTCTCTTGAACAGACTCAAGGGAATTTGTACTCTCAACGCCGTAACGTGCTAAGTTTGTCTCTTTAGTTTTTATTGTGCGGATTTGCGCGGTATTAGTAGTGGTTATACGCAGTTTTTCTTTGACCTCAGATATACATGCTGCGTTCTCGACACCATACTTAGACAATAATGTATCTTTTCGTTTTTGTAATATTGCACCCATATCTTTATGTTGATATGTTTCTTTGAATTTTAATAATCTCGATACCTTTTTGCATTCATCCGAGCAGTATCTTTTATAATTGCCGTACTTATCCTTTTCGGATTTATTCTGGCAAGTCATATTTTCGCATTTGTGTGTCTTCATCTTTAGAAATTCCTTATAGAATACATTTACCATAGTATTTATGTTTATATCTTGCAGACTATAACTAATTTTGTTAAAATATATGATATAAATTATGGCACTCCCGATACAACCCTATTTCGAAAATGCTTATGATTATTTTCGTAAGTATATTGGCGGTACTGGCCTTGAATACGAGGCCTGGTTAGTTGATCAAGGTCGACAATTCAACCTAGGTACGAATATTAATTGGCTAAAAATTCCGTTCCAGTCTGAAGAACAGGAATTGATCTTCAAGCTCAGATGGGCATGACAACAAGATTAGATATAGTCAATGGTGGTTTACACCGAACCGAATGGTTAAGATTTCGTGATTATATTTCGGAAAATAGTCCGACACCCTACTACGACATCTTCGAAGAGTTGGCAAAATTCGGTGGACATAATTTGTGGGACACACCATATATTGAATTTGAAGAAGATGAGGATGCAACTGCATTTCTTCTGAGGTGGTCAGTATAATGTCTCGATACCTAACTGTTACCGGTCCCAAGGCCTCCGAAAAGAATAATAACGCATGGTCTAACTTTGTCGATCAAGTTCAATTCGATGGCAAAGGAGGCCTTGAACGAGCATTCAGAGACATCAAATGTATCAGAGTTGTTGATCGACATAAACTCGAATTTGAAACCGAGGAGGATGTAACAATCTTCCTCCTAAAATGGACATAATAAGAATAAAATGCATCTCGTGAATGTATACGAAGGTCAATTTGGCAAAGCCTGGAATAACTATGTCAGCATCTATGGAACCAATGGTGATATTGATTCTGAAGAGGTTAAGGAGTTCTGGAGAAAAATGAAGGCAGAGTACGGAATGATTGACCATTTTGGGACACCATATATTGAGTTTGAGAATGAAGAGACAGCCACACTCTTCGCACTCAAGTTTGCTACCCTTTGACAGTCCGTCAATGGTGATGCTACAGTGTAATTAAGCAACAAATAAGGAAATTTATGACCGATCAGGAAAAAGCATTTGAACAGCTGACGCGAGCACGCATCTCTCTTCTTCTGCAACAGCCGTTCTGGGGCACGTTGGCCACTCGCTTGATTCTGAAGGACGCTACCGACGATCCCGATGGCTGGTGCCCCACTGCTGCCACCGATGGTCGCAGTTTCTACTTCAATCGCAACTTCATTCTGAAGTTGAACAAACAAGAAACGATTTTCTTGGTTGCGCACGAAGTGGAACACTGCGTCTATGACCACATGGGTCGTCGTGGTTCGCGTAAGCCGAAGGCTTGGAACGCTGCTGCCGACTACGTCATCAACTGGGAACTCCACGAGAACAGTGTCGGTAAGATCCCCGACCCCAAGACATCTGGTGTGACTGCCTGCTTCGATCCCAAGTTCAAGGGTATGTTCGCTGAAGAAGTGTACGAAGCCCTAATGAAGGACCCGAGCCAGAAGTTCCCCGAATTCGACATCCACTTGGAGCCAGGCGATGGCAAGGGTGAGCCGATGACAGAGGAAGAACGCCGTATCCTGGGCGACGAGATCCGTGCTGCCGTGATGCAAGCTTCGAAGGCAGCTGGCGCTGGCAATGTGCCTGCAGGTGTGAAGCGCATGCTGAAGGATTTGACCAATCCGCAGATGGATTGGCGTGAAATCCTGAACATGAAGATTCAGTCGATGATTCGCAATGACTTCACCTGGAGTCGCTGCTCGCGTAAGTCTCAGTCGAGCGGCATCTACCTGCCGGGTACGAAGGAAGATGTACGTGTCGAGGCCGCTGTGGCAATTGACGCATCGGGTTCTATGTCTGAAGACATGCTGCGTGACTTGCTCGGCGAAGTCAAGGGCATCATGGAACAGTTCATGGACTTCAAGCTTACCGTTTGGACATTCGACACTCGCGTTTACAACCCGCAGATCTTTACGCCGGAAAATATCGATGACATCGATACCTACGATCTGAAGGGTGGTGGCGGTACCGACTTCACAGTGAACTGGGATTACATGAAGGAAAATGATGTGATGCCGGAACGCTTCATCGTGATGACTGACGGCTATCCTTGCGGTAGCTGGGGTGACGAGAATTACTGCGACACTCTGTTCCTCATCCACGGCGATACGCAACGACGGCTGGTCGCACCGTTTGGTATGACTGCTTGGTACGAGCCGGACAACCATTCGCCCCAAAACAATAGGTAAACACAATGGGGCAGAAATGCCCCATTCTTACGAGATATATGAAGCCGTTAAAAACAATCATCCTTACCGCACTCAATGTTGCATTGGTGACTGCCGCTATGAGCGGCTGCTCTGATGATAAGCCTAAGGAAGTGGCCAAGGTAGAAGCTGCTGCATCGGCAGTTGAACAACCAGCAGCCGAACCTGTGGAAAAGCCTACCACGCAACAAATGCTCGATGCAATGGTGCGACCGTATGCACGTATGTCCAAGGTCTGTGTTGACGGTGCACGTGAACGTGCCTTCTTCCTGTTGTTCAACGATACCAGTGAGCCGGATAAGTTGATCGGGTGGTACTTTGTTGAAGGTATCAACTTCTACAAAACTTCGAACAATACTTGGTTTATCGGTGATATTGCTGATGACAAGTTTGTAAAGGTGTATCCGGATATCACTGGTCTTCAATGCAAGGATAAAAGTGTTACAACGCCTTGAAAATGCTCCGTTGTTCGTGAGAGAGGATGTTGCGCTGGAAAGCATAACTCCCAAGTTCACAGAGCTGGAAATGAACAAGATTCTGACCATTCGTTCGGAGGAATATAACATTCCTTTGGGCGCAGGTGGTTCAGGTACACGTTATTGGGTTGAGTTGCCCAATGGTGACACTCCACAGATTTGCCGAGTCGAAGAACCGTATTACGGCGATGCAGTTGAGCTGCTCAACGAATATGTCAAAGCCAATCCCAACACAACAACCGCGATTTGGGTCAACGCAAATGCGCGTGAGCTCAACATAGCGCGGCATTATTACAGCGCGCTTAACTCGCGTAAAATTGCAGATTTACACGCGCTAAAAGCAAATATTTCGTTGCTTAACGCCCGCAGTTTTGCAGAGGGCAAATGGGGCCTAACTCCTCCGGAACGTACTGCAATTGTTCTTGAGTACGGTTTCGATCCCGACAGATCTTACGACTATTGATATGAAATACTTTCTAGTTGCCATGTTTTTGTTCGGTGTGTGGTCCATGTTTTTGTTCGGTGTGTGGTATTACGACCCCGCATCTTCCCAACGTGCGGCTGTGCATCAAAAGCAGTTTTCCTATTTCGTAGATAGCATGGCCTTGCGGATCTCTGAAATAAATAAGGACATCTGTAAGTGGCTAACAGAACACACACCGAAGGGCTAGTCATTAGACTCGCTTTCGGAGTTATTCTTCTTTCGATACTTCTACCATGTTGGTGGGATCATGTATTAGATGAAGACGGATTTACCAAATTCGCGATCAGGGGAATTTATCGCGATACGACTACATGGCTAGTCGAACATACACCTAAGGAAAAGAATTAATGTCAGGATACCTACTCCCAACAGATCAAGAATTTATCGATTTCGTTGCAAAGAAGATTGCACGCACTCGATGGGACAGGGACGTAACCAAGGCACTTGGTCAAATGATTGGTGAAAGCTTAAAAAGGCTTCCGACCAATGCACTAGATGATGCAAAGGATCGTGTATTCGATTCCTTGTGGAATGGTACAACAGATAACGATGCAGAGCAAAGAGATGCATATCGCATCGAAGCCGAGGCTGTTATTTCGGCCATAAATCTAAAGCTTCTCATTTCTCCATCCTGATAAGGATAAATAGCATCAATAGGAGACTATTGGTGCGAACATCCATACTATTCAAGACTAAAGAGAATATCGAGACTGATAAGAAATTATTAGTTGAATTATTCTTCAAGGATTGGGTAGATCAGATTTGTGAGCAACAAGTCGTCTATAAAGTCGAACGTAATGCCATGACTGTCGATTTCGAAAAACAAGAAGATGCTGTTGCTCTTCGTCTACGCGGACTCCCGCCCGAATTTCAAGACTACCTTGAATTAATTGGATAACTCCAATTAACCTTTCAGTATACGTTCCCGTATACTGGTACAAGAATTAAAACTCCCTAACTATAATGGTGCTTTATGGATACATTACTGCTTAATGCCGACGGCCAACCGATGTCACTGAGTCCTTTCTCAGTGATTCCTGCCGCACGAGCATTGCACATGCTCTATAATGGTAAGGTTAGGGTTGTTAAGGAATACGACGACTGGGTTATCAAGTCTCAAAAGCTTGAGATCAAGGTACCTTCTATTGTCATGATGGTCAAGCACGTTTCATGGGATAAGAAGGTGAAGTATTCACGTGGCAACATTTACCTGCGTGACGACTACACGTGCCAGCTGCAAATCACTAAGCATTGCAAGGAAAACCGCGGAAAAGCCAAAGTGAATGAGCTCACGCTGGACCACGTAGTCCCTGCGTCTATGGGTGGTAAATCCAACTGGAAAAATATTTGCACCGCTTGCAAGGACTGTAACAGCACCAAGGGCGACAATGCAAAGATTGTTCCTAAGAAGATGCCGCATGTTCCGACTTACTACGAGATACTGGCAAAGAAGAAAACGATGCCACTTCAAATTCGTGAACCGGAATGGGCATACTATGTGGATTGGCCCGAGCATCTCATCCATGTGGTGAATGTACCCAGGCAACGCCTTCGGGAACCCAGTAATAAGGATTCCGACTAACAAGCGCCCCGCGGGGCGCTTTCTCTTGGTTGATTCTATATGTTGATAAATACTAGAAACATTTATGATAAATAACTTTGAGTACAAAAGGTGGTAGGGCCTGGTATGTTAAACGAAGGCCTTACTGCATATCCCTTAGGATAGTTCACTTCTGTTACTCGCAAAGGACTGTTGGCGCAGTCCTTTTTTATTTTTGAGCACTGATTATTTACCAAATTGCCGGCTTGGATGTAGATCCACTGGTATTATCTCAAGTTATGAAATATCAAGAAGCATACAATAAACTCATCGAATGTGCCAAATCACGTGAAATTATCGGATATTGCGAAAAGCATCATATAATTCCACGATGCATAGGTGGCACAGATGATCCCGAAAATATCGTTAAACTAACAGCCGAAGAACATTGGCTTGCACATAGGTTATTAGTTCGTATATATCCGGAACATCCATATCTTATTTTCGCATTGGTTAGAATGTCCAAAGATGGAAAAGTAAAAAGGAATAAAATGTACGGATGGTTAAGAAATCGTGTGGCTGAAGAAATCTCAAAACTTCACAAAGACAAGCCAAAATCCGAACAACACAAGAAAAAGATAGGTAATGCTAATCGCGGTCGTAAACAAACACCCGAGCATATTGCTAAAAGGGCTGAAGCTCTTAGAAATACCACCTATAAACAACGGCCATTCAAAACTCCCGAAGAAGTTGATTTATATTGGAAGAAATATTGGTTAGACTTGCAGAAAGCCAAAGATTCCGCTATAATCACTGCATTGCTGTATTCTTTGTAAAATCGTCCAGATAATTATCAATATTATGGGTGATTTTAGCAAATTCAGCTAAATAAAAACGGTAGATTATTAAACCACATATGGAGAAAACAATGGCTAAGAATACCAAGAAGGCTGTCCCTGAAGTACAAGAAACTGTAACCGCTGCTGAAAACGCACCAGCAACTGCTTCGCTCGAACCAGTTCAACTCTCTGTTTCTGACCTCCAGGTCCTAGCACGTATTGTCGATTTGGCATCGCGTCGTGGCGCATTCCAAGCTGCCGAGCTTTCACAAGTTGGCGAGGCTTATAACAAGCTTGCCGGCTTCCTTGCATACGTCGAGAGCGTACAGGCCAAGGAAAAAGAAGCTGAAGCAACCGCAACCGCAACCGCAGAAGCAGAGTAATCGATGGAGCTTCAGCCCCATGGAGTAACATGATTAAGAATACCACTATTATCGCAACACCACAAAACATCGAATTGATTAAATGCTTTTTCGAAGCAAATAATCTAACCGTTAATGTTGGTTCATATCGAGTAACCCTTACGGATGACGAATATGAGCATAGTGAGCATGTTAGGGTCGAACATTACTATATGGCTATAAGTCTAGATTATGAAGATGAGCACACTCAAGTCTTACTTATGAATATGGCCATGACCCACAATGGGTTGAATAATATGCTCATCGATTATTTAATCAGGGTAAGGGCCGAGCCGATTGTTATGGCGCCATTCTCACCGAGGCCACCAAGTATTGCCAAGGTGCAAGAGAATTTCGAAAACAATGTTAAGCCAAAGCTCAGAGAAGAACTAAAAAGAAAATTTCCAAATGTGCCGGCATCGGTCATTGGATAAAGGAGTAATATGGCAATTGAAGGCCTCAAAAAGCACTCCGGGATGCTTGTAAACACCGGAGTACGTGTAGCTGTAGTGTTCAGAACTCTTCCAACCGACGATTCGCATTGCCTTATCGTTGAGACAGAAAGATTACCTGACAGTTACCATGACTTTGTCATTCAAACACTAAATTCGAAAGAAGCTGCAGAAACGAATAACTTCTATGAAGTTCTAAATCGTAGAACATTCCCGGATGGCACGAACTGCCTTACTTCGCTTCACCAACGTGGATTCCTGCGTAAGGAGCCGGTAGCTAATGTAACAATGGTTCCGCTTCCAGGACAGTCAGTACCTCTAGCCCTTATCAATGCAACAATCGATAAGAAGGTTGATCAGTACATGGCGCAGCAACGTGGCGAGACTCTTCCACCTAAAGTGGAAGATACTCGTACTCCGGCTGAAAAGGCTGCGGCCGCCGAAGAAGCAGCACGCTTGATGACTGATCCGGTTGCAAGAGCAAAGAAGATCATTACCGAAGCACAGGCTCTTGAAGCCAAAGCCGATGCCCTAAGGGAAGAAGCGTATGCTTTGGATCCGGAACTTATTCCGGGTCGTGGTCGTCCAGCATTGCCGGAAGAAATCAAGGCGCAGAAGCTTGAAGAGCAGAAGCAAAAGCGTCGTGAACGCGATCAACGTAAAGCTGCCGAAGCTAAGGTACAAAAGGCCGAAGCTACTCTTGATGCTAAGGTTGCGGCCAAGCTCAAGAGAGATGCTGAACGCGCAGCGAAAGCCTGACCCAAAACATGGTTGTTATTCAACCATGTTTTCCATATAAATATATGGTAAACGGGAGATAACCATGGCAAAGAAATTCTTTACCTATATTCTTAGAGATCCGACAAGAAATAATGAGCCATTCTATGTCGGTAAGGGGACAGGTAGAAGATTTAAAGTCGATAAAAATAAAAATGTCGAATCTAGAAAACAAAAGATTATAGATTCGGGATTTTCCGTCAATATCGAAATTATAAATGCACTGGACGAAGAACATTCATTCTTTCTCGAAGAATGTTTAATATCAATTTTTGGTCGTCGTGATCTAGAAACAGGAACACTTTGGAATTTTACCAACGGCGTCGAAGGAACATCCGGATATAAGCATACTAGAGAATCGAAGGAAAAAATTTCTCAAAGACATCTCGGTGCTATAAGATCCGAGGAGACTAAAAAGAATATTTCTAATAGTTTAATCGGTAAATCCAGGCCCCCTATGTCTCAAGCCCAAAAAGACAAATTGTCGTTAGCGACCAAGAATATGTCCGATGAGCATAGAAAGAAATTATCTCTAGCAAAAATTGGCAATAAAAATGCCAAGAAAAATAAGGAGATTATTTAATGCCATCGAAAAGGACAACGAGCTTTAATCTCGACAAGGCTATTAGCAGAATAGCTAAACCATCAGTCTTTGACCGGATTGTGAAAGAAGTAGATGCTAAAGAAATTCCAGCAAAATACATCGAACACATTTTGGTGCAGTATTATGATGGTAATGTTGTTGAACTTAGCGGTAGCGAATTGACCCATCCAATTCCAGTTAACAAAGATGCGAACTGGGAAGTGATGGAAGAAACATTCAAGAAGATGCGAGATATTAAGGTATTCATCAATACCGAAAAACTCGAAAGAGACATTAATGAGTTAGTTGAGAAATATCTCGGCTTTCACTGTTAAGAACTAAATCGATCTTCCAGCCAAGTATAGTCGTTAATCATCCTGAGCATATCGGGATGATTAGCGTTTTTCGTTCCAAAATCCCTTCCCTCATTTGCGCCCATTAGCGCAAACTCTCCATACTCCCCATCGCCAACAGTACACCAGATATTAAGTCTGTGTTCTGTTTCGGTATGATCTTGATTACGAATTAATCCAGCGGCAAGTTTGGTACATTCTCTAAATGCACTTCGCCAAGTTGAGAATGGGTCGGTATTGAAATATGTAAGGTTACTGACTTCATCCATGACTTTAAATCCATTCGAAACACTTGTGGTAAAATCAATCGGCGACCCGGTGTAGTTTCTGAGTGCTTTAGTCGGAAATAGTTTTACACCACCATATCCGTATTTTAGATGATTTACTGGATTGCTTGATGTCCAGACATGAACAGATTGCCTATCTAAACTATGCAGATGATAACAATCAAAATCGAAGCTATCTAAAATTCTGGCATCTGCATCGACAACATAGAACATATCTGTTTCGGCAATGCGTGCCGCCTCTTTATGCGCTTCGTATATTCCTTTCACACCATGAACTCTCTTGGCACGACGATAGCGGCTAGAGAGTTCATGAAAATGCTGATCGGCGAATGACTCGTCGTAGCTAAGGAAGATGATATCGAATGTTGGATGCTTTGCCACAACATTATCCATCCTCTTTAATTCGGCTTTACCCTCGAACAATCGTTTATCGGTATATCTATCGGGACTTTCTAGTACCGAGTATTTGCTGTATAGTCGAATATTGTCGCCAGGCCAAATATGCAGGTAATGTCCGTCCCAGGCAGGTGGCTTGTAATCGAATGCATTTAACGTAATATCGAGATCATAGTTAGTCGAAATAACATAGAAATAATCTGAAGGGCTATGTTCGGCCAGATAGATTAAATCATCCTCAGTAAGTTCTAGATTTTCGCAAAAATACCTAGAATTTACAATTGTCCGTCTGCAGATTTCTTTAACGACATAGTCATTAGATTCATTATGAAGGATATAGACGTGTTGTGACATGATTCTCGATAAGTATGTTGTTATTTATTCTTATGCTGTTGACTTTACAGGTAATTATAAGTTACAATATTACAAATTTCAGAGGTTCTATCGTGAGAAAAGTCTTTGCAGCTCTCCTACTTTCCATTACTTCGCTTGCAGCGTCAGCACAAACGGGCTGGACTCTTACCGAAGTGAAGGATATGGACAGGGCAACTGTGGGATTCATTTATCACGTCAGTGCAGCCGGCACACAAATCGGTAAGAATGAAAAGTTCGTTACCGGGCTTAGGATGATTTGCTCTACAAAACCGGGCAACTCAGCAGAGCCGATAATCGCGCTGTATTGGAACACACTTATCGGCAACATTCCGCAAATGCCAGAGGTTAAGGTTGACGGTCGTATCGTTGATCATGGTCCCTGGGAGCAGAATGGTCCCCTGCTGATGAAATCGCTCCTATCTACAAAGCAGATGATGCAAGCCATGAAAACTGGTCGCACCATTAGCTTTGAATGGACAGGCACTGACAACGTTCGCCGCCGTACAGTTTTCGATCTCCGGGATTTCAACACCAACCTACAAGATTTCTATAAGAGCTGCAACCTATAAAATTTCCGGAGAGAAATATGACTAAGTTCTTGGGCAACGGGGTGGTAACCGTTGTCCTGTCATTAATGTTAACCGTTGTTACCCTGAACTGGTTAATTAATGACGATCCCGAAAAGACACTGTTGAAACCAACCTTGCTCAAGAACTCTGGGGAGAGTATCGAGAGCCTCGATTTATCGTACGATAATCGAGATATAATCCTTAATGTAACCTTGAACAAGTCAATTTCTTGCACACGGGCAATCGAAATTCTAAGGATAGAAAATTTCGAAGTACGTGGTCGAGTTTATTCACCGACTTGTTCGATAGTCAACCGACGATTGATACAGATCAAATATGTAGAAATAGAATGAAAGAATTTGTACTTGTCGAATTCATGTGTACGGCTGCTGAAGCGCTAGAAATGGCACATGAAGTTAGAATGTTACAAGATGAATTTCAGTTAGAACGTACTGATATATCCGAAGAACAAGATCAGGACGATTCTTATGGTACGACCTATTGGCATACATGGGGCAAGATTAATTCCGAAACAGCAACTATGATTAGGTTGCAAAACAGTTGGCTTGCTGAACGAATGCGAATCTCTTATATTCCCGACGAGCTTAAAGACAAGTATAGAACAAAGAAATGAGCTACTATTACCTAAAGAGTTCTCAGATTAGTCTTCTCGAAGAAGACTATTCGGGTATGCTCGTCTGTGTTAGTGCAGAGTTAACAGGCCGTGGCCATCTAAAACTTGATGATTGGTCCAATGGATGGATTATTGAATCTGCTGAGGGATTCGACCTATATGTAAAGCTTCGCTGGGGCCATAATGTTCCTCTAATAACTGACGAGGAATTTAATAGGTTAAAATCCGATAGAATAGTTTTCCTTAGTAAAGAAAGAACACTCGAGCTTCGAAAAGGTATTTCTCGATCGGGCTCTTATGACTGGAACAATAATTTGCAGATAAATAATAGATGACAGTCATTTCTCGCATCCAGGCATTACCCTCCAGTCCGTATGAAGGCTCAGGCCTTGTCGGCATTGTTATCACAAGCGGCATTCCAAGTTACTTCAGGTTATTAGGAACAGACCTGGATAGGATTATATCCATTAACTGGTATCCAAAGAATCCAGCTTCGGTACAGTTCAAGATGCGTCAACTCATTTTATTGTCTCCGGAAGAAGGAACATTTATGGTTGAGGTGACTGATAACTTTCTAGATATCTGTAACCGTGCAGGTCACCTAAGTTTTAGATTAGATGATGGAACAACGATGACTGCACCTGTGAAGACATACGGGCCTGTTTCTGTTGGGCCTTTATGGAACTCACCAGATAGTGGACTTATTACGGGTTAATTGACAAACCTATGCGCTCGTGTTATGCTATAAACATGAGAGCCTTGGTAACAATCGCCTGCACACTGGCCCTTGCCACTGGCAATGCTTACGCGGCTAAGAAACCCAAGCCTATACCTATTCCTACATTTAGTGCGAAGAGCTACCTTGTTGCTGATGACTCCGGTAATATCCTTACCGAGAAGGATGGCAATGAGGTTAGATCCATTGCATCAATCAGTAAGTTAATGATTGGTATTCTTGCAAGCGAGCAGGATCTAAATGAAGAGCTTAACATTCTGAAGACAAGGGAAGTAAGTTCGACAATTCCGCGTAAGGTGACACAGCTCACCCGAAAGGAATTACTCACACTTGCTCTTGTTAGATCTGATAATTTCGCTGCACAAATTCTTTGCCTGAATCTCGAGAACTGTGTAGAGAAGATGAACGAACGTGCATCAACGTTGGAGATGCACGATACGAAATTTTATGAACCCACAGGCCTTGATTACGGTAACGTAAGCACTGCTCGGGATCTGTTGAAGATGCTGTTGGTTGCTGCTAATAATTCGGTTATTACTGAATTGTCAAGTTTACCGGCAGCACAAATTAGGGCGCAAGGCAGGTTGATTAGTGTTCATAACACCAATCCACTTACTTCGAAATTTAGCATCATCCTATCAAAGACTGGTTTTACCAATGCAGCAGGTGGATGCCTAGTAATGATAATGAATTCCTCTGTCGGTAAGCGTATCCTAATCTTATTAGGTAGTCGCAATACACGAACTCGTATTCTCGACATGGAACAATTGGTTAGAGAACAAGAAAAATGATAACACAAGATTTCGGATTACCAACAAACTCTAGGGTACATGGATCGTTCATTGCCGATTGTTATGATCTGTATTCGGATGGCATTGTAACCAGTGCTACATTTTTTCATAAGACGAAGACAGGATTTACATTATTGACTTTTACCTGCCCGGAAGATGCTGCGGTCTGGTTAAAGTTGAAGTACGGTGATTATCTTATTACCGCGAGTATTTGATTCCGAGACAATCCGTCTTAAGAAGTCGATTGAGATATCAAAATATTTCTATGATTACGAAATGCCTATCTTCAAGGAGACCATGTTGAAGGAATTAGAGGAAGAACAGGCTGCAATGAGAAAGCAGAAGATCATTGATTCAATCAATGATAAGGCTGACAGCACCAAATTTACATTAACCGAATATTTCAATAAATTTATCAAATGAGCTTGAAATCGAGGTACTTCATTAAAATTCAAATTCCACGTGGTGATGAATTTGAACAGTTTTTAACAAGCCACAATCTCGAATATAGTCGACTGTCGGTTGATATGAGTGCAGGAAATTATCTGTATTCAGTGCAAATGGATAGCGAAGATGCAATAGCAATGAAAATAATCTTCCCATTGAATGGTTGCATGAATTTTACTAGGACTATCGGAAACCTAAAGGAAACACAATGACTTGGACTAACTACACCTTCACTTACGAACAGGGCGATAAGCGTAAATTCGATGAAGTGCTCCAACGCCTGAACGAAGAAGAATACAACGTTGTCGAAAAGCACAAGGTTGTTAATCCCGATGATCCTCGCTATTCCGATCTCGAATCTGTTATCGAGATGGACCCCGAGGCAGCACTGACTTTCCGTCTGGGCATGAAGCATCTGAAGATTCGCCGTGCCCGTACAGAAGAAGAGCTTGCCGAAGAAGCAGCACAAGACGAACGACACAAGGTCAAGATCACTGTTAAGGTCGATGGCCTCCCACCCACACCCTGATGAAGAAAAGATACCACATCATTATTGAAGATACACACCACGAAGAACTAAAGTCCACTTTGGCTCTTCTCGGTGTGAAACGAGAAAAACCCAATTCGCGTGGCACCGTAAAAGATTTGATACTCACTATGTTTATCGAGTATGAAGTTGAACTAACCAAATACGAATTGCTTTTCTTAAGATTGGCTTGTACAGCCGGAAAGATTAGAGAACTATGAAATGGATTACCTTTGCACTTGATAGTGGCGATGATACAGAAATGGTCACTTACCTTAAGGGCAAAGGTATTGCCTATAGTGTAAGTGCGGATTACTCGCAAGAGCTGATCCCATTCGATTATATTCCAAAGAAGGTTGAGCGTGCGGTAGGGTTTGTAACCTACGGATCCACAGTTCCCGAAAATTGGACATACGAATATGTGGTTTACACCTTCGTCATTCTTGGTGATGATGAAGATATGACAGCACTCAAGATGCTGTTCAATGGCGTAACAATTCTAAAAAATAGACCATGGCTGAACGTGAAGAACTTTTTCCGGAGCCTGTGGCCCTTCTGAATTACAAAATTCTGGAGCCATGGACAGACGGCTTTGATGTAGGTGTTTACCTTACACAAAGAAACATTCCATATCGCATACAAACGGTGCAAGATGCATATAAGGTCGGCATCGAAAACATAGCAAATAGAAGCAACGAAGGCTTGGTTACCATCTATCATGCCAAGATGGATCCGGGTGAAGCATTGCTGATGAAGTTGGCCTGCAATCGTATTGTCATTGAGCGTATCGATGTAAATATAACGGTTGCTCAAATTGCCGATGGAGTGAGAAAGAAGTATGTCAAAACTGAATAAGATCTTATGTTGCCTTGGTCTCGCTGTTGTCGGCATTTATGCTACAGCCGGTCTCATTTTTCCTGAACCGGAATGGAAAGAAGTTTACGGTCTTGTTTCTAAGAATGGTGAACATCTCTATTTCGATTCTTCAACACTAATCGCAACCTATGTTGACCATACAGTCATTTCGGGCGGCGACTTTTTAATCACACTCGACAAGCCTACAACCATTAACGTCGATGGTAAGACAATTATGGTCACGAGCATGATGAAGGGTGTTGTAATGAACTGTAAGACTGGCATCATGTCTGCAGTTTATGAGATGTATTTCAATGGCCCGAAGTTCCCGAGTAATAAAGATGCACCAATTCATTCAAAAGAATTCGGGAATACAAAAGACAACTTCTATAACTACGGAAAGAAGACACCGGTCTATAGTATCCTATGTCCAGTTCTAGCGTAACTTTCTGACCTAGATTTCCAGATCAGATTTGGACGCAGGATTTGGAATCTTGCACAGGAATCCTGCGGGAAAATCCCGCACAGAAAACGTGCCTATGTGCCTAATCGTCTACCAAATCTACCCAATATGAGCTCTGATAATATTCCAGATCTAGAAATAGAACCCTTTGTCTTTCAATGGCCCTATCTATTCGAGAAATCAGATATAGATCATTTTGCAGTTGGCCCGGGATGGGCAGGTATTCTAGAAACCTTTTTCGAAACAATTTATCATAAGGTACAGCAGGTCGAAAATCGACTTGAATATTACCGAGAAGAATGCGAAAAGACTGATGTGAAGGATTCAGGTAACCTTCGAGAGTTAATTATCGGACAAGAAAAGAGATTAGAGGAATTCCGCGCTGAACTTCCGACCATTACTAGCGTTCGTCAAAAGTTCGGTACATTAAGAATCGGTATGTTAAACGGCACCGACGAACATGGTTATTATCTGCTTATGGCGCAGAGTATGTCGAAAAGAATCTGTGAAGATTGTGGTTCACCCGGAAAAATGGTAAACATGCCCGGCACCAAGGTCTTATGCGAAAAACATGAGAGGATGCGCCAGATATCAGACATGGAATATGAGGTCCTCTTCCGAACTACAAAGCCGAAATTTGATGACGAAGAATGACACGAAACTCATTCGAAATCTGATCAGATCACAACGAAAATCATTGAAACATTAGAGCGTTTTGTTGCTCAGAACCAACACTTTTGAGTCAAACGCCGTCCAATTCTTCATTTTCGAAGAAGTGTTGCCTTTAGGCAACAACTTGATTGACGAAACACTATTCTTAATCAAGTTGACTTTTCCAGAGAACTCACATATAATTAAGTATGCAAAAAATCAGCCCATGGATTCAATGTGATGGTTTCGTAGTTCGGACTATTTCTGGTGCCGATCCTGACCGTGTAGAAACTCGTGTCGCTCTTATCGAGAAGACACCTCGAGTTCGAATCCGTGCTGCATATCATCGTGAGGATGTCGGATACTTTGAAGACGGTGGAAAATACGTCGAATATAAATGGGATGAATGGCTCGATTGGTGCTATGGCCTAGAGGGCGAAACACTAGAAGAATCGAAACAATGGTGCGATAATATGTTGAAAGCACTAGGTTACACAGAGGAAAACAATAATGAAAAAGAAGATTGCAGAAAAGTGGGTGAAAGCACTTCGTAGTGGTGAATACAAAAAGACCGAAGGTGCTCTTCGAAATGACGAAGGGTTCTGTTGTCTAGGTGTTCTGTGTAATCTACATGCACAGGCACATCCGAAAATTGCCAGGGAACAATCCCAACCTCGTTTTTATCTCGGAGAGAGTGCAATTCTTCCGCTTGAAGTTAGGGACTGGGCTATGATGGACAACGGTGAAGGTTCAGTCGCCGATGATCTTACTATTTCCGGCAATGTGTATGAATCTCTTGTCGATGCAAATGATAGCGGTGTAAGCTTCAAGAAGATTGCAAACTGGATTGAAAAGAATTATAAGGAACTATAATGAAAAAGACATTCCTTGTCTATGAAGAAATGAAGGCATTCGTTGCTCCATTGATCGCCGAAGATAAATGGTTCATCGATATTCGAAAGAATCTCAAAACCGAAGAATATACGGTCGAATGGCAAGAACATAAGACCTATATCGCCCATGGCGATGGCAAGGAATATAGAGATGAGATTTGGATCACCGCGGATGCAGTTCCTTACTTCGTTCAGGATTTAACCGAAGATCATGCCAAGAATATTCTTCGAATGATTCTTCGCCAAGAACGCCAGCAGACTGAAATGCTGGAGAATATCGAGAAAGACTTTCTTGATGAAATGAGCGATATTACACTTGATGATTTGGATTTGAAAGACGCGGTTGATAACCTTTTTCCAGAATCCACTCGGCTAGGCAAACCGCCTATCTTGCACTAATTGACACACCGTCTTGCATGCGTTACAATGCATGCAACCTATTAGTTCAGGAGTTTGTGATGAACCAGTCCACGATTTTTTGGAAGCAATGGATTGCACTCCAGCGCAAACACAATCTGAAACGGATCTGTGATCTGTCCATCAAGAATTTCCATTTTCCCGGTCTGAATTACGTGTGCTTCGAGTTCACTCCGGAGCACACTATTCGGCTTTATATCGTGGAGCCGCAAGACGAACTGCAGACGCGCGCAGTCAACATCCACAACCACCTGTATGACAGCCAGATTCTGGTGCTCCACGGCACCATCACGAACACTGTCTACAAGCTCGATAACGAGCGGGATGACTACAACATCTACGCACTCACGTCGGCACTGCATCCGGACAACAAGGAAAAGAAGATCAAACTGGAACTGGTTACGAAGAGGGGCTTGCGCGTACACGATACGCAAGTGTTGGGTCCCGGTGACATGCACTTCCAGGGCCACACCGAAATTCACAGCGTGGAAAACGATCCCACGCAACTCACATCGTTCATGGTGTTCGAGTTTCCCACAGTGAAGGAACGTTCGCGCATCTTCACTAAGACGGATTTCGGCGACACAATTCCGACGCCCAATGCATACCTTCGCTACACCGAAGAAGAAATGGATGCATTGCTGGGCCGGCTTTTGGAGAAGCTGTGAGCAAGAAACACAAGTCTCTTCTGCTATGGGACATTGTCCCCGGGGCATGGTACTTGCCGGCCAGTCCGATTGTTGCTTCTGTTGATTGCATGCTTAAGGTGCAATGTGATACAACCACTACTGGTTGGCAACGTGGACATGTGGTCATGTCTGTACCGAGATACGACAAAGCTCATGTCTGGTATACCTCAATCACTGGTCACTGTGGCTGGTTGAATGTTCGTCGCATGCCACAAGATTACCGTTACGGATTTACCGACGGTAATTATCGGTCATTATGGGAAATTCCTAACGTCTGGATTGAAGAGAAATTTGTGCAGAGTGAAGCAACGATGGGCTGGAATCAACAACAACATAAGAAACTGAAAGAGTTGATTGATGCGAATGCGCTTAGATGATATCAAAGTCTATATTCAGACTGAAGAGAAATTGAATGTTGTGGCTACCTTTGGTGCCACAGCATACCAGTTCTCCCACAATGAGGTGATGGAGGATTGGATGATTGGCAACTATAGCGGCCATGCCGTTTACATCATCCCGAAAGATTAATATGGAACTTGCATTTGCCCTCTTTTCTCTGGTACTTATGGTTGTTGGCGGCTTCTATGCCGGCCGTTACATCATGAGTGAAACTGGTGCTTCGCAACTCAGCACCAAATTGCAGATCATTTCCATCGCGGCTGGCTATGGATTTATGAAGATTGTAATCCTACTTCTTCAACTCATTCTCGCCTTCGTCCTGATGGTGTTGTAATGCGCGACAAAATCAAAGTTAAACCGAAGGTTGCTGTTACACTTTCCGGCCCCGGCGGGATCAGTAAAACGGTGAATTCCTGCGACGGCGCCATCATGTGGTGGTCAAAATATCAGGCACACTTCTGGTTCAGGCGCCAAGAAGAGAAACACGGCGACGATCCGGTGTGGGACAATAGGAAATGGTTGAATCTCCGGCAGCGCGAAGAAAAATATCATCGCCGTGTACGCCCTATCTTTGAACGAATTTTTGGAGTAAAATAATGACAATTCCTTTCTCTTTCTCTTTCTACGATGCCGATCTTGATGATGGCACTGAGTACATCTTTGGCTTCAAGCTCGACAATCCTTCTGCCATTGTGGTGGATGATATGATCGAACAGGTCGGCCGTATGGAAGCGAAATATGGTGGCGGTGCGCTGGTAACCAGCGATGTCACTTCGGGTATCGAGATGGATACCTACGAAGTTGAACAGGGTGACATCCATGCAGTGATGACGGACTGGCATGAATGGTTTACCAGCATCGGTGCTAATCCCGGTGCTATCAAGGATATCTCGTACGGCAACTTCGTAGACGATGCCGATGTGCTCGCCGCGCTCATTTGACAACTTTCTAAACCTACAATAAAATGTAGGCAACAAGGAGCAAGATCATGGACACAATCCTGGATGCACTCAACTACATGGCCGTTTGGTGGTATCGTACTGCTTACGGTGCCAATACCGAACTGTTGTGCATGGCTGTCGCCCCGCTGCTCATGCAATGATTTACTTCGCTCGTGCTTCGGCAGTTCGGGAGCTTCCTGCAGGTTGCTACGAATTGTTGAAGGATTACGTAGACATCGAAATCACCGAATATGATATAAAAGGGAATTCGACCCTAATTCGTGGTGGTGCGATGTTCTATGTATACGAGGGAACCGGAATGCTTATTCGCCTTGATGGCGAGTACGAAACATTCCTGAAGCTTTCGGGGAAAGAACATAAGATCGCCCCAATTCGCGATAGAGAATACGAAATGCTGGAGGTGTGTTATCGGGCAAAGATGAGTCCGATGCGCCTCATGGAAATCAAACAGAAAGTTATTCTCGCTTTTAGATAATAATTCAGACCTCGGTACCACAGCGCTCTTCTAAAGCGTAGAAGTGTAATGGAGTCAATGCAGGTTCGAATCCTGTCCGGGGTACCAAAAATGATAAATACTTCTACTTCCATCATAGGAGTAGAAGTATTTTGGATTATCAAAAAGTATACAATAATCTCATAGAAAAAGCAAAAGACAGAGTTTTATCCGACGAAGTGTATCGCGAAAGGCATCATATTATTCCGCGGTGCATGGGCGGAACCGACAATCTAAATAATCTTGTAGAACTAACCGCAAAAGAACACTATGTTGCACATCTTCTATTGAGTAAGGCAAACCCATTAAATGCTAAACTGGCCTGGGCAGCTATTATGATGGCAAAATGTTCGTCATCGGAGCAAGTAAGATTTACGGGAAGAATTTATCAGTGGGCCAAGACATCGATTAAAGAATCATCGAGTGGTGAAAATAATTCCCAATTTGGAACTTGTTGGATCTATAATAGAAATCTAAGAGAGAATAAAAAGATAAAGATTTCTGAAATTCAGATTTATTTAGATCAGAGATGGCTTAAGGGTAGAGTTAACGATTTTGATAATTCTTTTCAAACTTGTCGGGTTTGTGGTTGCGAATTCCTACATTCTGTAAAAAAATTTACCTGTGGCAAAGAGTGTAGAAAAAAGGATAACAAAAAATTTGCTGAATTAGATAAGAGAAAAGATGAGTTCTTGGGTTTGTATATCGAAACAGGTAGTTCGAATTTAGCACTAAAGAAAATGGGACTTAAAGGTTCGGTCGGTTACTATTATCAATGGTCAAACTCGGTTTTAAGGGAACACCATGCCCAAACGATTTGGTAAAACTCGCCGCTATGATGATGCGACCCGCGCGGCCGCGGCCAAGGCCCAAGCACCGATCATTGCCAAGCACAACGAGTACCTTGCCGATTGTGTAAAGCTCCACAACAAAGAAATTACCGATCTTGATCTGATTAAGAAATACGGAACGTATTATCTTGCAGAAGAGGACCGGTATTATCCGAAATTCTGGGAAGATTTTTCCCTTGAAGATTTTGGCGATGTGTGTCCGGTGCACGGCTCCTACAAGGAACAAGAATGACCAAGACACCCGGGTACACTCTCTATCTTGGCGACAACTCATTAGGGGAATGTCCACGGTGGTGGAGAACCTTCATGACCGTTCATTGGCTAAATGGATGGGATAATGTTGAGGCTGTGTTGAAAAAATACAATGTTCGTCTCATCGATAATCACAAAGTGCTCGTGTTCGATCGCGCCGAAGATCAACTACATTTCCTGCTGCTCTACGACTACGAAGTAGACCAAGATCAGTTCCACCGGTATCTGCTATCATGATGCAAAAAGAATGCAAACCTTGCGGTGCGCCTCTGACACTCCCCAGATCGGGACCGGTGGTGTGTTCCTATTGTAAAACTCCGACAGGATTTATCCTTGGCCCCAGAGGAGTTTTCAATTCAGGTAACACGAGACCTCGCCTTGCAGATCACAACTTGCTTGGAGTTAGAGTATGATCAAAATCTTTGAACGTTCCTATTGCGGCGAAGGTATCATTGATATCGAACAGGATGTCAGCGAAGCTTTGAGCGAATCCTATAATCCGGTTATGAGCAAGGTACCGGCAGACGAATGGGGAATTTCCAAAGGAACCATCAAGGTAACGATCGAATGGATGCCCGATGATGACGAAGGATAAAGTCTTCTATTATTGCCTTGTCACATGTATCGAAGATCATCTCGACGAACTGCTCGAACTCGAAGAAGAAATGGCAGTCCGCGGTGTAGATCTTTGGTACAAAAATCTTTGTCGAATGAGTTCCGGTGGAATTGTCGGTCGTATCTTTCGCGTAAGGCACGGAGATCGCTATCTGTTGCCTAAAGATGAGCAGGGCACTTATTTCGGCGATGACAAAAGTGGTTACAGGTTGTATCGCTGTGACGAACACGTGTGGTTGATTGACCCTTGGGGGAATAATCCTTTTATACAAGCATCGGACGTAGCATGAAGGTACGAAAAATCTGTGATCGCCGGAAATGCAAATCTGCAATCTATAAGCAGTGGGGACCTCGCAAAGGTTGGGCCCAATGAAACTCTCAGATTTCAAAAAACTCAAATTGACGCTCGATCAGTTTGCTCAATTTATCGAATCCGATATGGGATTGGTCGAACACTGGAGAGATACCCGTGGATGCGAAGGTCATCTCAAAGATGATATAAAATCCTATGTCCAGGAATATGCAGGCGAACACCACGGGACTAAATCTGATATAATGTATTGGCTTTTGGTGGAGATGAATGTCATTGATCCCGATTCCGATGCCTGTGAGCGTATCCAAAATCTTGTTGACAGGACTGCATAATCTGCTATAATAACGGCAGTTATTGACACAGAAGGAAAATTATGCTTCTCACGCTACCGGCTACTGTCGAGTTCGACCCCTCCAAAAAGGCCCATCGAGATGCTGTACGTGCATTCATGCGGCGTCAAGCATGGGTGGATTCTCCCATTCGTTTCGCCTACGATCCCGCCTACGGCAGCATTGCTACCCAGGTACAAACCAAGTTGCTCGCATGGTATATGAACAAGGAAGCGGGAAAGAATACGAATAACATCATCTATAAATAATAAATTCGAGGTAAAGGGATATAGGACCGAGAGATATCTCAAAATGAAATTATTTTCCTAACAAACTTTCCATTATCGAATTAAAAGAAATCCGGGCGGTTAATTTAAAGGTTAGAATATGCGACTCATAATCGTTCAATCCGGGTTCGAGTCCCGGGCCGCCCACCAATATTTCGAGCTCTGTACGGCGCACAAAAGGGTTCGAATCCATCCTGGCCTACCATATCATGTATAGTTTATTCGTCGTTGTCACTCTTATTCTGCTTTTCTTCCTTGCGTTGATTGGGCTGTTCATGTTGACATCGGTGTTGGGGCCAAAGAAAAATGAAAAAGTCAAGAGAAGAAAAAAGTAGTTTAAATCCCTTAACAATGAAAAGGTTGTGAGATAATGTTGACTACTTCTGTTCACTACGGCGAGAATAACCTTAACCAAACTTGCGCCAACTTGCACTGCGGTATGGCAAGATTCAAACCGAAGGCTACACATTATCACCGATATAAGAACAGTTGGGTTTGTGCTAACTGCGCTCAGGCTATCAATCGAGAGCATATTGCGATGTTCCGTGATACGAAGGCTCCGGCGTGCATCAATAGCGAGCAATATCTTATCGAGAAGCTTATCGGAATGCATGCATGATTTGGTGGAAAGTTAAAGTTTACAACAGAGTCTCCGGGACCACAACAACACTGTCCATGTATGCCGAAGACGAAGAACACATTCGCAAACAACTATCCGACGATAACTATTAGGAATTTGTTCGAGCAGTTCCCGAAGAAGAATAAAGGTACGGCAAATCACTCAGAATTTGTCGTATCAGGTAAGTGAATATGTAAAAATCAACAGTTTCTGAGGCGTGCTGTGAAATGGTTTTTACCTACTATTGGATTTACCCATTCACAATGTGAATGATGTATTGGTGCCGAAGTGCAACAGCGGTACCGGCAATGGATTTATAAGATGTAACTGGGATCGTTCCAATAAAATGGAAACAATGTGCCATCACTACTTGATCTATCACTAATTCGCGATTGCCACTAATTTATGTTCAGGGTTCAAATACCAGTGCCCGAGACGATATACCAGACAGACGAAATGTCTGCCTGGTTAACAGAAAATCAGCCAAATTGGACGTGCCAGTTAGTAAAGAGTAGCAGAATGCTCGTAATTTCGATTGAAGACCACACTACAGTGTTGGCATATCTACTTAAATACGGTGGAGAATTAATAAAAGAAAATGTATCGAATTCTAGTTCACTCTGACCTCGAGCGCAATGAAAAAATGGCCCGATGGTTAAATAAGAATGCCGGTTATGGCACCCATGATTGGCAAGCATATCCGAGATTCGCATCTGGTGGAGAACAACTTTTGGTCATAATTTCAAAAAAAGAAATTGCCGAGATATTTATTCTGACATTCGGCGGCAAGCAAATATTTGAAGACGGGTGGTCCTAAATTTTGAACTAGACCTCTAGGCCCTGCGCCTGGAATGCTTTATAATAGGGGTATGCTTAAAGCATTACTCCTATTCGTTGTAATTGTGCCTAGTGTTCTGGGCCACAGTGAACTTAGATATTGCCCTGTCGTTAAAGATTTCGAAAAAGAATATAACACCGAGCAGGAGAAGTGCCTGGCCACAATGGTGTATGGTGAAGCCCGAGGGGAAAGCTTGCAGGGTCAGGTAGCTGTAGCGTTTACGGCTCTTAACCGCGCTGGGAAAGCACAAAATAAGACGGTTTGCAATGTGGTTTTAGCCCCTAAGCAATACAGCATCTTTAACAACAATCCTGCGCTACAGGCTGCCGCACTTAGTCCACATCTAGAACCGACACAAAAGAATATTATCGATCAGGAGAGCTGGAAGCAGGCACTCATCGTTGCGCAGAAGGTAATGCGTAATCAAGCCGATGATCCCACCTTTGGTGCGACACACTATCTTGCACCGAAGCTAATGGTCCTGAAGAAATTTAAATATCCGAAATGGTCGAAGCAATACAAGATGGTTGTGATGATTGACGGACACAAGTTCTATAAGTCGGACAAGTTATGAAAAAGGTTGTATATTGGGTCCATAGTACCGACGATTGGAATATCGATATCAAATGGCGGTCTGAGAATAACATTCCGACGCCAATGTATCTTGAGGATGGACGTGACAATTATGTCCTCGAATTTCATGTCGAAGAAGAACATGCGGTTTTGTTAAGGTTACGTCATCCTGATGCAACAATAACAGAATCCGACTACTACGAAGAGTTATGAAGAAGATCTCATACTGGATGCATTCTCTTGAAGGCTACATGGCCGATGTCCGGTGGCGAAGAGAGACTGGAATTCCTATGGGAAGATCACGTACCTATACGGATAGAACAGTTTGGGTTGAACTGTTAGTTTCCAACGAACAGGCTGTTCTGATGAGGCTCAAACATGGCGACCAAATTAACATAACCGAAGCCGACGAAATCCATGGATTCCCGGAGACTTTGTGAAACCTCATCTTTTTAATATCACACTCGATCGTCCCGAGGCAACTGCAGGCATGAAATGGCTTGCCGAATCTGGGTTTGGTGATCTTGTAGTCATCGATGATGGAACTCGTTGGATTACAATCGAATGCGATATCACTGATGAAGATATGGTCACACTCTCGCTACATTTTCTTCGAGATGCTAATTTCGTACTCAATTACCGGTCTCTTTGGAATTGAGTATTTGATCTCCAACACGCCTTAGCGTATAATTGCCTATATGAAGAACATTTACCTTGTACGCCATGGACAGTCAATGGCAAACGTCAATCGATTTGCTGCCAAGGGCAGCATGCCCGACCATGCAATTCCATTAACTGAACTTGGTCAGCAACAAGCTGATGCGGCTGGACCTGCTCTGGCTACTCTTCTAAAAGAAGATCGAGTATATGGTCCCATCCGTATGTGGGTGAGTCCGTATATCCGAACACGCGATACAGCCGAACGCATCTTCGCTTCGCTGAAGGATGAATTCAACATCGACAAACGAGAACATATCAACCTCTGCGAACAGCAGTTTGGTTTGTTCGATAATGTCCCCGATGAAGAACTCCCGAAGGTGTTTCCGCTCGAACATGCACATTACGACCTGGCTGAAAAGTATCAAGGTCGTTTCTGGCCGCGTATGCCGCTGGGAGAAAGTCGTTTCGACGTTGCACGTCGGGTGTATGAATCCTTCGGGACATTTCACCGCGACAGTGACAGGCATCAAATCGACAATATCATTGTGGTCTGCCACGGTGTTGTTCTACGTGCGTTCATTATGCAATGGTTGCATCTTCCTTACGAATGGATGGATACACAACGCAATCCGGGTAACTGCGACATCTACCGGATTAGCAAAACCAGGGCATTCGGCGAGACTCATATCGAGCACGGTTATGTCTACAAGAATGGAATTTTAATAAAAGAATAAAGGCATGAATGACTGAATTCAATAAAGAAGAAATCGAACGAAAGAGTAGGTATTTAAAAGAAGTTGCAGCGATCCTCAAGACCGAGTTCTTTGGCCTTGACGATACAATCGACAGGATTATCAATTCTGTCACTACATGGTACACCTTTCCAGAACTTCTAACACGTCCTGTTATCGTAAACGTGTGGGGACTTACCGGTGTTGGGAAGACACATCTAATCCGCAGACTTAGTGAGCTGCTCGGATTTAAAGATAAGTTCATGGAAGTACAGATGGACGGTATTGCTACCTCCAGTTCGTATTTTTCAAAGACACTTGCATCTCTACTCGGCGAATCGACAATCGCACAGGGCGAACCCGGTATTGTCCTGTTGGATGAATTCCAACGTTATCGCACAATCGATTCCCAAGGACTCGAAGTTAAGCTCGAACGTTTCCAAGACGTTTGGATGCTTCTAAGCGACGGCAAGTTTGCTGCTGATATTTCGATGTTCCGTGAACTCGAAATGATTCTAGCCAGTGCATTGTTTTCCGAAGAGGAAGATGCAGTCAAGGGTAAGAATAAGAAAGTCACCAAAGTTACAATTGGTGACGATGGCAAGGTTGTCGACAACGATGACGATGACGAGCCGGTTGAGAAATCGAAGTTCAAGATTTATCCTTACGAGGCAAAACGAATTAAGGATAAGCTCAAGCTTACAGAACCCATTTCTGAAATTATGTTGTGGGATTCCCAGAAACTCTATCGAGTTGTTGCTGAAGCAATGAAGAGTTCCGTGGGTAGCCAACTCGACTATACCAAGTGTCTGATCTTTATTTCGGGTAATCTAGATGAAGCATACACTTCTGCACAATTAGTCGACGACTGCGATACTGATGCTGATGTATTCTTCCAGCAGACCAAGCGCGTGAACGTAATGGATATCAAGGCTTCTCTGAAGAAGAGATTCAAGCCTGAACAGATTTCCCGTTTCGGTAATACACATATTATCTATCCGTCGATTAATCGTCGTGCTTATGAACAGATCATTCGCCGTGCGTGCAATGAATATGTAACCGGAATGAATAGACTTACTGGCATTGAATTCAAATTGGATTCTAATGCTGAAGCGGTAATCTACAATAACTCGGTATATCCAACACAAGGTACAAGACCAGTTCTTTCTTCTGTCCAATCAATCTTTGGTGATTCGTTGGCACAGATTGCGGCTTGGGCAATTAAAACCGAACTAACTAGCATCTCACTCGATATCGATTCTGAAAGATCGGTAATGATTGGTGATGCCGGTGATCACAAACTCGAGATTCCAGTTAACCTGGATGTTGATTTTGAGAAGAAGGCTACAAGCAAGGAATTCACACTTGCGGTTGCTGTTCACGAAGCTGCACATTCGATTGTGTACGCTGTTCTGTTCAATAGATCACCTTTGGAAGTGAAGATCAACACTGCTTCGTATAAGGGTGGTTATATGGTTCCGGAATTGGAGGATGAGGGAGAGACTAAAGTTTCTCTACTCAACACCATTACCGTATTACTTGCTGGCCGGGCTGCAGAAGAGCTTGTGTTCGGTGAAGACAAGACTTCAACTGGTGCTGTAGAAGATCTATTCAAGGCAACACAGGTTGCGTCCAATTACAATAGACTTTATGGTTTTGGTGGAAAACTAGCAAGAGAGTTGAAACCTTCTCCAGGATATACACCGACCAGTGTAGAACCGACATTAAGAACCGATGCTGCAATTGAAGGACTGTTGCAGAAAAGCTATGAAGAAGCAACACGACTTCTTATCGCATTCAAACCACAACTCATTCGAGTAGTGGAGAAACTGCTGGAGAAGAATACACTCTCAGGCGAAGAGTTCCGTGAACTACTCCCCGAGTTTGAATTCGAAGAGGTGAAGGACACTTTTACGAAATGGGACGAATTTAGGAATAGCACCACTATCACACTAGTGACCTCTACGCCTAGTTTGACAATTTCATAAAAGTACCGTGTGAAGATAAATAGGTATATGAGTATACCTATTTATAGAAAAATCTGGGAAGATACATACGGTCCTATACCGGTGGACGAATCTGGAAAGTCTTATGAGATACACCATATAAATGGTGATCATGATGACAATAGATTAGAAAATTTATCTTGTATTTCGATAGATGATCACTTTGATATCCATTGGAGTCAGGGCGATATTATGGCAGCATATGCCATATCTCGTCGAATGAATTGGCGGCCTGACATAAATGATGTTCAGAAGAAAATTTTATCTGAACAGGCCAAAACAGCGGCTCTTAAACGAGTTGCCGAAGGCACACATAATTTTCTTGGCGGTCAACTACAGAAAGAACATCAGGCACGAAGAAAAGAATCAGGAACTCATAATTTTGTAAATTCAAATCCGAATTTTGAAAATGGTGAAGTAATGATAATCTGTATCGATAAGCTAGGTAATAAGAAACGAATTCCAAAATCACAATATGATTCACAATCGGGAAGCAGAGAAGATTGGGAATATGTATTTCATCGATCGACTGAGGCAACAAAAAGATTATTTGACAAATCCAAAAATGCCTCTTATAATTGATCCACGTGTGAAGGCAGTGCGCTGAGTTAAGCGCCAGGTGACACCGAAAGGCGGCAAATTGGAGCGGGTGCATTGACAGCTCGATACAAGGCGCGACGGCCCTAGTTACCGATAGCGGAGAACATATGTTTGTCATTATCACTGTTCTCGCGGCTATCACTATTTTCGGTATATTGTTTTCGTATCCTAATCACCCCGGACCGGCACCAGGGCAGGACTTGAACAGTATACAGATGACGACTTATGTTGGCCGGCACCACTAGGGGCGTTATCACTAATTTTATGGAGAATTCGATGTTTAATCTCGATCAAGCTGTTCGCGATGCACAAGCGAACGTGAATATGCTTATTTCTGTTCGCACAATGGAAGTGAAGTTGGATATCCACCGCGAATTCAACGAGCTGCGCGAACGCTCCGAAGAACTTTGGGCCAAGCTCTTTGCCGATCTGTGCCCGAATACTGAACAGTCGTGAACGGCGCAAAGAAGTGGCACCCAGCCACTGGTCCAGCATTCTATGCCGGTGAACAATGGGAAAGTGTCTCCGGCAAAATCAAATGTGAAATTGTTTCCATTCGCAAGTGGGGCGATGGAAAGTGGTCTTATGACGTTACCTATCGATATAGAGACGGACAAGAAGCCACTAAGGATGCCTGGAATTTCCAGGTAAGGTATCAGCATATTGCCGACAAGCACATTTAGCCAGTTGACAATTTCCAAGAATCGCGTAATAATTACACATCTTAGACAGAAAGACCAACATGCTCACTTTCATGCATTATCGCGCCTATGACCGTATGGGCCAAATCGAAACCAAGGGCGGCATGACGCTGGCTATCCTGCGCGAAGGCCAGGATGTCACCGTCGCTGTTGCTGAATGCAGCCGCAAGGACAACTTCTTTCGCAAGCAAGGCCGTATCAAGGCCGAAGGCCGTCTGAAATCGGCGAACGCCATCAAGCTCGTGCTGCCGGAAGAAACCAAGCTCAAGTCCTACGTCCACAACCAAGAGTTCGTGCGCAAAAAGGTGCATAAGCTGCTCGCTGGTGGCCGCACCAAGAAGTAAAGTTCAACTGTGGAATAGCATTCCGATTTACCGTAGATGGCATTTTCAGGGTGTTAAGGTATAATCTTAGTGCTATCTACCCGATGTGAGTTCATGTTTACACTGCGACCACTGAGCTGTGACATCGACTAATTCAAAACAAATGGCTACTTCTCCCGATATTTCCTGGTATCCTGTGCCGAAAGGTTATGACACCTGTCCTGTTTGTCAAGGGACAGGCAAGATTGAACTGACCGAACAAGAACTGGCATACAAATGGAATACAGGTAAGACTCATCGAGCATGCTGCAATTGTGGTGGTCAAGACATGAGCGGGAAGGCCATGGGCTATACCAGGATTGATCCAGCAAACGGTAAAGGTTGTACTCATAGTTTCACCGGTCGTAATGCTGGCCGGTGCTACACAATCTACACCTGCACCAAATGCGGATACAATTACGATATCGATAGCGGCGATTAAATATGACAACGAAGACATATGGAATCTTTGATGGTATAACAGAATCCTGGATGATGTTCCATGATTCTCGCCTTTTCTCTAGAGATCAAAATAAGTCTTATCGATTCTATAGTCTTGCCGAAGGTGCCCGGATGCTGGAAAAAGAGAAAAAGGCATTTTCAGAAAATGTGGCATGCCTTGTAACCTTCGATGACAAGAAAATACCTTATGAGACTGATCTCTCGCTTAGGGAAATCATCTTGTAACGATTAACGGTAAGTAATAAGCGAATTGGGGAGATTGAACGTTAAGGTGAATGCCCCGAGGAAGCGCGGATCAATAATCATTAAATAATGCCCCGGTGGAGAAACCGGTAGACTCAGCGGACTTAGAACAAATTTGAGTGCCCGAGTGGAAACATTCGGAGTAGAACCTGTCAAATTCGGTGAAGGCTTTAAACTGCTAATACCGAGCGAAGCTTGAATAGAAATATTCTTGAACGTGTAGAGACTAGACGGCAGGAACCTAAAGCGAAAGCAATGGTTAAGGTATAGCCCAGACCACAAACAGAGATGGTAGCGAAAGCTATAGTGGTAAGAAAATCCGCAGCGAATAAAGTAGCGTGCCGGTTCGAATCCGGCCCGGGGCACCATTTTAGGGAACAGCTTATCTGCATCGCATACATTGCCGAATGAGTGTGCGCCCAATATTTAAGGATTAATCATGGTTGAATTTCAGATTTGGCATTGGATTCAAATCAAAGAACTTGAACCCATGTATCCACACAAATCATACCGTAATGTCAACGATTACTGGACTTGTGCAAAGGAGATTCACGAGCGTGGTTATCATGTGATGGCTGTGCCCGATAAGAAAATCCTTTTTGTCGATACCAAGGTGTTCGAGCAGCGCTGAGAAATGGATAACGAAGAAAAACTATACCTAATACTGAAGCGACCTCCTCTAGTTGAAATGATGAAGATTATGGCAGTATATCATAATTCGATAGAATACCTAGAAGGTCGTGGTGGCGATGTTCCTGCATCAGTAGCATCGAGCGAATTTCTTCGCAAGCACGGATGGGGTTACAAAGAATATTGCAGAGCAATCGGGACAATGCCATGAAAAAATTAAATTACGAAGGTGTCGTGGGTATTATCTACGACATGGGCGCCGGGTCCTTTGTCGATACCATTCTCGATGATAATCATATCGAACTCACATTACGAAGAATAACACACGATTATCTCCGTGATTATGGAATTGACAAAGGTCTCATGATGAAAGAAATCAAACATAACAAGATTGCATTTTTTGATCATATTCGCGCCGAAATTGGCAAGATGTCACGGCATTGAAGAACCTTGCCGGTATGACAACGGCTAATATCCGGTGGACTCTCGGATCGAGTAAGAGTCACGATTGAGTGTAAGGCTCATCCATATGATTGATAAAAAGTTAGGCGACGAAACTCAAACATTCCTTTGCTTAAAAAGAATTTCAATTGCGGAGCTTGAAGAAGTTGTCAACGTGATGGATCGAGGAAAATTCTTAGAGCTTCTCGGGGATGATGCGAAGAAAAAAGAATTTTTAGAATCGTACAGTTGGACAATAGAGGAACTCGACAACTATTATAGGAATCCTTGCGAAGAAAGGTATGACATGAAGCTCTACATTCCCCAACTCGGCGATCGCCTGCAACTTACGGCTGATTGGACATTCGATCTCTACAACGATGAACGCAATCATTCGCTGATGCTGGTCACTGGGGATATGCGAGATGTGAGGAGCAAATGGCAAACCGGTGCTACCTCAGTATCGGCAACAATTCCGGCAGGCGCGATTCTGAAAGTTGATCGCATCTATATCCGTAAGGGTCAGGAAGATTTTGATTCCATCACCTTCTACTGGGAAGGCATGCGTTCCCAGGCGACCATGCGCCAGTGCCCGTATAGGGCAACGAGAATGGATAAAGTCCCAGCCAAGGCTGTGCGCTTCTGGGTGAAAATGAACGACGCGAACAAGATTGAATTCGAGTTCCCTCCGGTGTGACGGCAGGGCGCGTGGCCCATAAGTACCAAAGCACAGGCACTGGAATGATATGACCGTAAAGAAAAGCCCCTCTTTCATTCGTGAGTGCCACTAATATGTATACCGAAGATGATACCTTCACTGCGCTGAAACGAGAACCGTTTAGTTCTCTTCTTGATCGAGTTATTAAGTCCAGTTCTACGGTCTATGGCTTCGATCATTATATGGAGATTGTTGCTCAGAGAAAGGCAATGGTTGCCGCAGCTGGATGGGATTACGATGAATTCAATCATCGTGTTAATGGGTTAAAAAGACACACAGGAAAGGATATTTTATGAAGAACAAAATTCGCCTTATCGTTGAGCTTGAACTCGACGACGAAAGCAAGACTCCGGAATACGTTGCTCGTGAAGCACGCGAAGCTCTTGCTTCTGGCTACGTCTATGACGTAGTCGAGGAAATCTGCGTCGTTACAGTGGACACCGGTGAAACTGTCTAAGCTTGTCGCCAGGGCACAGGCACTCCTCGAAGAAGAGGGTGACCTGGATGTACTGAGTGTGGAAGGTTATGCATTGCACGACCTGATTGTCGATGTGGCAAAAGATCTCCCGGCTGACTGGGATATGCCCGATGGTACCAAATATGTCACGGCTGACGATATGCGTTAAAGCCAGTTGACAGCCGTTTAAGATGCAAGCATAATAAACACAGTTGATAGGAGTTAACGATGATTGCAGTTCTGTTCGTTCTGTTCGTTGTGTTGGTTGTTGCCGCTGTGGCAATGTATATTCATCACGTGCGGACAGCTAACCCATCTTCGGACAATGACCAGCTGTCCGCACCCGAAGAATCGTGGTGTGAAGTCAACCAGCCTGGCACGAGCCTCCGAGGTATGCAGAAGAAGTTGGCCGAACTACGGTCTGCAAGAGACAAGGAGTGAAATGATCTACGTCTTTACCATCTTTGTTATCCTTATCGGCGTCGTCTGTGTCGAAGCTGCTATCTCTATTCGGGATGCGCAGCGGCGTGATGAAGCACGTATCAAGGAGCTCAAGGATGCTAAAGAACTGAAGGTTCGGCAGGAACAAGAAAAGGAACAATCATGGTGGTAGGACTGATGTACATTGGTGCAGTGGTTCTCGGTGTCGTCTTTGGCATCACCTGCATGATCCCGCTTTGGATGATGCATAGCAACCGTAACCAGGCTTTGGTGAAAATTTGCGAAAATAAATAATAGATGAATAAAATCAACTATTATGTTTATGCTTATCTTCGCGAAAAGGATTCTATAACTGCAAAATCAGGAACACCCTATTATATTGGCAAAGGTTCTGGAAATCGAGCATATCAAAAAAGTTCTCGTGTAGTAAAATTGCCCGCAGATAGAAGAAATATTGTCATCCTCGAATCAGGACTAACCGAAATTGGCTCGCTGGCCCTGGAGAGATTCTATATTCGGTGGTATGGGCGAAAAGATCTCGGAACAGGAATTTTAATGAATAAAACCGATGGAGGAGACGGAACATCGGGAAGAAAAGATACAATCGAAACAAAAATAAAGAAATCTCGATCTGTAACAGAAGCCTGGAAGTCTGAAAAGCTGAAAAATGATGCTAGTGTCAGAGCACTGGAAAGATGGAAAGATGGAAAGATGATAATTACCGATCTTCTGCAATTCATTTAATACAATGTGAAGAGAGAAGAAATCAACAAAGTGAGCGAGCGAAGAAAAACTGGCAATCCGAGGAATATAGAGAAAAATATAAGAAATCCAGGCAAGGTAAATCTTTAACGCCCGAATCGATCGCAAAAAGAACCGAAACTAGAAAACTCAATGCCGAACTTAAGAGATTATCATCATTGAATCAGACTACCTGAAAAGGTATCGTTGTGTCCCACCCAAGAAGCACAACGTAGGGTATCTAATGATACTTATGCGGGCATGTTAGTGGAAGGCTAACACTTGTTCTTTGGCCGGTTAAATTCCGGATAGACAGAAATGTCGATAAACATTATGGCCGGGGAGAAATCCCGTGCGGGTATCTTAGGGCAAGGCCCCAGTGTGTTCTGGGTGACCGAGAGTAATCTCGACAATCAATTCCTTGTTCCACCTACCCATAAAACGTGCCCAGTGGGTTAATAGCACATAAGCCCGTGTAGAGCCACTGCTTCAGTGTTCGCCCGTTCGAAACGGCGATGAGTGGATAGTCTGAAGGGACGATAAATTCTAATACAGCAACATGGCCTCTAAAACCATGTTCCATCTATATCCTAAGTTACTTCGCGTAAGCGTAATGGATATAGGTAAAGCTGAAGACGGGTTGAAATTCTGAAGACTTGTTCTTCTGGAGAGGGGCACCCCCGTAGCTATTCGGAGTAGAGATGCCATATTTCACAAAAACAAAGACTGGTCGATTGAAGATGCCTAAAATGGACCAGCGTGTCTATTATGAGGATGGTGATGTAAATCCCGGAGTCAAGGTTGGTGATTTTGTCTATATGGGAGGCCGGTCGGTTAGTGCCGGTAACATTGGTCGAGTTACCAAGCTTGAGAACTACGGCACTAAGGGCAAGATGGCTGGACACTTGGTACCGGAATATAACTGGCACGCCACAGCCGAAATGCTCGACGGTACGGAAGATGGTACATGGCTGTATGCTACGGCTGTAATTCCGGAAAGTGCGGTTCAAGAAGTAAAAGATTTCTATATTCAAGATGGCAGGCCGGAACGCATTAAGGTGAGCTGGTGATGACTGAAGAAGACACATTCAACAAGTTGAGAAGAGAACCATTGGAGAAATGTGTCTATGTCTACCAATTCTTGATCAACGAATTGATTAGTTTCGAATGTTTTGTAGAGATCATTGCTATGTATGGATGGGACTGGACCTCCTTTGAAAAAGAGTACGTCTTGAAATGAAACTCAATCCAAACCGCGTTGTTGTCGATGTCGTAACACCCGAAGACGAAACCTTCAAGATCTTGAAGAGGGCGCCTTATTCGGAGGCATGCGAAGTCTTCTATAATCAATTCGGATTTAATCCGGTTACTACAGAAGAGGTTGATAAACAGCTCAACGAGCTTGGATGGACATGGGATGATTTTCTTTTGGAGTTTATCGGTAAAAGTCCGAAAATTTTTACCGATGGTGATGTGACATTTGTTACCACCGTAACACAGCTGACGAGTTCATAAGGAACGAAACGGCCAGGAGTCGAGATCTGTTAGTGGCAGAACTCCCCTGATGAAGCTTGTAGGAATGCGAGTATGCTTCGAAAGAAGGTTCCTCGCTTCATTGAGCCGTACTGTGTCGAATTTGAACGACATTGCCCACTGTTTGTGGCGTGACCGAATATGGCACGTCTGGCTGGCAAGGCTAAACAATCATGGATTTAGTTTACACTTTTTAACTTGTTTTGATTGGGTTGTCCGATGGGCGGCGCCCGATACCTTCTCTAACCAAATGGAGATTTTATCCAAGTGATCCATCTTACTCCAATCTAAGAAGAAGATTTCTTCGGCCACTTACTCCGGGGATGAGCCCGATGTAATGCAATATATTTTTGATTATTTAAAACGGAAGATCGATCTACAGAATACCTAAGGGTAGTTTGGATGATCGGGGGACTGCTTCTGATTCGTCGGTTGCAGCAACGGTAAGTTTAAACGGTGGGGCCTGGGGGCATGTTCTCCAGGCTTTTCTCTATGCAAAAATATCATTTGACTTTGCCAAAGAATTCGCTTACAATAAGCGAATGCTAGTGGACATTAAGACAAGTTGTAATGGGCAGGGATATTGGTCCGGCCGCCCACTGAAAAGAATTCGAATTCACGAACTTCGTGTCCCGACCTCTGGTCATGACTTTGGCGAGCTGACAGCATGGTTCTCCAAGGATGATTGGGATATTGACGAACATGGGTTGATTTATACCGACCACGGTTGGTTGAGAACCTTTCGATGGGGTCTCAGAAAATATGGTTTTAGTTGGGACGCGATACGTAACATCGATTATTCCGAGCAAGGAATGCAAGGTGAAACGTATGTGTCAAAGGATGTCGGGAAACCCTTTCTCGACGAATATGTGTTGTTAACTCGAAAGGAACGATCATGAAGAAGCTGCTCACGGCCACCCTGCTGGCTGCCACTCTCCTGCTGACCGGCTGTGCCAAACCCAAGGAGATCAACGGTGTCACCTACGACACCTACGGCCTCCTGAACAAGGACGAGAAGATGAATCCGAATATCCAATATGAGATGAGCACCGGCGCTATCATCTGCGCCATCATCTTTAGCGAGACGCTGGTCATCCCCGTCTATCTGATCGGCTTCGATCTGTACGAGCCTGTCGGCGTCAAGGATCCGAATACAGTCAAGGGCCAGGTCGGTAAGTAATCCCAACTACCGCTTGACAACTCGCGCGATATCTCATATAATGTAGGTATCGCGCAACAAGGAGCCAACATGGCATCGCTGAAGAAGGCAATCGAAGAGAAGTGCAAGGATTGCACTTATGACTCCGCAGCACCTGGCACGTGGCGCGAACAGGTGGAAGCCTGCAACGTGCGTTCGTGTGCGCTGTGGGAGGTACGTCCCGTCACTGTCGACACGGTGAACAAGCGGCGAGCAGGCATCATTGTCGATACGAGTACTGACAGGGCCGCGCTGCTGGCACAGCTTCCCGATGATGAAGAGGCTGAAGCATGATCATTCTCTTCAAATCGACATCTGGCAACCCCGTTGCAGTCGAAACCGACAATGTCCTCTTATGTGACCGGAGCAATACCGGTAACACCACAATTTACTTCTCGCATATCGTCGACGCCACGGTGAAGGGCGATGTGGAAGAAGTGACTGCGCAACTCAATGCAGCACGGTCGGGCCCGAAGGGTGCGGTCCGTGTGACACGGCCTGGCCAAAAGAAACGCCCCTACACCGGAATCCAACGGAGATATTGATGACCATCATTTCAACGACCCACATCAGTTCCAACGAACACGGCCGCGTGGAAATTCGGATTGAGCGCACCTTGCGCTTGGTCGAATGGATCAAAGCCGTGTTCAAGGAACGCAGCTTCAAGATCAAGAACACCACCACTGACGTGTTCGTCATGATCGGAAAAGGGTTCGATTGGAAGGGTCGTCTGGAAGAAATCTGGGTTCACAAGGATACTGGCAAGAATGTCGACATCCACGAAAACCTGATCATTTTCGAAGTCCAACTGCACGTGGCGCTCACGGATTTGGCAGAAACAAGAAGATATGAGCTTTCTCGGTAAACGTATCGAACTACAGGGCAAGTCTCAAAAAGGTAAAAATCGTGTGCGTGAACACGGACCGATTTGGCACGTGCTTGCCGAAACCAACCACATCCTCTTTAGCCCAACCAAGGCAGGTCCCTGGTTGTTTGTTGCACCAATAGGCAAAGGAATGCACGACAAATCTTCTCGCTGGGTGCATGGCGAGTTCGATGCTGACTTTTCAATCAAGCTGCTGGACATTTGACTTAATTCAATAAGAAGCATAATATTGAGTTAAGGTGGCTGTGTTTTAGTCGGTCATTCGTATAATCTGGAGAACCCTATGACCACAGCTAGTAAGAAAAGCAAGGCCGATGCCATTTTCGCCTCGCGTGTTGAAGATTTCAAGAAGGGCGTGTTCAACAGCAACAAGAGCTTCCGGGCTGCTGTTATTGCCCAGATCATCGCCGACCTGCAAGTTTCCGTTGCCTCCGCGGCGACGATGTACAACGCAGCGAAGAAGGCGGCTGAAACGGCTGACCCTGCGTTGAAGCTTGGGCGCGATCCGAAAAAGGAAAAGCCAGAGGGCGCCGGCAAACGTGGTCGCCCTCTCGGTTCCGGTAAGAAAGTTATCACTGTTCCGGCTGCTGAGGTAGTAGCCGAGACCGTTTAAGAGCAATCAAGCTCGCAAGGTCCTTCGGGGCCTTTCCTCTGTTTAGAAAGTTTATATGGCCAAGTCTGCACCCACCCTTCCTAAGCAACTCTTTGTCGTCGGCAAGATGCAATATGAGTACGACTCGAACACCGGAAAGAATGTACCCATGCCGTGGGCATTCGGCTTCTTGAATGCTTACGAGCCGAACAAGAAGACCTGGCAGAACAAGCGCCAGACACAAATGACCTGGGCATATCAAGAATGGGGTGTAAACGTCGTGGAACGTAATGGTGTCTTCTACGCTGTTGGCCAGCGTAGCACCGGAGAATACGACTACACGCTTCGTACCTACAAGACCTATCCGGTCGATGAACCGTTGAGGTTTCAGCCTCAAGTCTGGGACAATGTTCCGATCAGTGGCTTCAAGATCCTGAAGTCGGTGTCTCGTTACTCCACTTCGAACAAGCTGTGGCGCATTCTCGATCCTCGCGGACTGGAACTGGAAATCAGCACCGGTTGCATGGAAGAGATTATCGGCAATGCTGGTATTCTGAAGGGCGGCGAGATCGATGCTCCGTGCCAATGGATGTCGAACAAGAACCTCATCGTGGCACCATAATGGTCAAGGTCGTCAATCCTGTACCCGATCCCTCTGTAGTACGTCGATGCATCTGCAGAAGCTGTGGTGTGGGTTTAGAGTATCTGAAGCCCGATGTCAACGAAGGTCAGCTGCGCGATTATCTCGGTGATTCGGATCCGTATTACTACATCGTGTGCCCTAACTGCAACGAAAAACAAACGGTTGCACGCTGGTAAATCGTGTTTTTTTGCGTAGTATTTCATCACAACGGGTCAGACAGCTTGCTTGAGTGGGAGCTGCTGCAATTTATCGATAGTTTCCCTAATTCCAGGCGGAGATTCATCGATACCCGGCGTGATGGATTAAATCTTACCGATTACTATGTGGAAGCACCGGAAGAGTTTGGCACGATTTTGAAGCTCTCGGGCTGGGAGGTAACAGTGATCGAAAGGGAACCTGGTATCTTCCATCGACTAATAGGCAAAGATGAAAGTAGCAATCATAACGGTTGATCCCGAAGTTCGTGATTATGTGAATGCTAATCAGGCAAGAACATCGGCTGAACAAGTCCTTGTCCTTGTCTATATGTGTGAACTAGTTTCGAATGACTTCTTCGGCACACCTGCACCGTGTTATAAATATGACACTGTCTATTCGTATCTGATGCCCGATGATCTGACATGCTGGACACTGAAATACGATTGCCAAGTCCATGACGAGGATTGAAAACCGAAATTCAGATTCCGATCCTGGATTGACAGTCTGCAGAGTAATTCTTGATCGTGATGCTAAGGAAGATTTCTTCGCTGAACTAGCAACCTTCGGTAACAATCGCATTCGATCAATCTTCTGGACAAGTGGCAATAGAGTTGTTGTCGATATTCTTATTACATCGGAAGAATACGTCAAAGTGAAATTAAAATTCGGGAATGTGGCTAGGTTTCAAAAATTTGGTGATGTTCCATTAAACCTGATAGATGATTATAAGAGCAGGTCAGCATGACACATTACCATATCTTTGTCTTGCACAAGGATAAGAAATACATTGAAGAAGTGATTGCGTATCTTCAATCTGAAAATAAGAGACCTTACTCCCAGGAAAGAGATTTCATGGATGAGCAAGGAATTCTTTCTGCACCATTATCTTCGGAAGAAGCAATGGTACTCAAGCTCAAGTTTCCTCAAGTAAGTCTTCACAGTGAACATGAACTACAAGAGATGATAATCGAATCTCTAAGAAGAACAAATTCCGAAGTTCTTGAGCAAATTCGCAAAGACCCCAAGTACAACAAATCCTGACTCATTTTTGGTTTTGGAGAAGATCTGATTCAACTTCCAGTTGACAATTTTCTAACCAACAAATAAAATAGCGGAGTGTTGTAAAAGTGATCGCATAGTCCTGCAGGGAGAAGCCCGTAAGGTGCGGACAGAAGTCCAGACCATCGGGAGAAATAGGTTAACCTGACCTAGTATCTCGAAGGCGACCATTTCCACGTGGCTGCAGGACTATGCGATTACCTTTCGTAGAACCAAAATAATAGTTAGATCTTATTGACCAAATGCACAAAATAGTGCATAATAAAGGCTTACTTAACCACACATAAGGAACCTGCATATGCCAATTCGTGTCCAGATTTTGAAGGGTCGTTATCGTGGTGTGGACGTGACGGGTGTATTCAATCTGGTACAGCCTTGGAAGGACGGTGCAAATGGTGGTTTTATCACCATCTACAACCCCGACGCCAAGCAAGGTCATCCCAATTCGCAGCGTGTCACTTGTGCCCGGGATGGATTCAAGCTGATCGATGATGCAGGCAACGAAGTTTCCGAACAGTCTGTTGTCGACGCCGCTGCTTCCAAGAAGGAGGCAGGCGCCGCATCCATTTCGGGTAACACAAGCTTCGATGTTGTTCAGTGCTACGAGCAGGAATTCATCGAAGGCGAAACGGATGAAGAAGCGATGGAACGCATCGCAAAGACGTTCACACGACTCGATCGCATCACTGACAAGTGTGCGCAAGGCACCATTCGTGGATTGGTGGTTACTGGTCCCCCAGGTGTCGGCAAGAGTCATGGCGTCGAAGAGACGCTGAAGAAGCACAATATGTTCAAGATCATGGCCGGCAAAGAACCCGATTTCGAAATCGTGTCAGGCGGTGTCAGCTCCATCGGGTTGTATCAGAAGTTGTTCTACAACAAGGATGCGGGCCGTGTTCTGGTGTTCGACGACTGCGATGGTATTCTGTTCGATGAAGAATCGTTGTCGTTGTTGAAGGCGGCGCTGAACAGCGGCAATCGACGACGCATTTGCTGGAATAAGGAGTCCCGTATTCTCCGGCAGGACGAAATTCCGGACTTCTTTGATTTCGAAGGCAGCGTCATCTTTATCTCCAACGTCGACTTCGAGCGTACCATTGCGCGCGGCAGCCGCATTGCTTCTCATTTGGCAGCCATCATCAGTCGCTGCCACTACATGGACTTGGCAATCGGCAGCCTGCGCGATCAGATCTTGCGCATTCGTCAAGTTATCCGTGATGGTATGTTGACTCAGTTCGACTTTCATCCGCAGCAGGCGCTGGAGGTGCAAGACTTCGTCATCAACAACAAGGAGTTCTTGCGCGAAGTCTCCTTGCGTATGGTGATCAAGGTGGCACAGCTCGTCAAGAGCGATCCCGATGACTGGCATGAACTGGCCGAAGACACCTGTCTGACCAAAGAGGCAAAGTTCAAGCGCTTGCTGGCCAAGCGAGAAGCAGACAATGCTGCTGCAACCGAAACTGAATCACCCGCAACCGAGGAGCAATCATGAACCTGGAAGATACCATCTATGCGGCACAGGTCGATCTGGAAAAGCCGAAGATGAATTTGTTTATCGCACCCTGCGTCTCCGTGTCCTCAAAGGAGGGCCCATGATGCAAGTCGGCGATTCATCTTCGAGACACTGGCAATGGACAAGTTGGGTCGAGAATTTGACCTGACCAAGATACCTGCTTTCTAAAGAGAAAGGGAAATCCCTTTCCGACAAAGCGGCTGGGGCCGGGTTCGACTCCCGGTGTATAATGAACAGGACCCCTAACGGTAAACCCGATTGTAGATGTGCAAGACACCGTACATCGTTTCGGTAGACCGTAAAGCCCGAGTTTCCAACGGCGAAAGCCTGCGGGTCAACTCTTAGGCCCCATTTAATGGGGCCTTTTTTATGAAACATGGGGAATCATTAGAAACTCCCTTTTAACGGTGCCCGATCTTTAGATGACGGCATCATATATGGTTTGTGGCGCGAAGCAAAAGCTTGAACGTAATTCACACGCAACAGATGCGATAGATAGCCGTCGTAGGCACACGTTAAACTGCAACCATTCTCAGACAGCCTTCGGGCTGTCTTTTTTTATCTAAATATCGAAAGCCATTGGTGCTGTGATAGTCGGGCATTGATTCCTAGCTTAAACTTATTCAACCATTGAAGGCCGAGCCTGCTTAAAATCCTAGCCCTGCGTAGCTTGCAAACTATGTCTGGTGTACTAGTGCAATCCGCTTGGAAAAGGCGGCTTACAAACTGGATTTCCTTAGAGGCAACAATGGGCACATTCTGTGAGATAGTGTCTGCGGCAACGATATTGTAAGTTTCAGTAAAACTGACCTGGAGCATCAAATCCATTTGACCGATAAGTCCAACAAACACGTCGTGGTTCATCCATCCGTGTTCGACAAGTTCGTGTCCGTGCAAGTTATTCTTGAACAAGGAACGGATATTTCTTAGGTTTGGTTCCCCTTTGCCTTCAACGCGACTGGTATTAATATGGAATCTAATCTTCTTGCCGACCTTAGTGCCGAACTCCATTGCTGCGATAGCCTGCTGGAATTGGTTTTTGAGTGGACGGATTGCTCCAAAACAACCGATGTCTATGAAATCTGGATCCTTCGGAATAGGATTCACAATGCGAGGCGTGGAAAGGGATACATCATAGTAGTTCGGAAGGTACATAACCTGTTTCTTGGTTACATACTCCATATCATCCAAAATTCTCAAGCTGTTACAGGCCAATGTAACGTTATCATACTTGGCATAACCATAGATCCAATCCATAGCAATACCTTCGCCTGCGATGAAAGGTGTTTCGCTATGAAGACGAACAATCCATTTCACTGTTGGGTGTAGCTTGATCAAAATCTCAAACTTCTCCGGTACAACCCATAACGCTTCAATTACAACATGAGTTGGTCGATATCTTGTTACTTCTCTATCGATGCAATTGTTATCGATAACTTCGACATACTTGCTTTCGACATTGTTTCTGTTAAGCATATCGACTACGAATTTAACCGAATTCATAAGCCCAGAGGACTTCTTATCACAATATGAGTTGCTGTATTCGTGTTCGTAATCAGGTTGGTTTCCGTAGCTACGGTTTTTGCAGATGAATAGGATTTTGGATTTTGGCATTTGACGATTTCGAGTAGTTATAACAGTATTTATGGATTTGGAACGCAATTCATACTCTCTTGACAATTATTTGATCATGTGTATAATTGTTGGTGCAGTGGGCCCTGGAGGGCATGACGTAATAACCGCTGGATGACTCGTTGCAGTCACGTGCAAGATTCATCGAGAAGATGGACCTGCACAGATCACACCTGAAAGCAAATGCTGGTATAGAAACGGCAAGCTGCATCGCACCGATGGTCCTGCAGCAATTTTCAATGACGGCTGGCAAGGTTGGTACCTGTATGGACAACAGATCACCGATCCTAACAAGTTCCGCAAGATCCTGGGGTCGAACAAAGAACAATTGGTCTTCCTCAAAATCAAGTGGAATTGGTTCAAGAATGCCTGAGTACATCTACACATTGGCAACCGGGCAGGTTGTTCACGTCAGCGATAAAGTTGCCAGATTCGAAGGAACCGTCGCCAGTATAAAGACATACGAAGATGGTAACGTTCATCTTCTACTTGGCATCGATGAATTTGTTCTCATTCGATCTAACGATCCCTCAATCGACATCGAATATTTGCAATGGCTGCTTAAAAACTGTTGAATATTTAGTTGAAATAGTTGACATCTTGTTTTCATTATGTTAGAATGTAACATAACTTAACAGGAGGCCACAGATGGCATTTACTCAACTCACAACCACTCAAAACAGCTTTCTCGAAAGCTACCTTCGCGGTACCAATCGAGAAATGTCGGCTGCACAAGCTCGTGCCACTTACCAAATTCAGAACCTTAGGGCAAGGATGACAGATATGCGCAATGCAGGTCTTCGTGTCCGCACTCGAAAAAATTCTAGTGGAAAAACTTCTTATTCTGTCTCGCGCAGAGATGAATTTGGTGGTCAATTTAAGATGTTCGCCTAATCGGCGTTCAGCTTTAAAAGCAAGCCCGCAATGAGCGGGCTTTTTCATGACCGACCCGTTTTACATTTTGTTACAAATTATCTGTAGACAAATTTCTCTAGATAACACATAATAAAGGCATAGGTTAAGTGATCCATAGTTAGTTTACTCACCAACTTCAGGAGTTTCAAATGAAGGGTATCCGTGATTTCGTTTCCGATATGTTCTTGACCAACCTGCCGGCGTTTCAAGCCGGTGAACTGACGGGCACCCAGTTCCGTCGCAAGGTCATGGACGCGGCCGTCAACCAGTTCCAAATCAGCGTGGCGTCTGCTTCAACGCAATACAACTTCGCTCTGAAGTCGCAGCGTGAGAATGACCCCGAGTCCGTTGCCGGCCTGGGCCGCAGCGAAGACAAGAAGGGTGGCCGCAAGCCCATCCACGTCGTGACCGTCATCAAGGTCAAGGACGGCAGCGTCGTGGCTACCGGCATCTCTAAGGAGAAGGCCAATCTGATGATCACCGTGGCGAACAACACCAAAGGCAAGGCCAAGCTGAAGCTGCAGGAGCCGGAAGTCACGCCCGAGGCGGTCACGGCCTAAGACGGCGCAAACCGGGGAGGAGCGTCTTCCCCGTACCCGAGAGGAGCCATGTGCTCCTTTTCGGGTGACTAATAGAGGTAATAAGCATGTTCATCGACTTTGGCTCTACACAACCTACCGATCCGATTACGATTGTCTCTTTTTCAAAGAAGGATGATCGTGCAGTAGCGGCAGAGTTATTGAAGTCGAGAGGTTTCCAGGTGTGCTACTTCGATAAGAAGGACCTGGCAGGCAAGAATGTCTATTACATGATGTTGGAGCTGCCGGATGAACATTCCTGCCTTCTTATCGATTTGGCTCATAAGTGGATGCGGTACGAGCTGAAGCTCAACACATCCAGCACCACGTGGCCCCGACAGGCGTGGGACGAACACATCAACGAGTTCCCGGTAGAGATCAAATCCTGGTGATTATCAACATCAACCACTGGAGAAATCATGTTTCTTTCCAAGTTCACTAAGACCATTCTTGCCTTTGGCATGGTGATGGCAACGTCGGCAATTGCAGCACCGTCTTCGGCCGCGGCAGCCTGAGAACATTGGGGTCGTTCGACCCCAATGTTGCAACACAATCTTCATTGGATAGTCAAACTGGAGCAATTTATGACTACTGGTCCACTCAAGATTAACCCGTTGGTGATGGATGCGAACTCCAACGTCCGCGTGACCATCACCAATGTGGTTGACAAGCTGCCGGCTGTTGTCGGCTATGCGAACGAATACCCGGTTCGTGAACCCATGGCACGCCACGTTCTGAACACCTTTATGGATTGCCATCATCTGATAATCTACGGTGCACAGGGTGAGGTGATTCACGTTGGTCCCGAGGTGATCTCGAGGTCACTGATCCAATGCACGGTCATTGAGGTGAATGATGAACGGGCCTACTTGTTCGCCCCGGAACCCAGGATCTTGCCGGTGCTCAGCTGATGGAAATCAGCCCCACTGCCGATGGCAAAGTTGCAACGGTCCGGTTGAATGATGGCGATTACCTTTCTGTCGGCTATGTCGACGCTAAGGGAGTGCCGCACATCCTGAACATCACAGCAGCGCACCTTGTCCTATCTGTGCAGCACGAAAAGACTGGTGCGGGAATTCTGTTCCGGCCGAGTGTGCCTCTTGGATATCAGTTCACAAGGGAGTAGTTTCGTTTTCCTGTAGACTTGTTATGGTTCCATTTCTATCATAGCATTTTGGAGTACCTTAGATGAAGGAAATCACTGATGATCGGGACACCACCGGACAAAATCCGGTCAAGGTTCTCACTCATATTCGTGAGCAGAACGAAGCAAACGAAGGCCTGCACACGCAGAAATTGAAACGGATTGCCAACAAGGTACGCACCTGGGCTTCCGAAATTCATGCTGACAGCGGTCGTGTGTTCGCTCCGAACTTCCGCAAGACAGAAATCACTGTGAAGGCTGAAGGTGCTCGCCCGCGCGACAAGCTTCATGCAAAATGGGACGAATTTGAAGCCTACTGCACTCTGAACGGTGTGGAGAAGAAGACCACTCCCACCGGCTGGATCTACGTTATCAAGTAATCCGATGTTTGCAATTGAGATTATGCCATCTTGCTAATTGCCCAGGAGGGCAAGATTTACCACAAATGGTACAATCCAGCAGTTTTCGTTGCTTTGCCTTTTCGGATAGCTTTGATTTTCGTTCTTCGGAGAATTTTGCACCCGTAGATGCCTGCCGAAGTTTTTCTTTAGTCTCTTGACTTACTGGCCTCTGATAGGAAGGATTGTTAGTACCTTTCTTTTTATCGGACATCTTTTGTAGTGTTTCTGGTGAATGCTTTTTTCCGTAGTGGCCGTTTCCTTCACCCGAGAGTATTATGGATAGTTTTTTCTTGGTCTTTTCCGAATGTCCGTTGTTCTTAAAGGCATGAGAACCGGGTCGACTAAAATGCTTGTTGATTAGTAAGGGATTACTCCAGTTTTCGGAAATAAGTTCTTGCTCGAACCAGTATGCTGATTCTTTGTCAAAGAACTCAGCAAGAATTGTCCACTCAAATTGACTGAAATTTTGCTTGACTTTCCTAGAAGATGTAAAATATAATTTGCCTAAGTCATCAGAGGAAGATAGATTGTAATAAACATTCCTTTCTCTATACCCGTAGTAAAATTGTCCGGTTTCTTTGTTTAGGCCGTAATAAACGTAAGGTAAGCCCTTTTTCGAGGGATAAATATCCATACTAATGCTTCGTGTAGTATTAGAGCCCATGGATATTACAGTATCGCGATGGGCATCATTATTTATCATGAACATACAGCACTCAAATATTGCAGAAGAAGAACTCGGACAAATCCATGGTGCCATTCACATCCATCTAAACGCAATCGAAGCAGTGAGGGCAAGGATGAACACCGGTCCCTCACTTTCGCAATGCGAAGAATGCGGTAACGAAATTCCCGAAGGACGGCGACTTGTTGTTCAAGGTTGCCGCACTTGCATTACCTGCCAGACGGAACTTGAAGGAAAGCATCATGCAACAAAGAAGTGAACTGGACAAAATCGTTGCCAGCCTCGTTGGCAAGACCATTGTGCGTGCCGATGTCGGCCATGGTGATCTGACCCTGGAGATTGACGATGTCGAAGGCGCACGATCGGCTGTCAAAATCATACTCGATGATCGCGACAGCATCGAAGTGGTGAGTGTTCCGGTTAAGACCGACTGGCAACGAGAAATCGAGTCGATGCATTCCGATCAACTCCAGCGCTTCTTGACGTGGCTGAACGACGAGGGTCAGCTTCCGACGCTGAAGGTCCTGCGTGAATGGAAGACCGGCCGGAAGTCCTAAAATGTTTCTCGAACGCGCGAAGATTGGATATATCTGCTGGCTCTGTTCAGCAGATACGAAAACCTTCAGTTCCGATTCGGAATACGAACTCTGCGAAAGATGCGATGCAACTTGGCAGAGTGGCGCGACTGCTCGTACAATCGAAGCACGGCTGTTTGAAAATCGGTTATTGCTCGAGGATGATCCGTCTGAGCTGATTCCTACAACGGATTTGAAGATCAAGGTACTCACTCTTGAGTGCTATCTGGAATTCATCGATTGGCTTAATGTGCATGCCGGAAAAGGCAAGTGGCGCTTCACAGTCGATCCCACAAAAGAAATCATCAACAACAAGGGACGATCTACGTTCCATGTGCAACTCTTCGTACCCTACAAACAGTTGCCGAAAGACTACAAGTCGAAATGGGGCGAAAACGTTCAGCTGGTGAACTTCTCCCATATGTCCAAGAATGGACAGGATTTCCGATATTCCGACGACTTCGAAGGTGAACCTGGCGGCATCTTCAAGCGAGAAAAACACAATCATCCAACAAGAAAAAAGCATAAACCCGTTCCTCCCGAAGGATTTATTCCTAAGGAAAGAAGCGAGCGGGCTGTGATGTGGCGTCAATTGAACGGGGTCGACGAAGATGACCTTGATCTATTGGACGAAATGTATGGACTCGATTGAGTCTTTCAAATAGTTGTAGACAATCCAGTGCCAATTTGCTATTATGTAGGCAACTAGGAGCAATACGCAAATGGCTTTCCACTATCCCAACGAACCCAACGACTGCCCCAGTGGCATGGGCTATGCCGCTGTTCGCCGCCGCAAGCCCGATGGTACGGCCAACGTCGGCGGTCGCTGGTCAGAACCGTTTGGTTCCTGCGATCTGTTCTTCGAAGAAGGACTCGACGTGTGGGAAGTCGTTTACCATGACAACAAGGGCGATTTGCCGGAGTAATTCATGGTCACGATGTTGAAAGTGAACTTCCTGTCAGCACTTGGTGTCGCCATCGAGGCGCGCCGTAAAGTAGAAGCTGAACACGGTTACACGAGCGACAGCATCTACGTTGCTGGTCTCGACGAAATCAAAAGGCAAGTCGAGGCACAACCGGGTCCGACAGTTCTTCTTGAATTGAAAGGTTGATATGTTACTCGGCATTCTCATCTTCTTCTGGTTGTTGATTGGCGGCGTTGTCTACGCTTTCGAATTCAACCAGGGCTGGTTCGTTCGCCTGCTTTCGGCAGTGTTTTGGCCGATTGCATTGGTGCTAATCGTGGGGTGGCTCATCATCTGGACACTCGGCGGACAGAAAGGTCTGAAATGATCGAAATCGTACTTTGGTGCCTGGCTGCCTACTTCGCCATTGGTGCTCTGTGCTCATTGTGGCTGTCCTGGGGCGATGGCGAAGAACTTTCATGGGCGCTGATGTGGCAATGGCCTATGTTTGTCTTCATGTTCGCGGCCATGTGGTTCGTTGGGCTCGCCGATAGGTGGAGCAACGCACTCGCCAAGAAACGCTGAAGAGGTTAACAACATGCTCGAAATCATCTATCTGTTCGTTGGTGCTGTCCTGTTGTGGGCAGATATCAAGGGTAGCGCAAGCGATGTGACGATGAGTTACGGACACCGGCGGGCGTGCTTCTTCTTTGTCCTGCTCTGGCCGTTTGTGGTGCTGGGTCTGATTATCGACCTGTGGGACAAAAAGGACTAGTCATGGCCATCTTTCTGTGCGTTGTTATCTATCTGCTGATCGGGATCATTCTCGATCTGGTACTCAATGCCGAATTCACACTCTGGACACTGGGTGTGATGCTCTTCTGGCCCGTGCCTGTTCTGGCCGGTGCGGTTAGCTTGATTTTCAAACGTTAAAGGAAACCTATGTCCAAAACTGCTAAGGAACGCGCATTCGAGATTTACCACCAGCACATCGCGCTGGCAAGTACCGATGGACGGTTGTTCCGAAAAACAGTGATGGTCCAGCTCATGGATGAGCTGGAATGCAGCCTCTCGGCTGCTGCCACCCATTACAACACCGCCAAGAAGGCAAGTCCCCCGATTGAAGGGTTGGGCCGCGCGGCGCAGGCCGCTGGTGTGAAGAAGCCGGGTTCTACCAAGGCCAAGTCCACTGGTCCCGTCATGCAGGATGACAACGAATGCTTCAGTGTGCTGGAGCTCGTCCAATCCGGCAACGATTACGAAATCGGTCGATGCCAGTCGTTCCTGCAGCAGGGCGATGCCAGCGAGACGTTCGACCGGAAGGTTCAAGTGTGGCCTGGTAAGACCTGGGTGCTCATCCAAGGACTGGGTCCCAACAGCGGCGAAACCTATCGCCTGGATAGCGGCGAAAAGGAAATCAAGCGCTATCCGTTGCCCAAGAAGGTGGCAGCATGATGAATAAGAGGGATCGGCTGGCAGTAGCCGATGCTTTTCGAAGGGCAAAGGATTTCCTGCTGGCTGCCGCAGGTTTTCCGAACCCGGGTCAGAGTAGATACATCTGCTGTGCACTCGATCTTTCATTGCCCTTGCATCACACAAGGGAAATGAGATTGGGTAACGATATGGCTGAAAGTGTGATCGGCCGTCGTATCATTGGATGTGCCTTCTTGGACAGTTGGGTGATTGCAAATATCCCCGGCGCAAGAGAATTCAGCAAAACCGATTACCCTGCATTTCAGCACGAAATGCAAGCCTTTCGTCATCGCTGGCTTGATGCATTGATTGAGGAGTTTTCGAAATGAGCTTCGATCGCTACGAACATGAACGATGTGTCGGCATCGTGGCCGCATTGAAGGCCTGCAAGCAGTTCCTCCGTAACGGCAAGGAATTGGGCCTAATGGTGATAGCAGATCCGATTCCCAATGTGATAAAGGAATTCAATATCTGCTTCGCTATCAATAGCGCAGCGGCCGCCGGATTGATCACACGTCGTCAAGCCGATTACGCAATCAATCACATCATGCGCATGCTCGGCGGACATTACTCGGTGGGAACCTGGCTGAACGATCAAATCGATGGCCTCTGTGGCAATCCGCAGCGTGCTGAATTGCTTCAGGACTATCGTCATCGCTGGGTCGATGCCATGATCGTCGAATTCAGTAATGAAAAGAAATGGAATCCGTAAGGTAAAACATGAACGAATACGATAAGCAATCAATTCGCAAGGCGCTGGGCGCCGCGAAAAAACATCTGTTGACTTCTGATGAAATCGAAGCCGGTGAGATACCCAACTTCGGCCAAGGTAAGGCGAAGTACATCTGCTACGCAATTTCCAACGCCGAACGATGCGAAAAGATCACTCGCGAAGAAGAAGATCTTGCAGTTGAATACATCAGCAATCTCCTGGGCAAATTTGCCTTTGTCGAGACCTTCCTGTCCAACAGGCTCGGGAAGCAGTTCGACGAGATGGGCGAATTCACTCGCAAGAAATTGGTGCAGGACTATCGTTTCCGTTGGCTCGATGCATTGATCAAAGAACTGGAATGAAATATCATCCCGATCCAGCAATTCATGACGAGAAATCTCGTCATGCATTCCTATCAGCATACAGGGCTCGCAACGACGAAGAAGAATCCGAAGCGCAGTTCCTGCATGCGAAATATTCGGGAGTAACCGGATGGCCTCTTACTCCGCGTGATGGCCCACCTCTCAACATGCCCTGGGCACCCAGTTATGACTTTTTGGTCGAACTGGTGCCGCTTGGTGTGAATACGAAGTTGTGGAATAAGGCTACCGGAACGAGCAAGATGTTCTTTCAAGCTGGCCACACGACCGTCGAACCGATAACCTGTCATATGCGTTCCTTAACTGAAAGCCAATGCGAGCAATTCTTGGCGGTGAAGAAGGCTATCGTGAAGAAGGAAAAGAAACCGGTGGTCGTAAAGGAAGAGGAACAGCCAGGTTCTCTACTGAAATCCTTTAAAACGAAAATCGATGGCGAATGGGTCTCCGTATTCAAAGATTGAAATAACTGCTTGACAAACCTTACGTAATCAGGCATAATTAGTTTACTGGTTAGGGGCATGCCAGAGCCTATGCCCCATGTGAAGAAAGAGACAGATGGAATCGCGTACCTTCATCAAGCACGCACAAGCCCTGATCAAGGCCATCGACGACAACGCGCTGCTCGCCAGCACGGTGGGTGCGGGTCAAGACGACCGCACGCGTCTGCAGAAGGAAGTCAACCAGCTGTTCGCTGGTCTGCAGAACCCCACGCTGCCGTCGGCCTATCAGCTGCGTGACGCGGCCCTGCAGCACGGCTTCACGGTGGACAACCGTGTGCTGTACCGCATCGGCCAATTCGACAACCTGTAAGAGCAGGCTGTCATGGCGCCCGAACATATCTTCGGCCTCTCGGATACAGGTTACGGTCTTTTGATTGTAGCCTCCGTGATCGGAGTATTGTTCGGCGCCATTTTCCTGATTGGCTTCCTGTTCTATCTTCGTGACTGTGCGCTGATGGTGATGTGTGACAGCAAGGAGAATTGGATTGTTCGAATCCTTGCCTTCCCCTGCTGGATACTCCTATTCTGCGTGTGCCTCGTTTTCACGATCATCAGTATGCTGTTGATGTTCGGTGCAATATCCGATGCCAGAGACTGGTGGCACAAGGGTAAGAAATGACTACCAAAGCGGAGATTGTCTCCCTGCTCTTGAATAACGACCGTGCTCTGTGCCGAGCATTGGTTGTGCTGAACAACCGACAGACTCCCGACGAACAAGTCAGCGAGTCGACCAGATATCTGAATGGTCGTGGATTCAGTGCTGCGCATGCACCGCGCGGGACTTCCATGGCTAATTTCTTCAAGCGTACAGGCTTCCTTACCCCACGGCAAAAGGCCTGGTGGAGGGAATCTGTTCGCGGAACTCCCCGCATTGCCATGTACGCTGAGCAGCTTCTCGAAGAAGCGCAAGCGAAGGCATTGCGAAAAGCATTGGCTGCTGGAAACGTTGCCTCCAGTAGTTAATTTCTCGACTGGCAACTAACCCTGATCCTCAACCTGATTCAAGGAAACAACATGAACGGACTCGCCGTCATCGGCTTCATCGCCTTCGTCATCTTCGCCATCCTCATCGGCCCTGGCTGATCATCTGGTCCGTCAACACCCTGATCGCTGACGCGATGAATGGTGCCGCGGCCGGTGCCTTCGTCCCGCAGATCACCTTCGGCTTCTGGATGAGGATGGCCGCCGCCATCCTCATCGGCACCATCCTGGGCATCTTCCGGGCGCGGAAGAGTTAAGCACCAAGCTTGACATCCGCCAAAGGGTAATGCTATAATTTAACACTACCTTTTCCTTTGGAGAATACGAATGTATAACAGCACTCTGCGCCTGGTCATTGCACCGCATATGTCCAATAAGGTTGCCTGCATCAAGGCAATTCGTACGTTGACTGGCCTGGGATTGAAAGAGGCCAAGGACATTGCCGATGTCGCCGGGGAATACAACCTGCTTCTTGATCCCCGTTTCTATGGGCCCGATGCGGTGCTGTATGCGAGTGAGTTCGAAACGCAGGCTCGTACCCTCCGCAACGAAGGACATACGCTCGGCGGAATCATCTCTGTCCTCATTCAAGACCTTCGGAATCTGGCGGCACGCGCCCTGGAACAAGGCGAGGACGAATTTGCCCAAGAAATCATGCAGATGGTGCTTGCCGAGAAACTGAAACGCGGGATCTAATGAAAAGAAAAAATCCGACCGCATATAGAACTTACCACATGCTGAAACATAGTCGGCATCTGCGTAAGGTATTCGGTCTTCCAAGATATACGGGCTTCGGAAGAACTCTGAAGAAGCTACGAAAGCTTGCGGATAAATTTCACGAAGGAGTGCCGTTGAAATGAGCACGAAGAAACAGAAATGGATTGCTGTCGATGGTAGCATCTATGTTGATCTGATTATCGAGAAATACAATCCCGAATTCAAGGTCAAGTACGAGATGCGGCCTACCGTGGCATTCAATATCGGTCAAGATGTAGCCGAGCACATTGTGAAATTGCACAACAAGGAGCTGGAAAATGGCGCAAGTTCTTGAAAAGCTGACACGAGTTAACAACCAGCGTTCGGAATGCCCATTCAAAATTGACCAAATTGAGGCGCACTATGGCGCGAAATTTGTCGGCATGCTTCCAATCAGAGATCGCGCCGGTAATTGGGGCACTTCCAGCATAAGCATCTTCTATCAACCGGAACCCATGCCCGGACATTCTCATTATTTCGGGCTGCATGGCCGTGAAGACAAAACCTATATTTGCGATGGCTCCAGTGCCGTCGAAGGCAATATTGTCGGTGCAGTTGCGAAAGACGGTGAGATTGTCTACAGTAGTGGCCGATGGGATATGCGCCATTCCACTGACCAGAGTGTCTTTATCGATGGTGGTCGCGACTACACGAAAACGAATACTGGCAATTTGGTCGAAATGGTTATCGTTGCCGGGGATTTCTATCAAGTGATAAATGTTGTTGACTCTATTCAGGCACTGCCTTAAAATAGCAGAATAGTACAGCAAGGTCACAAAGATATGAGCAAGAGCAAAGGAGTTCAATTGGGTCGTACCAGCTATTATGGCTGGATGGTCTTGGAACCGGAACAATTGGCTGAAACTCTGCGTCGTGCAGTGCATGAATTCCGTATGCACGTTCCGCACATGCCTGATGCGATCGCCTACACCGGCAGTTCGGGTTCGGCCATTGCATTTCTGCTTGCCGAACGCTATGGACTTCCGATCATCTATGTCCGCAAAAAGGGCGAGAAATCCCATGGACGAAAGGTCGAAGTGAATACTCGCCGGCCAATTGCCGATTACATGATTGTCGATGACTTTGTTCGCACAGGCGAAACCGTGCGCAGCATCAAGACACGCATCGAACGGTTCGCTCGCTCTGAAATGGGGCATGCCAAAGGCCCCAAATGCCTTGGTGTGTATTGCTGGACTGGTTTCGAAAAGGACAGCTGCCTGAACGCTCAGTTTATCGGCCGTGGTCGGTATCGTGAGCAGGTGAAACTCTACGGACCAATCAATTCATGAAATTCATCTGGGAAAACCCCGACATTCGCGCAGGTCGTCGCCTGTTCCTGAAGAAGCTGGATGTGAGCAAGGTCTCCATCGGCCAATTGGAAGATGCCACAGACGACCGACAATTCGTGCTGATCAACGAAGGTATCATCAGCAAGCCCTACACGGTCGAGGAGCTCGTCAGCCTCCTCAATGAAAACGGCAGCGCACCCGAATAACTGCTCCAATCTTGACAGTTTCTTAAACATGCTGCATAATAAGGCATGTTTAAAGATACACCTACAATGTCAAGAAAGACCAAGAAGATCATTCTGGTCTCGGTAGTTGCCTATATTCTGGCATCCCTTGTCTTTGCCCTAACCTTCTTCTCAATGGGGTTATTAGTGGCGAAGTCACTGCTCCTCGGGTTCGTATTCGCAGCAATCTTTCCATTTGTCATCTTATTGGCGCACAGCGTTGAGAAAATAGGTCGATGGATTGACGAGTGAAAAATTAAACGTGGAAAAACAGAGGGTCATGCTGCAAACATTGCGCTGACCCTTTGCGTGCTTTGTAGCACGTTATTTCACGCATAAAACAGGCGGATTTACAGTGACAGTATTTGACACGTTACGTTGGCCCGTTAGCAGGCACGAGCTTATTAACGGTGACCTACTAGATCGATTACCAGTCTATCTTCGTAATAGGTGGTGGTGTGATATTCAAGAGCGGATACGCGTTGAAGACACACCCTACGTCTACGGAAATGAAACACCCGATTATATGAGATGGTGGCTTCAGAGTGTGAACGATCACCGTCTTGAGACGATGATGTATAAATTGCGCGAAGCAATTGCCAAATACAATGAATAAGAGCTTGACTGCTTTCATTCAACCTGCAACAATTAAAGCTCCATCAACTACTTCCCAAATCATCATGGAAGCTCTCATTGCTCTTGCCTTCTCGGTCATCATGGCTATCCCTGGCGCCATCTGGCAGGGTTTCATCCTGTCGAAGCTGTGGCTGTGGTTTATCGTGCCCGTGTTCGCGCTCGCGCCCATTGCCATCGTTCCGGCCATCGGGCTGATGTTGGTGGTCGGCTTCCTGACACACCAGACTCCCATAGGATTGGGTGACAGGTCCTATTCGGAAGTACTGGCGCATGAATTCTCTGCCCAGTTCATCAGCCCGACCGTGTTCTTCCTATTCGCACTGGTCGTTCACCAGTTCATGTAAGGCCAGGATGTCGTTATTCGATGTAATACGACATCCCATTTCAGTTCCTCCCACCAGGGAGGAATTGGAAGGCTTACCAGACGGTGTGCTCAATATCTGGGCGTACAGTGTGGTAAGCCGCATCTTTTGTACCAAAGAAGGTGCAGAAATCGGATATCAGGCCGTTCGAAATGATCCAGCACTGATGGCCGACGTGATTAAAAATCGTTGGGATATCTCCGAAAAAGAAAACAACAGTATTCGTGGTATGGTACAGGAACTGCGAGAAATCCTAAACGATATGGAAAACATTATCCGGCCATGAGCGACGAATTCGATACAATGATTCGATTGAAGCACGGCAAGGTTGACCTGAGTGAGGAATGCTGGAAAACATATCCGTATGAGTTTCTACACACCTATTATCCGGGCTTTGAGGATAGAACAGATTTCATTAGCGAGTTTGTCCTTCATGCTAACCCTCGACCAATGCCGGGCAGTGTGGTAGAAGTTCTTCGTGCCAATCTCCGGCAATACTACCAGAACAAGCAATTTATGAGAGATGATGAAGCCAAACAGCTTCGAAGCCTTCTCATACTCAAATTTCAGCCTATTCGTTTCGATCAAGATTATGTCGATTCTTTGCCCGAAATGGTAAAGCTCCGAGTAGGCAATGTTTATCCCGCATCATTTGCCATGCATGGCAACATCTTTACCGTTTCATTCTTGGAACATATCTATGCTAGTTATGGTAGAGATCTGGAAATAAAACTGATGCGATTCCTATTCTACCATTATGATGGACAACGAAACTGAAATATTCTATAGACTGAAGTATCCATTCTTCATGGAAGGTAAACTGGAGTTCGTGAACTTGTTACCCGATGAAGTGATCAATGTCACCGCACATATACTCACACCTACAACGAAGAGCATGAGTGCGAAGCGATTGTATATCGCTATCATGCTAAAGCAGCCGGCTAATCGAGATAATGCATATCGGACATTGGAGGCCGCCTTCTATTGCTACCACGCTGATCTGCTTGACGAATAGTTCCTACTGTGCTAAAATGCACAGATGAACATAGCAATATTTTGGATAGAAAACGAAATGCCCCAGGTGCAATTCCTGGGCGAAACTGAATTAGGTCCAGCACTGACACTGGCCAACAATTTGCGTAATGCCGGCATGAACCATGTCGTGATTAGCACTGTATTCGGCGACTCCGTTGGGAAACGTGGTGTGTCGGATGTACTCCCGGAAGGTTACGATTGGAAGAAACGTCGCCAATGATGGATGAGGGTCAGCTTAGGCTAATCCTAACTCTGAAATATCTTCCGTTAAATGATGGAGATGTTAGCTGGCTTCCTGCCGGTGCTAGAGAAATCTATAATAAAAGAATGAGAATCCTTTATAATGAAAGTCTTGATTCCGGCGGAAGCGTGAAGCTTACAAGAGATGAAGTTTATGCGATGAGATCCCGAGCTGTTATCGATGCTATGGCGCAATATCATCTCAACATTGCGATACCACCATGAATGATGAAGAATTAGAAGTTGTCGTGAGGTTGAAATACCTCCCGCTCGATGAAAAGAAATTTCCTTCGCCTGTTCTTCGGACAGCATATAAAGTCCTAGTCTATATGCTATATGGACAGTTAAGGGATGGTAGCCTTACAGAATCCGAATATAATTCGATAATTGACGATGCGATGTTGAAGAAGCTGATTAAATATCATCGCGAGAATGGATTCTAAAAATCCAGATCAAAAATTGAAATCAGATTTGTAAACCAAACTCCAAATCCTAATTTTGGTTCTTACATTACATTCAGGATTTAGAAAGTAATCTCTTGCTTTTATTCACTAGAAGCAATAAACTAATGACATCTGCCAAAGCCATTTGAGGCCTGAGATGATCATCAATGCTTTTCAGTTCGCCCTGATTGTTGCAACTCTCGTTGCCGTGATCCTCCGTCATCTCATCGAACTTTCCGGTGGGGCGACCAATTCCAAACAGAACAAGTTCACCGGTATCTTGGGTTGCCTGGCCGCAGGTTCTCTCCTCGGCGGTTTCATTACGCATCAATACTTCTAAGGAGTTGATCATGCCGCGTTGCTCCCACGATGTGCCGTTCGAATTCCGTTGCGACAGGTGCTTTCAAGAGGCTCTCGCTCGCGAAGGCGTGTCGCCACTTCAGGCTCCGCATCCGATTCCTATGCGCCAGAGCTATCCGGTAGAGGTTGCGTTGGCGCAACAACGGCAACCGGTGGTTGCCTATCGCACCGTTCTCGATCCCGATCTGAAAGGCAAGGTATGAAGAAATGGAATGCATGGAAGCTTCGGCTTGCGACGGGTCTTGCCGGTCTTATCACTTCGGCGCCGGATGAGGATCCAAAGCTGCCACTGGCAAAAGATCTGCTCAACGACAGATCGGGTTCCATACCGAAAGTCGTCGAATGGAAGCTGGTCGTGGCCGGTATTCTGGCCGCACACGAGAAGAATCTCACCAGCGTGATGATTCGTATCGAGGGTGGAGACATTGCCGAAAGCATTGGTTTCGCCCTGGAGGAATTCGGTTACGACACCATGTGCTATTTCGTCGACGGGAAGCGAGAAATTCGTAACCTGGAAGTGAAGTGGCGCAAGAAGGCCCATCTCCATCCCAAACAACTCGCCAAGGCATGACACCCGAATTCCGTGACTTCCTGCTTGCCGATGCACAGGACTGCCGATACGACATCGAAGCAGAATCCGATCGAAATCCAATTCAAAGTGTCCGAAACGACATGGGTCTTCGTGGCTGGTGTGCTCGGGCCACAGCGGAACAGTTCGAAAGATGGGCCGAAAAGGGAATCAAATCCGAGATTCATATGTGGACTTGCCCGAAAACTGGTCAGTCCCATGTGTTTCCAGTTGTCGAAGATCACATCTTGGATCTCACTGCAAGCCAATTTGCAATCTTTCAAGATGAACCCATTGTTCTCATTCACTATCGCGAGGTCGATCCGAAGCGACACTGGTTCTGGAACACAACCGAAATCTTTACCAATGTCGATAGTCTGATCCGTGCCCAACAGCGAGGACGATGGCCACTTGATCAGCATGCACGTAAAGCACGCATCAATCGCGGGAGCAGATGAAATGATTGCCGAAGATCTGTGGGACAAGTTCATGGCGCAGCTCAACGCTGAACGGCCACTTGGCAAGCTCGGCGAACATAGGTCGTTTCTGGGTTCGGTCGAAGAATACAGAAACATCTTCATGCGTGCAAACGAAGAACATACGAAGGCGGGTGCCTTCCGAAAATTGCTTTCCGATTTGGAAACAGATGCACTGCAAATGATTGCAGATTGCAATTCCGAGACGGAACTCAACAACGTGAAATCATTGCTTCTCGGAAGAAACTCGTTTATCAAACAAATTGAATCAACTATTTGGAGTAAGCGGTAGACAATCCGCTCACCCTACATTAAAGTATAGGTATCGTAACAGAGGGGTCAGAAATGAAGCTCCGCACACTGAAGAAGCGCGTTCAATACATCTACGCTTGCCGCATGTGGTGCGACAAGATGGTGGCCCGCTGCCGTGCCGAATTTCGTCGCCAGCAGGAAGAACTGGGTGAGCGCATCCGGAAGCATCGGCAACAAACCGGTGGCGTCTCCAGCATCACCGTCGCCGAACATCGCGCAAGCATGGAAGCGCTGCTGGAACCCAACACTGACGAGGTGAAACCGGGTAAGGTGATGAACTGGTTGGAAAGCCGCAGTTTCGCACCGGGCGAATACGAAACCCTGCAAGCCATCGAAGACGGCACGCTCGAATACGTTGCCGAGAAGGTCAGCAACGGCGAAGTCGTGGACACCTTCGACAACCGCGAAGACGCTCTCGCACTGCTGAAGAAGCATGTGCGCCAGAAGAAGGCCAAGCTGCAAATCCGCAATTCGGCCAACGGCCTGCTGGAACTGTTCAGAGAAGAGGAAATGGCCTGATGTTCTACTTGGTGCTTTTCCTCTTCTCAATCGGCGTAGGCATTCCTACAGGTCTGTTCATGTTCTGGTTTGAAAAGAAGTTCTTTCCGGAAAAGCACCAAGCCGATAATCGGCGGCTGGCAATGACTATGCTGCTGAAACAGGCGTCCAAGACAAAAACCAAGAAATTACAAACATGAATATTCATCAACTCGACACCGTCCAGAAGCTGGTCTATCAGCGTCAAAACCTGAAACGCCTGCTGGATGTCGGCAGCTCGGATGACGCTAAGCGCGCCTGCATTTCGGTTACGTCGGTCACCGACATCAAGAAGAGTGGCTGTGTGAACATGGTGCTCGTGGACACCCTGTTCATCTTGGACGCAATGCAGGCGCAGTTGGAGGCCGTGGAGGCCGAACTGATGAACCCGGGCGTGGATTTGAATCCAATGCAGGAGCAGAAATGACCATCATCGAAGTTGATCTGGGCGAAAGTTCAACCCTCGAGGTTGTTCAATCGCCGGTTGGCAGCCTGCAAAATCCAGCGGGCATTGCCTACCTTGTGAAGGTCAACGGGGAAATTCGTCATCCGAACTGTTCCGCCGAGGATGTCATGCGAGCACTCGGACAATACCTCCACAACGTTTCCTTCGAACTGCGGAAGGCCAAGGACCCAAATTTGTTCTTCTAAAACCTGTTGACAATTTCCAAGTTAGCAGGTATAGTTAAGACACTGCGCGCTGCAATGGCGCGCAGATCATCAACCCTCAACGTGGAGTGTAAAACACTATGAAGCGTCTGTTCGTCGTCAACGGAACCGATTTCGAGAGCAAGGTCGAAGCCAAGAAGGCCCGCGGCCAGTTCATCCAAGGCAAGGACGGCAAGCCCAGCCATTTCGAACACGAGGTCCACCTGGGCCCCGACCATCGCCACTACGGCGAAGGCAAGTTGCGCATCGGCATGCGCACCCACAGCCACAACAACCGTTCCGGCGGCCATGGCAACGGCTTCCCGAACGTGAAGAAGTCCGGCGCCAAGCGCAAGTAAGGCCATGTCATGAACGAAGAACGGTTCGTCGAACACTATCTGCGCACGCAGTTCACTGCGCCGATTGCCGACTACATGGATTGCATCGAACGCGTTCGTGAAGCCCGGCAGGAGTTTCGACGGCTGTCTTCGGCCATGGCCCCTATTGGTTACCCGATCAAAAGGTGACCTATGACCATGCTCGATCTCGCCAAGCTTGTGAAGTTGGCAGTGAAACTGCGAGAGGATAGCTACGATGAAGTGGCTGCCTCTCGCACTGGGCTGGTTGACATCAATTCCTTTTATCGCAAGTCACTTCGACAGGCGGTAAACGAAGCGGCTCTACGCTTCTATGGCGGTCGTGCATTCGCTGATACCATCTTCGACAGGCTGGTGAAAGCTTGGGATGAAACCAACGAGTGGGCCGATTTCGTAATTCAACATCAGGAGCCGTAAATGTCCCACGTCAATCTCGCCGAGTGCATCCGTCTGGCTGCCAACATCCGTGAAGCCAGCTATGACCATGTGGCTTCCAGGGAATGCTACAAGGGAGTTCCGCCAAGGGATTTCTATAGTAAATCCTTGAGGCAGGCATGTGAGGAAGCCGAGGCTTCCTGGGCTACCCACAAGGGTTGGGGAGAAGTTACCTACATGCTACTCAGCCAGAATTGGAACGAGGCGCTGGACTGGGCAAACAAGGTGCTTTCCGAGCTGGCGCCGCCGGACATGCTTTCACAAAGTGCTTGACGCGTCCACAAACAGGCGCTAAAGTAACAACATCGCAACACAAACAGCAAAAGGAGCTGACATGCTGAAGACGAACCGCAAGATTGCCCGCCGCAACGTGGTGACCGTGGATGACCGCCGTGCCGTGATGCTGCTGGCGAAGGCCCGCACGCCGAAGGAAATCGCCGTCGTCAAGCACGAGGACTTCATCCGCCGCGCGCTGAAGCAACGCCTGGGCTGGCCGCAGACGGAACCGGCTTCCGAGCCCCTGAAGCTGGCCGCCAAGGAGATCGCCAATGTGCTGGCGACGCAGGCCAAGGAGGCCGCCGCGAAGGCGAAGGCTGAAGCGGATGCCAAGGCGAAGGTCGAAGCGGATGCCAAGGCCAAGAAGGCTGCCGATGAGCAGCGCTGGACCGAAATGTCCCTGAAGGAGCACCTGACCGAAATGGGTGCCGATGCTGCAACTGTCGCCGAAGTGAGGAACTGACATGGATGCCGTGAAGAACCCCAAAGTCCGCCCACCGTGGTGGATCGAAACGATCCTGTTCCTGGCTGTGATGGCCCTGGTGGGATCCGTGTGCAGCCTGTTCTACCTCTACATGACGGTGGGAAGCGGGGCGGCGCTGGGCGCAATCGTTGGCATCCTGTTCATGCTGATGGAATTCATGTGGCGAAAGCTCATGGAATCGATCGGTGAACGCTTCTTCAAGAAGGCGCCGACGCCAACCTGATGTGGTTTCGGGAGGATGACACTCCGTGGTAGGGCGTGTGCTGCTATCACGTCAAGACATCCTCCCTTTTTTATTGAAGGAGTACGAGATGATTTCGGAAACTTTGGTACTCGCATTTGTGATCCTTGTCTGCCTGGAAATCATTGCAGGCGTGGTTTGCAAATTGTTCAATAATCTGTTCTAGTTTCTTTTTCCAAGCACCGAAGCTGTAGATAGCCCACTTCGTAATTCAGTGCCCATGCCCCGGACCGAGAGGTTGGAATTTGGTAGGGTGTTTGTGAGGACGATACTCACCGGTGTTTGGAAAAGGAGTCTGGGATGATCAAATGGAAGGTAGTCGTTGACGATTTCGGCAATTGCCTTTCCGTCAGCGAAATCCATTGGCCAAATCCGAAATACTTCACCCGCACCATTGAGCCGTTCTTCGGTCTGTGGAAGGAAAAGAAATGAACGTTGTTCGCAACATTTTGCTGGCAATTTCGGTTGTCTGTTCCCTTCTCCTCCTCTGTTTGGCAAGTGCAACCTTCATGTATGAAGTAATTCATGCACATGACGGCGTGTCCACCGGGCAGATCCCCGGAAAAACGATCGCCACCAAATAACCGATCTGAAGGCCAATCATGAGTGCTCATCGCAACCTCGTTTTCGTGCTTGACGTTTCCGGTTCGACCATGTCGTGGGACTTGAAGAAGTGGCGTGAAAAGATAGTTGTCATTTGTGAACAGATGTCCACAGAGCCTTTCACGGCTCATATCATCGTGATGAATGCCACCATCCAGCGGTATGAGTGCTATTCTCAGGTGAACTACCGAGAAATTGTGGAATCTCCACGATTCGAAGATTGCTGGGGACCGATGTCCCTGACCTTTCTATGGAACTTCCTTGACGCGCAGAAGATTCTGGACCCGACGATCTTCGTGGCTACCGACGGATGCATATCCGATGACCATCGTCCGGAGAAATGGTGGAATGTGAATCCCTGTTTCATTCTCCCGGATGACAAATCCACAGCCAACACCAGATATACCCACACTTCCATCACTGTTGATGCAATTGATTAAGTCGTATTGACTTATTTCGATTGGTGCGGCACAATACAAACATCATAAGCAGGAGTTGAAAACATGAGCCAAAGCACCGAAATCGCCAGGCTGTTGAAGCTGATCGATCGTCTGATGAATGAAACGGACGAGGAACGAGATGCTCGCATCGAAGCTGAATTGGCGAGCAGCAGGCGGCGCCGTGCCAATCAAAATGCACGCTTCTCTGCTGCATTGGCAAAGGCCACCGACATTCAAGCTGCTCGCATTGCCAATCTGGAACTGAATGGCATGCGTGTGGTGAAGCTCTGGGAAAGCCGTTCCACTGGCAAGATTGCCGTGATGCTCCAGAAGGAGGGCGTGTTCGACACCGTCAAGATGAAAATGGGTACGAAGCTCGCGATGGTGTACCCGGACGGCATCTACTTCGAAGCATTCGGCAAGATCTCCATCGACCAGAGTCGTTTCTAATACTTGTTGACAATCCGCGTAGCAGGTAGCACAATTTAGATACTGCAACACAGGAGTCAAGATGACACCCAAAGCTCTCCTCAACGCTGTCCAGGACATCTCGGGCGGCAGTTTCATCGGCCTGGATACCCTGACTGCCGTCAAGCTGACTGGCGGCCAGAAGAATCCGCAACAGGGCCGCGTCTTCAAGCGCATGGTGGGTGCCACGGTGATGGCCTTCACGCACGAGAAGAACAACGCCTACGAAGCCATGGTGAAGCGTCGCCTGGAATCCGAAGGCAAGGATCCCAACAGCTTCAAGGTCTCGGAACGCACGTGGGGCACTCGCCTGCCCAACCTGCCGGTGGTCGTGTTGATTGCCGGCACTGCATGGGCTATCCTTTACCGCAAGGGGTGGTGAGATGGACATCGATTATCGCTTCTTCATCGCCATGTTCTTCGTGGCGGCCGAGGCCCACGTCTTTCTGCTCGCCATGAATCAATTCACGGGCTGGACACAAAAGCTTTTCGTCCCGTTCACCGTGCTTGGCTGGCTGATGAATGCTGTCCCGCCGATGGTGCTGTATGGGCCCCTTGGATTCCTCGGTGCCGCACTTTCCACCCTGGTGGGTGTGAAGATCTACTACTCCCTGTATCCGGGAGAGTGAACATGGAATTCTTTCCTGCACTCCTCATCATTCTGGGGATGGAGATCCTCTGGTTGGTGACAGTCTTCTGTATGGAGGGCATCGTCAAGATGACCGATGCCCAAACCCTGTACGCGGCCACCAGCCTTGCGGGTATCGTCACACTCGCCACCGTGTTCTTCCTGGCAGTCTCCATCTGGGCGCTGTTCTGGGTAGGCCTAACTTTCGGCCTAGCAATAGCCATCCATGCAAACCACATGGGAACCAGACCCATATCCGATAAGAAAGACTGAAATGAAGTTCCCCTCCCAAGTCAAGCTCAATGAAGCGCCCAACGATACGTCTGCTGACGTGATGACCGTGGGCAAAGAATACACGGCATTGGGCTGGGCAGGTTCCTGTTTCATCGTGACAACCGATGTTCCCGGCGAAACCCGCATGGTACATCACGAGCGCTTCGCACAGATGGAAATCTTCACGTGAGGATCGGCGCAAACTTCAAAAGCCGATTGACAGTCTCCATCGCTGATCACATAATAACAACATCACGCGCAGGAGCAGCAAATGCCCAAGATTTCTACCCTTTCGCAGATCCCCGAACACTTCAAGAAGCTGATCGAGGTCTATGGCTTCGCGGACGAAAAACTGTTGTCGAAAGTAGTCGCAGTTCGCAGCGCCGAAGCGTGGTATGCCATCCTCTTTCAGGATGATGACAACCTGTTCGCCGTAGACTTCAAGTTCTACGGTGGCGACGACAGCGACATCCTCGGTGGTGCCCGTCGCAACGGTTGGGAAATCCAAAACGACGAAGTCGGCCCGTTCGAATCCATCAACGAATTTCTGAACACCAAGCTCACTCATTCGTTCTTCTGATCATGAACATCCTCCTTACTCGATTGCTTAGCCTTGGAGCGGCTGCAAGTGATGCGATTACGGATATCAACCACGGTGGTTGTTGCGTATACGCTTCGCTTCTAGGCAAAGAACTCCAGAAACGAGAAATTCCATGTTCGGTAGTCGTGGTTTCCGACAGCGCCAACATCGGAAGCACAAACATCGATAAGGTGCGCTGGAGAATGCCCTCCTCTGTGCCCAATCTCCAGGCATGGGAAGAATGTGGTGTGTACTTCACCCACGTTGCCCTTGAAGTGGACATCGATGGCGTGAATTACTTCGTGGACTCCGACGGCATTGCGAAGTCCGGAAAGAAGCTTCGGGATTTCAGGCCTTATCCAGGACGGCTGAGCCTCGAAGAAGCTGAATTCCTTGCGCGAAAGGAGTCTGGCTGGAACGAACGTTTCGATCGCAATGAAATTCCGCGTCTTCGTGGCATCATCAAGCTTCACATGCGTGCCTACGATTCCGCAAACAAGAAAATTGCTGCAACGGCGCTTTCTAAAGCCTAAAAAAACAGTTGACGTCGTCCAGCAGAGCAGACATAATACAGACATCGCAACAAACAAAGCGCCGCAACAAACAAAGCGCCAAGTAAGTTGTAACCGATTCTCGACGCATGGTGCGTCGTGATGCCCCGGCCGATTTTGGCCAAACTCTTCCGCTAAGGAATCGCTATGAAGAAGCTCCACACCTCCCTCGCCCTCGCCACGCTGGCTGCCACGTCGCTGACCCGCTTCGCCAATGACAGCACCGTCGTCGAGCCCACCGTTTCCACCGACGCCAGCGCCACCGGCGGTCTGACCGTGACGGCCGTCGAGAAGCCCAAGGCCGAGCCGAAGCCCCAGTCGAAGGCCGACAAGTCCCGCGGCATCATGGTGTCGCTGACCGAAGCCAACAACGCCCTGCCCGAAGGCGAGCGCCTGGACGCCACGGCCCTGTACGAGAAGATCATCGCCGAGATGATCACCGTGAACGGCTACGACCGCCAGCTGGCGCGCGGCACCTACAAGGCCAACCAGCCCAAGGTCGCCGACAAGGGTGTCGCTGCCCCGATCGAAGGCAAGAAGCCGACCAAGAAGGCCGAGGCCCCGGCTGCTTCGACCACCGAAGGCGGCGCTGCTGCCCCGGCCGCCGACGCCAAGGCCGAGTAATCGACACGCAGTCCACGGGGATGCGTTCGATTCGCGAAAAGGATCCGTGCGGTCCTTTTCGCCTTTTGTGAAATCAGGTATTGACCATTTCCGACCATTTGCACATAATACATACATCGCAAGCAGGAGTTGAGAACATGATTGTTAAGCCTAACCAAATTCACATTTCAGCAAACCAGCAGTATATGTTCTGGGACCGTGAAATGGCAGTGACTGTGATGCAGCATTCCGGTGTGCATGGATTCCATAGCTGCGTGATCATCATCGAACGGATGGACAGCCCGATGGAAGTCCTGAAGAACGACTGGTACGACAGCCAGTTCCGTGGCATGCGTCCGAAGCCCGTGCTGCCCATGCAAGAATGGATTGCAGCCGAATTCACTCGTATTTCGCACGGTGAAGATGACAACTCCTGCGAGGTCGAAGGCCTGAAGGAAGCATGATGCAGACCACCCAAACTCCGGAACAACGTCTCCTTGCACGCTTCAAGGAGCTTGTCGAAACCGTCAAGCGCGCATATCAGGTCGACCTCTCCAATATGGAGGTGAGCTTCAATCTTCGTGGTCGGGTGGCCGGATGGGCACTTACGAGGAAGAATGACGCAGGAGAAGTCCTGTGGGCAAAGGTCAAGTTCAACCGAGATATGCTTCATCGGAATCCCGATGAAATGATCAACGAAACCCTGCCGCATGAAGTTGCACATATCGTTTGTGATATGCGGCCGGAACTGGGATACGGCCATGATGCAGGCTGGTATTCGGTTTGCAGGGCACTCGGTGGAACTGGGGCACGTCTTCACACTCAAGAAACGGTGCACGGAAAGGGCCGCACGTTCGAATATGTTACCACAACCGGTAAGACTGTGCGACTGAATGAAAAGTGGCATGCAAAGCTTGCAGTCGGTATTCCGTTGGATTACACGAAGGCAAGCTGGGGTTCGGTGTTGCCGGGTTCCACGTATTACATTGTGGGTGTCGACGGTCATACGTTGGCACAAAAGCAGGGGCCGTTTGTTGGAAAACGCGCTGCAAGCACGGTTACAGCCCCTGCAAGCGTTGGACAGATTGCGCCTGTAGTGCGCCCTGCTACTGTACGACCATCCCCCTCGGCCTCCGGTCCTGCAGTTTCTATCAATACCGGTGAAAGCAAGGCCTCCATTAGCCGAAAGATCATCTATCACTGGTTTCATTCCGGTAAGACATACGAACAGATCATTGCCGAAATGATGCGTGTGAACGGCTACGATCGCCAGCTGGCCCGTGGAACGTATAAGGCTAATTGCGGAAAAATCGGGATACCTGCAAGTTTCTGAGTAAATAGTGGATGAAATACGAATTCATCTACTACTGCCTTATCTATCGCGCAAAATATAGAACAATATCCGAGTATACGGAACGCCACCACATTATTCCTAAGTGCATGGGTGGCAATGATGATAAGATAAACATTGTTCGTCTTACGCCCGAAGAGCATTATCTTGCACATCAGCTTCTTGTCAGAATGCACCCAGATAATCCAAAATTGGTTTATGCTGCCATGCTAATGACACAGTCCGGTGATGGCACAAGAACAAACAATAAATTATTCGGATGGATTAAAAGAAGAATGTCCGATGCAAGAAAAGTTCCACATAGCGAGGCCCGCAAGAAAAAGAACTCCGAGTCCCAATTGAGAAGGGTGGCAACAAAGGATTCGACACGCGCTAAGATGTCGGCATCGAGAACTGGATTACACAGAACCGAAGAACAGAAAAGAAAATCTTCCGAGACACAGAGGGGTCGAAAGAAAGATCCCTTGCATGTTGAGAGAGTCCAAATCGGTGCTATTATCGTCCATTATCAGAAAAGACAAAAAAGAATCGACGATATTCTGTCGCAATACTAATTCAATAATCTGTTGACAGACCACGTGCCCTGCCACATAATTAGAGCACGATCAACGCAAAGCCAAGGAGGCTTTAACCATGGAAACGCAACGTCGACCGAAACTCAGCGAGATGATGGACACCGTGTCCAAGATGCTCATCGACGACCTGGCCGAACACGGGCCGGCGGCACTGGCGGAGGCCTACATGATGGCGGCCCAGTTCCGTGAACTGCCGTCAATGTACTACATCGGCAAGACCTACTGCCATCTGCTGCCCGCGCACATGCAGGAATCCACCCGCGAAATGGTCCGCATCAACGACCTGATGGAAAGCGACAACCCGCCGCCGCGCGAGGAGATGGAAGCCATGGTGGCGGCCAGCATCCGCAAGTCCCTGGAACGCAACATCCCCGGCGGCACCAAGGAACAGTACGACGACGCCGTGCACCGTATGATGAAGACTGGCCCTTACGCGCCGAAGCCCGCGGCCGGCATCGAAGCGGCACTCCGGCAGGCCCTCGGTATCCCCGACCACGTGCAGGTGAAGGTCCTGGGCAACCTCGACAACTTGCCGGCCGAGATCGACGGCCTCCCTCCCGGGCCTGGTGTCGAACACAACACCGCCGACGTGAAGCCTGGCGACGGCAACTTCGATCTGCGCGCCTTTGGTGGCGACGGCACGAAGCACTAAACGCTTCGCAACGTGGTTGACAGGGGCTTCGGCTCCTGTTACTATTTGTCCATCGCAATTTTGAGGATGATTGAAATGTTCACGCTCCATGTAGTCTTCACATTGTTCATCACAGCAATGGTTGTCGGCGCTTTCTTCAGGTGGGGCAAAGTCACCTATGCGGGCCGTGTTATCATCATTCATCTGATGTGCTTGGCCTGCTGGAACGTTGCCGGACAACTCCTGCATCTGGTTAAGCTCTGAAACATTGCAGCGCGTGCAAAAGCACGCAAGCCCAGACCCTGTGCAGCACTTTTCCAGTGCTGCATTTGCGTTTTTCCGTGCAATTTAGTGCTTGATTTCTAGGTTGTTTGCGTGCTTGGGCTGTGCGCTCAAGTTGAGAGTTTCTATCCAGCTGTGTTAAACTAAGGGCTATCAAAAGCCCTTTTCCTATATGTCATCCATAAAAGAAATCCAGACGCTGGTAAAATTACGTTTGGGCCAGTGCCCGCTGACAGGGTCGAGCGTGCTGCATTTATTCTAGGCCTGCCGGACAAATTCAAAGAGATGTTCAACTACACCGATGGATTCTGGATAAAGGCAACTACCAAGATGCTTGTCGAAGACGAATTATACAAATATGTCCGTGCCGGAAATTGAAACAATCATTGTCCTAAAGTACGGTCATCCACCAATGGGTAAGTTGACTGGATGGGAAGGCTGGTACGCGAGAACGGCCTACCTTACCCAATTTCCGGACGACTTTCTAATTAGATACAAGTATCGCGAATACGTCCAGAAAGATAATAAATGGGACTGGTCAAGAAAAATTGATCAAGTAACTGACTGGGAATTGATGGACGATCTGTCCGAATATTTTGGACGATACGGAATAAGTTAAACGAACGAAAGGACGAAATGTTTCTGGCCATTTATATCTTGAGCGCAATCATTGCGCTTGCCTGTTGTGGATTGATGCTTTGGGCACAATGGGATGATCAAGGATGTCTCACACTTAGTGATATTTGTGTCTCCGTAATCGGTATTCCAATAATTGCATTTGTGCCGATAATCAATACGCTTGCGACTCTGGTATTCATCTTCGGTATCGGTCATGCAATCATGGAAGATGCCAATCTGTGGAATAAGAAGTTCTTCGTTAAGAAACCTAAGGAGGACGAATAATGTTCTGGTTTTGGTTAATCTATTGGATTTCGGCTGCCATTACTGCCGTGAATGCGGCTTATTTCGCAAAGAAAGAACTGAATAAGTCTGGTTATCTAACCAGAAAAGAAGTCGTACTCTATGCGGTCGGTGGTATCTTTTCGGCAAGTATTCCTCTTGTGAATGCTATTGCTGCAACTCTCGGCATCTGGACAATGGTTGAGGATTGGTTGAATAGTCCATCTATGCGAAAGGTTGCAATGAGAAAATGACTATTCTCATTGCAATCTATATCCTCAGTGCGATTGTTTCGTTCATAGGGTTCGTTATCCTCCTACGGCGGGACGAAATCTTTCTGGACGATATCGAGAGCACTTTTCTCATTTATACACCACTCGTTAATACGGTATCGGCCATTTGGGTCGTCCGTCAACTCTTAAAAGAATAATATGATAGCACTCGGTACGTTACTTTATATCATCAGTTCACTAATCATTATTGGTGTCGGCGCATGGACAGAATATCTGACTGCGAAACACTATGGTTTCTACAAGTTGAGTTCTGTGATGTCGTCCATGATGCTAGTCGTGATTGCCTCGTTGATACCAATCATGAATATGATTATTGTTGCGTATCTAATCGGCATATGGATAGCTGATACGGACTTCATGCAACGTGAACGCTATGTGAAGAAGGATGAATAATTTTTCACCAATCACTGCATGCGTGCAATTGGACGTTGATTGGTCGTTAGAAAGTGTCCATTTGTACCTTTCTTAAAATAAGCGTAAAATGATATTATGAAGCCGATAAATGGCGAAGAAAAAGTAATAATAAAACTTCGATATGGTGTCGAGATGCCAGAGCGGTTTGACAATGCGACTGAATATCATAAATTCACGATGTCCTTACCGCGTGACTTTAACATCAAATTTCGATACTGGGTGGAGGCACCGGACGGTAAGACTAACCTCCAGTATATCAATCGTGGGTTACGATTCACAAATCTTCACTTCGCAAGAAGAATGGCCAAGGAGTTGACAGTATATGTTCCGAGCTGATACCAAAGACCGCCTGTATGTTGAACTAAGATACGGGCAACTGCCAAAGACTTTCGTTCCGGAAACTTGGCTAGAGTATGCTAAGAAGTTACCGGAAGAGTTTCGTTTGTTGTACGGATATGCATCCGAAGTAAGAACCTATCTAGAGAAACCGGTAGTGCTGACCAAAGGGCATCACATTCACGGTATGAACGTGGACGAAGAAGAATTCATCGAACGATTGATTAAGGACTTGAATGAATACGAAGTCGAGATGCACCGAGACCTTCTTGATCAAAGAATTGAGGGATGAAGATCGCACCTATCTAGAACTTCGATACGGTCCGTTGCCCGATGAAATGATGTGGGTTCCAGTAGTTGAATTCTTTAATCGCCTACCTCTGGAATTTCGTCTACACCATAAGGTTAGCAAAGCTTGGGCGCTTCTTCAGGAAGATTACGAATGGATGCTCCTGCAACTAATCAATTTCGAAAATGGTTGTGAATTGTGACCCCAGAGCAAAGAAGAGAAATAGAACTATTCATACGGTTAAGTCATCCGGATCCATTTGTTGACTTCGAAGGATATATCCGTAGTCTTCCACAATCGGCACTAGATTTGATACATAGTCCGATATTAAGGGATGATTACGAAACTACCGTAAGATCGATTGTGATCCAATACGATATGTTTGAACAGGTACGACAACCATTCATCCAAATCACACTCAACCACATAATCAATCTAGAATTCATGAAGTACGAATAAGGTTATGAGCCCCGAAGATACACTATACCTGAAGCTGAAGTACAATGTCTTCCTGACTGTTGACAACAATCGGTCTCCGCGCGTCCGTATAGAGTGTGAACACTTGCCATTAGGTTTCCTCATCTATCACGGATACATACGACCTTCAGTGACACCCGGATACTATGACATCGTACCAGAGGTGGACGATTACGTGCAAAAGAATATTGAAAAGTTCTTTCCCGAATTCATGGAAAACCTACTTGCGTATGACCGAAGAAAAGAAAATAAGTCCGACAGCTGAAGAGATAACAGCGATCCAGTTGAAATATTATGTGCCGGAAATAAAAAGTGGACAACGCCTGAAGGCATTGTATGGACTACCTACCGAGTTTCTGCTCGAATCTGGCTTACTCAACGAAGACAAGGGAACTGCATTTCGAACATGGGCAACAGGTGCATTCTATGATTCAGAATATATCTACGAGATGTTAATCGAATATGACAAAAGAAGACAGATTAGAGATAGCACTGAGACTGGGTCCCGTACCACATTACTCCTACAACAGAGGAGAACACGATAGGTATGTTTACCTCGCCAATCTCCCACAAGGCTATCCAGAGGCGTGTGGCTTCAGAGAACTTCTTAAAACTCCTTCGATGTGGGCACCGGGCCCTTATCGATGGTTACTGCCGTCTTGGGGAACCACAAAGTCCGTATATAAGGCAATTTTCGATTATGAACAACGACTTAGAAGAAGACAAAGAACTAGAGTTGATGATCAAGCTGATCCATCCTGATCCGCAGAAAAACCTTATGGGTTATCTGGATTCATTGCCGGACGAACTCATTGAACTCACTGTATTCAGGGATGCATCTTCGAACACTACTACAGAAGGTGGACGAGAGATAATGATGCGGACATTCAAGTATTGTCAAGAATACGCAATCGATTATCAATCCGGCCTTATGGTACTCGATCGTCTGCTTCGCATCTATTATCTAGAACGTGGATATCCAGGCCTAACAATAGAACACACCGATGATAACGAGTGAAATCCGATTATACTTAGAAATAAAATACGGGAACCCACTCAAGGGCGATAATTTCCGAAGGCTCTGCCCTCCAAAAATCTATAACGAAATGTTCAGGGCACTCGCTTCCGATCGCTTCGATGATTACAAAGAGTTCCTAGAATACCTGTATCAAAGACTTTATGAGTTTGATCAATCCACAAACGGGCAAGTACCGACTATCGACTGACGAAGATATGATCTTCATTAAGTTGAAGTACGGTATACGTGACTTCCGAAAGGCCCCTGGTATTTGGCGCAAAGAACTTCCGAAACAATTCTTTGATCGATATTACGACTTTGAAGAGGTAATGTGGTTCTTCACCGAAGGTCCAAGATTAGACTTGATACACAGATTGCTGACATATGATGAAGAGTGAAGATAAAATGTATTTGCGGTTGAAGTATAAAATCAACTTCGAAGATACAGAAACGCATTCCCGCGAAACCAGTCATTTCCTGTCCAAGCACCTAATCCCATTCGAATTCTTTGACCACTATAACTATCCGAATACTTGGTGCCATCCCATGTACATCATTCATGACAATGAAGTAGACCATTTCTATGACCAACTCCTTGAATACGATCAAAGTAGAAATTAACGTCGAAGACGTTACTGACGAAGAATGCACCTATCTTACTCTACGCTTCGGTAAAGAGATACTTGATGGGAGTGTTATTGATGTTCAGATATTTCCCGAAGACTTTCGCACATTCAAATTCGGCACATACAACAAGATCGAATTGATGGTTTGTCCTGACAATAATTCAAAGCTAAGATTCTTCAAACAGTTTCTATACTATGAGCAATATATCCGAAATGAACCGACTATATCTTACACTCAAGTATAGGATAGAAAGGTTCCCTAATCACAAATGGGTTTACCTCAATACTGCCGACAGGGATTCACTGTACGAATGGTTAGTTGATCACGGAATGCTTGTAATGCTTGTTCAATCCGTTATCGGAATCGGACCTGAAATTGATATTGGTGTCTACGTTGACGGAAGCATCCGATTTGATAAATTGTGCTATCACCTCTTAGAATATGAACAGCGAACAACTTGAAGCTGACAAAGTCTTCCTTGAACTGAAGTACGGAGTAAAGTTTCCGGAGTGGATTTATGGATACACAATGCATCAGAAACTGTATCAAAGCATACCGCGGGAGTTCTTAACCGATCACGGATATTGCGGTACAAACGGTAACTTAACATTGATTGTTCGTGGTATTTGGTTTGATACACCCGAGTTTATCAATCGCCTAATCGATGAGTTAACAAAATGGACACACGAGAATCCGAACTAAGAACTTGCCTACAGCTTATCTCTGGCGGCGATTCATGGGAGTTCCTAAAAATGATCGGACGTCAGCCTTGGCGTTTTAACTTCTACAGAGAATACAGGTACACTAGCGAAACTCAATCTCCATTGGTGAAGTTATATCGAATTAGATCTTCCTGGCCGGAACTCGAAAACGAGCTTGTAGAGTTTCTTCTAGCCAATCCACAATACAGTGTCAACCAATGATAGAAGAATTCAAAACCCTTGCAGTGTTGAAATACGGATGGCCACCAGATCAATACAATCCAGAACGTAGACAACGTATCGAATATCTAACCAACCTGCCAATAGCATTCCGACACGATCTAAGACTAAGCACATCACACTTCGGATATTCAATGATGGATGAAGACTACGAACATCATTATCTAACACCAGAAGAACTAATCGAACACCTAGCAACATGGATGATGCTGAACTCAAATCGATGGTAGTGTTGAAGTATGGAATGCCACCTCCATACCCGACTACACCACAAGAAGTTAGAGCAAGAAAACTCTATGCCGAATCTCTGCCACCTGACTTTCTAGCCGAGTATAATTTCATGTTCAACGATGTGTTGTTAAACCTGAAGTACAAAGAGATTAGTACCGAATACTTTATCAGCCAACTAATGCGATATGAACAGTCAAGACGAAACCTACCTACAGCTGAAGTATAGACTTCCGGTACACTTTGCCGACTATGTGCAGTGGGTTGAGTACTCAAGAGAAATACCTATCGAGTTCCTACTCGAATACGGATATATCGATACCAGTACCTTTGTTAGATTAAACAGTCGACCCGGGCATGCCTACCACTCATTAGACTTCATGTACCACCTAAAGAAAGACTTACTAGAATGGATGCAGAAGACAAGCTCTACTTAACGCTGAAGTACCGCATCGGTATAAAAACTAACCTCTTACGAAAAGTTGTGTGTTATGTAACCGAAGAACAAGCCGAATATATCGGTCACTACACACACGAGAACTTCAGAGTATACACCTTCAGCACAGGCGAACCCGGAATTCAACTACTTCAAATCTACAGCGATAAACCCGAAGAAGCACTTGAAGCATTATCGAATATACTAATGGAACTGGAGCCAAATCATGAACAACGAAGATGAACTATTCATTAGGTTAAAATACAACCTACCCGAAAAGAGATTCCAACTCGGCATGTTCGATCGTTATCCAAAGTCCATGATGTCGTTACCCGATGAGTTCCTAATCGATTATGCATACACACTTCACGGCCAACTAAAAACTAGGAATAGGTTTTATGACTACTACGATACACTCGAGTTCATGTGCATATTGATGGCTGACCTAGCCGACTATGAATCCAGAAGATAAGCTGTTCATAACACTGAAGTACAATGCAGAAATCTTCAGTAGGACCCGGACCGCCTTCATTAAGTACGATGCCGGATTATTCTTCTTCTTAAAGGCTAAAGGTTATACCAACATAACAGTGGTAGACTACCAAGACCCGGCCAATCCCGATATAGGTGTAAGTCTATCAAGAAATGAATGGTATCACGAACACGAGTACAATGAACTACTAACAGACATTCTCGAATATGAACAGCGAAGACAAACTGTTGATAACACTGAAGTATAAACTCAGTAAACCTATAGTGAATGACTACCAAGTCATCTTCACAGCAGCTATAGAATCTAAACCAACTCTACGCAGCCCTACAAGAATATGATCAGCGCTGAAGAACTCCTGCACGTCAAACTGAAGTATCCCGCCTGGTCCGGATGTTCTATTAGAACAGATCTTGCCATATTTCGTCACCTAGTTCCAGAAAATGTCTATATGGAAATATGGCAAGCAGTGTGTTCTCCTAACTTCCGCACTGTAGAAGAATTCGAATGCGAACTGTACAGGATATTGGTTATGTATGAAAGGACTCTATGATCAGCACTGAAGATAAAGTTTACCTAAAGCTGAAATACAGTATAGTAGAAACAAGTGTAGACGACTACTTAAATTTGTGGCTACTCAACATCGGTCATTCAATACCCGAAGAGTTTTTCACTATGCATAATTACACGAGTATATTCGGTGTGTCTGATATTCTTATTCAGATAGATTATAACTACATACCTAATCTCGCAGATTTCTTCACCAATCTTCACCAATATGATCTCAACAGAAGATAAGCTCTTCCTAAAGCTGAAATACGACATAGTTGAATACACTATGACAGAATATGATTATGTGATACTGTATCACATAATTCCAGATAAGTTCTTCATTGATAACGGGTATGATTTACCTTTACAAGAAAAAACTGTTATTATAGTAAAAGGTGGGATTCCGCTGTTCTATGCAAATCTCTTGACATGGTCGAAACATGATAAACCCAGATGCTGTAAAGCTTTGAATTCGTCCGTTTAACAACCGAAATCCAGGACGAAACTAGAATCGGGTTTTTTGCATGAATCTCTCTCGAAGAATTGAGATTTCAAATTGGAAACCCACCTTAGGCTGTGTAGAGGATTTTCAAGGTGAAGATAGGAATTTCACACAGAATTCCCACGTAGATCGCAGTGATGGTGCGTTGATGCGTGTCTAGGAGCGCGTCTGTGTCGAAAAGTCTCGATTTCTGTGCGTAGAGGCCAAAGTCTCGGTCGATGCCCGTCTTGGCGTTGATTTCGGCCAAAGTCTCAGTCTTGGTGTCGAAGTCTCGATGTCGTCGTGAAACTCTGTCGATAACCGTGTAGGCAATCGATTCGATACCCTGCTGCAAAGATAGGCTTATGTTTCGAGAGAAACCCTAGGCTATCACCTTCCTTTACTCTAAAGAAACCCTAGGCCGAACCTTTCGAACCGGTCTATGCCTTTACGGTTACTCGAAGGTAGAAACCCTCTCCCCACAGTGAATACCTCGGCCTCGCACTGTGTTGATTCTGCACTACATTGAAAAACAACTGGTGTGGATCACAGTGTTTTTCTACACTACATAGAGCCTCGCATTGAATCTACACTACGTAGTTTTTCTATACGCTATGCATACGAGGCAGAAAACGCCCTAACAATTTTTCTACACAAAGGTTCAGCTTAGGTTCTTTTTCTTATAGTAAAGGTTCTGTGATTCAATGTGTAACAATTGTAACAAGATGTAACTAGAGTTTCGAATGCGGATTTCGGGCCTCGCATGAAACAGTTACGGGGAAGCTTTCTATCGCGAGGGCGGGCCAGAGTTTCAACCTCGGGCTTGTACGTGTTTTCCTTACTGCTGATCTATACAGCTTAACACAGGGTTTCACATGGCCTCGCGGGCATATTGAGCTTTATGGTTGTGTGTCGCGAGGTTGAAGTAGGGTTTTGCCTCGTATGTGTATTCAATAATCTGTTGACCAAATGCGAGGCTCGTAGCATAATACAAGAATGCAAGAGCCCATCTCACCACGACAGCAGGTTGCTATTAATCTAGCGGATACGGTGATCTTTGGTGGGTTGACGAATCCCTTTGGTGGCACTGTAACAAAGGCTGAGGCGAATGGAAAAGCTTTCTGGGAAGTTTCGTATTCCCGGCCCGCTATTCTGGATGGCTCTATACGGGTGTATAGCCCTAACTTTATACTAGTGTCATGGCAGACTAGCATACGAGCAATGGTTGCAAAAGGCAGCCAGGTCTTCAAGTCGGAGCATGCTGCCAAAGAGTTTCTCATTGACAAGTTTGTCCGACCGTTTCTGTAGGAGTCGAAAATGATTGCAAGTGGTACCGCTGTCCTGACGTTGAAGGTCCCCCAGCAGGAGGCCGATGCGCCGGTAGCCGAAGCTCGCCGCTGCGGCCACCAGGTTCGCGTCTACTACTGTGCCGACAAGGCGGGCCACCGACGGTGGAGATCACCAAGGCGGCTTTCTACGACGGCGGCCAGCTGAGGTTGCAATGAGCATCCTCAATCTCAAGCCCGAAGAGACGGGTGCAGGCAAGCTGCGGTTGACCGCTGTGTCTGTCACTAGCATGGAACGGAACAAGCACGCAACCGTTTTCGTTATGGCGTGGACCGACGAAAAGGGTGCAGTACATATCGATTCGGATCTGTTCTGTCGCATCAAACAGAAGTACGGCTTCGGCTCCCAAGAGCTTTGCCGTCATAACTAGGAGCCCTATGTCTGACGACTATACGCCCTCGCAGGATGCACTACAGGAGGCTGACTACATCATCGAATGCCTCCAGAACATGGATAAGGGCGTCGACTATAGTGCGGGTCGAAAAGAGATCGCACGCATGTTCGACGAATACATCTGGAACGGATGTACGGACATCACCACGAGCTTCGACGAGTGCGAGCCGGGTGAAGGTCAAGGCCTGCGCGATCTTCTCCTCATCCAGGAGGACCACTACGACCAGCACATGGACCACGACGAAGACAAGCCGACGTGGGATTCGATGCTGTTCATGGCTGGTGCCTACGTTTGGTTCGCTGATGCCACGAAATGATCATGCGTACAACCTTGGCAAGGCAGATGCCAAGCTGGGATTATATGCTAATCCCTACACTTGCTATTCACAAGAATGGCGAGAATACAGGAAGGGTTTCACTCGCAATTGGTCGGAGCTGGTCTCCATTTAACGGTCGTATGTCCGTTGCAATAGCTGCATAATGTAGACATAGCAACAAGGAGCAGGTTATGGCAAGGATGAACTACAAGGCGCCACTCATGACTGCCATGAAGGAAGCTGGTTTCAACCCCAAGACATCGGGTCAATATGCCCGCGTGACCTTCACGCATCTGCGGAAGAATGGTCAACGGCGCCTGAAACTCTGGCTGGCTGACGATGTGTGGGAAGCCACGCAAGAAAAGCAGAAGAAGTTGGACGCCGCATTGAAGAAGCATTACGGTGCTGCCTACCTCGGGGGATACTTCATCGAGGGTCCCTACTGGGCATGCTGCAAGCGCTCCTTCTGCGTGGTGCTGCGGGAATCGGCCTTCAAGTAACTGTTGACATGACCGGTCCTTTGCTGCATAATGTTCTACATAGCAGCAAGGAGCACCTAATGTCAGTCGATAGCGTTAACCAAGCGCTCACCAAAGTCCGTTTGCACATTCAGGATACCAAAGCACTTTGGGGCCAGGATGGCACGTTGAGCATGGTGCAGCATTGCGAGGCGATGCGCAGCTACCTGATGTCCGATGACATCGAGGGCTTCATCGCAGCTACTCAACGCATGCTGGGGCACAGCCCGGATGCCATGACCGAAGTTCTGAACATGCTGTTCGCCGAAGTGTGCGGCAATGAACAGGCCGTCTGGGAACAATTCGAAGAGGAGCTTCGCAAGCCATGACAACCGCTGAGCTCGAAGAAGACTGGCCTTGTGTGGAACTCAAGGACCTGTCGCACCACAATTGGCATGGCAAGCTCGTGCTCAATGTTGCACACCACGACGACCAGAACATTGATGGCATCCGTCTGTGGGATGCGGTCGATTGCTTACAGGACTTCCCGGGCTGGGACATCTGCCGCTGGGACTACTGGCTTTCGGATACCCTGTGGGAGATCTCCTGGTCGGCAACCAGCAAGGAAGCCCGTGATGCGGTGACGCAGGCACTGCGCGGCATCAAAGTGCAGCAAGCACGGCACCTCTATGAATGCTATAGCGGTGCCGGACAGATCATTCAACCCTGGTTCTGGAAGGAAGTGTGATGGCAACCATTGTCGAGACTGTCTCCAAATTTGAAGTCCGCCGCATGTACGACCCGGACTTCAAGAACGGTGTCGAAGTGGAGTGGAACGAGAGTTCCCATGTGTGCCACGGCATCCTCATCTGTGAAGACAAGGGTGACCTGGGGCAGAATCCCTTTGGACACTACACCATCCATGTGAGTCCGGATAACAACGAAAACTTCTACAGGGCATGCCACACCGCAAGGGAGATGCACAACCAGATGGTGTGTCGCAGCATCGATCTTCACAAACTGCGGCTGAGGGATTGACAGCCTTTGGCCCAGCGCGTACAATAGCAGTAAGAAAGGACTGCTATGGGCCCGATTGAATTATACCTGCTGTGCATTGCACTGTACGCCGTGCTGGTTCCCATTGCTTGGATGTTCGCAATTAAGAAAGGCGACAGCCTCACAGTGGCAAACATCATCTGGACCATTTTCTGGAGTGTGGTTCCGCTTGCGAACACGTTGGCATGCATCGGCGCTGTCTGCTGGATCTATTCCAACGTCGCTGACATCGAAGTTGTCAAGGGCAACCATGATTAAGTTCTTCATGTATCTCTTCTGTGTGATGGGTATCTTCGGCATCGGTATTGGTGCTACGGGTGGAGCCATCATCAGCTTCGGTATGGTGTTGCTTATGTGCTACGCTAACCGCGTGTTTGCACAGCAGGATCGGCAGTACAAGGACAGCCCCTGCAGCGCATGCAAACCGCCGGATACTAACGAGTTGCTTGGCCGCTATGACTCAGAGGGCTCGTAGCAACTAACAGGCCCAATTTTCCTTTTTAGGTTTCCAATTCAGATTTGGAAATCAAAATTGGAAATTTGCGACAGGTTCTGACGCAAGCCTGTCACCTGCACCTGCACCTTCAAACGCGAGACAGCTCTTTAGATTCCACCTTTTTCGGCTAATCCTGCCTCGCAATGCCTAGTGTAGCCGCATAGGTAGCTATCCTAGATGAACAACCAGGTCTAATCATGGGCTCTGCCTCGCATACGAGGACAATCGAAACAATGGAGCTGTTTGATTTGTGATCTGAGGGTAAGACCTGTGCACAGGTTGGTGCCACTGCAATCTTTCAAGAATAGAAACATTGCAAGCGTCGCAAAGTAGATCGGCATAACATATTACTCGGCCTAAGACACCAAACTGTCTTATTCACTGCCGACAATCTACTCGTGAGAATAGGGCACCTGGAGTGCCCTTCTTGCGTTGAAAACCGACCTAGGGTGCGATGCCCGTGCCAGCGACAAGGATGTCCCGGCGGTCGAGTTCAGCTTGCGTGCGCTCCCGTTCCACACGGGCAACCAACTCGGGGGATTCTCCGACCTTGATTACCGCGTGGCCCTGCTGCACGATCTTGCCGAGGACTTGGCAAGACCAATCCGTGTCTGGCATAACCAGACGGGTTTCGTGGTCAACTTCATAAACGGCGCTTGCCATCTCGATCTCCTTTTTTCGGCCAAACGAAAAGGGGCTTTCGCCCCCTTCCGGATTACTCCTTGCCTTCGATGAACATCTTGGGCTGGCCCACCTTGCCGGTGTTCTCGCCCAGGAACTCCTGGGCGGCCGCCTCGTCGTCGAATTCCCAGGGCCCCGCCTTGCCGTTGCGCTGGATGACCTTCACCTTGGCTGTCGGGGGCGTTTCGTCGCCGTCGCCCTCGTCTTCGCCGCTGCCCAGGATGTTGCTGGACAGCACGTCACTTGCCGCACCGCCCACCTCGGGCGTGCCCGGGGTCGCTGCCGGAGCAACCGCCTTCTTCTTGCGGCCCCCCTTCTTGTCCTCGGGGCGGCCCAGGCCCACCAGCTGCGCTGCCAGTTCCGCGTTGGGCTCGATCTTCTTCTCGACGTTGCCCGCCGCCATCTCGCGCGCAGCGATGAAAGCGTTGTTGTACGCTGTCGCCGCGCTGTGCAGCGGGATCTTGAACTGTTCCATCAGGTGCGTGATGACGCCTGCACGGAAGTTGCGGTTGCCCAGGCGAGTGTTCTCGCGGGACGGGAGGTCCTGCAGGAACTTACGGAGGGCTTCGGGACGGATTCCTTTGTCTGCCATTTTGTGCTCCTTTGCACTGTGGGTTGGAAGTGTCTATATAGTAACCGTTTGCGCTGCTGCTGTCAACCGTTACATTGTAAAGATTTGTTGCGTAAGCGCTATGAACAGCGCGCTTGCCTTTGTTGTTTGCTTGTTTGCTGTCCATGTATGTACTATATCAGAATCGCGAGGGGCTGTCTACCGTTTTTTGCTGCTTTACGTTCCTTTACAATGCTTTACAAAAGTACACATCACGAGGCCCAAGGCGGGTAAGATGTAACAGCGGTTGACAGTATATATAGCGGTGCTAAACTGTAGGCATGTTAAGGAGTTCCCATGCTTATTGAAGGCGTTTACTGCTTGCCCCTCACCCTGCAGCAGGAAGCCGCGGACGAGGTGAAAGTGGTGTGGGATTTCGACGACGACTGCTACATCATCCCCTGCCGAGGTGGACACGCGGATGAAGTCCTTCACGAGGATGGCACCTGGCGTGTCCCCAAGCCGCACGCCCTCGCATTGGCGTGGGCCACCATGCGCAGCATGAACAAGCGGCACGAGGATGGGTTGCAGCGCAGGCGTAACAAGATGTAACAGAGGTAGACACACCCACTAAGTGGTGCTATTATAGAAGCATCGTAACAGGAGCCACATTGTGGACGAAGCCACTTTCAACAAAATCGTTGCCCAGTGTACGGCGAGCGGGGCAACGCACATGGAAGCCACTGCGGTGGCCCTCGCAATGAAGCACGCCTGCACGGACCCCGCGTTCGCCCAGCAGTACGGGCAGTTCACGCAGGACGCACTCATCAACCTCATCAAGCAGGCCTAGCCATGCGCAAGCTCATCACCGAATACCTCCTCGAGCACTCGCAGCACAGCGAGCGCCATCTCGCACAGCTGGGCGATGCTGCCTTGCTGAAACTCTACAACGAAACGCGAGACGTTGTCAACGGCATTCTGGCCTTGTAAGCAGATGTAACAGGGGTTGACGCTGCGCTTCTTGATGCTATACTGAACACATAGCAGCAAGGAGCAACCATGCAACTCAACCCCCACATTCGCCTTACGCTGGACTTCACCCGCAATGCGGAGGAGAAGTATTTCAGCGCAGAGGCTAGCAGCCTGGGTTTCAGGGCAGGGATGGAACCGTTTGGTCCCCTGTACGACGATGCGTGCGACGTGGGCATCACGTTGGACAACCCCGAGACGGGCAACCGCACGCATTGGTACCTGCAGAGCCCGGAGACGGATGCTGACAACGACGTGGTGCAGTGGACATTCAAGCCCACACACGAGACGCTCCGCGCGCACCCCAAGCTCGCGGGCTGGTATCTGACTATCTGGAACGACTAACATCATGTTGCAAATCGACAACAATTCCGCTACAACCATTGTGGCGGTGGCAGTGGCTGTGAAGGCTGGCCACACTGTCAACCGTGGCAAGCTGCAGGAAGTCATCGACCTGTACAAGAAGTTTCAAATTCCGGTGCCCTACGTGGCGTATAGGCGTGCATACGTCGACGGCTATGACGTGGAGGGGTTAACCATCCGTCACCACTGAAAACAGCGCTAAGGGGATTCTAGTCCCCTTTCGTTTTGGCTGCAATGGCCTCGTAACAAGATGTAACAGGTGTAGACAACGTCGCGAGGTGAAGCTATAGTAACAACATCAACAGCAGGAGAGCATCACGCCCCAAGAACCCCTGGGAGACACCGATCGGTGTTACGTGGAACTGCCCGTCAGCATCGATCCCACTGAACACCACATCTTTGCGAAAGAGGTTGACAAGGCTGTGAAAGACCAGTACGACCTCAACGACAGCGGCGACCTCTGCTGGAACCTCATGGAGAGCGGTGTCATCAACATGCACGATGGTGTGGACAGCGCGGCCCGCATTGTCGCCCAGCACATCGAGCAGGCGTAACAAGATGTAACAGCGGTTGACGCTACCACCAAGTGGCGTTATAGTAACAACATCAACCAACAGTGCAAAGGAGCACACCATGTCCGACAAGGAAAAGAAGCCCCAGCAGGCGAAGCCCAAGTACCACTCCAGGGGTCTGCGTGGCAGCGGCGGCCGTGTCCCCAAGCTGAACTTCCCCGTCATCCTGGGCGCCATCATCAATCCCACGCCCCTCGGCGGCACCTACATCGGCCAGAAGGTCAACCCCCACCTGAAGAAGGCCGCTGCCCTCGTGCGCCGTGCACAGGGTCACCGTCTGGCCGCTGGCCTGTAACCAGCCTAAACGGCCTGCACAGAAAAGTCAACCGGATTTACACACGTAATTTCGGTTGACAATTTTCCTTTTCGGGTTCCAATTCCTGTGTGGATTTGGAGCCTGGATTCACTTTTTCAATTTGGCCTCGCACCTTAGGAGGCATTCTGGCGGGCTTCTTTGCGAGGCGAAACAGATGTAACAGATTGTAAATTGACTAGACTGCACGCGCGCATGAACACATAATACATACATCGCAACAAGGAGAAGCGATGAACCAAGAGAAGCCACTGGCAGAGCAGGATGTACGCACCCGCAGGCGCTGGGAAGAGAGTGACGGCGCCCACGTGCCCTTCAGCCACACCGTTGTCAGCGACGCGGGTAAGATCCCCGGTGTGTGCGCGTGCAGCGCACACATGATTGGCAGCTTGCAGGAGTGCCGCGTGTGGCAACTGGCAAACGGCATGCGCGCCAAGACCCAAATCATCCCCTGGTAGGAGCACAGCATGAGCATCCACTGCGACAGCATCGAGCACACCGTCGCACAGACGGACCTGGACTTCTTCTGGCACATGATGGGGAGCATGGGCTCGCGTCATGGCTACTCCACACTGGAAGAGGCACACGAAGAGGAAGTCGACGACGCGACAGCAGCGTTCATGGCTGGTAGCGAACTGTAGAGTGCAAGATGTAACAGGATGTTAGTTATATCTTGTTACAGTTTAGGGTGTCTGTTACATCTTCACTTGTCCTCGCGCTGTGGGATTTTGGCAACATTTATGAGGGTGCCCTTCCCTCGCTTAGTGCATGTCTCGCAGGGCTGTTGTTATTTGACTACAGCAGCGCGCCGCAATACCCATGAGCTTGACTGGGTTATGGGTGAGCTGTTATGCGCTGTGTTGAATACATACTAACACACTTGCGCGCTCCGTGTACTATGGCAAACACTGATAGCGTTTTCACTAGTGAGGTTTTCGCCACGGTGTGTCAAATAGATTTTGTTTATGACCGTACGCGAGTATAACACAACGGCCTCGCAAGGCAGATGCAACAAGATGTAACAGGCGTTGACGCATCGCGAGGTTGATCTTATAGTACATACATAGCAAAACAACCACCCGCAGGAGCCACACACATGCACACGATCACGCACCAAGAAGCACGACAGGCCTTGCTGGCCCTGTCGAATGCTATCCAACAAGCGGATGTCCTGTTCGACACCCTGGAGTCCGCCCCCGAAGGCCTTGCCGTGGCTGCAGCCGCAGATGTTGTCGCACCCTTGTACGTGCGGCTGCAGGCCCTGCGTGTGGCGTACGGCTATACCCCCGACGGCCTGCTGCTCAAGGCACCCAAGGGCTGGGACATGATCGAAGCCGGGCTCGAGCCGGGTCAGCTCCCCGCCATGCTACGCCCGCAAGCGGCGTAAGTCAAGAACATAGATGTAACAGTTTCTCCCTGCTGCGCGCTGCACCTGAGCGCGCCTTACGGTAGCCCGTGGCAACACGAGGCTACCTTTTTTTGGTTACTTTGTAACAAAATGTAAAATAGGTTGCAAAAATCCCAGTCAGCGTGTATACTGTAGAGACCACCGAATTATTTTTTTCGGAGGCAAGCCGCAACTAAAAATTCTATCCAAATCCTATAGAGGTCACCTTTCTTCTATAGGCGAAATTTTTTGCAACTGATTTTTTACCCAAATCCTATAGGAACCTCCGATGTCTAAAGCTGAAGCTATTATCGAAGCCAAGTTTATGTCCGACTATGAATCAAAACTTAGGAAAGTTGCTATCCACATTAATGAAACTTACTACTATACTAATTCGAAAAGAATAGATTCCTGGTTACAAGAAAATTCTCCTAACGATTGGCTAGTATCTGTCGCTTATGACAGAAATATTGATTCTATGGTGATTGCAGTATATGTTCCTACAGAGGAAGATGCGGTTGCCTTTAGGCTTGTCTTCCAAACGATATAATTGAACCTTTCTATAACTCTGTGTTACACTAATACGAGTAAAAAGTCTAGGTAGAAAGCACGTACAATGTCGTATCAGAAATGTATGGATTACAATGTGTTGTTAACCATGTCTCCGTCTAAGGACGATGAAGACTTCAAGTTCATACGTTACATATCACCGAAACATGCATTTTGGCATGCTCAAGAGCGCTATAAAGAAGTAGTTGACTGGCTTGAAGAGATTCAATTTCCGGAAGCTCAATACCGTTTCTCCGGGGAGTGTTCAGTTAACGTGTCGAAAGATATGTTTACTGGTCAGAATGTGTCTATGTGGATTCCGCACATTATTGGATTCTCGAATTCGGAAGATGAGACACTTTTTCGTATAAAGTTTTCTCACTTTAACTTTTCAGAATTGGAATCATGAGTCTTGCCGTTTGTAGATAAAATCAGTATTGTGAAAGATGATATCGCTTTTATACGTATCGATCTGTTTAGCTCGTTCTTTACTGATGAATCCTTAAATGTTAAATCTGAGGATTGGGATGATATGCGTGCTTGGATCGATACGTATGGAAATGGAAGTTGGTACAAACAGTATTCGTTATTCATTACTGTAGAGGATTGGACTTTCTTTAAGTTGAAGTTTGGTTTGTAATGAATTCGAAAAAGTTTGTTCTACGTTGGGATTGGCGAGCACCATTTATGGTTGGTAGGAAACGGCCCGACTTGTTTAAGATCGATGACGATGCTTATAACTTCTTGATAGATCAGGAGATTACATTTCTGCATACAGCCGATGGAGTAGAAATATACTTTGAACGTGAAGAAGATATGAGCGCGTTTATTCTGAGATTCGGTAGGTGAAGATAATGGGAATAATAATTCCCGAACACATTAAAGATGGCATTGATAGATGGCGGTACATAGAAGATATCGTGCAATGGGCTAAGAAAAACTGTACCCAACCTTATGGCATTAGTGGTCGACATATTGGTTTCAGTGATGCTGAAGATGAGTTAGCATTTCGATTAAAGTTTGGACACACAATAAGATGACTACTGCATTTGATCTTTCCGGCCCGAGTAAGAGACATGAAGGCCACAGGCGTGATAGATTCGAGATGTGGGAACTCTGTGATGAGATTCTCGAGTATTGTCGTGGAACCGGTATCAGATGTATTTCGCGACATGATGCGATTGGACCTATTGCAATCGATATTGAAGATGAGCAGGCTGCTACCCTTGTCGCGATTAAGTTCGGGTTGTCTGTTCGCGAAGAATATGAACCTATCTATGAAGCAGTAATGGTGTGTGGATGACTACTTTCGATTTGCGCGCCCCGGCAATTCCATCTACTATAGAAACGTTAAGTGATCTCGGTAACTTTGTTTACGGCATTACCGATTACTGTGATGCAAACAAGATCGATTACGTTGTTCGCTACAGCCATATTCGACTTCCTATTGGACTTACAATCGGTAACAAATCCGATGCACTTATGGTGAAGTTGAAGTTTGGTTTGGCTGAATTTGACTTTCCCGCACTCCTCGGCGCTATAAATGGGGATTGAAAATGAAAAATAATAAGATGAGGTTTAACTTGCATGAAACTAGAAAGGTCGAAAAGAATAAGTCTTGGATTTGACGAAGACAACATGACTCCGAAAGATATCGAGCGTTGGGCAAAAATGGAAGCCTGGTTACACGAAAATGATATCTTTTACATGGCTAGAGATGTTAGGGAAATTGGATACTTTGGTCCATCGATCCCTTTGAAGATTGAGCTACACGAAGACGATGCTACTCTCTTTAAACTTATGTTTCCGATATAATGAAATACTGATGGATCCTACACCAGAACTACCGCAAAGAATAAGACCGGAATGCCTTTATCAGCGGGTTACTGTTCCTACGGAATATTTTCTGAACAGTCCACGTTATGCTTCTGATTTGTATGACGAGATGAATGCATGGTGTAAGAGACAGATAACCGGTGAGTGGTATGCCGAGGTAATTCGATTTATTCGTTGCATTACCTTTTCGGCGATACATTAGATGCGACCGCGTTTAAGATAAGATTTGGTGTATGATTAAGAATAAAGATCTGTATCCTATGTTTACGGAAGAAGATTTCGAAACGTACAGGTATACGGTGGCCTGGCCGTTTAGTGACAGCCTTACCGCAAGTGACGATGTAAAAGTTATCGAATGGCTACTTGCTAACGTAGGTTACGCCGTAGGAGATTCTGATATCGAACCTGGTGTCGAGCCGCAATGGATTTATTTTTCCGGACAATATCCAATGCTCGGTTTTCGAAATGAAGCCGATGCTATTGCATTAACTCTGACTTGGCGGTTATCATGAAAACAACCGTACATTGGCCCATGTCGACATCTTCCGATCAGGAAGATAAAGAGGAGCAGGCCGCCAAATGGCTTGATGCACTGAATGAACGTTCTCCTGATTCTTGGGATTGGGGACATACCTTTTTCTATATCGAGTTTAGAGATCCTGCTGATGCACTCGCATTTAAAATTACTTTCGGATTATGAGAGAAAAGATTTTATATACCGTCCTTAGTGCCGAAATTGCTAATCCCGAAGCAATTAAGGGTTGGCCCGAATGGGACGAAATGAAACAATAGATTGCAAACAATCCCGGGTCTAGACGAGAAATTGTAAAGCGTGATGCAACACACTTGCATGTCGACTTTTGGTTTCCGCATGAGAATGATGCAATTGCTTTCTTATTGAGATTTAACGGACATGATATACACAGAATCGATTAGGGACAAGAATATAGTTTTCGTAGTTTTAGGATTTAATCCCGACGAACCGTATCTGAATGTAGTGAAATGGTTAGAGATAGCGCTCTGGTTGAGTAGATCTGATATTCCGTATTTGGAACGTTCTATAGTTCGACTAGAGAATAATGTCTATTATCCGAATATGATTACGCTTTCTAGAGAGGACGCGGTGATATTTAAGTTGCGTTTCGGCGGAAGGACCCTTGGTCTTTTAGTGACAGATGCACAGGACGTTGGTGGTGATCGTGCGTGAAACAATTATTGATGGTGTTGCCTGGACAGAGATCTGGCCGATGTTTGAATATTTTGACCAGTTTGATGAAGATGTTATGACCTATCGTAAGATAATGGATAAGATGATTGTCTGGTGCCAGAAAACATTTAAGCAAGGTGAATGGCACTGGACGGGTATTACGCAATTCTCCTATGGATTTGTGTTTAAGAATGCCGAGGATGCAACCTATTTTAAATTGATGATGTCGGGACAAAAATGGATTCCGGCGGTATAGTCGATAATATCATTATTGGCTAAGAGAACAGATATTAAAATTTTGGCGTTTCGGCGCGCACCGCGAAGAAAACACCCGCCCGACGAGTTTTAGGATTATGATTGCAGTAAAGGCATTACCGAAAGATTTTCCATCGCTGAAAAGATTTCTTCTGATGCTTCGTGCCGGCGGCCTGAATCCCTATGTACCGGATGAGATAGCACCGCAGGCAGAATGGCTTGATGAGAATGAAATCGACGCTGAATTTATCGAGCAGGAAATGGAATGGCATTTCTCAAATGGTGAGGATGCAGTGGCCTTTAAACTAAGGTTTGGATTATGATTTACGTTGGACTACCAGTACAGAAGAGTAACCAGGCCGCAAGAGAATGGCTTAAGAACTGTGGCGTTGCCGAAGGACCCGATACATGGTTTACTTGCAGGCCTGATGGGTCGGATATCTATCAATTGAATCATCGTCAATGCGATCGTATCTATTATGGATATGTCTTTGCTGATCCCGAACTAGCACTCGCCTTTAAACTTCGTTTCCTATCAGAGAATAAAATTGAGCTTGGTCTTTGAAATTAATGAGAGTGGTTGGAGTGATGTGCATGAGATGACACAAGCAATCCTATGGCTAAATCAGATTAGTGCAGATCGAAATGATACTCAAACTTTCTGGTTTCCCAGGCCCGGATGTATTGCCTTCAAGCATGAAGAAGATGCATTAACTATCAGATTAAAATATCCGCGGGTATTCTATGCAGCCAAGAAACATGACTGATGTTTGCGTCAAGGTTTATGAACACAAGGTTCCTAAGGATCATGAAACCCATTGGGGTTGGTGCAGAACTAATCTAAAGAATGGAACCTGGTATGCACATTATGGGTTGATGAAGTCTGGACCGAGTACCTATTGGTTCGAGAATCCCGAGGATGCGTTAGCATTCAAGTTAATCTTCTGGATGACTACATATGAATAAGATTATCACCGACGATAAGGATAACACTGTTCGTGTCTATGCGCCGGGCGGTACAGAGATTACATATCGGGCACCATTGCAGATTAATTTCATTGTTCCATCTCCACATAACATAGGTTATATCGAGTTACTCGAATGGTTGTTTAATTTGGAGCCGTGGCCCGATGAAGATGGATTAATTTCACAGCCATGGGCTATGTATGGAGTAACTTCTTTCGGCTTCTGCCGTGAAGAAGATGCGATTGCATTTAGGTTAAGATTTTAATGACAACTATTCCATTTAGATGGAACTCTAAGGGTCCACATAGCTATTCTGATTTCCTTGACAAGAGGAATCAGGTTACGACATGGTTGCTCGATAATATTGGCGAAGGATTATTCAGGATCGAAGACTTCGTCTTGTATATTCTGCTCGACGAAGATGCAATTGCTTTTAAATTGAAGTTTGGAAATGATCTACCTTCCTATTTTAGATAACTTCAACACCCAGATGGAATATCTGGATTGGTTGAAAGAGAAGATTGGTGAACCGAGCCAACAGACTTGGTTTTGGGCTACACATCAGATGGATTTTGATCATTCCAAGAATTACGATAGATGTGCTATTGTTTTCGCGAATGAGCACGATGCGATTGCTTTTCGATTAACATTTCCGCATGACGGAGCATAAGCTTTGGCGCTTGCGTACCATAGGTCCTGACAAGTACAATAGTTGGGAGTGGTTTACTCTGACTAATGATCTTTATGATCAGCTTATTAGATTAGAGGCCAGGATCTTGCCGGCCTATACAATAATCATATTCAAACAGCCGGAAGATATAACCGCATTCAAATTACAGAATGGTTTAGGTATTGTATGATTTCGAGTGACTACATAAATGTTCACTACGGTGGAATGTTATACCGACTGAGAAGATATCATCTTGATAATCCTTATCGGCACAGGGAAGTCTATATCAAACTTCATGATTGGGTTAGGCGCCAGCATCCATGTGATGTTCGACTTTCGGGAATTGGTTGCCAAGATTCAAAAGGTATGATATATGCCGATTATGTCTTCATCAATGAGAATCTACCGGAGTTGGTAACAATGGCGGTCCTGTCTTTTCCGGAGATCTTCAAGACATGAATTCTCTAATGGTAAAGCTTGCACTACCGAAAGAGTTTGAGATAACCACTGGTGCTACTATCCTGAAATTTAATTACCTACGAAGATATGTTCGTGAGATCTCTCCGCAACATACATTCATATGGAGTGACACTGGTCGGTGGATTGCATCCCACGTTGTGGTCGAAAGAGAAGCGGCCGTGATGTTAATACTGGCACATGGATTTATTGAGGTTGAATGAAAGATTTTACGAATTGGTTTTTGGTCTTTTTGGAAGATGAGAATGATGCTTCCGCAGCACACGCATGGCTAGTCGAGAATGCAGGGCACGAAGGGTTTGTCAATAATTACTTCATCTCGGAGGGAGTAGTATACAGTCGAATGTATGTGATCAAGGATCCACAGACTGTTCTGGCCTTTCGTTTGAAATTTAGGTGTGCCGATGTTTAAAACAAGAGTTGCACTCGATCCATCCGAAGTTCATAGATGCAGAAGGTGGTTAGTAAATCATCTTCCTGTAGGTACAGACGGTACATGGCAATGGCGTTGGATATTTGATAGAAGACCCGGTGACGGAACACTTGTTATTAAAGGTGTAGTCTTTGAGCACGAGGAAGATGCGATAATGTTCAAGCTCTCTAATGCGGTGACGCCAAAATGATTGACCTAGATACAAGCCCGTCGGTTAGCTTCTTGCCGCTATTCGAAAAGTGTGATACCTACCATGATGTGAATGACCATTATCGAAAGATGAGAATTTGGTTAGAGAAGAATGTCGGCGAAGCATGGAAGGACTGGATGAATCTAGGTCCCACTACCGATAAGTTTGAACAGCGCGGCGGGCCATGCTTCCGAACACTAATGTATTTCGACCGCGCCGAAGATGCAACCGCATTCAAACTGGCCTTTATAGATGTACTCACATGACATATCGAATTTACCTAGATGATTATTATGATAATCAATCAGGCAGAGTAGGTTCTTCTAGGGAAAAACTTTTCGAGGCCGAGGCCGAAGTTGTAAACTGGATGGATGAGAATATCAAGGATGAAGACTGGGATATTGGTATTACCAGATACGGAGTCACTGGCGTAATTCGGTGCCTCTATTTCCTCAAGGACGAAGACGCTACAAGATTCACAATTCATTTCGGTAAGACCGGATTAGTAGTACATGAAAAATAATATCTTTCAAATAAAGTTCTGTGAACTACCGCAACATGCAGCAACCATGGTAGAGTGGAAGGCCTGCATTGATCAACAACTCGAAATTCGAAAGTGGTGCAGAGAAACTATTCATCCGGAGGAAGGTTATCCACATTGGCAACTCGGTGGAAATTATGACCATCTTGTTATTCCAACTGTGCAAGATGATTACGAAGATTTCGTACCGGTGGTCTATGACAGCATCTATTTGAAGAAGGAATCTGATCGGTTAGCATTCTTACTTCGTTTTCCATTCACTGTTTGGAAGTAGTCCTGTTGACTTTTTCATCCCATCGCTGTATACTAAATCATAGCGTGAAGGATTGTTATGTCTTATCTGATTATCGGTGCAGTTGTTTTGTTGGCTGTCGGCCTGTGGGTCAGATGGGCAAACAAGGTTGACCAGAAAATTCAATCTGGTGATATGGTTGCAGAAGCAAGAGCTCGTGCCGAGGCACGAAAGAGTTCACGGGCATTCAAGGATACTGATTGGGATGTCGAGACATCGAACATTCCTGATGTACATCATCTGACCCCGAGCGAAACTGTCGTTGTCGATTTGTTGTTGAACGATTTCCAGGAAACGCAACCAGCTCGTCCAGAGGCAGATCTATATACGATTGATCTGGATAAGGAACTTAAAAGAACATGAAAGATGATACTATAGCCGCAAGGTTAGAAATCATTGCAGCCAAGGCAAGAATCTTGGCATCGAATTATAAGGGCGGTGCCCTATGGCCCGGGGACTTGTCTCGCGGGCTTGACGAGATTGAAGCTGAGATGAATCGTATTCGCTCAGAATCTTCATACAAATCTAGCCACTACGGCTGATGATAGTAAATACATGGTAACTTAAAGGAAACATCATGAAGTAGGTTTTGGATATTATCACTAAGGAAGCAATCTTTCATTTTAATAAAGGCCATCTCGCGGATCCATCGATTCCGATGTGGATTATTAAAACCAAGGGCGAAACGTACTACATTAACCATATGACGGCGGATTGTCCGTGGAGCACGAAGGAGACTCCCGATAATCCATCTACGAAGGGTGCCCTGAAGTTTAAGAATTGTCGAATTGTTATCGATGAAAATCTTGAAGCAACTATAACGAAAGCATAAAATGTTGAACAGAGAAGACGTAGAAAGAATTGTGGAAAATGTATTAGGCGATCTAGTAGTCGAAGTAAAACACGATACGTTTGATGGCCCGAATTACAGAACGGTACAACTCAAGTATAAAGGTCGTATTCTTTCTGAGTCATCATTTAGTGTGATCGATTCGGATGAGAGCGAATGGTAGAAGACATCTTTGATCTAGTTAGGAATGCCGGCGACAAGTGCCTAGATTTTCTAACTTGGTATGATGAAGTCGAGGAGCTTTGGAAATTGCTTCTCATTCCCGTTTGCATACTTGCCTATACTGGCTTTATCTTCCTTGATGCAATCGAAATTATATTGTTTCGCATAGGGGAGTGAAATGATCGTTGATATCCTGTTTTTCTTGATTGTCACCGCGATAATGTTCTTACCGACTATTATCGCAAACCAACGTGGACATAAGAATACCACGCTGTGCTTCTGGATTAATCTATTCCTTGGGTGGTCTGTAATCTTCTGGTTACCACTCTTGGCTTGGAGCCTGTTGAGCAGATCTCAGTAATGGGCACACCCCGTTTCGAGATTACGCCTACGACGTCGATCATAGGCTTTCATTCGCACACGACCATAGATTTGTCGAAACCCATTGAAGATCAATTGGGAAGACAACGTCTTACTCTTCGGTCTGGATCTGAGAAAGGTGATCCAAGTGCAATTCATAAAATCATCGAAAATAATGCATCTCTACGAGTAGGCTTTGGGTTCAGTTTTGAATCCGAAGGTCTTCTCATGGACACGATGGAAGAATGCTTATATGAATTATGCGATAACTTCAATTCATCAATGCCTCGCATCGTTTCGGATTCGCGTGGAGATTGGATTGGATTCATGCCATACAATTCATTTGAGAAATATGACATTGAGCAATTATCGGTATATGGATTAATACTTTTCAATAATGAATTAATCAATTTCCAAACCGATGTTGTTAAATTCATCTCTCAACATAAAACTTATCTGCAGCATGCGATTTCTCGAGATAAGAAATACAGATATGATATGTTTAGAACCGTAAGAGATAATCCTGCAGAGCTCGAAGATGCATTTCATTATTACATGGCCGCAATAAGAGATACAACCGGTATAAGTTATATTACCCGACGTTACATCGAAGAAACTATCGGATCCCACTTCCTTCGTAATCCAGATCTATTTTTTGAATTACTTGACTTCTATGCCCTGAAAGGACAACTCCGTGAATGAAGAACAAAAGTACATCCTTGCCGATCTAATCAAGGATCTTGAAAAGAAGCCATTGGACGAACTCTACGGTTATCTGTTAGTGACAAGGGTAGTCGGATTCATTGCAGCCAGTTTAGGTATCGGACTGTTATTGTTGTCGATGCTCATTCCCGGTATGTTGATGTTCATTGCAACTGGATTAATCTTTCCGTTTGCATTCCGTACATCGTTAGTGCTCGATGTTCTTAAAGGTGAATTGAAGAAGGTCATTGCGACAAGGGACGAGGATTGATAAATAGCTGATGCTATATCCGTATCCAAATTTCGCAGTTTGCACACCAATCGGTACTGTCGCGCTTGAGGCGAATGTGCAGGCCGTAATCAACGCCATCAAAACTAAATCGGTTATACCGTATGGTGATTACGGTGGACCGAATGTCTATTATTTCAGCACACTGGAAAATGGACTTGGTAATTTGGTCTATACAATCTTCGATAAGAACACTACACTCGGCCTGGCAAGCTTTGCAGTTAGGTTTGGTGCAGCAACAACCATCAAGCAGGCTATCTTCGAGCCTTTCCCACGTAGTCAGATCGATCTCCAATATCTGATCCTTCCAAATATTCCTCTACACATTCCTCCTGCAGGCAGCGTAATTCCTTGACATTCTTCAAACGATATTGTATAATGTCGTAAAGGAGAATCTATGTCACAGAATGTTTCAGTGGACGTCGAATCGGACGGCCCTTGCCCCGGTATGCATAGCATGACTTGTTTCGGCGCAGTTATTGTCGAAAATGGTTTGCAACGCACCTTTTATGGGCAGCTCAAGCCCATCTCAGATATTTGGGTACCAGAAGCACTCGCAGTCGGCGGTTTCACCCGGGAAGAAACAATGAAGTTTCCCGATCCATACGATACCATGTTTAATTTCGAAACATGGCTGAATAAGAATATGGACGGCCGGCGCCCAATCTTCTGGTCTGATAACAACGGCTACGACTTTGCTTTCATCAATTATTACTTCTGGAAGTTCCTGGGAAGGAATCCTTTCGGTTGGTCATCATCCAATATTGGTTCCTTCTACAAAGGCCAACAGCAAGATCTTTATTCATCATTTCGTCACCTGCGTGATACAAAGCATACACATCATCCAGTTGATGATGCGAAGGGTAACGCGGAAGCTATGTTGAAGATGTTCAATCAGCTCAAGGGTAAGAAATAATGCCAGTGATTAGAGCAGATCCAGAACAAGTCAAACGAACAAACAAATGGAACGCCCTTGAAGCGTTGGCGCGTGAAGCCGGCTTTGATGATATGGCATTGCACGAAGCTGATTTTTGTCTGGTACCATTTTTCAATAAAATTATCGAAGAATGTGCATTGGTTGCTGAACGGCAAGGGCGCACACATAGTGATGCTGCCGGTGCGAGTGCCTGCTTTAATGCGGCCAGAGCAATCAGAAATTACGGAGCAATGTTAGGTAATGACACCTGAAGAATTTGAATTTGTAAACGCTTTCGTACAACTCACCGAAGAAGAAGTTACCGAATGGCACGGACGTGCTAACGATTACGAAAAAGAACGTATCTTTGATTTGATACAAGAGTATCGCGAGCAACTCGTTCTAAAGAACATCCTGCTCGACAATTATAAGATTACGGACTTATCAGACGCTAAAGAAGTTATTCGGAGAGTTAGATGACAATGCATCTTGAAGGCCCATGGCTATCGACTACTTCTACAAAGAAGAAAGACACAAAGATAACCAAGGCTAAACAGGCCGAGCTTGAAGCTGGTTGGCGGGAAAGGAATCAACGTCTCAAAGAAATGAGTCTTCCAAAAGAGACCTTTGAGCAATATCTCGAGTGGGTCTATGGGCGCGGCAAGAAAACGTCTTCGAAGAAGAAACAGGAGGCACGGGCTATCTCGACTAAATCGTCCACGAAAGCACAGAAAGTTGCGACGCCCAATGTCTCGGGCACTTCGGGCATTGCGATCACGTCTGGGAGTAGTGGGAGTTCTACGAACACACAGGGTGTATCGAGTCAGGACACGAATAGACCCCGTGAGTGGATTACGGGTCCTGTTGCGTCCAAACCGTCGCCAGTCTATACGGGCACGAAAGTCCTCGGTATAGGCACTATGCATAAATCGAATGCTGTTCCTATCTTCAGTGACGAGGAAGCAATTGATATTTCTAAAATGAGGCGAGGATGACAAGATACATTTATTTCATTCGTGAAAAAACTACCGGGACTTGGTGTTATAGTTCGGAACATTCGGGCTTTAGTGAAAATTTTGAAACAGCAGCAATTTTCTTGAATGAGAAAAATGCAACCAAGGCTATAAAAGTCATGAACGATATTTTCAATCCTAAGAAATGTTCCTTCCCCGATTGGACGGTCGATGGCACATCATATTCGGGAAGTATCGAGGGGTTCGAACATTTTCGGGAAGTTAAAAGGACTCATCCCGATTTTGTAATTCCGGAATTAAAGATTCCCGAGTTTGAGGTTGTCAAGTTTGCGGTGGTCGCGGCTTAACACCGGGAGTCGAATAGTGACATACACGTCGACTTTCGTTGTAATTGTCACTCGCTTCAGCAATGGCCTTTATTGAACTGAAATCTGTTGTGGTATTTCTAATTACCGAAGTATCGCAAGGAAGTTTCTCCCAACATTCGTTAATGTTCAGAAACTCTGCAAGGTTGTTATGGGAGTCGAATTCTAATTCTGTAACTCGTACTTTGCAATAGTCGATATATTTTTTCAGCAGCCCGAGATTGGTGACAAACATCAAATCATCGGCTGCTGATTCATTTTTCCAAGAACAGTGCCATTTATCTGTTCCGTTGATTAGCAGACTTTGTACCGATGGGATATCGGTGAAATCATGCGCAACATCACCACGTATGGTCATGATGGTTGTAGTATCCGGATAACCTTGTTCGGTTAGGATATTTGTTAACCATTTCCATCTATACATCAGCATCTTGGTACGCTTGAAGAACTTGTTGTTCTCCTGCTCAATTGTAATAGATCTATCCAACGAACTTCTAATAAGTTCGCGTACCGCGATAGGATCGTTAACACCCGAATAAACTGTGGACGTATCAACGACAACCTCTTTGTAGGTTTTGTCGCCGTGGACAAAAACATCTATGTCTATACCGTCGAGTACATCAGTTAACGGATAATGTCTGAACGAAGACTCAAGAAAATGCAATCGTCCAAAAATAAAGAGGACAGCTTTCATTAGAACATCGGTACGTTATGCTTTTGTTGGAACTTCATTGCATCGATCCAAGTATCGACAAGTGGTTCACCTTTTATGTTTAGGCTCGTGTTCAGCAACATAGGGCACCCAGTTCTCTGGTAAAATTCTAGCAAAACCTTGTAAATTGCAGGATTTTGTTGCTCGTTGAGAGTCTGTACGCGGGAGCTGCCGTCTACGTGACAAATCGCAGGAAATAAGTCTGGACGCAAACACTTAGCCGTGAATTGCATATACGGACTTGTCTTAACTGGCATATCGAAATATTCATGTGCAAGGTGTTCAAGAACGATCGGTGCAAACGGTCTAAACTGTTGCCTCTTCTTAATATCGTTTACTTTGGATTTGATTTCGTCTCCACGTGGGTCTGCAATCAAGGAACGATTGCCTAATGCCCGTGGTCCGAATTCTGCTCGTCCTGTTGCAATACCGATAATCTTATGTTCTAGGATAGCATCGACAACTGTGTTCGTATCAAACGGACGATCAATATCAGTTCCGAGATATGGGCCTTGCCAGTTCAATTTTGTCTTTAGGAATGCAGCAGCAGCACCGAGAGAGCTTCCTGCATCGCCCGGATTAGGCATAATCCAGATGTCATCAAAATATCCCGCTCTTGCAATCTTTTCATTTGCGACACAATTCAGTGCAACCCCGCCCATGAGAATGAGATTCTTTGACGGAGTGTTCTGACTTGCCCATTCGACAAGTTTGAGCATGTATTCTTCTGTAATGACCTGAATGCTTGCGGCGATATTCTTATAATCTTGTTCAGTGGTTAGCTCCGGCTTCCACCAACGAATACCTCTGTGAACATTTTCCTTTAAGGTAAAATTGGGTGCAGAAGTATCTTCGATGAAATCCCTTTTAATATCACCGACATAGATAGGTTCACCATATGCGGCCATACCCATCAAGATATATTCTTCCTCGTTCGGCTTAAGATCAATACGATGAGTAAATGCTGAGTAGAGCAGTCCTAATGAGCTAGGATACTTTACCGAATAAACTTTTTCGAGCTCATTGCCTCCGGCATTCCATACAGAGATGGTATCCCATTCGCCGATTGCATCAACCACAATGACTGTCGCATCATTGAACGGCGATGTATAGAATCCTGCAGCCGCATGTGACTTATGATGTGGAATATAATAAGTCGGGGTATCCTGAAATTCGTATCCTGCAAGATAGGTCGCCGGAGTAGTGCTTAATACTTCTCTCCATTGACCTGCATAAGCTTGTCGAAGTTTCTTAACAAATGGTTTTTCGAACCACACGATTTGATTTGGTAGACCATACTCCAATGCATCAGCAATCATTGTGAAGTTGAGGTGTTGGTCATTCTTAACACGCGAATACCTTTCGGCATGCGCTGCAAATAAGATCTCGTTATCCCTGACCACCGTAATAGATGCATCATGGTTGAGAGCAGATATTCCCCAGGTAATTTTCATTTGTAGATATGTGGATCGCGTTTCTTAATGTCACGCATCTTCTTGCGATATTTGATTTCGCTCTTGATGCGATTTACGATACTTTTAAACCATTCAATCATAGTAATCCTTGATGATAACAATTGAAGATGCTGAACAATTCTGCTCGAAGCATATAACGAAATGTGTATCCGTCGATAGCGGACAGTACAGCTTGATATTGAGCGGTGTCAAAGAAATAGTGCCCAGATACCTGTACTGCCATTTCGGGATCATTCATTCCCAATGGCATCCATTTCTGCCAAAGGTTATTACTATATACCATCTGTGCAAAGTCATGCCATTCTTTTGTAACACCGGAGGTAGTTGCACTAAGCTTTCTTGAGATTGATGTTTGTACTGCGCCGAGCTGTGGTGCAATGTTCATTGCATCGACTTTTGCAAGTTTTCTTAATTCAACTTCTGGTCTACTTAGATAATCGGCATTGTGTTCTTTAAATCTAAATCCGGCATTATGAACTTTCTCGACAATGCTCGAATTGGCAACAACATCAAAGTTACCGACTTGAGTATGTTGTGTAAAGCTACCGGTTTGTGTCACAAAGAAGATGATGTTATCTTTGTATTCTTTGATGAACTCGAGTTGTTCTTCTAGACGTGATGCACTAGGTACAAGATCGTGCCCGGTATTATTCTCGCTGCCAAATTCGAGTTTCATGCCAGGTGATTTCTTTAGAATGTATTCGATTAGTGTTCTTGCGTAATCGAGTTGCTTCTCTGGAATCCTAGAAACATCAACGTGAATTAAATCAAAGCCTGCATCAATATCTGCGTCGATAGTACGGAAGCATTCTTCCATTGCAGCACCTATTGATTTATTCTTATCTAGGTCTTTGAAGTATGGGCCACAATGGTCACGACAAAGCATTGTACCGGCATTGGTAAAATAGGAAGGCAATTCGGCTGTCTTACAGACGTAGCCATCTTTATAATCAACCTGGTTGCGTGAAGCAACAACCATGATGTTATTCTCTTTTGCATATTCGTTGATGATACGATTAATATCATCACTCATTGGACCTACACCTAGTCTAAACATTATTATCCTTTATGTAAAGAACAGCATCAAGAACAGCACCGTTGCCTGCGTTACTCAATGTGACATAATCTGCTGCAAGTCTAGCTTCGATGCGAGCTGTGTTTGGTGCAATACCTAAGCCAACAGCATCTAGAATTACTGCATCGTGGATGCCATCGCCCATGTAAGCAACTTCGTCGATATCGTATCGAGCAGCAATCCAATCTAATCTCTTACCATCTCTTACAAGATGCAACTGCGATGGATTAAATTTCCAATCTCTGACAATTCGTGCAGAGGTAATCTTAAATCCGGTTTCGTCTGCTGTAACAAAATCGATAGACAAGCCCATCTCCTTTGCTAACTCTAACCCATCCTTGTCGTGCGGACCAAAGGCCTTGAACATCTTTCCATTTTCGCTATAGAAGAAATGACCTGTTGTCAATACTCCGTCAACATCGAGAATTAGGTGTTTAATCATATGCTATTGAATTCTTCTTCTGTAATTTTAATTCCGGTAAAGATTTCAAACTGTTCGATGAACTGGTTCTTATAAAATTCCTTACCGCTAATGTATTTAACTCCTGCCTCAGAACATTGCAATTCTAATTGAGTTCCGGGCATGGCCAGATCTATAATCAGTTTTGTATTTTCGGGAATGATATCTAATGGTGATGCGGGAATTGAAGTTCCGAATGTGGTGCAGTTTACATAGACATCTCTTCCATCGTGGCGCTTGTGCCAGTTCTCTTTTTTACGAGAATAGACAGCACAATTTTCGTTTAGCATCTTATACATCATCATACCCATTGCACCATCGCCTAGAACAGCAACACTTGATTTCATCGGCATACTAAGTTTCGCATAAACTGCACCACACACATCACTGTTGTATCCGTGAAGTTGTCCGTCCTTGACAAGAACAGTATTACAGCTCTGGAATTGTCGAACATACATATCTTCGGTAACAAGAAATTTTCTGATCTCTTGTTTAAATGGCATGGTGACACTAAACCCCGATGCCCCTTCCTTTAGCAATTCGTCAATGCTTTCCTTTAGGTTTTCACATTCGACTGCTGTATAGGTATATGGTAAATCCATTTTCTGGAAGAGTGTATTGTAATACCTTTCACCAGTTTTACTTGGATGTTGACCTAGTCTGAAGAATTTTTTCATAGTTTTGAAAAGTGAAGTTGTGCCAACGCGATTAGATATTTGTCAAACGGTGTATCGTGTAATGGTGCCATATTCAGATATATGATTGGTACAAGGTATTGAACTTTGTCCCAATTCAAATTTCTTTCAATCATCCAGTTGCGAAGAATATCAGCATAGATCTCAACATCTGGCACAGATAGATCTGTTAGAATTGCACCATTTTCGTCTTCATAATATGCAAGCTTGTCTTCCTTGACATATTTGTAACTCAGGTATAATCCACCTAGCATCTTGGCAAGATCGTAATACATATCACCGTATTCGTCACCTGCAAAATCTGTTCGCCAATCGATTGCAGTAAATTTACCAGTATTGGCATTGTAAATGATATTATCAAATTGCATATCCCCGTGGATGAAGCACCATTTAGTTTCTTGTGCAAGGAATAATTGCAAATCCAAATCAGCAATATACTCATCTATCGATTTTACCGAAACACCATTAACTGTCGACGGCTCTTCCCACGAATTGTATTTTACACGAAACTTACCAAGTCGTTCAAGAGTTTTCTTACGATAGAAGTTATCAGCAATATCAAACTTATCTTGTATATCCGGGTGTATCCATAAATTCTCTTCAGCCCAATGTAGAAACTGAACAAATGTATCCGGTGTTAGATTATAATAGAATGTTTCGCCCGGTGATTTATCATAGGTTAAGAACTGTCCTTGTAGATCTACATTATCGGGCATACAACTAGGATTTATCATAGCCCGATTATATCGTAATGTTGCGAGATCGGGATTTGTTGTGAACTTGACAATCTTGCCATTGTCGATATAAAGTAACTCATCTGGTTTAGGAAAACTAACTTCCGGAAAGTCTTTTGCACATTGCTTCCATTTCTCATAGGTACCAAAGTCTTGCCACATCTTAACCGTGTGTGCCTTCAGGCCTAAGCCCGGGAATCCCTCATAGACTTCCTTTGCCTGTCTTAGGTCGAGTGCTTTAATAAATGTCGAATCCTTGACATACATCAATCCAATAAATGCGTCTACCGCGTGAGAAGATGGTTCTTTATTATGAACTTTCTCAATGTTTTCTCCGTCGCGCTCAACCCAGCAGTAGTCCTTGGCAACCCCGGAGTCAACAGGACAGACGCCAATCCAGTTATGATCAAGATGCTTTTTATAATCGAAGTTGAACAATGTATCACAGGAGATCCACATAAAGGCACCGGGTAAGTGTTCTGCACAATATCGAATAGTTGTTGCAGGACCGGTTGTTCCTTCTGTAAAATCGGGAACGTCGATAAGTGTAATATCTTTATCATTGTGTACCAGACTGATATAATCATGAACCTGCTGTGATTGGTTACCGCAAGCGATTACAAATTTTGTACCCTTATCAAATCTATCAAAGATATGACTAATTAATGGCTTGTTACCATACGGTACCAGTGCCTTGTTTATCATTCTAGAAAATGGTCCCATGCGACGACCATATCCTGCCGCAAGTATCAGTACCGTTAGTTTATTCATGTTCTGATTCAATTCTTCCATTTCCTCTGTTTGTATCATCCTCTAAACGAATTACATCGTCGAGTTCTGGAGAACTTGCTTCCATGAATACTAGATCTTCTATTGCAATTACTCGATGTACATGCCCCGGGGTGACATGAAAAATATCACCAGGATTGAGTTTGATAATCTTCATTGATGCAATGTATCGATTAATATCCGATTTTGTGAGTTCATGATACTTGTCAACATCAAGGAATAGATCGGAAAGCATTAGAAGTCCAGTTCCGGACAAAACATAGTTTGTTTCATGCTTGAGTTTATGAACCTGGATACTAGTCTTATTTCCGGCTTTAAAGAAGATACGTTTCAGCGCATATGGCATATCAACTCCATCTGCAATCCACATTTCCTCTCCCCATGGTTTCTTTACGATTTTGGTCATACACTGTCTCCATATAGGTTCTTAATAAATGTTTCGAGATATTCGGCCCAAACTCTATGCCCGTCAATCATAGGATGAACACAGGAGCTAAGTTTGATACCTTTCTCTCTTAATAGGTGATGCATCTCTGTAACCTGTACCATGTTAGGTGTTACAATCGATGCTTGTTGTTCTTTGTAGAAATTCATCATTGTCTGATCGGGATGCCAAATGCCCGGTAAGCTATTGAAGAAGCAATGTTTAATTCCGAGATTCTGTAATAGGTTTGCAAGCAGATATTTCTGCTGGAAATAGTTTACAAGGTTGGCATGCTGACTATGAACATGCTCAACATACATCCTCTGATAGTCATCGATTTTCTTAACATACTCTTTCGGAACTATTGTTGATGGATGGAATTGATCTGAAAACTTCTGTGCCGCATTGAACTTATACCAACCCGGATATTGTACATGCTCATCACTAAGATAAATCTCTCCACGTTCAGGCGTAGTCCATCCGATAACTACGAGAACATCTTTGCGTTGACTTTCGGGGATCGTCTTGACGAAGTTTACAGTTGTTCGAACAATGCGTTGATTACTTCCGGCACCTTCGGAACTATTTGTAACTTCATAGCCAAGTTTGTCGGCGAGAACTTTAGGCCAGGCGTATTCATCGAGTCGTTTGCCGGGCTCGAAATTTTTATCTTCTTGGATACCGTTTCCGGCTGTCCAACTGCATCCATTCGCATAGAGTAGTTTAGGCAAGATTATTTTCCTTGATTTTTGCAATTAGTCGATCTGCGGTATCCTGGTGACCAATTTCGCTTGTATGCATACTACCGATTGTGTCAGGATATATATTCGATAAGTACCACCAATCCTGATGCATCAAATCTGCCTGATCAATAAATTTACCGAATAGGCCGATATCTCTAGTCAAGATTAGACAATTAATTCCTTTACGTTTTAGGAAGGTATACGCTTGCAGGAGCAGCCCTATGTCGTAGTCTCGTTTAATGGCGTAGTCAACGCAATTCACATAATAGTCGCGGATTAGCTCTAGCTTCTCGCGTGGTTCTGTATGCAGTCTCTCATAATAAGGGAAGCCGGGATTCTTCTTAAACCGTGTAAGATAATCATCGATGCCGCCCACTTGTTCAGTTAACAGATATGGTTTATAATCTGCACTATCCTGTAAATGGAAAGGCATTGGCTTATCATGATGTGGTTGTGGAAAATGATGTGGTGGATACAGATGATAGTTTAGATTATGTAGAGTTGGTTGTTCGTGTGCAGGTTTAGAATGTGTATCCATTACCCACTCTAATCTATCATAGCTTGTCTGGCCGATAATAACTAGGTGTGGCAATAATTCGGCTGCATACATTGCTTGAAGATGGACTGCATAGTTACTCGCACTTCCTCTTGCCAACGTAATTAGATCCCAATCGAAATGTTGCGCAGTTACAACACCATAGGCCTGTGTATGCATATTCACACATCCAATACCGGCGTTATAACTATCGCCACAAACAACCATCATTTCTTTCATTTAAAAACCTCTAATACTTCGACTGTACTATACCAGAATTGATCGTAATAGTGGCACTCTACAAAGTTCTCAATCGGACTAAATTTTAGACACTCTGGTCTGTAGGGTGCATATCCTTGAGTTGCAACTGGCGAGCATTCGATACCTGCGGATTTCATGTAATCGGCAAACGACCCTGTTATCGGATATTCACATGCTCTATACATCAATTCGGGTGTCGAATACCAATGCACATCATCAATTCTATTATCACTATAGTTATCGACATAGAATTTGCTTGGATCATTCTTGAAATGTTCTATCTCAGTTGTTAGCTTCTTCCATGTGGGAAATATTAAATCCGGCCTAAGTTTAATGATTAGATCGTATTTGATATTATTTCTTATCGAATATTGCTTACAGAGATCGATACTAGCTTTCCAGGAATGGTACAATGGATCTCGTTGTCCATTGTAGTGTTCGACAATCATTTCCTTAGGATTGTAAATCTTACGGAAAGTAATCTGTCTCTCTTCACTTAACGGTGTTACAGGATGCTTCAGGGATCGTAGATTAAATCTCCTTGCAGGTGACATACCGTTAATAGTCGAGTATTCTTTATAAGTGGTGATATTCCATGTATGTACGAAATAATCTATAAGATGATTTTCGAAATATAAGGCAAGATTAGGGGCCGCTTCGACACCTGTTCTTATCTGTCCACTAAAGCAAACTGCTATCTTCATTTGATCTTGGTTGCGAGATATGCTGCCCAAGCTTCGTGAGAATCTGGCGACGGATGCCAGTTATTCATTCGTTTGTAATTCTGCACATTCTTCTGAATGTAAGAACTGAATGTTTCGGTATCTTTGCCAATAAATCTATCTGCATCGATTAATGCCCATTGGTTTAGAAGAGAGCGTTGCTCGACTGACCAACTGTAATAGTGATCGGCCCACCCGATATCTAAATTCTTCCATGCGTTAATCATTTCGAGAAGATTCACATTCTTCCAATTATCGGGATGCGTTGGAACAGACGGCATATAGAACGAGTTGAACATATAGTAATTGATGCCCTGTCGTTCAAAGAAGTTCTGCAGGTTGAAACATTGCTGAATAAATCGTTTGAAATATTCCTGCTCGACCCACATATGAGTTACATAGAATTTGAAGAATGCTTTGACAATATCAGACGAGTAATATTTGGTTTCTTGCATCGCAGGCCAGAGTGTAAACTTTCTAATCTTATCGTCATTGTCTTCGATAACAATATCTTTTCTCTCTGGACTTGACCATCCGATAACGACTGTAAGATCGCTGACATCCCTGCCGGGCATTACATAGTTTTCAAGAACCCAGGCAATGGTACTATCATAGATTGTATCATTACTGCGGGCAGGCCGTGCCCAGTTGACTACTTCGGCATTTAGGTGCTTTCCTAAATGCGATGCCCAGATTTTTGGAACTCGATAGAAATCATTAAGTGGCATAGAACAATCGTAACCGGCTTTATATTTTCCTGCCATTCCGGCACCCGGTTGTCCTTTAGGCATACAAAATTCGGGTGCCATAATTTCACTGCCAAATGCCCAACTGTCACCGTTCGTAAATAAAGTCTTCACTGTTTTCCCCATGCCAAAGTTGCTTCATGTAATTTATCATATTCAAGACACGGATCTATATTCGCAAATTCACGACGAACAACTGCATAATAAACCATAGTCGGCAATGCACAAATTAGAATGTTCTTCATCGTTGCCCATTTGTGAAGTATCACATTCGGTCCACATACCTTATAGGCGGGATCATAATATCCGGCCTTTACCATGTTGAAGAAATCTGCATTCTGATAAACTCTGTAAACTGTTTCGAGTAGATCCATTGCCGGTGAGCTGCCGAAATAAATTACATCATCAATTACAGGAAGATTAAATTCAGATCTAAATGTAGATAGGCTTGCATATACACCATTCTTAAATGTCATCTCCTTTGTCGGCAGATAATTTTCAAATCTAACCGATGGATGATATGCAATATCAAATCTGCATTTTACTACAAAATCGAATTGCATGTTATTTTCGATTTCGTATTCCTGTTTCAGGAAATTGCTTTGCATCTGACTATTGAATAGAGATGACCAAACTCGCGGAACTATATAGTTCGCAGCAAGTTCCCAACCGATACAGTGTTCGGGATTCTTTCTAACTTCAGTATCCTCGATTCGAGAAATATCGAATGTATATGGAGGATCGACTACGAGCTTTTCAAAGTTAAAAGTTTTCTGAAGTTGTTCTTTAAGATGCATCTGATCAAGACGTTCGTGCTCGTAATCGCTGATACCATTGTTATCGAATGTTTTCCAACTATTCATTGCCCATGTATGGCCAAAGAATTTCACTTCGTGATTTTGAGATTTGAAGAAATTAATAATCGATGGCGCAGCAATTTTCCATGTCCTGGATTCGCCACTCATGCACACTGCTATTTTCATATTTCGAATGCGGCCAGGCCACCCTTTAAATCTCGAAACTCTTCTGTTCGTGCAATCTTACAATCGGCAAAAATTGATCTGTTGTCAATTCCCAACGAACGCAGATGATAATAAAATGCTAGTTCGGGTGGAAAATCATTACGTCCCGGTACCACTTCGTAGGAATCGACAAAATTGAATTTATCGTAAAATGAACAGGCTTGATCATAGGCGTAACTATTTCCATAATAGAAGATATCACCGATGCGAAAACGGTCATATTCCTTGTCATAGCTGTTTGAACAGGTATACAATTCGTTTGGTTTAATTTCCGGAATGTTAACTTGTTGTCGAATGAATAGATCTGTACGAATTCTGAATACAAGATCATATTCAAAACCCATAAGCAATTCGTACTTCCTTTTTAGGTAAGCACATTTCTTTATAGAATAGAATTGACCTAATGACCACCAAGCAATCGGATGCTTTACGGGCGGTTGTCTGAAATGCATTATGGGATCGGCTACAAAAGCCTTAGGACGTAATACCTTCTTCATTCTCTCTAATTCTGCTGCAGGAACAGGACGATTTTTCATGTCGCCCTGATATCCTGCAGCTATTGATGGAAGGGTATTATAATTCCAGAGATGGCAGAAAGTATCAATCTTGCCGAGATGAGAAATGTTATCAAACCATGTTTGATAACATCTTTCCCACGTCCTTGGTTGCCCGGTAATGCATAATGCGATTTTTAGATTGCCGCTTTCCATTTATGATATACATCAGTAAATTCCGGGAATGTTTCGAGGAAGTTTGTTCCACGACGATAATCGTGCTCATCGACGAATTTTACAAAGTCGATCTGGTCGCGTGTGACACCCGGTGGATCTTCCTTGTGCATAATCAGTTCATAAATGCGTTTGAACTTATCGGCTTCCCATTGATAGAAACCCTTATTTGCAGTTCCGTACCAATCTCCGTTTTGTAAATTCTGATACATCAATGTGACTTGATCATAGATTGGTGCAAGCATCTCTTTCGGCAAAATAAAGATTGCCTGATGGTTAGGATAACGCAAATACGGAGTATCGAGAATAATCGGTGAATGAACAGTATTATGGTCACTGTATTCACGCTTAATGGCAAGAATGTCGTTAATAAATTCACTGTAGCTCGATACACTCAACGCATTATAGGTACTCATCACAGTAAATGTGCATCCAGGAACTTCATCAAGAACACGCCTGATATTTGCAAGCCACTGGTTGTAATTCAAACCGTTTCTGATATACTCAGCTTTGGCACCGTGTGCTTCGGCACTGGTAAAGATCTTGAATTGTTTGACTTTCTTCTCACTGCAAATGATCTTGATTTTTTCAATGAACTTTTCAAACAATGCTTCCGGAACACACATATTGCTGTTCACAGAAAGTTCTAGAGCAGGATTTGGATTTTCAATGACATAATCCAATACCTTGAATGTATCTTTGGTCAGTAATGGTTCACCACCAGTAATACGGAAGTGTTCGAGCTTAGTATAAATTTCTGGCCACCATTTCCAGAATGCATCAACATAAGGATTTTCATCCTTGTGTGGAATAGGCATTGCATCGATCTGTTTTAACCATTCGATATTGTTAAACTGATTAGAAGTAGGATAAGGACCGAATTTTTCAATCTCTTCCATCCATTTACTACTAACCTGCGGTGTGCAGTAACTGCACTTGAAATTACAGACACTAGAAAAGGACACTTCGAGATACGATGGTGTTACATCGTAATCCCAAGGCATTTCCTTAATTGCATCGATATGATCAATTGCCCAGTTGTCGGCCGACTTATAGATACGATCACTAATCGCATCTGGACCACTATCTTCAACTCGCCAGCAGTAATCGCATTCCTCTGGGCGTTCACCCTCTAACATCTTCCTGCGTTGAAGTTTCTTGTAGTTGGTGTTATGAAGTGCCGATGGATTAGCTTCAAGTTCCGATAATGGAATTTTGTGAGTTCGTGGATGGTGGCAACTATGAGTGTGCCCGGTCTGTAAATGCAATGTAACCTGCTTCCATTTCGCTGCGCAAAAGGATGGGCTAATTTCATTAATCTGATCTCTAAAATTCAAGATCGGAATATTTAATTTTCTCATTTCTTTCCTATGATCATAAATCGTGTATACATCGGTGTAACTAACTTTCCCGAATATAGGATTTCTGTTAGCCCACTCTTTTCGATAAACTCGTTTTCAGATTGGACACAATTTATGTGACCTTCGTCTTTATCGTTATTGTTCGATTGCAAAAGAATTAGGGAATCCGGGGATACCTGTTTAAGCCATTGTTTGATATCCGGAATATGTTCGCAACTGGTATTGATTACGATATTTTCGGTGTATACGTGCTTATACATATCTTCGGTAACACAATATACGTCTCGATCGTAAACAGTGATGTTCTTGAGGAATATTTCACAGCGTGGATCAATATCGAGCAGAGTAAGTGTGATTCCTGGGAATTTGCTCTTCAACATCATTCCTAAAGTGCCAAACCATGCTCCTGCAATAATCACATGCTGAAAGTCGAGTTTTACTACTTCTGAAAGTGTCTTGACTGCCCATTCCTTGCTTGCAAGTTGGCCAGAGCTAAACATATCTCGAAACTCTTCATAACGTGGTGCAGACTCTGGCGGAGTTGCATACAGGCCATTTGTATATCGGACAATAAATTTCGAATCAATCATTTATTCAATCTACGAAGATCGTTGAGTTCTTCTTCAGTAAACATCTTGTTCATTCGTGGAACATTAACGTAGGCCGCTTTATAGAATTTACTTTGCTCTTCGTTGAGTTCGGCAATTTCCATTCCCAGACCCTTTCTAAGTTTATCACCTAACGATGCAATTTCGGCATTGAGTAAATCTTTAGAATAGCATAGTCCGGTTTTGTAACACTTTGTTCCCTTCGGATCATTTAATGATACTCGGAACTGTTCCTTAACTTCATCGAATAATGTGTTTAAATATTCAAAGTCTCGAACTTGAATATAATCCCAGTCGGTAAGTGTGGTCATGTAGGTACCAAGTCTAGCACCATACATTGCCCACAGTCCGTTTTCGATATCTGCACCAACAGAACACCATGTGATAAGACGTTTGTAATTCCCCCACCAGATAACCTTCTTAAAGTTATCTACATCGGGCTTGCCGCCTTGCACCAATGTCATTTTCACACCTTCACGGAAACCTGCACGAAATGCTTGTCGTGGACTACCGTTAGGATGGGTAATAGAATATTGATTAGTCATCTGCACATAGGAATCTTCCCAACAGAAATCAACCTGATTACGCTCGTCATTGCTGTCGGCATTCTCATGTGTACGCATATCGAGTACATACTGTTTAGGCCAACATTTCAATCCACCGTTACCGTATTCTAATCCGTTGACAACATTCTGAGCTGCCCAACTAATCGCCTTACCTTGCATCTTTGGATGATCGAAATCCAATTCTAAATCAAAGAATGATGGATCAACGATGTTGTCAGCATCGACAGAAATAAACCTATCTGTAGTGGAAAGATTAGCTGCTGCCTTGTGTGCCGCATCTGAACCTTTAACACCGTGAACTCTCTGTGCCCAAGGAACCTTGGCTTGTAAATCTGCCCAATTCTCTTCACAGTTATCTTCGTCGTAACTGATAAAGATTACATCAAGCTCATTCATCGATCTAAATGACATCACTTTCCCCTGATCGTAAATCCGTAGTTTTTCACAATTTTCTTAGTGTAAACACTCGCGTTGGAAAAGTCAAGAGTTTCATCGTATGCGAAATATAGGTTTCCCTTTTCGAATAATTCTTTAGGAGAAAAGATGATTGTAAATAGACGTGAGTACGGATCATTCTTCTTGGTGACATATAAGGAGGATAGTCCCGATTTAATAAATGCTTCCGCGTCTTCCTGTTCTTCTTCAGTTCCGATCTTATGCATATTAACGAATTGTTCATCGATACGTAAACGTACATTCTTATCGATCAAATTGATACTAATCTGAATAGTGGGAATTTCGTCAGGGTTGTTATCGACGCGTGTCAAATAATTGTCGAGTGTTCTTGTCAGACTAATTGTGGAAACTTTTCTAGCGATTCTGAAGGATTTGCTACCTGCACGCTGAAACTCTTTGATTGAATAATCAAAGGGATTTCTCATTCCAGTTAGGAACGATTCTACTTCTGTTAATGGAAAGGTTGCAGAATTGAAGAATTCCTTATGTGAAATATCGGGCGTAGGAGAAATTGCCTTAATGTCCCCTTCGTTGTCATAATAGACATACATCAAAACCAATGAGGTCATTCTAGAACCCTCCCTTCGAGAATTTCAATCATTTCATCTGTCAACCATTCCTTAATATGATAATGGAATGGATATACTTGCTGGAAGCCACCAATCTTAAATCTGCCGTCTGTACCGAAATAGGTAGGAATATTTTCTGGCCAATTTTCTGTAATTAAGTTTTCGTTGATTCCTTGTAATTGAGCTTTCATATGAACAAAGGTTGGAAGACTTTCTAAATTACCGAAACATTCTGCCTCAATGCCTAGCAGTTGAATCGCGAGCGCGTATGCAACATCTCCGGATAAATGTTTAGGACGATTTTCATCCATAAATTCGTAATAGAAACGCTCCCAATTATTGAAGATGATTTCTACAAGCTTGAACAATTCAGTTGCAAGATCGGACTTCTTAAAATACATGAATGCAGTATAGACATTCGGCAACTTATTAGAAACAAACGCATCTCTAAATTTTGTCGAAGTAATTACATCTCCACGGAAAGTCCTGGGCTTATTTGTAATCCAGATATCCTTCTGTGCCATGACATCCCACCAATGCGAAATATCCTCCGGAATAAGCATATCAGCATCAAGAATGACTGTTTCGTCGTATGGAGTCATGTAGTAATATTTCCACTTGTTCTCAATCTTCCATTTGGAATTTGCAGCATGATCTGTCCAAGGAATAGGCACAATCTCATCAAACACTTCTTTGTATTTGTCCGGAATCTTACTTGGATGAACATTTGTGGCCAGGCATACATTGTTTACTTTCGACTGACTATTCTTAATGCTCAAGGCAAGAGCATAAGCAAGGCGAAGATAATCGTCCTTCTTTGTTCTTTGCGCTAGAATTAGATAACCTCTACTCATTCTTCTACCTTATATAGTTCGATAAGCCTATCTGCAAATCGGTTAATAGCCCATTTATTCATGATGTGTACATCAGTATTCTTTAATCTGGAAAGCATATAGTTTCCGGGATTCTTTGGATTTTCGCAATATAGGATAATGTCATTTTCTGCCGGTATACTATGAATATCATGTGTATCCCATGCCATCATTAATCCGGGAATAGGTAACTTATCAACAATGGAGTTTGATTGAGTAAATCCATTCAATGTATGAATTGCAATACTGAATGCATTATCATTTCTAAACATCCCCGATGAGAAATTATACAGGTCTCGGTAATATTGATAGTTTTCTTGAATTTCTCTAACTTGCGAAAATAGGAACTCTGCAAACTCGGTCTTCTTAAAATAGATAACCGTTGCCCAATATAGTCTGATACCAAAATCGTCAATAAATTTCGAGTGCGGCTTTTCTTCGTTACCTGGGCCGTAAATTCTGTGATCAATCATTACATCATGGTTGCTATCCCAGCAATTGGAAAGAGCAGAACTCATGATTAAGTAATCGGCATCAATGAACAGTGTCTCGTCAAATGGAGACAGATTATATGCTTCCCAATGGTTGCAATTATAGAATTGCAATGTCTTTGTAGAAAACGATGTATCACTGAAATTGCGCATATTATCAAATCGATAATCTCGTTTGACACTGATAACTTCATCAAAACACTGATTAACAAAATCTTCACCGAGTGCTTTCTTGCCCCAGCCCAAAGTGCCTTCGTCGGTTACTAGCACGACAGGAACTTTTAGATTTTTCTTAACCATTAATGCATTCGCACAAGCAATCTTGAAATAATCAATTTCGGGATTGTTGTGGGCATACATCAGAACACCTCTTGTCATTCTTCGTCCTTAATGTCGAGAATACTTCTTACGTTGCGCGATTTTCTAATTTCTTGATATTCACGCAGATAATCATTTGTTACTTCGAAGTAACGCCCTGTAATTTCTTTCAGGAATGCAGGAACATCATCAATTGCAATTGGATTGCTATTGTCATCAAGTAATGTTGCTTCCTTCATATCGATTCTAACTAGATAATCAAGGAAACAAATAAGTTCTTGGCCAATGGTAAAGCTGCCACCATTCTTAGCATAGATAAGTGTGCCTTCAGCACGAATTTTTAGTTTGAGAAGTTGATTGTTTAGGGTTTGGCGATAGTTGGCAAATGCCAATGCCTTGTTGAGTCTTTCGCTCATAAGAAACCTCCGTTTAGGCTATTTATCTACAGCTTTAACGGAGGTTCAGTGGATGTTGATGTTAGGTAGCGATAAAGCCGTTATTTGCACCCACCGACACGACAGTTACTGCAGGACCCGGATAAGAAATTGCACCGGATGCTTTAGTGTTATCGACACGGAAAGTAGTTGTGCCAGCCTTTGGCGATTTAATGCCCGATTCATTATCAGTCATAATGATTTGGAAATCAATCTGGCCATTTGTACCGGCGGCAGCGACAAGCTTTGCTTTAACTTCGAGTGTACTTGCCGAATATGGACCCGAACCGTACGACTTGAGATAGATGGTTTGATAAGAAGTTGTCAATCCATAGAAACCAATTGCTGTTCCGCCCGATCCAGTATTAGGAGTGGTAGCATTCCATGTAAACTTCATTGGAGATAGAGCGGTAAGCATAGCTTGCCACTGTGTATCTTCCGGAGTCGACAATGGAGACATGGAACCGTTAAAACCAAGGAAGCCACCTGCATTGAAGAAGTAACGAGCATTATTCCAGCTTGAGAAATCTGCACGGCAATTCCAGGTTAGACTATTTGTCCAAGGAATTGTTGCCGCTGTTTGAGCATAAGATGTGCCAGCAGTCAAAGTTGATTGGCCTGCAGCAAGATTATGCCTATTTGTGCGGATTGTCGCAATTAGAGAAGCTAGAGTAGTTGGTGTATTCTGTGCAACAATGTTATCGCCGATGACAGGATTTGCAACCGGTAGTGGAGGAACAACAGTTGTTCCTTGATGCGTACCAGTATCCCTGATAGTATCGAAGAGATCAGCCCATTCAGTTGCTAGAACTGAGTTACCAGCTGATACAGCCGTAAGTGCCGGAGTTTGACCATATCCGTAATCTGCACCAGCGCCGATTGTAGTTGCACCAGGATGTAGATCAGCAAACACTTCGTTCATGCTGGCAGCCAGCGTCGCGAATGTGTTGTAGTCAACGGCCTCGATTAGGCCCCCGGTAACATAAGACATGAATTATTCCTTGATTACGAGTAAACTGCTGGGAAGATTTGTCTCCAAGCACCTGCAGCCCAAATAGAGATCACTGAGCCAACGACTTGAATATCACCGTCTTGTTCTGTACCGGATGTTGGATTTACTACTGCTGGACGACCAGTTTGGTTACCTGCAACGGTAACAACCTTTTGCCAGTTGGTAGCAATATCGGTTGCTTGGTTTGGCTGTGCTGCTGTACTCGATGTTTTTCTGACATAGATTTCGCCAGTTGTCGAAGAAGATGCATTAAACCAGAGTTGACCTTGTAGTGCCTTTCCAGGAGGTGGAGTTACAGAACCTGCAAAGTTCGAAGTCATCTGGACTATATTCTGCGCGATTGCAGTACCATAGTCGATGGCATTTCGGCCCACAAGCTGAACACCAACCTTGTTAGTGGAATCATACAGGCTGCCATCAATTGCGTTATCTGGAACGACAATTGGATTAGTACCAGTGGCACCAGTCGGCTTGTAAACGTTATATGACATGATTAAGAATTCCTTAGTTTCTATTATTTATCAACTTGCATCTATCAAAGTGCCATTGGGTTAATCTCGCAATTGACGCTTCTTTATTGCAATGTGGACATCTATATTTAGGTTTTGGTATCCCTTTCTGTGCTGCAGAAATTTTATCTTTTTCTTCCTGCGGTACAACATACCCAAGTTTACCCGATGATGTTCTAATGCCTTTTCTCGAATGAGACATATTTTCTTTAGTCTCATTAGAATGTTTCTTTCCTAACATAGACCCGGCTCTTCCCTGTAATGACTTGGATCTTTTCAATCTTGTCTCTACTGAATGTACCGTGCCGGAGCTGCCTTCACCGCCATCTGTTTTATTTTCCAGTATGCCGGTGTTATTATCTTTTCGCCCCCACCATTTAATATATCTTCTTTCTAGTGCAAACGCACCAAGTTCTGTAAGATTTGATTCAAGAATTATTATTCTAGATCTATCAGATGGCGGGTTTAAAAAGGCATGCTTTTCGTATGCCCTATTATTCTTTCCTTTGCCGATGTAATAAGGTGTTCCAGCATTTGCAATTTCCGAATTTTTATCTCGAATATATGCATAGACATAGAACATCAGGAAGCCCCCATTTGTATCCTCAAAGTGTAGATGATCTCAAGGGATCTATTCGCAGACTTCTGAATAGGGTGGAAGATTACATGCGTCAACATAAGTTTCGATTCGACGCCAGGTGCATTTGAAAAGTTCGGGGTTTGTGCAATGAAGTTATTTACTTCGGTTGTAGTCTGGGTAAAATTTCCAGGGAACAGATTATTCGAACCTGCAAACAAACCAATCTCGTTAAAGACAAGAGTTTGTGGGTCGAAATTTGTTACAGGGTTACTCGAGCTACTTCCGATAAATGTGGAATCATCAATTGATGTCTGCTGAATTGTAGTCGACGGATTAATACCAGTTGGTGGTTCACTATAACCGATAGTTACGTCAACAATGATGTCTTCGTAATTGGTCGCATAGTTTTCAGCCGGAATGTATGCGCGCGAAAGCGGATCGTAATCCGGAGTATCGGTTGCATCATTTGACAACTTCTTGACATAAATGGTGTTATACAAATTCGCAGTAGGATTCTTAATAAGGCTACCTGCACCACCCAAAGATGGCTTATATGAAATTGTACCGGTAGGACCAACATAGGCACCACCGTTACCGAATGCAATGTAATAAAGAAAACTGTTCGAATTGCCGATTAGAGCATGCGCAAGGGCTGCCGACATATTTCCATACAGGACATCGTTATGTGTATCAACTAAAACTTCTTTTGTGTCTTTGTCGATAATCTTGACAAAACCCTGAATAGAAGCACGAATAAATTCTTGCATCTCAACCCCTTTTATTCACCAGAACTTGCCCGGTATCTTTATCTTTAATTAGAAGATGACATTGCACATCCATTAATGCAACATCAATAAGGCCGGGTTCCTTATTTTCAACAGGTTCCGGCTTATTCTCGTTTTCTTTATTTATCATGGTAATTATCGCCCTACTTTATGTTAAGGTACTGCCTTCCCTTGCTTCTGCTTTAGGAAGATAGCTTGAGGAGTTTGAGCGTACCAAAGTCCACCAAGCGGAACGCTATTTACATTTTCATCGCCGGGTTGTGGCAACGGATCGGTAGCATTCCAAACTTCTTGATCGGAATTAAATGGTAACAAGTTGCTCTTTTCGCTCCAAACCTTAGCATTTGCAAGATGCAATGTCGGTGCTGTACCATCTGTACCACGACGTAACAATCCAAGTCTCCACTGATTAGGTCCAGCCGGTTCCTTGAGCATGTACTCGATACGTTCACCTTCTACCCAGACAACGCCCGGATTATTAATCGGTTCTGGGAATACATCGGTTGCAGCAGTTACAATTATCGATGCAACGTTTTCAGTTTCGCCTGTAGGAGCTGGCAAATCAGTAACAAGTTCACCCGATTCTACTTCAACATTTCTATAGAATCTAGCGGTTTCGTTCATCTCAATGTTTTCTTTGTAACTGATTGTGTTATCAAGAATTACAGTCTCATATCCTGGTGCAGAAGGTGCATCACTGCCCTGATCCCACATACCAGAATCAAAACCAAGCCATACACCACCGCTAGGTGGAGGACCGCCGTTTTCTGTTTCGAGGATGTCTTCGATGATTGGATCGAAGAAGTCCCACATATCGCCAAATCCGATTGTAGTGCCGTCATTGGTATTGTTAACTACCGGAAGTTTTGTATCGACATTAACAACAAAGTCGTCCTGTGGGAAACCAAGAACAAGTTCGTTTCTATAGGTATCGAAACTGGTATTCAATAATTGGCCGCCATCAAACCATACCAATCCTACGAGGCTTGTATACACACTCGGATCATTGTAGAAGAACACGGTGTAATCATTAGTTGTCTCGAAGTACTCGACATAGTAATCCTGTCCGTAGTACAGGATTTGATCATCGGCCTGAACTCCAACAATGTTTTCCGGTGGAATAAACGACTGTGGGTCATCTAATGTCGGTGCAACAAATTGATATGGATACAAACTAGAATAGCCAGCTTTCTGCGCGCGTGTAACGCCGGTATATGCAACCAATGGAACAGTATTACCCGGCCAATCACCTGGGATGATAGGAGCAGGGTGCGATCCCGAAACACTTTGATTTAGAATGTTATTCATGGTCAATGGGAATCCATTCACGTCAAGCGGAACGTCCCATGTAAAGGTATCCCATGGCAAGGTATACGGACCCTGATTCAAATCCCAACCGTATGTTGCATCGAGTGTGTTTCCGTTCTGTCCCATCCAATCTGGATATAGACTCAATTGGTTGCCTGGCAATGCATCTGGACCGAATTTAAGTTTGATATTCCATTTGTAGGAATCGGCAGCAGTTCCGACAGCAATATCCTGAGTTACATAGGTGCTGGTATAATCTCTGATCTTTGTATGATATGGTTTAGCATCGGTGATGTATTGGATAATGTTATCAATCTGATCAGGTACGTACAATTGACCTTGTGCCAATGGCAAGTCATTTTCCTTGATGTAGATATACGAAGTCTTGAAGACCCAATCTGGATTCTTCTGTTCGCTAACCACATAGTTAAGCATCGAGAAGTACAATTCGTTTTGATCAACCTTATTAGCATCGACCATAACTTCTGTTCTGAATGCGTTTAGGAGCTGTCTAAGTTCAACAGACAAACCATAAACATTCTTCACAGTATAGATTGTATCGAGCAATTTGATTGCACTGTTCTGAATACCGATTTCTTCAAGACTTTGAGCAGGAACATTAGGATTGAGTTGAACTACAACATATAGAACAAATCTACCATCGACAGTTCCGTTTGTAACCTGAACAATATCGTCATTCTTCAGCTGACCACTAACCAATGCGATATTGGCTTGCGATAATGTTTGGAAAACAACATTAGGTGTTACATCTTCAAAACCGGCTTTGTACCATGTGGTATATGTCCAGTAATCATCGGTAGTAACATCAGCATCCCATCCTGGATTGTCGTCTCTAATAGGAATGTACTTCAGTAAGCTATTCGCAGCCTGTACGAAGACTTTTCTTGCTGCGTATAGGTTAACGAACATGCCCTGACGTGGACGATACTTAATACCATATTTCTCACCTTCACTCAGAGTTGGATCAGGAACTTCGAGGATCTCGCCGTAAATTGGTGATGTTGTCGAGTCTGCCGAATCCCACGGAGTAATATCCCAACCAAAGATGTCCCATGGAAGATCATCGGCTACAATGATTCCGTTATCGTATTCATCGGATAATGGAAGTACCTTTGTGTAACCACAGAGGCTATCAACCATCTTGTTCCAGAACTGATCTGTAACAGTGGACCCTGGGTCACCTTCACGGAAGAATGCCCATTGGGTGTGCTTCTGATCATCTCTTTCAGATACACGGTATTGAATCTGAACATTGTCGCCCTGGTATGCAAGAATTTCTTGTACGTTGTAGAACATATAAGAATTGTTCGTTGCAGTTTGTTGAATAGGTGCAAAGAAGACAAAACCTTGGCTCTTTGGAATTTGCAACAATCTAGATACATCGAGTGCGGCCATTGTTCTATTTTCAACATTTGGCTTATCAGTTGTATTCAACACCCAGAAGTAATACTTGATTTCTTCGGCGTTTGTAAATCTGTTCGATGTGATGATCTGGACATAAGAAGTAGTGTCGCGTGGAGTTCCCGAACCTGTATATTCGGAAGGAATAACATCACTCTCGACCCATTCGTAAATGTCGATTGTGCTACCCGGGAACAAAGATCCCCAGTTATCTCTTCTGTAAATCAAATTATCTAGATCAGTTTCGGTACCGTCTAGGGCAATCGGCTGTTCGTAATAAACGTATCTTGCTGATGAAAGATCCCACCACAATTGTCCAACTTGTCTCTTACCAAAGATAATGTTTTCACTAAACAATCTTTGATCAGGCGTGACATTATATCTTGCAGGATCCTGCAAAGAAGTATAGGTAATGTTCTGTCTTGCTGGGCCCGGGAGTATTCCCTTGAACGGATCGTAGACTGGAAGTTGAACAAGCTCGTTGGTTGTATTTGTCGAGAACACACTTGCGCTTTCGAACAAGAATGTATCGATAAGCGGAGTTTGCTGTCTGAAGGCAGTTAGATCAACACCGTCGTAATTGAACACTGTCCATAGGTTATTGACATTATCAACCCAAATTTTATCACCAGCAACCACATAAGATGGAATTACAGGTGTAGTCAAGAAGCGCATGGATTTGAACAACATGAAGTCAGTGAAGTCTTCAAATACAGTGATTTCATCTGCAGTGATTGGAACACCGTCGAGAGTTAGAAGACTGTAATAGTTGTAAACCAAATCCGAATAGCTATAGCCAAAACCGACAGTAAAGTTGGTTACAGGGTTAACCTTCGGTGGTGGAGCGATTGTTACAGTTGCGGTTGTATAACCGGTACCACCGTTTGTAATTTCAATGCCCGAAACAACTCCACCACCGATGATTGCTTTAGCAGTAGCACCTGTTCCGTCGCCGGTAATGGTAACTAATGGTTCATTGATATAACCAGAACCTTCCTTGGTAATATTGATTTCAGTGATAACACCAGTATCAATAACCGCATCTGCACGAGCTTCAATAACCTGAAGAACAATCATGTTACCGAAGTCAGTCTGATGCAGGCCACCTGCAAATTGCGGTGTGAGGTTGTACGACAAATCTGTTCTCAGGAATAGATCGTTGTTCTCATCCTTGACAACTTCAAACGGTATATTCTGCTTAACGATCTTATAGACATCCCAATCTTCGGTGAAAGTCTTGGCCATCCACAATGTCTGATTAGCAACTGGATTGAATAGGTCAGTTCCCCACTGAACAGCAGTCTGGACAACACCAAACGAAGTCAAATCGACATCATTGAAGTTGACATAACCTGCATTAGGCAATGGATAATCAATTCTTGGTGTCTCTGGGAAGACGAGAGAGAATGTTGGATCTACTGGTCGAACAGTCCATTGATCAGTGCGATCAATATCAATGTTGATGATATTATCGAGTGTTTCGTCCTTGATGATCTCGCCTTGCCAAACGCTAAACAATCTATCGAGATTGTGTGGCTCAAGTCCGGAATCGATTTCGATGTAAGGTGCTTTTAGATATCCGTATCCTGGGTCTGTGATATCAACACGAGAAATTCTTCCAATAGAATCCAGAACAATATAGGCCTTTGCCTGCCTTAAAGGAGCAGTCAAATCTGGGTCCATCGGATCTGCATCTGGTGCTGTAATAATTACCTTCGGTACCGAAGTGTAGGTATTTTCAGCATTCAGGATATTGATTTGACGTAGGAAACCAATCTTAGATGGAATGTAGTTTAGGCGTGCGACAACAACTTCACCTGTGTTCTGTTCAGGACGAAGTATGAATTCTGTGGAAACTTGTTCAATAGTGTTACCGAAGTCAGCAAGCTTCAATGCCCACTCTTCAAATACTTCAATGACCTTATCGCCTTGAACTTTGGTCGATCTAAAGAGCTTGTCGAATGCTTGCTGAGTTCCTTTCTGACGAATAGCACCTTGATAGAAAAGGTACTGAACATCGTTAGAAACCTGTAAGTTATCGAGATAACTCTTGCTTTCGTAACCAATAAGATGGCGTCCCAAATCTTCTAAGCTTGGGTTATCAAGTGTAACATTCGGATCATAGAAATAGCGCATGCTATTCACGATTGTGTCATAGTTTGGAACAAGCTCGTTATCCATAACAAGATAACCAGGTGCTTCCATCTTACCGTACCAACCATTGCTTCTGAATCCATTGAAGCGCAATCTCTGTTGGCGTGCCCTCAATAGTGGCGAATATACCACATCGTTAAAGTTTGTGGTGTTATCAAAAATCAGAACGTGTTCTGTTTCGGAAGTATTAACAGTCAAGAAATAAATTCCGCCAACAGCAAGATCTGATGGTTCAACGGTAATGCTAGGACCATCACGATCGGTTGTTGTGTTCTGTGGTGCAATTGCAACGCCGTACTTGTCTAGGATGCTGTAAACACCGTTAGACATAGTTTCGACATCGTTTGGATAACCACGCTTAACAACCAAGGTTGCCTTGTTGGCAAGTGGGCTCAATTGAATAGATGCATCGGGTGCCCATTCAGTATTCAACCAGAATAGGAATTGTTTAGCAGATGCAAGCCAGTCGCTGAGCATGTTGGTTTGTTGACTAACTTCGTCGAATTTCCAACCTTGTGCTTCAAGATATGCACCCCAGCTAATCATTAAATCGAACACTGCTTGTGCGGTAGGCAAGACAGTACCATACGGAACTTTCACAATCTTACCTGTGGTTAATGGCTTGTAGGAAACAGAAATACCACCTACTGTTGGCAATCCTGCAAGGCGCTGCCAGCCAGATGCTTCGAACTTAACAACTGCAATCTGTGTCACAAGTGAGACATAATAGACACCATTGTACTTGACAATGTCGCCAGCGTTATAAGTTTCGCCAATGTTGAAATATTTGAATTCCGCAGGTGTACCACCGACAGTAACATCGATAAGTTTGTCGGTAGATCTTTCGAGAACTGTGAATTCAGAACTGAGTAAATCGTATCCGTAGATTGCGAATGTTCCGTCAATTAGGGCACGAATTACAATACCGCTATAGGAATAGGTATCGACAACTGGACTCTTATGAAGTTTAACATCGAAGTTTGTCGATGGAATAATCAAGCTGTTGGTTGTAGAACCCGGAGTTACGGATTCGATGTAGGTATTGGTTGTATCCTTGTTTGTAAAGCCGGCAAGTTTATTTGCAAGATTTACATCGAGTGTTCTAACCTTCTGACCGAATGTGGTGCCAATGTCTTTTCCTAGGAAAAGAATCCTATCACTAATCCAACGCTGATATCCGTATCTAATTTGAATTTCGCTATCGATATTTTCAGCATGAACTACTTGATCAGCGTTCTTTGGACGCATCCATGCAAAGAATGGATCGTCATCCGAATAGATATCATTCTGAACATATTGCCAGTTAATAGTCGATTGTACAGGACTTTCGATACCAGGAACGTCAATCATGCCAGGAGAAAGTTCAGTACCGAGAGTATCCCACATGAGTTCTCCGTAAGGAGCAGGTCTCATGAGATACATAAACTCTTGAGTACTGAAGGCGTATGCCGAAGTCGACATCCACGCCATCTCAACTGGACTACCATCACCGTATATCCATTCGATATCAAAGCCGTCAAATGGTGCATATGGATTACCGGAGTACACGACATTGAACAATGTCATGACAGAAATAATCTCGCCCGATGTAGTTACAGGAATCAATGTCAACAGACCTGGACGTGCCCACATTTCTTGTGGAACTGGTTGCAAGGTAATCGGGTCGTAAATTGCGCACGGTCCCTGACGGATAATACCTGCTTCTAGGTCGGAATACATATTATGTAGACCAGCAGCATTAGAACCCCAGACTTCCTGACCTGCAAGGTTCAGGATAGGTGCACCATATTCGATTTCCCACCAATCTGGTTGATCGGTGAATCCAAGCATCTCCCATGGACGTGTATCAGGATTGATAGTGTCGTAAAGGTAGAGATAGACACCCTTCCAATTGCCCGGTAGGTTCAATGGTTGACCGAGTGTATTTTCGGCTAGACGGTAATTGTAGAGCTTCCAGAGTAGAGACGGTGGAGTTGAAACACTCGCTGTCGCCCAATCGTTGGCACGATAGTTAGCACGATTCATTGCCGACCATTTGTTTAGATACGATTCGGTAATATCGAGATATTCTTGTCTAGAGTAACGTGTTTCTCTAAAGTAACCGGAACGAATTGATTCAACACGAAGCGGCAATGCATACTCGTGTCGATACTTAAAGTTCAAGAGATTATAAATTCTCTTTTCAAGTTCGAGTAACAATTGGTCTCTATAATCACCGAATGCGATTGTCTTTGATCCATCGTGGCCAATAATGACATTTGTCGGATTAGTATAGGTTGTATCTAATTCAATGCGCGGAACATAGGTAGGGTATGCACCGACCTTTGTTGGAGTCGATGGAATGTATGCCGGCAATGGATTCTTGTAAAGAGCAACAAAAACAGATCTACCCACCGGCACAGATGCAGTATTGAATTGAATATCAATTGCAAGGTTGGTAGAAACGATTTCGTAATCTTTACCGATAATCAAAAGAGTTTCTTGTCCGGATACATCATATGCGTACAGAGCATTCTTCGGATCACTGAGATCAACATAATTGGTTAATGTAACCAAGCCGCCGGCCGGTACTGTGATGGTTTCGTTAGCAAACGGGCTACCATTCGCAATCATGTAGGAATATGCGAAAGCGTTTGAGAATTCCTTGGAAACATTAACCACCTTAAGAATTTCTTCCACCCACAGGCTAATAACCACAGTGTTGGTGTAGAATTGAACTGGACTAAATTGTTGGTTAATCAACTGCTGAGCAGTTCTGAGATACTTATTCTTAAATTTGGTATATTCAGATTGACTAAATCTTAGACCAGTAATAAAATCAAGGTCATCCTCTGATGCAATAAGCATCGACTTTAGCGCCGGTGCTACGTTTTGTAGAATGTACTGACCGACAGATCTATTCTTTCTTGTATCACGGTAATTATTGCTGCCACCGAATGCAACGCCAGTTGCACCAATCTGATTAGAAATAATCGATGCAAATTGTTGTGTCAAATCACTTGCACTAATTTCGCTAACTTCAAGCTGATTAGGATTTGCTTCGAGTTGTTGTGGAATCTCAAAATAACCCGGTTCTGCAGGATCCAACAACCCATGGGTATAAGTCTGTACTTCAACCACAGGAGGCTGCGACTGTACAGTCGACAACAAGTTAGTTAGATAGGTAGTGAGAACGACGTAAATCCTGTCATTTATGACGGATAACGTGTACCCATCAGTCTGGTCCGCAGCAGACTTTACCTCAACGCCATTTACAGAGACAATAATGTCGGGAGTTGCAGGATAGCCGTAAGGAGTGACACTGAGTTTAAATTGGAACTCAGTTCCGTAACCTACAACATACTTCTCGATAACTCGTTGTTTGCTTGTTTCGAGACAATTGCATGGAGGCGGAGGAATAATATCATCGCACGGGCATGGCTGATATAGATTCCAGTTATTGAATGTTACAGGATCGGTAACGGTCTTGTAATAGTAGTAACCATCAATCGGTTTAAACGATCCGTAGGCGTAACGAGTTGTAATCAAGTCATTTTGGAATACAATGTCGGAAGCTTGCCCGAGCGATGTATACACAATCGGAAACTTTAGAACTGGGTCAACGGTCGCACCAGGTTCAGTGTTAACCTTGTAGGAGAAAATTTCACTGCCACGGAATGTGCTATCTGGATATTTTGCAGTATCGTCGAGAGGAACAGTGTCGTGATCGTACAACTGGAACAACGGTGGCTGATTTAATCTAATCTTATCGTTGAATGCTTCTTGCCATGTGCCATTGCTGTAATACCATGTCTGACCGCGCAATGCGCCATCAAACGGAGCATCTTCGGTAATGAAGACAATATCGCCTTCAAGGACAGGAGTTGCCCAAGATGTGTAAGGAACGAAGTTTACAGTTCCATCGGGCTGGATCTTAGCTTCGAAAATCCATTGGTTAATTGTCGATGGAAAGACTGCATCCCAATCGTTGGTATCCCAGTCGAACATATCCCATGGGAAGTAATCAACATTAATCGGGGTAGTGTCGTTGAAGAAGCTAACAAGATCACCTTCTGACAAATCAATGCCGAAAGCAGTATTGATTGAAAGAACTGATTGATTTTGATAATCCGCGAACAACAATGGTTGCCCGAATTGATTGTCACGGAAACCATATTGAATTTCAGATCTAAATTGTGTACCGGATTTATAAAGAATCAGGTCAGCAATAAATTGAATGATGGGGCGCAATGCTCTTGTCGCATTTGCAGGAAATACAGTTCCGGTAGCTGCAATGGTTTGTGTAATTGCATCGATGTGGAACCATTTGTTTGTACGTGACCAAGCATTACGGTCTAGTGAACCACGTTCGATTGTAATGTAATCGCCGTTAGATGGCTGTGCCTGAGTTTCCCAGGTCAACGAATCCCAATATCTATTATCAATGATACGGCCGTTAGCAAGTTCGAATTCTCCATCCCAAGGAAGGAATTCAAAAAGTGTACCGGCGGTAAAATCAGGGAACTGAGGTACTAAACGAATACCGATACAGTTACCGATATTTTCAACAGTATGCGGTGACGAGTATTCCGGATCATCTGCCAATGAAATTGACATGCCGGTAGTCAATGTAAAGTTTGCCGGTACTGCTGTAGGTGGAGTTGTATAGGAAGATTTGCCAATGATATCGGCACCCATAACTCCGGTGATTGTAATTGTAGGTAGACCCTGTTCAACCCAGTAATATGACTGGTAATTAATGAACATGTCATAATCAATCGGAGGACCGAAGCTGTAATATTCAGATTCGAATAGACGATCCTGGTTTAGGGTATTGCCACCGTAGTATTCGATATTTTCAAGAAGATCTTCATAGAAGAAGATATTTGTCTTGGTTGTATCGCTATCGCGTGCAAATGCGGTAGCCTCTAGCTGCCACCAGGTTCTATTCTTTGATGGTTCTGGAAGATAAAAATCAGTAATCGGATTGTAAAGGCCTGGATCGCGACGACCGAGGAAACCTGCAAGAAGGTCGCTATCTTTCTTAGAAAAGACTTGATCGAAAGTTGCATCAAAGAATTTCTTTTCAGTGACTGTCTGGAAGACTGCCGGTAGCTTTTTGATATACTGAGTCATTGATAATTTCCGTAGAAGATCAAGGTAACTTGGTTACCTTGTTCCTGTATTTATCACGAAAATTAAAACCCGGTTAAACTCTCAGGTTCTGATCAGTTAGATTAGAAACAATCTGAACATTGTTTACCGTTGCGGTAGACAAGAATAGTTCGTTAGGGTTTGCAACAATTTCAAACAAGTTACCGAACTGTGAATTTGCATTGTTAGGAACAATAACCACAGAACTGATAATGCGCGAAAGCTGCTGGTGAATGAATGCTGCCAATTCAGTGTAGAAGAATTTTTCACCGAAGTCCCAGTTACGAATATCAAAATAAGTATCAATTGCTTTGATAACCTTTGTCTTGACTTCGTTGTCACTGATGTTTGTCGACGGTGCTTTAACAACCTTGAATGTTGCTTGCAATTCCGATTCTGCCTGTGTGCCGAATAGAATCTTAAATGTACCCGAATTCCAAACCATTGCATCACTAACCATCTTATATTGGTTTAGATCCTGGAACTGAATTCTAAGTTCTTCAGTTGTTGGTGCTGGAGGGAATGTTGCGATACTACCGTTGACATTCTTCCAAATCAAAACATCGCGATAATAGTTGTCGGTGACAACAATCATATCGATAATGTTTGTAGGCGACGGATCTACACGTTGATCGATTGGCGAGTAATGACTCCACTTGAAATATAGTGGAAGACGCTGTAGTTCTTCAATCGATGTATTCTGTGTGAATACTTTACCATTTCTGTCATAGTGATACTTGTCTGGAATGTCACCTACCATTTTACCTGTTGGATATACCAACAAGTTAGATGTATCTTCAAATGCCATGGTGTAATACACACCAAAGCCCGGAGGACTAATTGATGACAATAGATATGATTTCTTAATGAAATAATTTGTAACTAGATCAATCTTGTCTGTGACTGCCGAAATATTGGTAATCCACGGAAAGGTAGTTTCATCGTTATTGAAGAATGCCGTAACCTGATTTGCAATTGTCTGAAGACCCGGAGTAACTGTATCGAGTTGTAGCTGCGCCAAGTTGTTAATAAACAACAGGTTAACAGTATCCATGAATACAGCATCTGGAGGTGGTAACAATGGATCTGGAACAAGTGTTGCCGAAATATATGGCGGGCTATATAGTTTCGTCGGATCGCTTAGGCTTACTGGAAAGTAAACATAGAATAGCCCGCCATAGTTTTCGAAATCAATATTCCAGTTTGTAATCCAAGGCCTTGTGCTTTGGTATCCGCTAACTTCGTTAACATAATATTCAAAGACAATTCTGTCATTAGGTGCGACAATTTTATTGAATCCTTCGGGATCATCTGGAATACCATCGGAGTCGCCATCGATTAATGATACCTCGACTTTAGAACTATCGAGATATCCATCGGGCTGAATGAATACACCAGTGATATTGAAATCTACCTGTTCCTTCAAGAACGCTTGAGTAGGATCGACAATATCTGGTTCGTTATTATCAATCGAACTATTGGTATTTACAAACGGCATAATTTCGATTGTATCTTGCAAGGCTTGGCCGGTTGCATTGTCGATAACAATCTGATTAGGTTCCCAATAGAATCGAACATCACGATATGACTCGAATACATAGACTCGACCACGTGCGGTTAAATCATAGGTAGTAGTTCCGATTTGATTGTTGCTTGCGATGGAAATGTAAAGCAAGCCACCTGCTGGATAAGGTGCCCAATCGGAATAAATTTGCTCAACACCTGAAATAATTTCTGGTGGTGCGTACTTCCATGGCTGTTCAGCTTGATCTAAAAGACCTGGTGTTGCTGTAGTCGAAGTATGCCATTCGTCTGTAAGTAGATCGTAATACAACCAGAAAGAAATACCTGCATCAATTGCAGTAGTAATTTCGACAATTTCACTGGTATTCAGGTCATTTCTAAATACAGGATAAACTCGAACTGCCTGGAAGTTAATTTGTTCCTCTTTACCCAATTCAACTGGGCCGATATTGGAATATGGATTTGAACTGTTAACAATCAATGGCAGACCATTCTGTACCACATTGTTAATGGTTACAGAATTTAATCCAGTCGGAGTAGGTGTCGACACATTTGCAAAATCAACTACCGCACCTGCTCTCAAGAATCCCCATGGTTGATATGTGTAATCAACACCAGATGGATTATCCGGAGTTAGAGTGTTAATAAGAGCAACCGCTGTATCGCTTAATGGAGAATTAGTAAAGAAACCAGTATCGTTCTTAAACTTCAATGGAGAAGTTTTCCAAATAAGTGGAAGTTGATTTGGGTTTGCAATATTCAGCAACGAATAACCTTCTGGTTGCGGGCCATTTGGGTCCGATGGATCATTGCGGTTAACACGAATGGTAGATTCGAATTGTGGAAGATATTCATCATAGAAAAATGCAGAAACTTGACTGTCTCTAAGCATTTCTTGTATTGTGTTCACAAGGATCGATTCAATAGTTCCAGAATTAGATGAATCCTCAATGACTTGTTCAAGTACATTCTGATTATCTCTAAATAGTGCACCGTCTTGACCGAAGATAATCAAATCCCTGTGGAAACCTGTTGGGTCAGTTAAATCGATATAACGACTCTGGCCACTATAGGTTCTATCGATTGCCTGAATCTTCGCAATTTGATTTCCATAAACAAGCGGCAAGACATTATAGTCGCTGTTGTTAACCATTCTCGATTGTGTCGAGAAAACTTCCGGAGCGCGAAGCTTAATCTGTTCATCAGTTTCGGTTGCAGCAGCATTACTGATAGTCTGTTCTAGACTATAGACAAGGCGCAAGGTGTATTGTTGACCATCAGCACCGATATAAGGAATGTTCATTTGCAAACCTTGTGCATCGGTTGGACGAATTACAAGTGCTTCATTCGCACTAACACGTACCCATGTTCTGAATAGGCCAGTTGGAACATTACCGAAATTTCCATCAGCGAAACGAATAGAAACTGTATCGTTTGGACCCGAAATTACATCAAAGATATTTCTAACAGAGAACTGAATACTGTTATAGATAATGTTTTCGCCGGCAAGAGCAGGAACCTTTGTCCACTGTGAAATCACATTACCTGACTGGTCTGTTTCTTGCACATAGACGTCATCTTGGTTAACATTCTGGACAGCAATTGGTGTTACTCTGTTAGGAACAGGAAACTCGTAGTTGGTATCGATGTTAATTAGGTTACCCTGTTTGAAGTACAAGAAGAAACCAGTATTGGGCGACGATACTCCCAGGCTATCGTTTCTGTAGATGAAGTTGAATGCGTTTGCAGGATTTGGATGTCTTTCGAAAATTGTTTCGTTAGGAATAAAATCTGGATTGCAAACATCGATAGGATACTGTTGACCATTAATCGAAATTGTATTCGAATATGCAACGTTTAGGTTGATAACGTTGTTTAGTTGATATAGGTCAGTAGGAATACTTCCGATGCTTCCACTCTTAGTTGGGCGACCGAAAGGATTCAATGTGCTGAATGCAGCATTACAGATCTGAATAAATTGATCGAACCAATCTGGATTGTTAGGATCATTCCAGTAAACGGTCAAGTCATTAATATTGACACCGTTTGCATCAATGAGTGGCTGATTAGTTTGGACTGCCGCAATTTTGAAAAGTCCGCTTGCAGAAATATTTCTACGTGGAACGTAGTTAACCATCTGTGCAAGTCGAATAACACTTTCTCTGCGCTCTGCTGTATCGATAAAGTTTTCACGGCTATTAAGATCAGTTCTAAATGCCAAACTTGTGCCAAGGTATGCAATCAATTCAATGATTGCAATAAATTCCGAACTTTCGATATAATCGTTAAAGTCTTCTGGGTAATAGGTTTGGACATAATTGATCAGCGCTTGCTTCAGTGTATCGAAGTCATAGGCGGTATAATCAATAAATTGATAAGCTTTGAAAATCTTTTTGTAATCTTCGGCTGCGAAAAGATTATTTTGACGAATTGACTCAGACATTAGAATGTTTCTCGATCTTTAAGTGAAAAGGTTACAAACAAGTTATCAGTTACAGATTCGGGTTTGAATAACAGAACCATGATAACGTTCAATGCTTGTTCTTCTTGATATACATCGACCGAAACGAGTTCTACTCGAGAATCGTCCCCGACAACACGAACTGCATCTTCGATAATTGCATTTTTCGTATATTCGTCGAACGGATCAAAAAGATAATTGTAGATATTGGTGCCAAATCCAGGTAACATAACTCTGGCACCAAGAGGTGTTGCGAATTGATTTAAAATATCTCTCTTGACAATATCGACATTTGTCAAGGAGTATGGAGGATTTGGCTGGTCAACGGTATTGAAGCCTACGAAGTAAGGCTTTCTTGTTACTCTTTGTTGCTGGACATATCCTTTAGATTGGTTTGCCATATAATCCCCTTTTTCATATTTATCAAGGAAATTATATGGCTACTTATCACGGTGGAAATTTCTTATCGCAACCGTTAGGATCAACACCATTTACAATTTGCGATACGATTGCAGGACCGCGTCTACCGACTTGCGTGAACCATTTTGAATTCTTGAGTGCTTCGCCTGCAGCGGTAAAATCTTTTCTCTGCATCGCTGTTCGGAAAGTAGTAAACTTACCAAGACGTGCTCCGCCCATGTTATACGCAAGGTCAGAAAGAGCGCGTTTTCTGTTATCATCGAGATCGGACCATGTATCCATACCGACAAAGTTCTGTGCATCCTTAATGCAAGTCGACGAGTCAGATTGGAACCAACGAGTAACTTGATCTTCAGAAATAGGTGTGCCAACTGGTTGTTGCTCATTCGAACGAAGTAGGTGCCCGATACCAGCTGTTGGTAATCCGAGAGAGTCAAGATAAACATTGTATCTTACACCTTCGTGAATTTTAAGTTGACATTCAAGTGCCTTCAAGTTCAGATCTTTTGCAACGATACTGTCTTGTGTATCTGGTGGCGGTAATACCTTGTTATCTGCACCAGGGGTCGTATTTGGTGGCGGAGATGTAGTTGCACCGTTACCTGCACCGCCCGATCCGTTATAAGTCTTATCGCCTTCGTTTAGTTTTGGTGTATAACCAGTTGTTGAACTAAACTTGAATTGTTCGTGCAATGGGCACGGCTCATAGGTCGGCCAACGAGTAACAATAGTAGGCCACGATTGCATTCCGCGCTTGAAATATGGTGACTTGATAGGTGGCAAAATATCACCAGCATCAGTCAATGCTTTAATTTCGGCAAGTGCAGAAGTTACCGGATCTGTAGGAGTGTTCGGGCTGTTTACAGACGGCGGAGAGAATCCTCCAGAATTGGAACCTGGGTTAGGACCCGAACCATTGTTGATTTGTGGGAAGAATCCACGAATAGTATTGAAGTTAGCGTTAGCACCGGTAGTCGTACCGGTAACACCCAATGTTCCGCCAAGGCCTGTGTTTCCTGTAACATCGAGTGTACCCTTAATTTTTACCGCACCTTCGTTGGTAATTGTAGGCGACTTCAAGCCATAAGATGATGTTGCTTCGATTTTGATATTAGGAGTCTTCTCACTAATATTTTGACCGGCGTTGATATTGATATTATTTGTGACTTTCAGATTGTAATTGTCGTCGGTAAAGATATCAATATTCTTTTTCGAATTGTATTCTTGCTTACCGGCTTTTGTGGTGACATATAGATTGTTCTGCACAACAGTCGAATGCATATCCCATTGTGCTTCGAATACAATATTTCCACCTTCACCTGCACCACGTTCAGTTTTCTGATACCAAGGAACATCAAACTTCTTAGGAACGTTATTGATATCATAAACGATATCTTTCGAACCATTAAGTTTCGTATCTTTGGCGGCAGCAATGAAAACGTTTTGTCCAGCTTCCATATTAATGTTTCTATCTGCTCTGAAATTCAAATCTCTCATTGCACGAATAGATACATCAAATTGACTGAAAATATCAATATGGCCTTTCTGGTCCATTTGAATCCAAGAAGTGCCGTCGCGATTGATTACATACACGTAACCATTTGTTTCGTCAATTTTGATTTGTGCACCAGTCTTTGTTGCAAGCTGAACATATTCAGAACCGGTGCCGTCATCCATAATAAACGATGAACCACCTTTTCTACGGATATTCTGAGCACTGACTGTATCGTCAATTGCTGGACCCGGTGTAAGAATACCAAACACTTTGGATGGTGCTTCACGACGGGCACTTGAATTAGTTACGCCGCGACCTTGATCGGTAATCAAACCCTGATTGCCTACACCTTTGAATTTTGTTTCTTCATATGGGTGGAATGCACGATCCGGCTGAGTTACCTTGGTATCCCATTTGTTATATTCGGCGACAGGAATTTGCTTGCCAGGATACTGATGATTCTTTGCATCGGCGGCCATACCCGGAACCATGTTATTCATAAACTGGTTATAAAGTGAGCCAATCCAAATACCGCGGTTCGAGTCGCCACCGACAAACATTACCAATACCTGATTGTTAATGTCCGGCGGGACAAACCACATACCATAGGAGGTTTGTGTTTTATCGAAAGATTCAATATCGGTCTTACTAATTGTTTCTACATTTGTTGCGCCAGCGAATGGTGAACAATAGTTTACGGTGATCCAACCCTGTTCTTCTTCTGGTGCAGAACCAAATTCCGGTATCCAGACTTGTAGACGACCATTTCTTTGTACGTCTTCTGCTCGTTTTACAAAACCAACAAACACACCGAACAAAGCCGACATGCGACCCAACGGTTGAAAACTTTCATTTGTTGTCGGCTTTGTTGTTCTTGCATTCGTATTTAGATACGCCATAGATTACCCTTGTTTGAATAGATTCTTATATTGCGGTAATGTACTCGGAATTACAGTCGGAATATTTGAAACTGCAGAATTTATCTGTCCTGCGGTACTTGATGCCAATTGTTCAAGTTTAGTTTCAGTTGCACCCATAATTCTATCCTTGGATTTTGCAGTCTCTGGGATAGGAAGTCTTTCAGCAACTAGATCACCCGGTTTTGTAGGAATATCTTGTTTCCTTGCATCTGCTTCAATTTGATCGATGAAATTCAATATTCTGATTTCGGGATCAAGGTTGCATAATAATTCCTGAGTAAATTTACCCATTTCAAATCTACTTGTAATTTCGATTACTTTATAAACACCGCTAAATGTTTCGACATCGGTGTTCGGATCATTATTGTTATCATTATCATCGAGATTATAAATTCTCGGTGTTCTAAATCTAACAAGAATAAAGTTATCAGTTCCGTATATGTTTACCGAATCAGTTGCCTTGAAGTGTGCCCTTTTGATATAATCAATTGCTTCGTCGGCTGGTTTGAAAATGCTGTATGATTGCCTATCGTTGTCAGTAATAGGTTGTGGAAACAACCAGAATGGATCGCCTTTAATTGTCATTCGCATTCTCTGGAATGAACTATCAAGTCCGCTATGAAGTGCTTGCGAAAAGAGTGACGAAATTTTCTGCAGTCCCGGATTACTGTTAGATTCAACACCCATACCAATCTGACGATCTTGCATTGTTTCAATTCTTGCAATAGGACGAAGCTTGCCTTTTGTATCTTCGACATATCTGGTGTAAGCATTTTTCGATGCCTTAGATTGCGGATCAACATCAGAAATGAAACTATATTGCTTATTCGAAATTTTTTCAGTTACTGGTTTAGCAAGGTTCTGAGCGTCAGCTCGGGAACTATTTAATTTACCGTCATTGTTCAAACCACCAGCTTGGCGTACATCTTCGAGAAAGTTCATTCTGCTTTCTGGCTTAGATTTTTCAAGTAATACGGTATAACGAGATTTTAGATCATCCGAAATATCGGCGGCTGCAATTGCGTTCTTTGCATCTTCCATAGCAGCTTGGGCATCGGCTGCATTTGTACTCTTCGCGTTATTCTGAAGTCCGATTGCTTTTGTAACTTTTTCTGTAACTTCGATTTCCTGCTTTGCGCGGTCTTGATTTACTACACCTTTATCAGACATTACAGGATTTAGGTAGATGCCGTTGAAGCGTGACATTGCGGCTGCATATCCGGCATTAATAGTTACATCGAAATTCAAAATCTGATCATTCAATCCTGTGAAGATATAATTATATTTCTTCTTTAGAATAGATCTTTGAACATAGGTCATTAGGCGCTGACGCTCTGCTTCGAGTGTTAGCGGTGGGGCAGAAGTTTGAAATACGTTCTGATCGAGAATACCAATGTCATAATCAACAACATAGATCGTAAATTCATTAGCAATGGTCTGTCTTCTAGGATCAAAAGTCAATGGACGAGTTTCTGTAATAACTCTCCAAATTTTCTTCATCTGATTACCTTCTTGAGTCATTGGAACTCCGTCGGCACCAGGCGTCGTGGACTTCTTCATTGCCTCCTGGTATTCATTGGTATTCGATAACAAAGAATCGATAACGTTATTAATGGCCGTGCCAGAACTAAAGGATGCATCTTTATCACCAAATTCGACAAAGTTGTCTCCTCTTCGTGAATTGGTATTAGCCTCCGGTGGAGTAATCTGATAACCAATAATTTTCGGATCTACGACGATCTTGAATGAATCTGGAACGCTATAATTGCTGAGAAGTTTGATTAATTGGTCGGCATTAAGTTTATCTTGCAGATCCTTCATTGCATCACCGAATGTTTTCAAATTATTCAATGTGGTGTTATGTTGCAAGGTAAAGAGAGCGTTGGATTGTGCAAATTCGCTATAGATGATTGCATCAAATTCGTATCTCGTTCCAACAGTGGTTACGTTGGCCTTGATATCGGTAAGTTTTAATCTCCAAATCCATTTTAGGCTAGCTAACGAACCGGGCGATCCATTAATAGTCGATGCTGTATCGGGATCACGTGCTCGGAATTGTAATTGTAGATAGACTGGCATGACTGCCCAGTTTCCGATACCGAGTGCCACGGATTGATAGAATAGTTTATCAATTAGACCAGCACCAGATGGTTCGGTAATTTCAAATTTTACATGCGTCGAAGTTCCTGTGCCAATTTCTACTGTCGGTGTGGCAATGCTTCGAACTTCTACTTTATCGATTGTTAAATCCGAAACACCAGATTCGGCAATGATTGTCTGATTATCTGGATCGAAAATTTGACCAGTGCTTGATGACTCTGGATCGGTAATGAAAAGTTTAAAGTGATAGGTTACAGTATCAAAATTGTCAAGGACATTTGGTTGAAACTGTAGATTCAAATTAACAGTTTCAAATGATTGTGCAGAAACATTAGGATAGTTATTTCCTTCGTGCGAATAGGGAGATTGATCAATCTTTTCGAATTTAGGAATACCGGATGTTGTGGTTGGACTAACACCTGCTGGATTTAGATATTCTTTTACCTTATCGACAGTTTTGCCGGCGACTACATCGTTAAACGACGTACCAGAGAGCAACGATGACGGTAGCGACGAACTCGTCGACGACATAAAATCTTTTGCGGACATATTATTTCTTTAGAATGTTTGCTGGAACGAAAATTTCTAATCCTGCAACAAAATCCTGAATTGGATCATTGATCAAATCTGGATTCCTAATACAGAAAACCCACCACAGGCGGGGAGTGCCATATTCGGCTTGGCTCATTAGATCTGGACGCTGATCGTATGCTGGAGGAATAACAACAATCTTGTCAAAATCACTCTTGGGAACAGAGCGTGGAACCCAAAGGTCAAGATACCAATCCTTAATCGGTGTTGATAGATACTGACTTGTGTCTTTTGAATTCTGTGCCATTAGATGTATCCCTTATTGACCAGTTTACCCATTCTAAATTCGTCGAGGTTAAACTCATTTCTAAGTTTAATCGGAATATACTGCGTATCCATTTCAATAGAAACGGTTAAATGCGTCGGAACATATGTGTAACCACCACTGTTTCCATTTGGAAGAGAAACTCCGATGTTTGCAGAATATCCTGCATTTGATCCGGTGTAAACTGGAACATAGTCGATGTTAGCATCATAGGTAAAGTCAAAACTCTTAATTAGTACCGGAACGTTGTTATACTGATATTCACCGAGGTAGCTAAAGTATAGAACCGGAGGCGGAGTACCAGCTTTTTCATACGGCGTAATACCAAAATATGATTTCGTTACGCTACGAAAGAAGTGAATTACCGACAATAAATATAGAGCTTCATCGTTTGTCTGAGCGGTAAACTCAGCAGTCATACTAATAGGTTTAGGATACGACTTGATATATGCGTTATATCCATAGTTGGTATGAATAAACGATGACAGATCGTAATCGGCTACGCTACCAGCCGTGATTGCTGGAGTATAAGGAAAAAGAACGCCTCTTGTCGACCATAGCGGGTAAAGAATATTACTTGCATGGCGTGGGCCTAAAATATCGTTGGTAGGTACCGAGGTTCCCCCGACTGTCTCCGTTCCGCTATAAAGTGATTTTGGCTGGAGCCTGGCACGATAGTCTTGTTGTGGCATCTCTGTTTCTCCTAACTTTGCTTATTTATCAAGGTCATAAACCGACGTTTTAATCAAGAAATTCTTGACTTTCACTTGAAACACAATTATACTAACGAAAATATTTCTGAGGATTTCAATGAACAACATACTAGACAACGATGATAACAAAGACGACTTCGATGCTGAATTGGAAAATTCAATCGAGGAAGACGAAGACGACGAGGTGGATGAACCTGTTGTTATCGCTCCCGTCAAGAAAGTTAATTATCTAAACAACAAGGACATGCTTAAAGAAATTCATCGCAGCAAAAATTCCTTCAGTGAATTCACTGATCCGAAATACATGGACTACGATGTAATTGTCACGAACACGTTTGAAATCTTTTCATTAGATGTGCAGGAGAAGGCCAAAGCAGCTCGTGCAGCAAGAATGGCAGCACAAGCATTCGAAGCAGCAGTTGCGGCTGCAGGACCTAAGGATAAGCCTAAACTTGCAGAACACAAAGTCAAGCCAGAAACAATTTCTGTAGATGATTTAGTTTTCAGAGTAATGACTTTCGAACATATTCCATTAGCGCCAGGTCGTAAGAAAAATCCAAAATCTGAAGCTGATAGATATGTGAAACTTAACTTCGATCCATTCAAGCACTTCATTATCGAATCCGGAGTTGCAAAGGAAGTGGGTCGCTCTCATTCCAAGAAAGGAACGTTCAGTCAAGAACATGGATCTATTTCACACAAACTGGCAACGATGTTTATCCTTATGGTGAACAAGTATGCACAACGTGGTAACTGGCGTGGATATACATATCTCGACGAAATGAAAGGTCAGGCACTACTTCAACTCGCACAGATGGGATTGCAATTCGATGAAATGCGAAGCGATAATCCATTCTCGTATTACACCATGTCTTTGCAGAACAGTTTCACAAGAGTTCTGAATCAAGAAAAGAAGACACAAGTTCTTCGCGACGACTTGCTTATCGAACAAGGTGCAAGCCCGAGCTTCTCGAGACAACTTGCTCGTGAAAATGAAATTAGAATGCTTCGTGAAGATGCACAGGATGCTGCCCGCGATGAGTAATTTATTTGATAAGGTAATTTGCTTCTCAGATATTCACTTTGGTCTTCGACACAATTCCGCTGAACACAACAAGGATTGTGTCGAATTTATCGACTGGATGATCGACGAAGCAAAAAAGAGAAACATCGAAACTTGCATGTTCCTTGGTGATTGGCATCACCATAGGTCTAACATCAACATTCTAACACTGGACTATACCATGCATGCATTAAGAAAACTTAATGCTGCATTCAAGAAAGTCTACATTATGGTCGGCAATCACGATCTTTTCTATCGCGAAAAACGTGAAGTCCACTCTATGGTTGTTGGGTCTGAGTTTGAAAATATCCAGCTTGTTGACAATGTCTTAGTAGAAGGCGATGTTGCACTCATTCCTTGGCTTGTAGAAGACGAATGGAAAAATGTTTCCGAAATTAAGACAAAATATGTATTCGGACACCTGGAACTTCCGGGTTTCAAAATGAATGCAATGGTCGAAATGCCAGATCATGGTGCTCTTAATGCTGACCATTTTCCACATCAAGACTATGTCTTTTCTGGGCACTTCCACAAACGTCAAACTAAAGGTAAGATCAATTACATCGGTAATCCCTTCGGACACAACTATTCTGATGTGTGGGATTTCGAACGTGGAGCAATGGTATTAGAGTGGGATAAGGAACCAGAATATCTAGATTGGGCAGATGGACCACGTTTCATCAGCATTAATCTTTCTGCACTTCTCGCAAATCCAGATCTGTATCTAAAGCCGAAAACTTATCTACAGGTCACACTTGATCTAGAAATTACATACGAAGAAGCAACTTTCCTAAGAGAAACTTTCTTAGGCCAATATAGTGTTCGTGAATTCAAACTAGTAAGAAATCAAGAAGACGAGCTAGAAAAGGATTATTCTAAAGATATTACCTTTAAGACAGTTGACCAGATTGTTATCGAACAACTTACAAATATCGATAGCGATGCTTTCGAATCTACAAAACTAATCGAGATCTACAACAGACTATAATGCTGAAACTACATGCCCTAACCATTAAGAATTTCATGAGTATCGGTAACGTTACTCAATCTATCACATTCAGTAACAATGACTTGGTACTTGTGCTAGGAGAAAATCTTGACTTGGGCGGAAATGATAATCGTAACGGTGTCGGTAAATCGACAATTGTGAATGCTCTGAGTTACGCACTTTTCGGATCTGCTCTAACCAACATCAAGAAAGACAATCTCATTAATAAATCGAATATGAAGCATCTATTGGTGACTTTAACATTCGAAGTTAATGGAGTCAACTATAAAATCGAACGCGGTAGAAAGCCCGGTATTTTTAAATTCATCAAGAATGGCATTGATGACGATAAAGATTCCAAGGATGATAACGAAGCGCAAGGCGAAAACAGACATACCCAAGAAGAAATCGAAAGAATCATTGGTGTGTCACATGATATGTTCAAACATATCCTTGCGCTGAATACCTATGTCGAACCTTTCTTGGCACTTCGTACAAACGATCAGCGTGTAATTATCGAGCAATTGCTTGGTATTACAAAGCTGTCCGAAAAAGCGGAAAAGCTTAAGGAAGAAGCAAAGGTAACACGAGATGAGATTAAAGAAGAGGAGTTCCGCATTTCGGCGGCCAACGAAGCAAATAAAAGGATTGAGGCAAATATTGCAGGCATGGACACTAAGTCAAAAGCGTGGGAGAGGTCGAAGAAAGAGAAAATAGATAAGCTACAAAGCTCAATCATGTCTCTCTTAGAACTCAACATCGATGACGAAATTGCTCTTCATAAATCAAAGAAAGAAGTCGAGGATTTAACATCCGAGTATCGTTCCCTTTCTAAGGAACTTGGTACTCTAGAAAAGGATGTCCAATCATCCAGTCAAGAAATCGTTAAGCTCGATAGGATCTTGTCAACCTCCGTCGAAAAGATTTGTCCCACTTGTAACCAAGAGATGGACAAAGAAACTCACGATAAGGTTCATAATGAATATATTGCTCTGCATCTGAGTTCACAAGGTAAACTTAGAGAAAAGATCGCAAAGAGAGACGAAGTCAAAGCTCTAGCTCTGTCCGTATCCTCTATGATTCCTAAGTTGCCGGCAACATATTATGCAACGATCGACGAAGCATATAACCATAAAACCACATTAGATACGTTCGGTAATAGTCTTTCGTCTGAGCTAGAAACAATTAATCCTTATCTAGAACAAATCGAAACTCTTAAGAGAGATGGACTTCAGGAGATTGATTTCACACGAATGAATGAATTGGTGAAGCTAAGAGATCACCAAGACTTTCTAGCGAAACTTCTTACCAATAAAGATAGTTTCATTCGTAAAAAGATTATCGATCAGAATCTGACATTCTTAAATCATCGTCTTGCACATTACCTTTCTGATATTGGTTTGCCGCATGCCGTTAAATTCAAATCAGATCTGGAAGTAGAAATTACACTATATGGTAAGGAATTTGACTTTGATAACCTAAGTCGTGGCGAACGTACTCGTTTGATCCTTTCATTATCTTGGGCATTCCGTGACGTTTATGAGAGTATGAATGATAAAATCAACTTGCTATTCATCGACGAACTTATCGACTCTGGGCTGGATTCGAGCGGTGTCGAATCTTCACTTGCAATTCTTAAGAAAATGGCAAGAGAGAATAAGAGAAACATTTATCTAATTTCTCACCGTGATGAACTTATTGGCCGAGTATCTAATGTTTTGAAGGTTGTTAAGGAAGGTGGCTTTACATCCTTTGAAACTGCTGACGAAGCGCCTTGATAAATTTGCTTTTTCTGTGGGATTTCGTGCAAACTAGATTCAACACAGAAAAATAAAGGACACATGGCAAAAGATAAAGATCCTATTCTAGACGAAAAATTCTTTGGATTGTTACATCCAATAATCTATCCCGACGCGTCTGCCGTAATCAGAAAACATGCTTACGAAGAAGACATGGTTAAACATAGATTATTCGGAGCTGGGAAGCTCCTAGAAGCTGCAATTTCAAAGAAAAAGGGATTAGAAAGACACGATACCGTCGGCAGAGACTTTGTCGACGGTACTGATGCTAAAAGTTCATCTGTACGATGGACTTTTTCTGGCACAAAATATTCTGCACCAATTAGGGATATTTTCAATAAGAAAGGGTTATTGCGATGTGTTATCTACGAAAGACTAACAGATACTTTCTATTTCTTTCTCATCCCGGGTTCGGCATATGCTCACATTCCTAAGTCGAGTAATATCGAAATTAATTTCAACCTAGACGGTACGCCTAACAGAAAAGTATCTGCTAAGACTATCGTTAATTGGTGGGATTTTGAAGTAGATGGTTTTGACGGCATTCTTCAAGATATTGAACTGCCGTTTGAAAACTATAAGACTAAGCGGTCTGAGAAGAAGGCTCGGGAACTACTGGAAAAGGAAACAAAGAAACAGTTGCGTCTTTTGAAAGCTTCTCAACCAAAGAAACGTTCTGCGAAGAAGACCAAAACTGATCCCATTCTAAGAACACCCATCCCTTATACTCCAGGGCTCGAGTGGTTACAAAACCTAGTGATTGAGGCACAACAACCCATCGTTCCTTCCTTGAAATCTTAATTAAGATAATATTCAAGTCACCTACATCCTCGACATCGTGTTGCTGTTGAATCCACGAGTCGAGGATTTTCACGTCTGTATAGAATAACTGGTGAAATGGAAAATCTTTGTAGGATTTACATTCGCAGTTAAAATGTTTCCACGACTGTGGTGGGTGTATATCGCCCTTCTTACTCTGAAGCTGTGAAGCATCTAGAGTAGTTTTCCTATGAGCATTTTTGCCGCCGACAAACGCTCCGCTACTTGGAACACGCAAGAAAGTTTCACCGTAAGTTTCTGTGAGAAACTTTGCGACATCTAGTTCCCAACTGTTACCCTTTGCTTTTGATTTCGATGGCATATTAAATCCCCTGTTTTCATTATTTATCACGGTTTATAAATACTGGAAATAAAGGAGGATCCTATGTACTCGAATGCGTTCGAAGATGCAGTGAATCATGCCATGCTTTACGAAGTTGGCAGTCAGTGGCGTCTAACTCCCGAAGTCGAGGCGGGGTTAATTGATACTCCTCAGCAAAGAAGAAATGTTGGCTATGTCAACGATCCACTCGATCGCGGTGGTGAAACAAAATATGGTGTAGCAAAGAATGCTAACCAAGACCTTGACATTACCAATCTAGATTGGGCAACGGCGAAGGATGTCTATTATCGCAGATACTGGTTAACTGGTTCCTGTGATCAACTGCCGCCGCGCGTCGCAGTCCTTCACTTTGACGGTTGTGTAAATCACGGAATTGGTCGCGCCAACAAATTTTTGCAGGCTGCTGTCGGTATGTCAACTGATGGTATTCTTGGCCCACAAAGTCTAGGCGCAGTCAATAGTATGGACGAAATCGAACTATGCATGTCAATTTGCGATCAACGTGAACAATTCTATCAAGCCATTGTTGCAAGAAAGCCCGAGCAGGGTCGTTTCTTAAAAGGCTGGTTGCGCAGAATTTCTGAAATGCGCGACTTCACAACCAATCCGGATGTAGACTTTTCCTGACGGTAAAACACGATAAAACAGGGCCTTTGGGCCCTGTTTGCGCTTGCGCTCAATATTATGAGCCAGCGCAATTTTGTTCTGCTAAAATAGTGTAACAACAGCGCAAAGCTGATGTTTTATAGTACACGAAAGCAGATAAAAACAGATAGCGGGACTAATGCGCCCCGTGAACGTATAAGGTCAACAGCATTTAGGTTTTACAACGAAAGCACAAAACCCAATCCTTAATTAAATCCAATACAATTCGGTTATTCTACAATAGGTTAGCGCACCTTTATAGCGCAGGTCGTATCGTTCGGAATGGAGCGCAATAGACAGGCCCGATGGGTAGACATCGGCAAATTCATAAGAAAGCCGTGTATTCGGTATTAAGATGAATATCAAGTTGCTGTGGGTATGTGAAAACAGGGTATGGCCCACAGGTCGAGTAACTTTTTCGTTGAAGAAAAGTTACGCATTCGATGAGCCCGTATGATCTCGCAAGATCTTAGGCCCCTTCCGAAACGCTATGGGAGTAGCGCGCAGTTGACATAATCAATCCAACACTGCACAAATATTTCGGTTCAACGTCTGGCGACGCTGTCAAGCTGTCCAGTATCTAGGTTTTAGATACCCTTGGTCTGACTCTACCGTCAGGCAGTTTGAAAACAATCAATATTGTTCTTGATAGATGCGCAGCATCTTGTTTGAAGGAATTACGAGCGTAGTTTACGAAGCGAGTGATTCATGAAAAACACGGTCTGTAAGACCGCTTAATGTTAAATCTGTTTTCTTGTAAATTCTCTTAATCAGTTTAACTATTTCTAAATTTGTTTCTTGGCCTAGGTCTGACTTTGGTTTGAGACGAATACTATGAATCTCGTTTGAATAAGTTTCTGTCGTGATGACACCAGTAAACTTTTGAAAATGCAATGTCACGAAGGCATTGAGTTTTAGCTCGATTTCTCCGATTATTTGCGATTGAAGTTCTCCACTTGTGGGATCGATATGCCTGATGTGTTTGATCTCGCCCTTGACGATAAACACCTCTGTGAACATATGAGTCCCAGTTGGAGTTTTTGTGAAAATTTGCCCAGTTTTATAGCTCTCAGCAGTGTCTATGTCAATGCACCTGACAGCAGAATCTTGTTCTTTTGTGCTGAATAAGGACCACGAAATATTTTGTGTATCAAACAGGCGTGTGGCCTCATATACCCAACGATGTTTCGGATATCTCTCCCAGCAATCTAGATCATTGACAGGTACATCTATGTCTTTGAGAATAGTTTTCTTATGCATGATTACATATATTCCTTACCACCTGGGTTCTGTTCTTTGAGTCTCTTGTTTATAATCCTTACTGCAATCTCTCTGTCCTCGAAACTCATACCCCAGGCAGAATTGAATTCAATGCCGCCTTCCATGTGGTATATGAGGTCAGAGATTTGCTCTTTAAGACTGATACCATCCTTAATGTAGGAATCGATCAGGTCTCTTAATTTCTCGGCTGGTAAAGTAATTAAGGACCTCAGGAAAAATTTACTGGATTGAAGTCAATGTCACTTTCCCATTCGTGTTCGCAAGCCGAGCATTTAGCTTGGAAAGTTCTTTTGATACCAATCTGATTAATCTTTTCAATAAGGTCGTGAATTTTATCAACATCCTTCTTATCGATGTTTACTAGGAATTCTTTGATGAATTTCTTGTCAGTAACTTCAAGCCCATCCGATTCTTTCTGAATCTTAACGATAGCCGTAGTTAGCAATTCGAACTTTGTGGTTGCAATTTCTTTGAAGGCCTTGCCAAACATTGCTGAACGCTGTTCGTCGGTAAGTTGTTGGCTATCGATAGCACGACCGATTTTTGCGTTTTCAAGTTGGATATGCAAACCCTTTAGAATTTCGGGGAAGGCATAAGGTTTTACAAAAACACTCAATCCGCTCTCAAGATCCACAATGTATTCTGGATCAAGGAATTCCATATGATCGAGCGCTTGTTGCATATCGACCTTAAACGTATTTTCGGCCTTGCAGTTAGGGCAGATTAACTCTGTTTCGAGAGTATCGTTGTAAGTTGCATATCGAATTGCAGTAATGATTGCATCAATATCGTTTGCGAGCAATGCTCGTGGATTGATTACATTCGGAACACAACTCGTTATAACCTCAATCAAGGCTTCGCCGTTTAGCAATCCATCTGGATTCTTTAGTGCAATTTCGTCTTTGCCGGTCATTGCCATAACACCGACTTCACCAGATGCAGTTAGGTTAACAACGCCGGGTCCGTAATAGGCGCTTCCGCTTGGTAGCGAAATATACATTTTCACAGATCTGAAGAACTGCGATAGAGGATTTGCTCTTGCTGCAGGTGCCTGTGGCATTTGTGTCATTGGTCTGTCCATAATTCTCCTGAAAATACTTTGATAAATAGTATTTGATATTGTTTCGCTTATTTATCACGGTACTTAATCAAGAAAATCTATGGCTGATAATTCAGTATTCATAACAGGCGCTGCAGAAGGCGCTTTTACCGATGCCCTTAACGGGCTTCCGCCGTGGGCTACTCAGGATACAGCGGAACACATTGAGATGTATCTTAGAAAGAGTCTCGATGTTCAAACAAAATCCCTTGCTCAACTCATAAAGTCTGCTACCTCTAAAGGTAACGGCCTTTCTGCCGACGATGTTGATAAAGTCAACAAGGGTCTTGATGAATACATTAAGAATTTAGCGAAAGCTAATAAGGAAGGCGAAAAGCAGCAGAAGCGTGCCAAAGACGACGAAAAGGCTGAGAAGCAAAAAAGAGAAAGGGAAAAGAAAGATAAACTTTTCAACGATCGAGTTAACTTCGCTCTTGGAAACTTGGCAGCAATTGGCACAAAGGTTTTTAAAGCCGAGTCTGCCTATCTCGATGTATACGATTCCCTATATAAATCCGGTATTAATGTATTAAATGGTCAGGATGAAACTACCAGTGGATTTGATATGCTAAACAAGCTTGTCAATCAAACTGGTCTGCGTCTTGAAACTTTACAGAAGGTAATGGAAAAATATTCGACCACTGTTAATGCAGTCGGTGTTGCAAAGTTTGGTAAAACTCTTTCAATGACCAATACGAAACTGATAGCCCTTGGCTACAGTTCAGAACAACAGGCAGAATTGCTCGGAACTTTGATGGAGGCCGAATCTGGCTATTCAGATATTCGTGGCAAGTCTGCGGATTCCCTTGCGGCCGATGCAATTAAATTGGGTGCCGATTTAAACAAGTTGTCGCAGACTGTCGGATTGAGCAGACAGCAACTTCAAGAGAATATGAAGGCGAACGCTCGCTCGGCTGATTCAACATTGGTTGCAGCAACCTACGGTGAAGAAGCGGCAAAAAGAGTGGCGGAATTTACTGCTGGATTTAAAGATCAAAGTGTTGGTAAGGTATTCCAGCAAATGGCTGCCGCAATCGATCCAGTCTTTACTCAGGCCTATAAAGATTTGCAACACGCTGGTCTTGGTGACTTAGCAAATCAACTCGGTAGACTTGCAAAAGATGCTAGATACCTGGATCCTACAGAAGCTCAGAAAAGATTAGATTCTCTTCTTAAAGGAATTTCACCGGGAACTATTTCTGCCCTGCAAAGTCAATTAGCAGCCGGAAATCAATCAGCCCAGGCATCGTTGGAACTCATTAATGGTTTGCAACAACAAGCTCGTGGTGTTTCTAATGCAACCGAAAAACAACAGGATAGTGCAACCAAGACTGAAGCAACTATTGCCGGCCTGCAAACTCAGGTTGAAAAGTTTACAGCAAGTCTTCAAGCAGCATTCTTCCCACTCGAATCTCAAGTTAACGCTGTAACCGGTGCAATGAAATTACTCAATGATGCTATCTATGGTGTCATTGGTAAAATTAATGGTGAGACAAGAAGCTGGATTGGTGTCGGTGTTATTGCAACTGGTCTAATTGCATCGGTAACTTTGGCAATTAGAAAATTTGATGCTATTACTTCGAAATTATTAAATGGTAAGGGTGTAGTTACTCGAGCATTTAAGAGTCTTGGTTCCGGAATTGCAAATGGTGCGAAAGCAATTTTTGGATTTATTAAACGACCGTTTATGGCCGCCGGAGAATTTATTTCTTCTGCGTTTTCCGGAATGGGCACAAAGCTAACTAACCTATGGGCAAATATTCTATCCAAGATTTCAGCAGTGGGTGATGGAATTGTTTCTGCTGGTACATGGCTTAAGAATGCAATTACCGGGATAGGTTCTAATATCGGCACTTGGTTTAAGAATGCATTTTCGGCAATCGTCGATGGTATTGTTGCTGCTGGATCCTGGATTAAGAATGTGTTTTCTAAATTCTTTGGAAGTATCGGAACATTGTTTGAAGGTTTACTTTCTAGAGTTGGACCTATCCTTGCAGACCTAGGTGCCTTCTTAGGAAAAGTTCTCGGCTTTGCAGGCCGTTTCCTTGGTGTACTTGGGGCCCTATGGGGTGCTTTCGACATTGGTTACATGATTGGAACTCAACTTAATAAAATTCTAAGTAAATTTGAATTTGTAACAAAATTGTTCGATTTTGTTTTCCAAGCAATCGATAAACTTCTTTCCTATATTCCGGGATCAATTGGTTCCGATGCGAGAGATCGAATTGAGGGTCGCAGAAAGTTAGAAGAACAAGAAGCCAAGGCTGACGAAGAACGTAAGGCAAGAGTAGATAAACAAAATACAAAACCTACACCACAACCTCAGACACAACAACCTACAGTGGTTGTAGTAACACCTCCTGCTCAGGCAAAACAGTCGACACTAGAGAAAGTTGTTACAGTTCCGAAAACACCGATGCGTTCTACAATCGATAGTCCATCGGCAGGAAATGCACCCAAGGAAGAACAGCCTTCGACAAATACTGAAATGGCTGCAAGTATTCCATCGTCGCAACCTGGATCAAGTCTTGAGAAAGCCGCCCGTAACACTGACATAAATAGTCTACTCAATTATCAAGGGTTGTTACAGGAACAAATTCTTCTTGGTATTAATGGCTTGCTTGCCGTTAACAAGGATATTTTGAGATATACGAGAAACCAATGAGCTATTATGTTTATCGATATATGGAAAATGGACAGCCATATTATATCGGTATGGGTCACGGTAATAGAGCTTATGATTTACACCGTGGACAAAGGGTTCCTAAAGATAAATCTCAGATTGAAATAATTAAATTTAATCTTACCGAACAGGAAGCGCTTTGTATCGAACGAGAACTTACTGAATTTTATGGTTTAAAGATTGATGGAACTGGAATACTTGAAAATAAGATACATGGCGGTCATGCGAGTCCTAGGGGTATGCTAGGAAAGAAATTAAGTATCGAATCTAGAATAAAAATCTCTAAAGGAAATTCTGGCAAGATTAGGACCGAAGAACAGAAGAAAAACTACAGAAAGAAAAAGTCTGCAGAGCATGCCGAAAATATTAGAAAGGCAAATATGGGAAGAATCGATGATGGAAGAAATCAAAAGATTTCTGAAACTAAGAAAGGTCAGCCGTGGTCGGCTGCTCGACGTGAAGCACAAAACAGGAGAGTAAAATGACTTGGAAGAAAATGTTTCGTCCTGTAAACTCAGTTCTTCCGGCTGCACAAAGAACTGTTGATAGTACCTCTGCATATGCTTCGACAGCGAAGTATAGTAACTGGCTACCGGAAGTATATTCTGGTCCGCCGGATCGTCTGCAAAGATATTCTGTTTATGATCAGATGAATTTCGATCATGAAATCAGCGCGGCGTTAGATACTATTGCCGACTTTGGAACAGAAAACGACGAAACAACTCAATTGCCATTGGTTATCAAATATAATGATGATCCTACACCATCTGAAATTCAGATTCTAGAAAAATCTCTAGGACAATGGGTTAGATTGAATAAACTAACCAAACGTCTATGGAGAATGTTTAGATCGACATTACAGTACGGTGATCAGTTTTTCATTCGCGATCCTGAAACATTCGAACTTTATTGGGTTGACCCGGCTAAGGTCGAAAAGGTTATCGTTAACGAAAGCGATGGTAAGAAAATTGAAAGCTATTTCATTAAGGATGTAGACCTAAATGTTAAGAGTATGGTTGCCACAAACCAACTTAACAAAGTTTCAAATGAAGCATTTGGATCCAACAGTGTCGTGTTTTCGCCGCCAATGCAAGGTAATATGAATTACATTTCTGGTGGTTACGGTGGAGCCGGAACAGCGAACTATCAGGACGGTGGCGCCTTGGCAGTAGATGCTGAACACATTGTCCAACTATCTCTCACTGATGGTATGAATGCAGCTTGGCCTTTTGGTCTAAGTATTCTGGAACAAATCTATAAGGTTTACAAACAGAAGGAATTGTTAGAAGATGCGATTCTTATCTATCGTGTTCACCGTGCACCTGAACGTCGTGTTTTCTTCATTGACGTCGGTACCATGCCACCTAACAAGGCATCGCAATACCTAGAACGTATTCGTTATGAAGTTCAACAGAAACGTATTCCTAGCAGAACTGGCGGCGGTGCAAACGTTGTAGATTCTACATATAATCCAATGTCGATTCTTGAAGACTACTTCTTTGCTGTAACCAGTGAAGGCCGTGGTTCCAAAGTTGAAGTTCTACCGGGCGGTGAAAATCTTGGTGATATTGATGACTTGCGTTATTTCAATAACAAGATGCTTCGTGCGCTTGGTGTTCCAAGCTCGTATCTTCCGACAGGTCCGGAAGACGGAACAGCAACCGTTAATGACGGTCGTGTGGGTTCGGCATTTATTCAGGAATTCCGTTTCGCTAAAGTTGTTTCTCGTTATCAGCAACAAGTTATCGAGCCATTGGATATGGAATTCAAGTTGTTCTTGAAGCATCGTGGTGTTTCTATCGACAACAGTTTGTTCGACATTGAATTTACACCTCCGCAATCGTTCTCTGAATATCGTCAACTAGAACTCGATTCTGCAAGAATTAATACTTTCACTGCTCTAATGGATGTTCCTTATGTTTCGAAGAGATTTATTCTTATCGAATATTTGGGATGGACAGAAGCACAGCTTGAAAAGAACGAGCGTATGTGGAAGGAAGAGCGTAGCAGACTTACCAAGACCTTTGCACCTGATGCAGGATTGGGTGGCGGTGGAGCACCAGGTGTTGGTGGATCAGCACCTACTGGACTTTCTGATGTCGGTATTACAAGTTCTGGCATTGACAATATGTCTCCAGAAGATGAAGAATTGCCCGGCGGAGAAACTCCAGGTGAAGTATCAGACGATGAAGTCAACGGCTTTGGCGGCTAGTAATAGGTAAATACAGGTATGAAAGCAAAAGACCTCTTAGTTGAATTTTACGATCCAGCCGACGATAAACTTGGCCAGGCGAAAATGGATGACACCCGTCGTCCACGCCTGACTATGACACATTTGCAGAAACTTCGTAAGTCAAGAGATGCCGAAAAATATGAAAAAGCTCAGCATCTTGATTTCCTTCCTGATATGTACGGTGTTTCTGCAGAACCTGCAGCTGGTGCACCTGGCGGCCTATAAAGCGGATTTTTATCTCAGTTCAGCCGTCACTAAATAATCATTAGAACGATCAAAATCCCAAAATGGCGTCTTTCTGACCCATTTCCACCACTAATCCCATCTCTCGCGTTAAATACCTAGAATACTACTAAAGTAGTAATTGGAACTTTAACTGATCAAGGAGAGATTGGGCATGTCACAACAACAGAAGCTTGAAAAGGTACTGGATTTGCTACTTAGCGAAGATTCAGACCAGGCAGCTGAACTTCTCCATCAAATCATTGTAGAAAAAGCACGAACCATCTATGAAAGCATCGTCGACGAAGACGAAGTCAAAGATGACGATGAAGAGCTTACAGAAAGCGATGAAGTTGGTGGTGAACCAAATAAAGACTTTACTGATGAAATCGGTGCTGATAAAGACGAAGTAGACGCTGACGAAGAAAACGACGGCGAAGCTGGATCTGACGATAGCGAAGATGACGGCGAAGCAGATGATGAAGAAGGCGGCGATGACGCTTTCGGCGGCGAAGATGATGGTATGGGCGACGGCAGCGTGGAAGATCGCGTCGAAGACCTAGAGTCTCAACTAGCTGAACTACGTGCAGAATTCGACGCACTTATGGGCGAAGAAATGATGGAACCACAACACGCTGATCTAGGCGATGAAATGAGTGGCATCGAAGACGAATTCGGCGACGGCGGAATGGGCGATATGGGCGGTGCACCTGATATGGGTGGACAAGAACAAGTCGTTGGTGAAGTCGTAGCAGTCATGCACGAAAAGAAGAAAGACAAGAAACTTGAAGTTGCTCCACAGGCAAAAGACAAGAAGAAAGACAAGAAGGTTGATGAAGAAACCCAATTCTTGCAAAAGGTTGCTGATACCGGTCAAAAGGGTAAGGCAGGTCTAGTTGGTACCGGGAAGAATACTCCGCTAGGTGCTGAACAAGACAAGTCTCCTTATACCAATATCCCAGCTCGCAAGGATTACGGTGGAAAGCCAACTAAGATTGGTGGTAACGGTGGTACAGGCGGTGAATACGGCAAGTACAATGGTGACTCTGCTAAAGATGACACCCCTACCGATAACGTTAAGGTTGAACCAAAGAAATCAGGCATCAAGGCTGACACAACTGCCAAGTATACCGGCGGTAAGGCAGCAGGCCCAGGTTTCACTAAGTCTCCTCTAACCAAGAAGCCATCTTAAGGATAGATAGAAGTTATGGCAAATAAACTGTACGAGTATCTGTCGTTCGACAAGGCACACGTCCAATTGCTCGAAGAGGATAACAAGACTGGCGGTAAAGATCTCTGCATGAAGGGTATCTTTATTCAGGGTGACGTAAGAAACCAAAACCAGCGCGTGTATCCTGTTCGAGAAATTGCCAGGGCTGTTAACTCTATTACCGAAAAATTAAACGTAGGTCAGTCGGTTATGGGTGAACTTGATCACCCTGAAGAACTTTCTATTAACCTTGACCGCGTAAGTCATCTAATCACAGAAATGTGGATGGATGGCGCTGATGGATACGGTAAGTTGAAAATCGTTCCAACTCCGGTGGGCAATATTGTAAAGACACTATTGCTATCGGGCGCAAAGTTGGGCGTTTCATCCCGTGGTTCTGGAAACGTAAATGACGATGGTACTGTTTCGGATTTCGAAATTATTACTGTCGACATTGTTGCACAACCAAGTGCTCCGAATGCGTTCCCTAGAACGATATATGAAAGTCTTTTCAATATGAAGGGCGGCAGCAGAATCATTACCACCGCAAGGGAAGCATTGACTGAAGCAGCAGCTCAGAAACAACTCATGAAAGACATTCAGAGATTTATTCAAGAGTTAAAAATTTAGGAGAACTCAAGATGGCAAAGAAAATTGATGAGATCTTGAGTGAAAGCGTTGGACTGTCCGAAGACGCCCGTAACCAGATTGTTGGTTTGTGGGAAGCAAGACTATCTGAAGCTCGTGAAGAAGTTGCAGCAACACTCCGTGAGGAATTTGCTCGTAGATTCGAACACGACAAGGGTGTCATTGTTGAGTCAATGGATCGTTTCTTGACAGACAAAGTCCGCGTTGAACTCGAAGAATTCGCCGAAGACAAGAGAAAACTTGTCGCAGAACGAATTGCTTACAAAAGCAAGCTCGTTGAACACACTGGAATGCTAAACAAGTTCATCACAGAAGCCGTAGCTAAGGAAATGAAGGAATTCCGCGACGAAAAGGTCGCAATGAAGGAAAACTTCAGAAAGTTGGAAAACTTCCTTTTGAAGCAACTTGCAGAAGAAATTCGCGAGTTCCGTGCAGACAAGAAGTCCCTCGTGGAACAGAAAGTCAAAATGGTTGCAGAAGGCAAGCAGAAGCTACAAGAAACAAAGGCACAGTTTATCAAGCGTGCAGCTCAGATCGTCGAGTCGAACATCGAAAAGACTTTGCGTTCTGAAATTGGTCAGTTCAAGGAAGACATTCGTGTTGCCCGTGAAAACGATTTCGGTCGTAAGATCTTTGAAAGTGTTGCAGCTGAATTCATGACTTCGTATCTCAATGAAGGTACAGAGCTTAAGAAGCTTCAGAAGGTATTGGAATCTAAGAACAAGGAACTTGCAACTCTTAACGAATCGGTTAAGAAGAACAAGAACTTGATGGAAGGTCTCGACACCAAGTTGAAAGCAACTCAAGATCTAGTCGAAAGACAGAAAGTTATGAACGAATTACTTGCTCCATTGTCTAAGGACAAGAAAGAGGTAATGAAAGAATTGCTTGAATCGGTACAGACAAAGAATTTGCAAGGTGCATACAACAAGTATCTACCAAGCGTTCTCAGTGAAGCCGCTGAACGTAAACCTGCGTCTAACAAGACACAGTTGAACGAGGCAACATTGTCAGCCAATACAGGTAACAGAGCGAAGGTCGCTCAAATTGAGGGAACTGATGAGTCCTCAGAATTGAAACATATTTTGTCCTTAGCCGGAATTAGAAAATAATTAGGAGAAATACAATGGCAACTAAGCTATTTGAATCAAACTGGGGCGCAACAAAAGAAGCCCTTCTAGAAGGCCTTAACGGTACTCGCCGTCAAGCAATGGACGTCGTGTTCGAAAATACACGCCGTTACTTGGCTGAATCGGCAACCGCTGGCGCAACCCAAGCAGGTAACATCGCTGTACTCAACAAGGTAATGCTTCCGTTGATCAGACGTGTTATGCCAACCGTTATCGCTAACGAAATCATGGGCGTTCAGCCAATGACTGGTCCAGTCGGCCAAATCCACACTTTGCGTGTTCGCTATGCTAACACCGCAGCTGGTGTAACCGCTGGTACTGAAGCTCTTGGTCCATTCGAAATTGCGAAAGCATATTCGGGTAACGAAGTAGTTGCAGATCCAGGTGCAGCATCTACCGCACGTCTTGAAGGCGTTCCAGGTAACAAGATGAGCATCCAGATCTTGAAGGAAACCGTCGAAGCTAAGACACGTAGGTTGTCGGCTCGCTGGACCTTCGAAGCGGCCCAAGATGCTAACGCAATCCATGGTATCGACATTGAAGCCGAAATCATGCAAGCTCTTGCACAAGAAATCACAGTTGAAATCGACCAGGAAATGCTCTTCAAGTTGGGTGCATTGGTTCCTGTCGCTCCAACTACATTTAATCAAGCCGCTGTATCTGGTACAGCAACCTATGTTGGTGATGAAATGGCTGCTCTTGCAGTTATGATCAACCAGCAAGCTAACTTGATCGCTGCACGTACACGTCGTGGTGCTGCTAACTGGGCAGTTGTTTCGCCAACAGCGTTGACAATTCTTCAGTCTGCAACAACTTCGTCGTTCGCACGTACCACTGAAGGTACTTTCGAAGCTCCAACTAACACCAAGTTCGTTGGTACTTTGAACAGCACAATGCGCGTCTACGTTAACCAGTACGCAGGCGACAGCGATCCAGTTCTCTTGGGTTACAAGGGACCTACCGAAACCGACGCAGCAGCTTATTACTGCCCATACATCCCATTGATGAGCGTTGGTCCAGTTATGGATCCACAGACTTTCGAACCAGTTGTTTCGTTCATGACACGTTACGGTTACTTGGAACTTACCAACACCGCTAACTCGTTCGGTAACGCGGCCGACTATCTCTCGAAGGTTGGTATCGACAGCTCGACACTCAAGTTCTATTAAATCGACTCCAGATTTAATGGTGCTACAAGCGTAGTTCGTAAAAATGAAAAAGCCCCTAAATTAGGGGCTTTTTTCTTGACTATTCTTTTTGTCTAATAGGAGTCTTCTTCTTGCTTCCTTACGCTCCTCAGACCATGGTTGTTTAGATTTACCTTTTCTATTTTCGGACATCATCTTTTTAGTTTCGTCTGAAAAAGGGATACCCGTCCTTGCGGCAACACCCTTCCTGCGATTACTCATTTCTTTCTTAAATTCCTCGGAATGAGATTTTCCTTTGAAACTACTTGTATTGCCTTTTTTCTTAGGTTTGCCTAATTGGCCTTTACCTATGTTATCTTTCCATTCCTGCGGCAAATTTCTACCAAGATTGCTACCGGGCCTGCAATTTCTGGCACCTCGGCAGTGAATAGCACAACCGCCCAGACATTATTAATCACCTGTACTCAGAATGGTGCCACAAGTACAGTTACCAAATACTATCATACCATAGAGGCCTATTAATGAGTAGAGCATTTAACAAGATTACACTCGAATGATCCAGCACTGATTCATTTCCGGATATTGTAAATGATTCTAATTGGATTATAGATCCTATTTTCGATAATGAAGAATTTGCAATGGAAATCGGTCCTGCAAAATGGATCTTTACCGAAACAAATCAGATTAATACACCCGATTCCGAAACCTATGCAGCCTTGATCCTTCAAGAGCAAAAAGATTTCATGTGGGAACAAATTAAGAATGAACGTGATAGGAGAAAGACCGAGGGTGGTTATAAGGTAGGAAACTACTGGTACCACCCTGACACATTTTCTAGAACACAGCAGATTGGTCTAGTTATGATTGGACAGAATTTACCAGCCAATCTTATGTGGAAAACAATGTCGGGTGATTTTGTGAATATGACTCCTACTCTTGCAGCACAGGTATTCCAAGCCGCTGTCACATCCGATGTGACAATTCACGCAGTTGCTGAGCAGAAAAGACAAGCAGCATTGGCAAGTTCAGATCCAATGAGTATAGATGTAATGAGTGGTTGGCCAAAGATTTACGGAGAATAAAATGAATATCTTTAAAAGAATTTGGATTGAAGTTATTGAAGGCCTCGGTAAGATTCATTGGGCACCGAAGAATACACTTACATCAAGTGAACAAGATGAAATTAGGACAATGCTCAAAGGAAATTATTACATTATGCTTTCGCGTCGTAATAATCATCTTTCGACATATATGATTTCCTTTGCCAATTTTGTATTATCCGGAAAATGGAGTTATTGGTCTCATGCATTTATGAATGCAGAAGATGAAGTAAAAAGTGATGCAGACTTTAGAATTGTTGAAGCCATTGGTGTTGGTGTTGAATACACACCGTTTGATAAAGTTTTCGATTGTAATTCTGTTGTTCTTCTAAAACCAAAGAACATGGAGATCGATGACTGGACAGCAATTCTTGTCAAGGCTAAATCAGAAGTTGGTAAGCCTTACGATAATCTATTCGATTTGAAAAATGATAATGCTTTAAGTTGCGTCGAACTTGTCAGGACAGCATTAATGGCTGAACCCGATTATTACACAAGTTTCTCAAACTTTGAAGAATTAATTAAGAAAAGAAAAACCTCACACCACAGATGTTCTATGATTGTGAGGATTTTGAAGTTGTCTTTGAAATTAGACACTAATTTGATGCTGAGTTAATATCATCTTAATTTTTTCTGTAGCACGAAGATTACAGAAACTAATCTTAGCGCCTTGGTGCATTGGTTTAGGCCATTGCCCAAGGTCGATCCAACAGTAACCACAGCTCTCTATATTTAGAATAGGAACAAATTCTTCTTCTACAATTGATACGAAGCTGTAGTATTTGAAATGCTTATCTTTACTTTGATATACATCAAAGGGATAGATTTTTTCAATATCCGGGACAAACCCCATTTCTTCGCTAAGTTCACGAAGTAATGCTTCTTTAGGGTTTTCACCATCTTCCATCATTCCACCCCAGAGCGACCAACACATCGAGTGTGTCTTATGTGGTGCTCTGAGGTTTAAAAGAACTCTATTGGTCTTGGTGGATACGAAAATAGTTCCTACGCCGATTTTGTCTGGTAGGATATTATTCGTAGTTGTTGATTGTGGTTCCATCTGGTGCCTGAATAATGTTATCGATTCTCCAATAACCCGGAGCATAGGTACCGAAGTATGTGTATGTCCAGTCTTCACCATTGAAGGTATACTGAGAACCGTTTTCATTATTTACGACATAATTGTTTCCGACAGAATTTCTTGAATCGAAAGCAACGACCCAGGTAATTCCATTAAATTCAATGATATCGTTGGGATAGGCAACAATTGATGAACCCCATGGGCTTGTTGGAACACCCGGTGGGATTGCAGGTTCTTCCCCGGCACTGTCGTGTGAGGTAAGAAGATAACGTTGTCCTGGAATAGGCATAGGTAAACCATCACCTGGTACAACTTCCTTAGGATCGATGATGCTGGTGATAGGTGGCATTGTGTTTGGCGGTAAAGTGTCGACGTCAGGGTTAAAGAATAATACGTTCTGTCGTGCGGGATCCTGCAAAATTCCGCCAATAATGTCACTGTCGCTAACGTCTAGGTTCGGGTCAAGCTTTAAACGAATCTTTGTAATTTCAGGCGTTATTTGCCCGTATTTCTGTATTAGACTTTCCCAGCTCAGTGCTGGATCCACTTGTCCCCATTCATTTAGAAGTGTAATTTCCTGAACACCTGCATTCATCGCAACAGAAATTTTGTAATTACCTTCGGTAGTAACAATCTGAATTGGAATGCCGCCAAGACATTCTCTGAATGGATCATACTCGTCAGGACGCAATGATTTTTCAATACCGGCTACGTCTGCGACATTGAAAACGTTTGTAACAATTTCTGCAATAAGTCCGCTTCTCTTGAGTTTCGCAGGCGGATTAATCCATGCTTCAATTTTGAACTTAAATGATATAACATCGCGAACATCATCGCTTCCTTGTGGAATAGATCTATTTGTCCAAGTTACATCTTCGAGCCAAACTTCAAAAATACTTGTCCAGTCAAGGATATTACTATTCTGTTGAAGCTGAATCGATGGATTGAAGATTGTGCAAATCTGTTCCATGATCTGTAACTTTGTGGTCACATTAGTTGTCCAGCAATCGAGTTTAAAAGTCAAGTCGTAGGGAACTGGCATGTATCTTTCAACATCTTGTCTGACACCCGGGCCATGTCCGTATTCACTTGTAAGTTTATCAAACTCTCTTTCTACTGTAGAGATCTTACCAACATATTGCGTATCTTGTCTGCGCTTCGGCGCCATCTTAATATTATCGATGTATGCACTAAAGATAGGCGATGGGAGCATAGTGTTTTCACTAGCACCCTTGATGAGTTGTGCGACCATATACGATGGATCACCGTACATAATTGGAACTCGTTGAATGGTATATAGGCCGTTGGAATCTGGACCGTTTCTGATCTTAATATCAGAAAAGATTCTCATGAATTGCACTAGGTAGCGCCTTACTTGGCCGTCGTAGAAAAAATCCATTTATTATCCTGGTAAGCCACCTGTACCGCCTGAGCCAACACCTGGTGAACCTGTATTTGAACTATTGCCACGAAGTGCAGCACGTTGATCTGCAACCGCTTGTCTTGCAGCTTCATCAGAAAGTACCTTAGCCTTTCTTTCCGCGTACAGGTCAACTTTCTGTTTAACCACTTGTGAAAGAGCTTGTTTTTCTGGAAGAACGGTGCCGTCGGAAAGAACAGTATCTCTATTATTGTCGATAAAGGTATCGAGAACACGGTTGTAAGCAGTCCAGATTTTCAAAACATTTACCTCGATAAGTTTGTAGCAGTTTCCTTGCTTTTGGAACAAACGTTCCGGATAATAATCCAGGCGAAGGTAATATTCTTCATCTTGCATATCTGGTGGAAAAGCAACACCTGCACCAACAAGTGGACCACCTGGTGTCAAGTCCTGATTTAAATCTGGCGACCAGTTTGGTGGGGCACCGTCACCACTGAAATAATTACTACCGATGATTGGATAGCCTTTTTCATCGAGGTAAATGTATAGATTAGAACTTTCGAAGAACTTAGGATCGAAGAAGGCATTCTTTTCCGCCTCAGCAACAATCTCATCAGTAATCTTGATAATCTGGCAAAATAGGTCGAGTGAGTTTTTAATATTCGGGTTACATCCTAATCCTGGGTTACCTTGATTGTCTGCCGTATCTGTAAATCCAGGTGGCATAACACCAATACCTTGACCAACACCGCCAGCAGTTTGGCCTGTAGAAGCTTGATCGATAATTTCTTGGAACTCTACAGATGCAGTCATCTGTTTTGCACGAATAAGCCAAATATGTGGGAACCATTTTTGTCCGTATCCACCTGCGGCATAGAGTGCATCTTGAACGACATAATATTTGTTAATTCCGACAGCATTATCAAAAATTGGCTTATCTCTCATGCTAGGAAATTCGAGAACATCGCCAGCAATAAGTTTTCTACCAAGTGCATCCATCATATCGTTAAAATGAAACTGAATGCGAATCATATCAGAACTTAGAAAAATACCAAATTGCGATAAGTCGTAGTTCACGTCCTGTGGAACATGATGCCCACGTAGTTCGATAACATTAGGATTATATTTTCGATTGTTGTTTGTTAGAAACAACACATCTTGAATTGTAGTTAGATTTGTATCAGTATTACCATTTGCATCTGTGGTCGGACCTTCATACATATGAACTAGAACACCGTCGCCGGCAATTCTAAGGCCTTCGCCCACAGCTCTGTCGATATAATTGAAGTCATCACCTTTTACAGGATTCCAAAGAGAAATTCTTGGCATTCTACTAATCCTCGTTTCTATTATTTATCAACTGATACATTCATATTTCTGGATAAATAACGAGCAAGCACTAGACTGATGGGAATCAGACAGGGTAACACCTGAACAGGAGGGCTATGTCAGTAACAATCAATGCTAAAGGTACGAGTGTACCTTATTTCAAATTAGGTAAGACTGGATAGGATCATACACTGTTGTTAACGGTGATGTGTGGTTTGATACCACTGCAAATTCATTAAAATTTAGAAGTTCGGGTACATGGGCGTCTCCGCCAGGTACCGGTACAGTAACAAGTGTGTCGGTGACAACCGCAAACGGTGGTGCAGTAACAATCTCGGCAGGTACACAGACAGGCGGTACAGGTAATGGTGGTAACCTTACGATTAACGCCGGTAGCGTTGGTGATAACTTCAGTGGTCCGGCAACAGTCGCTGGTGCAGTTAATATCAATGCGGGGTACCAATGGTCAATTAACCGCTGCCGGTGGCGCAATTTCCATTACAGCAGGTTCGGGATCGACTGGTGGTAACTTAACATTGACAGCAGGTTCGGCAGGTGGAACTGGTGGTAACCTAATCTTGAACGCTGGTAACGGAACATCAACTGGTGGTCCAACTGGTGGTGATATTTTCTTCACTTCTGGCAATGGTACAACACGTAATGAAAGATTCCGTATCAACAACAACGGTGTATGGTCGTTAAACGGTTCGGCAAACGTTGGTACCAATGGTCAGTATCTCCGTTCGAATGCTACATCGGCACCTACCTGGACAACCATTGGTACCGCTCCATCGAATCTGGCACTATCGTCTGGTACATACATCGGCACTGGTACATTCCCGGAAATGACAATTGTCAATACTTCGGCAACTGCTAATAACCGTGTCTGGGAAACTCGTGTTAACAATTCTAGTACATTCTTCATCGCTGTTGACGATGATACATTTGCCAGCTCTACACCTGTATTCTCGATGACACGTACTGGCAATACTGTTAACACGATTGCATTTACTGGCACAGCAATGACGCAGTCTGGTACATTCCATGCAACCACTGTTAACGTCACTGGTTCAACTGCTCCTGCTAACGGTGTGTATCTTCCAGCTGCAAACAGCGTCGGTATTTCGACAGGTACTACTGAATCGATTCGTATCGATTCAACCGGTAACCTATTGATCCAGCGCGTTGGTACTGGTCTTCGTATTAAGGAAGGTTCGAATGCTAAGATGGGTGTAGCGACTTTGGTAGCTGGAACTGTTGTGGTTTCAAATACTTCGGTTACTGCAAATAGCCGTATTTTCCTTACAACACAATCTGTTGGTGGAACTGCTGGATTCCTAGTTGTTTCGGCAAGAACAGCAGGTACTTCGTTTACTATTCTATCGTCAAGCGCATCTGATACATCGGTTGTTGCTTGGATGATTGTCGAACCAGCATAAACCTGGTTTAATGAAAATTAAATAGGCTACTTCGGTAGCCTATTTTTATGGCCGTATCATAAACCAATTATTGAGATAAATATAGGAAGAATAGGGTAATCCGCACATGGCACAAAGAATTAAGATACAAGACGGTATTGTCGTTTATCAGAACGTAGATTCTGCAGTCGACATGGATTTCTACATCGACGGCACATTGCATGTTAGGAACAATACCAGGATTTCTGGAAATGTAGGCATCGGGACATTAACACCGACAGCAACACTCGAAGTTAATGGTAACGCTAAATTCGGCCCCACAACAGTTTCGGGTCCGTTGACCGTTAATGGTCCGGCAACAATTACTGCACCGTTAACCGGTGCAACTGGTTCTTTTTCAGGAAGCCTTAGCGCGTCGTCAGTAACAGCGTCGGGTTCATTAAATGGTGCGACTGCTGTAATTTCTGGAAGTGTAAATGCCGATGCAGGTATCTTTACCACATCGGTAACTTCGCCTATCTTTATTGGTAATTTCTCGGGTAATGCAACAACCGCATCTGCGCTTAAAACCACAAGAACAATTTCTGCAACTAGTGATGCAACATGGTCTGTCACTTTTGACGGATCGGCAAACGTCACAAACCCAATAACGCTGGCAACTGTTAATGTTTCGCCACAAACAGACACATTTAGACGGATTACAGTTAACGGAAAAGGGCTGACAACAGCAACTTCTGCGGTTACAAACCCTGATATCACAACCGCATTAGGATATACACCAGTAAATGTTGCCGGTGATACAATGCTTGGTTATCTGATATTGAATGCTGCACCTGTAAATTCACTCGGTGCAGTAACTAAGCAATATGTCGATGATATTGCATCTGGTTTAACAATCCATGCTGCATGTGTTACTTCGACAAATGGTTCTAATCTTTCTGCAACCTATAACAACGGTTCCGGCGGAGTCGGTGCGACATTAACTGGTACTGGTGCAATTCCATCTATTGGTGGCATTACTCCTGTTATCGGCAATCGTGTATTGGTTAAGGATCAAACCACACAACTTCAAAACGGAATTTATACCGTTACTCAGGCAACAGCAAACTGGGTGATGACTCGTGCTACGGACTTCAACGGTTCCCCTTCGACTGAAATTCAGGCAGGTGATGCAGTCTATGTTCAGCAAGGTACTCTTGCTGGAACTCAATGGGTTCAAACTACAACCGGTACAATTACTGTAGGTGTAACTTCAATTGTATTCTCTCAATTTGGCGGTCCTGCAACCTATACAGCAGGTACCGGTATCAATATTGCGGGAACATCAATTTCGAATACTGGAGTCCTTAGTAATATCGCTGGTTCGGGAATTTCTGTCTCGGGAGCAACTGGAAATGTAACAATCGGTAATACGGGTGTTCTTTCGGTAGCTGGAACAGCCAATCAGATTACATCTTCAGCAAGTACAGGTGCTATTACCTTGTCATTGCCATCTTCTGTGACAATCAGTGGAACAATGACTGCCGGTACATTTAACTCAACTTCCACAAAGAGAGTTAAGAAGAAGATTAAAAATCTCGGAAAACCTTATCTTGCAAAATTTGCAGATTTGAAGCCACGCGAATACGACCGTACAGATTATCAGGCTCATGAATTTGGATTCGTAGCAGAAGAAATGGAACAGGTATATCCAGAAGTTGTTGGGAAAGATGCGGAAGGTAAAGCTTCTGGTATCGATTACGGCAAGCTAGCAACAATTCTAACGGCGAAAGTTCAGGAACAACAGAAAGTTATCGAAGACTTGCAAAATCAAATGAAGCAAGTCATGGCATTAATCAAAGGCTCGAAATAAATGGCAGCCAATATTCAATCCGGGGGTGTCGATCTTGATACCCTTTTTGCACCGCATGTGACTAACAATGCTGCCGGCCTTGTTAATTATCGAGTTGCAGGTGTGGATTTGCAAACACGGTATGATCCATTAGCAAACCCTGCCCAACAGAATCTTGGTTCGAGAATACCGAATACAAGTTTGTTGACATCGGCTATTGCATGGAGCCCAAATACTGATTTGGCTGCAATCTTCTGTGGAAATGCAGGCCAGTATTCGCTGACAACTCCTGCAGGTGGAACAAAATCTACTACTGGTTGGACTTCTCCTAGAACATGGACGCACACCTTAACCGTGAGTTTCGCTAGTGCAGCCGCATTGACGAATTATTTCTTCTATGGTGGTCGTATCCAAATTTCTCCAAGTCAGAGTGCCGGTACAGTTGCAGATAATACCTTGGCTACAATGTTTTCTAACATTGGAACAATTGTCATTTACGATCAGGGTCATTTCAGAACAGGATCAGGTGGTACTGTGAATAATCCGGGCACTGGCGGCTCGAATATTGGTACAGGTTCGGTATCATTATTCACAGCCAATGACGGTGGAGTTTACTCGGCAAGTACATATTCAATCAGTATGGTAGCGAATGCTGCTGCGGGTAGTGCTACCGTCTTGACAATTACAATAACACTCAATATAGTAACGGCAGGCGTTATACCTGATACCTACACTGGAACTTATACATCGGCGATTCAGCAACGAAATCATCCGACACAAACAGTTCCAACTTTTGGCGGATCACTCGTTTGAGTGCATTTGACAACTAATATAAATATAGCGCAAAATTAGAACCATCACAGGCCTATATGGGTTAACAATAGATAAAGTTTCGTAGTGCCAACTGCGACGACGATACGCCCCGGTCTATACGGTCTCCCTGATAAATAATTTCGTGTGCTGTTTATGGTGATGACAGAAGAAAACTTTACATTCAAGCATAAAAGATTGGGGCTTGACACCTTAACTAAATTAGCATACAATTAGTCACATGCAGAGTTGCTAAACGCAAATCTTGCAAAAACTGCCAAGATTGACACCGTTTTGAAATAGTGTTAAACTTGCAGAAGATAAATAAATGTACGCAAGTGATATATCTGTTTTCAGAAGATAACTTGATTACTTGACAGATTAACTATAAACTGTTAAACTTGCGGCTTAGATGATAAATAAACTTGTATGACAATTGGTGTCGTGCAAAGTAGCTTAACCTTAATTTTTGGATTACGAAATGTTTAATTCGTCCATTAAATCGACAATGCATACAGAGGTGTTGAACACCGCTGAACGCATCTGCGCCGGTTATTGGTTCGGATTTAATGCGAGTAATCTCGACCAAGATCCGATTAGGATGGCTTCCTGTTATAAGGAGTCTGGACACAAATAAAAAGTATCCAGAATTTTTACAAGAGGAAGCCGCTAGGAAACTAAGCGGCTTTTTTGTTGACCTTGGTAATAGAGGCAACGTTTGGAAAGTGTGAAATATGAGGAAACGAGTTCCTCGTCGGGCACTGTAAAAAACATCCGGCAAAAGGGCGTGTTCGGGGTATAAAATCTGCGGCGATAACGTGGAGAGTCAGAACCGGATGGTAAAGAGCATAAAAGTGATAATTTTTGTGTTCTTTACCATAGGCATTTCGTAAGAAGTGCTTACAATGAATATATGTGTGCTGTCCCCGCTCGCTGTCTGTAAAACAGTGGCCTAAATAAGGTGGGAGGTAGGCAAGAGGTTCGATTCCTTCAGTACACACCAATCAATGGGGACTTAGGGAAGCGGGCGAACCCGGTCGACCTCCAAAATCGACTATCTTTAAGATCACGGTAGTTCAAATCTATCAGGCCCCGCCATTTTACGGACCCGTTAGGGGAAGCGGACAAACCCACCGTCATTTGACGACGGCGCTCCAAGGAGCTTCAGTAGTTCAAATCTATTACGGTCCACCATTTTCAAGTAGTTGCAAAGCCAGTTGACAAAGCTAAATAGTTATGTCAAAATTGCAACTGCAAATAGTTATATGCTACCGCGGAAGCAGGTAGCGGAGTAAGTAAAGTGCATTACATCCAGTAGGGTAGTCACGCCGGTGATGATAGTAGAGGCAGGGGTAATGCGAAAGCTTGTGGAACGACCGATATGCCACACTTATCTCCAATTTCATGGGCCATTAGTTCAGTTGGGAGAACGCCTGCCTTGCAAGTAGGATGTCTGGGGTTCGATTCCCCAATGTGTCCACCAAATCCTGGAAATGCAGTCACAAGAGCATTCTAGAGTCCACACCGACGGTCGGTGGACAACAATTTGGACAATTTGGACAAGCTGGGGATATGATCTGCAGCTGATTTGAAAGTCCCTAATAGCATAGGGGCAAGGTGCAAGTTCGATTCTTGCATTGTCCACCAAAATTATTGGGCTGTTCGTATACGGGATATTACCTCGGCCTTGCACGTCGATGAAAGCGGTTCGACTCCGCTACGGTCCACCAATAATTTCATGCCAGGGTAGCTCCAGCGGTAGAGCGGTAGCCTGAAAAGTTATGCGTCACTGGTTCGAATCCAGTCCTTGGCACCAGTTTTAATGTAGTGTAATGGAAAAATTAGTACGGTCTTAAGGACAGGTATTGAACGTATCCAAGTAATGTAATCGATAACAATCGCGTAGGCTTTAAAACCAAACACTGTGAGTCCGGGAAGTGCGGAACAGGTCGAGAGCAAGAAAAGGTAAACTAGACATATCAAGAATTATTACTCGAAGTTTTTCTAGGTAGCACTCCGGTACCCAGCATACGCGATTTAAGCCGGCAGTGGAAGTTCGAGTCTTCTCATTAAATCCAATTCTAAAGTGTTCGTTCAGCAAATTAAAAATTCAACTTGTAATTGAAAATAAGAACACTGATTAAATCAAAATAAAGCTATGGAACGAAAAGTACCTTGGTCAGCTGAATTTAGAAAAGAAGCACAGAACTTTAGTATTGAAGCTGCTTCTGGATACATGCCACAATACGAGAAAGATTACATCTTTCGCTATTCTGGTGTAATGCGATCTCAGCTTATTCGTATTGAAATTTCTCCATTAGAGGAATCCTGGTACATTATCTATAGCGATTACTAAAATCTTTGCCTCGTTCATATACTGGTTATTATGCCCGTCTGTCTAACGGATCAAAGGGGTTCGATTCCCCTACGAGGCGCCATGCTTTCTAAAGAGTACATTCAGCAAATTTAAACTACTTTCAATTGGTGAAAAAAGCGTACTCTGAATTTATTATGCCGGTTTAGCTCAGTAGGTAGAGCAACTGTTTTGTAGTCAGAAGGTCAGGGGTTCGATTCCTCTAGCCGGCACCAAAAACGTTAGATATAGGGAATGAGATTCCACCGGTTATGGAAGCCGGCAGCACTATCTAATATCGGGGATTATTGTCAGTCAGGTCAGACGGCTCGCCTTGGAAGTGAGAGGTCGCAGGTTCGAATCCTGCATCCCCGACCAACTAACAAAGAAATAAAATGGAACTTATTTTTATCAATCTAGTTTTGACAGTGACTACAATAGCTGTCCGTATTGCAGATGAGCTGCAACACGTTTGAATTTATTGCCGCGTAACTCAGTGGTAGAGTAGTGTCTTGATAAGGCAAGAGTCGTCAGTTCGATCCTGACCGTGGCAACCAAATATTATGAATGAAATTGACGAATTATATGTCTCTCTGAAATATAACATCCCTAGAACAGATAATATCTATTTTAGGATTAGGCATCTTCCTATGGATTTTCTGATTAAATTCGGATATTATCAACCGGGTACTATAAGCCCAGAAGATGCATACTTCATAAGAAGTTTTGATAGAGACGAAATAATTCAGGAATTAATTCAATACGAACAATCAATGGCTCCATAATTAAGTGGTATAATCCTCGGCCGATAACCGGGTCTCACAAGTTCGATTCTTGTTGGAGCTACCATATCCTGTGTCGACTGCTGGCAACGGTCCTCACCCTTTCAAGGTGATGCCCAAAAGGGCTGGGGTTCGAATCCCCCACAGGGTACCAAACACTGCCCCTGTCGACTTCTGGTGAGGTCCGTAGGCTTTCAACCTACTCAGGCGGGTTCGAATCCCGTCAGGGGTACCAAGATATGAAACCTTTTTTTATCGACGTATCTGATAATTATCGATATGACTGGTCGCTTTCGGGCGAATGCGAAGAAGTTGTACGCATCGCATCGAATGCCAAGAAGGCATTATTTGTATGTAATTCGCATGCAGGTTTAACCAGCGGCGATTTATATTACATAGAGTTATTTGACAACGATTGCGAAGATTTCTATATTCTAAGGACTGGATTTAAGAAAGTTCAGCCTAGTGAGGAAGTTATGAGAAAGGCACGAAGATACCTTTCTGAATACGGGTATGAATTTCCGTACTAAATAGTCGATGTCATATACATCGGAAACTATTAATTACGGAAGATCAACAGATCAAGTTTTTATTCATGAAAATGGAATAGGATTTGACTTTAGCGATAGATCGCCTGTCACTTTTATTCAGTTTAATGGCCTAGGTGGCCCAACTACTTCGAGCATTGCAAGAACTCTTGTTTTTTGGAAGAAGCACTTTTTCAATAAACTAGGTCAGCATGTAAACGTAGTTTCAATTAGAGATGCAAATAGAGACCATGGTGTCTACATTGCAAATTATCTCGGAATTATGGGTGTATGTGATTCCTTCTTCGGTATTGCAAACATACTGAACGAGAAGTTATATACCAATGGTACAACAAAGAAAACTGTTGTATTCGCTGATTCGGGCGGATCTATTCCTGCAATCCTTACATCTGCTGATGTACCCTATCATTCTCTGAACCTAACTACACCTTATTTGAAGGTAATTGGTGGAGAACACGAATTTGATGTTAGTCAGTTTACGAACTGGCTATCAAGAAAGCATTGTATCTATGCCCATGATAATGTGGGACACATGAAGTCTTACTTCAATGTTATAGATTTTCTAGATGATTATGTCCAGAATCCATCAGTGCAATTGAATATGCATTGGTCGACAGACATAATTGGAACTGATTTACTGTTCCGAAACAATGCAAATGCGTTGAAACATTACGCAAACGTTTCTATCGAGGATCATGAAACACCGCCAGAGATTGACGGACACATGCTTCTCCGCCATTTAATCAATACCAAAAAGTATTATTCGATGGTGAATACCGAGATAAGGGCACAATTTGCCGCATTAGGAATAGAAACAAAATCACAAGTTACGGGTTTGTAACTCAATTGGCTAGAGTCCTGCCTCTTAAGCAGCGAGATCCCAGTTCGATGCTGGGCGAACCCACCAATCAATGCCGTGTCCCTGCGTAACTAACTGGTCTTATAGCCGTATACGTTGGATTAGACGTGGCGCCATTCAGTGCCGGGTACGAATCACTAGATTATATCACGTATCTTGCTCCATTTTCTATGCTGGAAAGACGATCGCTATCGGTATATCTAATTCTGGCACCAACAATTCCGCTTTGATGTAACGGTAGCATGCTTAAACGAGGTGATCCTGCCAAGGATACGTTCAGCAATAAATTCAAATTCCATGATAAGGAAGTAGACGGGGTTCGATTCCCTGGGGCGGAACCATAAAAATCAATTGATAAAAATCAGTTGACAAAAATTTGACATACTTATATAGTTAGTCCTGTAAACGTTAATTGTGACGTACACACAGAAAGGCATTTATGAAGAAGAATTACTTCGGCTTTGCCCGAGATCACTCCGGCTCGATGAGCGGTATTGCTCGTCACGCCGCACGTGATTACAACGACAGCATCGCAGCTATCAAGGAAGAAGCCGTGGCATACGGCATCGACACTATCGTGTCGGTTGTTGAACTCGGTTACGGTCGCACCAGCGATGTTCGTACTGTGGTTTCGAATTCTTCGATCATCGCCCTGGCCCCCATTGCCGAGGCTGATTACACAGCAGAAGGCCGCGGTACGCCGCTGTTCGACGCTGTTGGCTCCCTGATCGAGCAACTGCAGGCTGCACCGGACGGTGCTGATCCCGAAGTTTCGTTCCTGGTCTTTGTGACTACCGACGGTGGCGAGAACGCCAGCGTGAAGTATTCCGGTCCGCAGATCGGCGCAATGATCAAGCAACTGCAAGCCACCGACCGTTGGACATTCGTGTTCCGTGTCCCGAAGGGTGATGCAGCCACACTGGTGCGCTACGGTATCCCCGCAGGCAACATCCAGGAATGGGAGCAAACCCAGCGCGGCATGGCTGCTTCGACTGCGTCTACCAAGGCTGCGTTCAAGGGCTTCTATGCTGCACGTTCCGCAGGTGTTGGCTCTACTGACAAGTTCTACACCGACCTGAGCAAGGTTTCGGTGGCAGAAGTCAAGGCTGCACTGGTGGACATTTCGCAGGAAGTTGACGTGTATCGCGTCGACGCTGTGAACGACGGCGTGCAAATTCGCGATTTCGTGCAAGCACAAGGTGTGACGTTCACGAAGGGTTGCGCTTTCTATCAGCTGGCCAAGACCGAAACGGTCCAGGACTACAAGCAGATCGCAATCCGTGACAAGAAGTCCGGTTCTGTCTACAGTGGTTTCTCTGCTCGTGACATGCTCGGCCTCCCGCATGTGGGTGACTGCAAGGTTGCTCCTGGTGCACATGGCCAGTACGACATCTTCGTCCAGTCGACTTCCGTCAACCGCAAGCTGACCGAAGGTACGAACCTGATGATCTGGTCCGCTGCAACGGTCTAAACAAGCCGGGGGCTACGGCCCCCGCAAGAACATAACATAGATAGCCAGGCCTTGATCATGCAAACCGGATGAAATGCCGGTGCTATCTTTAAGTATCGGAAGTCAGACGCCGATTCATAAATGCGTGGCACGAATAACCACGCGATCATAAATAATCATAACAGGAGATCGCGTTATGTCTATTTATGTTTGCCTTTGTTGTGGAATTGGTGTAAAGAAAGCCTCCAACAAGAAGAATAAATTCTGTGGGCATCTGTGCCAACATACACATCAATATAATGAATATATAGATCGTTGGAAAAACGGATTAGAAAATGGCCTAAAGGGTGAGACACAGACTAGTTCGTTTATTAGGCGATATATTCTTGAAAAGTTTAATGACACTTGCCAGTCATGTAGACAAGGCAATACCTGGAATGGTAAATCCCTGACATTACAATTGGAACATATTGACGGTAATAGCCGGAATAATAACGAAGATAATTTAACTCTTCTATGTCCAAATTGCCATACACAAACCGAATTCTACGGCTCTAAGAATAAGGGCCGAGGAAGAGGTGCATTAATTAAAGGCGGGTTGACTAGTGCAAAGGGCGCACAACGGTCTTCCACACCGTAGCTCGCGGAGTTCGATTCTCCCTGCCCGCTCCATAATATAAAATAATTCCGTGTTCGTATTCTTGGTGAGTACCCCTGGCTGTTAACCAGGTGAGGAGCGTTCGAATCGTTCACACGGAGCCAAATTTCGATAGGTCGGTAGTTTCAATTGGTAAAACAGCAGTCTCCAAAATTGCACGTTGAGAGTTCGAATCTCTCCCGCCCTGCCATAATTTAGTAAGAAAGGTTACTGCACTTCAGCAACCGCCGGACGGACTGGCCCTTTCTGTAATCTTTAAGTCCAGTCTCGGCACCTATAATTTCGGTTAGTAGCGCAATTGGCAGCGCAGTGGTCTCCAAAACCAAAGGTTGAGCGTTCGAGTCGTTCCTAGCCGGCCAATATTAGATTTTACTATTTTTCAAAATAGTAAGAAAAGCATCATAAATAGTTTGTCCAATAGACAAACTACACAACGGAGATAATTATGACAAAGGTAATTTTTACAGTTCTTCTATCACTTGGTTTTATTGCAGGGTTAACAGCTTGCGGCGAACCAACGCCAGCTCAGGTCGAAAAGGCCGAATTTGATAAGAAGTGCCAGGCCGATCCAAAGTTGAGAGAATGTGTCGATTATAGATGCACTCAGACTGGTGTTTGCGATAACATTCCGGATGCACCAGCCAAGTAAGTATTCGATGCCCATGTAGGCCAATCGGTAGAGTCAGCAGTTTCAAACACTGTTCAGTGTCGGTTCGAATCCGACCATGGGAACCAAATTTCTAAAGGATGATTGCAGCAAGCAATTCACGCAGCCAAAACTTTGCGGGCCAGGCCATTGGGGCCAGTGACATAGGGTTCGACTCCCGGCCATCAGTCACCCATCCTGACTTATTTCGACTTTAGGTTCGTTTCAGCAATAAATAATAATCTTTCTGTAAAAAAGAAGATCTGGGTTCGAATCCCAGCGGTAGAGTTGGTCGCTACTGTCGTCTAATGGTAGGATATAAATTGCGAACCTGTTTTTAATTTCGATGTTGTTCCTAGTGTAGTGGTAGCAAGACTGTCTGTGAAACAGTAGGCGAGGGTTCGATTCCCCGGTTCAACCCATCAAATTCAATGGCTCTGTGGTCGATTGGGAAGGCAACTGTCTGCAAAACAGTTCAAAGAGTGAGTTCGATTCTCACCAGAGTCTCCAAAATGAAAGTAATCTATGGATAAGATTGTTTGTCACGGTATTATTGATGTCCCGGAACAAATTGCGATTAATGCCGAAAGCATTAAGCTCCAGAGTTACAAAACAAATACACCGAAGAAATTCCAGGTCCATGCTGTCAGCAGCGCCGATTCACTTTTGATGGATCGGATCGCAACCGTTGTGGGAGTTGACAAAAACCGCCTGGATTTTGTATATTTTAGCGTGTGCAAGGGTGCTGAGCCACATACGGACTTATTAGATCCCAATGTGTTTGAACCGCGCACTTTTGTGATACCCGTGGTACTACCGAAGGGTACAAGCATCATTACTGCCGAAGATGAAGAAGCAGTAGTATCACTAAATCACGTTTATGAATTTAACCATAAGAAAATTCATTCCATGGTCCTTGAAGACAATACATCAGGCTGTGCCGTAATTATGGTTGCAGTCAAGAAATAATGCCCAGGTAGCGCAATAGGTAGGAGGCACCGGTTTTAGAAACCGTACAGTGTGGGTTCGAATCCCTCCCGGGGCACCAATAATAAGAAAAATGAATATCTTTTATCTAGATAACGATTTACACGAATGCGCCAAGGCCCATGTCGACAGGCATGTGGTCAAAATGGTTACCGAATATGCTCAACTTTTGAGTACAGCGGTGAGATTGACAGGCGTTGATGCAGGCTATAAAATTACGCATCAGAATCATCCTTGTGCAATTTGGACAAGGGAGTCACAAGATAATTGGTTGTGGTTGAGAGAGCTGGCAACAGAACTCAACTACGAATATATGTATAGATATGATCACAGCGAAAATCATAAGGCTTTTAATGTGATACAGTCTCTACCTGTACCGAATATTGAATCTAAAGGTATTACACCGTTTAGATTGGCTATGCCAGATGATGTAAGGGACGAAGATCCTGTACAGGCATACCGAAAGTATTACAATGTTCACAAGCAACATCTTGCAAAATGGACAAACAGGAATATGCCGGATTGGTTTATTCCTACTTTTTGAATTCGGGCTGCTAAATGCTATGTGGCTTAAAACGTCACGGTCAGTCTTACATCAGGTTCGCGACCTGAGCGGTCCACCATATTATGGGATCTGTTGAAAAGTTCAATCCTGGGTGCACAATTTCATATTGAACTGAGTATCTGGAGTAGCAGGCGGCGCCTGTGGCGGGTTCGAACCCCGTAGATTCCACCAATCACTGAAACGAAAGTTTCATAAAATCATCACATTAGCTCAGAGGTAGAGCACTATTCGATAGGATAGGGGTCGTCGGATCGGGGCCCACATGAGGTGAGATAGAATTATTGCCCGGAGAGTTGCAGCTGGTGAAGCCATCCTCCTTACAAGTGGAAAAGTGTAGAGTTCGATTCTCTATCCGGGCACCAAATATGGAAGTGCTACCGTCTAGGAGAGCGGCACAGTCTTGAAAACTGTTTGATTCAGAAATGGGTTAGAGGGTTCGAATCCGTCCACTTCCGCCAAGTTTAAGATAGCGCCTGATTGAAGCGGGTATAATCAAGCCATGGTGTAGTTGCGGTTCGATTCCGTCCTTGCTATTTCAACTATCTTAATTCATATTCGCGTGCTTAGTTTAATGGTAAAACTTTTCGTTGCCAACGAGAGATCAAGGGTTCGATTCCCTTAGCCCGCACCAAGTTTCGATTGCAAATAGTGCATCATAACTAAGATACTGCCGTAGGTTATGGTCAACGTATATGTTACTACTTCGGTATATTGCATTAGGGCGGTACAATCAAATTCAATTGCAAAAAAATAGTCTGTAAGTTATAATTGCACATGAACATTTTTTATCTCGATTCTGATCACGAGACCAACGCTAAATATCACGTTGATCGCCATGTGGTTAAGATGGTTACCGAATATGCACAACTATTGAGTAGTGCAGTTCGAGTTAGTGGCATTGATGCAGGCTATAAACTGACACACGTTAATCGTCCAAGTGCAATTTGGATACGTGAGTCACTCGATAATTGGCTTTGGTTGAGAGATCTTGCTGAAGCGCTCAATTACGAATGGATGTATAGGTATGAGCATTCGGTAAATCATAAAGCTTACGATGTGATTCGTAATCTACCTTATCCGAATATTGAAAGCAAGGGTATTACTCCATTCCGCCTGGCAATGCCTGATGATGTTAAGGTTGATGATCCCATTCAATCTTACAGAAATTATTACAACGTCCATAAGCAACATATTGCTGGATGGAAAAATAGAGATATGCCGGATTGGTTTATTCCGGACTTTTCTAAGGTGCAAGGTTTAATCTAGCATCAGAATAAAATTTATGGAGCATTGGCAGAGCGGCTGATGCACTACTCTCATAAGGTAGGTTAGAGTGGTTCGACTCCACTATGCTCCACCAAATACTGTATTTTTGCTACGAATATAATATACTTCGTAGCAGGAATAAATATGAAAGTATGTTCGAAATGTAGGTGTACTAAAGACCTAGACCAATATGCATGGAGATCTAGGTCTAAAAATCAACTGCACGGACAATGCAATGATTGTAGGCGAGAGACATCTAAAAATTCTTATCGCTTACACAGAGAAAAAATTGTTAGTGCAGTCGGTGAAAGAAATCGCAATTATAAAGAATCGGCGTTAAGATGGAAATCGACACTATCATGCATAGTATGTGGCGAGGATTACATAAAGTGTATTGAATTTCATCATCTTGAACCGGAAAGTAAAGAATATGATATTTCGGGGATGATTGCAAAATATCCGTTAGATACTATTCTAAAAGAAGTTGAAAAATGTATTGTGGTTTGCTCTAATTGTCATAGAAAAATTCATGGCGGTAAAATTGCAATCACAGATGAGATGGTAGAAAAATCCAAAATATTGATTAAGAATAACTCCCTGTAGTTCAATGAATAGAACAGAACGCTACGAACGTTCAGGTCAAGGTTTGATTCCTTGCAGGGGGTCCAGAATAAGCATGTACGAAGAGAGTCGTCAACTCTGTTTGTAAGAACTGATGAAGGTAATCAATCCTTCCGGGCCGATGCGAAAGCATCGGCCTGTGACACGGGGATCGCCATACGTTTAGATCTACAATTGGGGTGATATGCAATGGTATGCATACGTGGCTTTGACCCACGGTTAGTGAGTTCGATTCTCACCACCCTTGCCAAACATAGCGAGTTTTGAAATGCAAAATAAGAAAGCTTATCACGATTACGAAATTCTTGAAGAATTTGAGAGCGGAATGGTTTTGCAAGGATGGGAAGCAAAGGCCATTGCATCGGACGTGTGTTCGATTGCCGGCACACATTGTGTCATCCGTAACGGTGAAGTATATCTAGTCGGTGCTTCGATGGGAAGTGCTGATAATGATCAACTTCGCACACGAAAACTGCTTTTGAACAAGAAAGAAATTAACCGCGTTATGGGTAGAACTCAAGAACGCGGACTAACTCTTATACCGTTGAAGATTTATCCATTGCGTGGTAAGTTCAAATTGAAGATTGGACTTGCAAAGGGTAAGAAGGAATACGATAAGAGAGAATCTGAGAAGAAACGCGATATTGAGAATGAAATGCGTCGTATCGTGAAATCTCAGAAATTAAATTAACAAGTGGCCGGTAGCATAAGGGGCAGTGTGGTCTGATTCTGAGTCAGAAGGGCTGGGGTTCGAGTCCCCAACGGCTTGCCAAACAACATTTTAACCATGGGGGCTATATGAGCAATGACATTCGCAGTAAGTTCTTAACGAACACAGACGAGACAGGTCGTTTCATCGTATATTCTCAACGTACCGGCAAGACATATTTTGTCGAACCGATCGAAGGTGCACATACACCTAAATGGGGTTCTATTGATCCCGCAACAGGTAATCTGATGCACAAGAAAGGTGACGGCAAGTATAAGGGTGGTATTCGCGCGGACGAATCACTCATTACAGAAGAAAATGGCTTCAAGAACATCAAGATGCTCGATGTAGGTACAAGTCCACATCTTGCAATTGACTTTATTGACAGTCAATACCCTGACAAAGTATAATTGTTGGGCCCGGCAATAGGGGAACAAGTTAGGTGATTCCCGAAAGCGAACCCTAGCTTCCTATTGCCGCTAAATTCATGGATAGTTGACAGAGTCCGGCTAATCGTCCCTCCCTGCTAAGGAGTGGGTCCTTCGGGGCACATAGGTTCAAATCCTATACTATCCGCCATATTATGAACTTTACCATAAACCCAGAATCCCTAACAAGCGTGACTATTCGTAAGTCCGGGAATTGCTACACGGATAAGGAAAATCCAACCGAGGAAGATCTCGTCAAGGTCTTACAAGGTAAGGGTTATTGGTCATCGATATCATCAGATGATCATCCCGAATTCAAAGCATTGAGAGAGAAACTTGGCGCCGAAGGATATATCCATATTCAGCGTGGCTGGTGGAATGGTGATTCAGTGTTGAAAGAGTTTATCGTTAATGGTGCAAGATTTCGCAAAGGTGAAAAATTCGCTAGCGGAGCAGCCATTAAATGGGATATCGACAATAAAGTGAAGAATAAAAATAAAGGCTTTTCACCCTAATGGAAAAATCAACACTCGAGCATATTAAGTTACTAACCGGCCTTGATACAAAGACGGTTAGTGAACGTGTCATGAAGCTATTTGAGGAAGGTGGCGAACTTGCAAAAGTTGTCGCACCTTACGAGAATGTAAGTTCTACAAGACACCGCTTTGTCGAAAAGAAGCAAGTGCTCGAAGAAGTCATTGACACACTTCTAGTATCTTATTCGATTGCGTATCACATGGGATTCACTGATGAAGAAGTGGAAGCAATGTTCAAGGAAAAACTTCTGAAGTGGAATAAGATTCTAACTAAGGAAGAAAAGACAAAGGGTAAGCCTGTTCCATATGAAATTCATGTCACAGTGAAAACAAATGACATTAATGATTTCCGTGATGCATGTGAACACATCGGTGTTAAACCGATTGTACTTGATCTCCAAGATTTGCAGTCCAAGAACGTGATGCAGGATGTTATGACATCGTCTGTTCATCTTGGCGATAATTCTTCGGCATACGAAGAATCACAGAGGATTAAAAACTTTCTTACCGCAAACCTGTTTGAGGTGGTGAGAGTAAAAATTGAAACAGTGCCATGGCATCCGGCAGCACCATCGATAAAAGGTGACCTAATGCCGCAAGATTGTTATTTCGAATCGCACGTTGCAGTCCGTACATCGGAAGCAAGGCGTAGTGATTTAAATGAACTCGCAGAAATTCACGGTGCACATATGTCGAAGAATGTGTTCAAGGTATTGGACAAGGATAACTTCGTTCAGATGATGACACTTCGTTGGTACAGTGGTCTGTATGACGAGTTTGACGCAACAGTCGATAGTTTTATTCAAGACTTAGCCTCAGCTGGTTTTGAACTTGAGAAGAAGATTGTTGAGTTTTCGGTCTATGATACTAAGGTTAGCCACGATGCTGCCTGGATATCAAAGCCAAACTAAAAATTGTTGACATGCCGCTAACAAACAGTTAAACTAGAGGCATGTTGTTAATAACAACAAACGTTCTTTAAAAATGTAAGGTAAATTTGCTTTACATTGCCAAGCGCACTAGGTGTTTTTGGCAATGTAAAGGATTCAGGGAAGCTTAATTTCCTTGATAGGTATGGTTCGCCCAGCCTATCAGAAGGGTAAGCGTCGTGAGACGCCCAAAGATGGAATGTCTACATACCATCGCTAGAGATAGTCCGTTTAAGCAAGCCTGCTCACTCCCGAAAGGGAGCTTTATCTGAGGTAACACCGGGTGAAGTAGCAAGGACGCAAGTGTAGTGGAAAGAATGTTGGCAGCCGAGCCCGTAAGGGGAACTCGTGTCGATGAAAAGGTGGGTGGTACCATCTTCACTACATACCAAACTTGTTAATTGGTATGAGAAAGGGTAGTGTATTTGTCCGAGACTCGCATTCTAGGGCTTGTATGCAGTATGATCGGTTTTTGGCAGTTAATGACATTAATCGAGAAAGACCACTGAGTAGCCGGCAGGCAAAAGGTACGTGGTGTGTTGTATTGGGTAGCCCAAAAGGTTATTCAGCAACGGAAGTAGCACATCACAGTAGATTAGCAAACTTGATAGGTTTAATCAAATAAAAACGCAAAGACTACTTCGGTCATATGTGAAAAGCATCTAATACATGGGGCGCAGGCTAACCATGTCGGACGTAGCTCGCACGGTGAAATCTGTTTATGCAAGAAGTTTCATAATCTCTTAGCGGAGATGAATAGCTCGCAAGGCTAGTGGGATAGAAAGCGTAGAATAGCATATGATGTCAAGTCTACTGCCTGACTTAAAACGGCGATGCTGTCAACGGACTATAGTACCGAAAGGGCTATAGTGGATGTCGAGAGAAGGCTTACTCGCAAGGTTTGCTGATAATGCTCGGAGCGTTGATAGGTAATGGTGTAATCTCAGCCATCCACTATATCAAAACGTATCTTATATGCTACGGTGATGGATTCCCGAAGCCTAGTTTATATATTTGGTATGTTTTGATATGGTTTTACCGAAAGATTAAAATGCAAGAAAAAGTAGACCGTATTAGTAATAATCTGTTTCTCGCCCTGCAGCAAGCCAAGGCCTTGCAAGCAGAAGTGTTCGAAGCCGAAGGCGATAGCGATCTGAACAGGAAGCTGACATCGTATTTGATTCCCAACTTGGTGCACTGGTTAGAAGGTTCACAGGCTGGTGGAGTCAAGGATTTAAATGATACGTTGGAGAAACGTCAAAATGCGAAAAATCGAAATTAAGTGCTGGGAAGTTTCCGCACCTGATGGTGGCGGCATGCACGACGAACACGTTGCATATGCAGGTTCCAAAACCGTTGCTGATGCAATCGTAGCAGAGTCGAGAAGCTGGCCGCGATATGCAAGAGAAATTTCTCTGCAATATGTAATTGTCGATTCATTCGACGAATACAAAGCTCTTTGCACCGAGAATGCAAAAGAAGCAGCACTTGCGAAATTGACTGAAGCTGATAAGATTGCTTTAGGTCTTTCCAAGCTGTAAAAATTCGGGGGTATAGCTCAGTGGTAGAGCACCGGACTTTTAATCCGATGGTCCAGGGTTCGAATCCCTGTGCCCCCACCAGAGTTCGAAAATATACATCCGACGCACAAACGTACCTCGTCATTTGGTTAATGATGCTGGTCGCACAGTGATAATTAGGCACTAACCAGCCTAAGGTAAAGTTTCGTATATTTTCAACAAACACCGGGAGTATGACGTAGTGGTAGCGTCTCTGGCTTTTACCCAGATGGTCGAGGGTTCGATTCCCCGTGCTCCTACCAGGAGACATCATGGACGAAGAAGAGTTAGACACCGCAGCAGCCTTATACGTTTCCATGGAAGTATATGATGTCGATTATGAGACATTGAAAAGTATTTTTGTGGCAGGTGCCAAGTGGGCTGCAGAAAAGTTAGAACAACTAGAAGAAAACGATGACTAGTAGAACAGTTGATATCCATTGCCGTAACTGCAGAACATATCTTTTTTCTGTCCTTGATCTTGACAAGTACGAATATTACTGCAAGGCCAAGAAATGCAAGGAAGCAGCCACTGTCGCAAAGCTCGCAGGGGTGAAAGCAAAAGTCTATAAATATTGAACACTGGGCATGCTGTCGAGTCGGTGAACGGCGGCGGACTGTAAATCCGTTCCCTCGGGGTGAGTAGGTTCGAATCCTTCCATGCCCACCAGAGTTTCTAAAGAATGTATTCAGCAAAAATAATCAAGAAAATCAAACTTCCAATTTGACCATAAAGAAACGCATTCTGATTTAATATATGGCGTATATCGTAGCTCCTGACGCGGTTGATTGCTACGCCGTTTTAACATTGGCCAGGTAGTCCAAGCGGTCGAAGGCACTTGCCTGCAAAGCAATTATCTACTTAGTATTCATCGGTGGTTCGAATCCATCCCTGGCCTCCACTATTCTGTATCATCTTAGATGATGGTATTGAAATTTGACATTCGATATGTTCGAGACGAAGTTTTAGTAGTCGCCGTCAAACGAAACCGTGTATCAACAGGAAATGTATAGAGTCACTCGACATATTGACTCTCTTCTCGTCCCACGCCAACTATCCTAGGGCACTTATTAGAGGGGTTAAGTTGATAGCATATCGATCTAATTTAGAACTATGACAAGCAGAAATGATGTAACGGGTGACGAATTAAAATCGAAATCCAATAATGATAAGTACCGAGAAGGTTGGGAAAAGATTTTCGGTAAGAAGAAAGACGAGCCGACTCATCCTGATATGAGGGAAGACGATAACAAAGACGAAGCCCCTATACGCTAATCGGTAGTGCGGATGGATTTAAAATCCGTTGGTTGTCGGTTCGAATCCGACTCGGGGTACCAGGTTTAATTGTCCGGACAATCGCTGGCGCAAGCTAGAGGAAAGTCGGGGCTGCACAGAGCAGGGCTTGTCGCTCTGTGGGAGTGGTATACGCTATAGAGCGCCTTAAGAAAAAGGATATAATGGTCCCAGGTGCGTGTCACCCTAGACTATACGTTCATACCACGTTCGCACCACAACGACTCCGCAGCAACACAAACAGTTCTCGCTGACGCTGCTCGCCGAGGGAACGGGTTGTGGCACCTATGATCCGGAAGCGAAGCCGGGGAGGACAGGTAACTGTAGATGAATGATTGTCACCCGCAAGGGCACAGAACTCCGCTTACAGGACAGTTAATTTATTTTCTAAAGAATTCTTCCAGCAACATCCTTTGGATATAGCAGGTTCGATCCCTGTCGGTGTTAGGCTTCGGCTGCGACGCTGATACAAGAATTCTGATTTAATAAAAGGAAAAGCTCCTAGTCTCAATGGCTAGGAGCTTTTTTTATGGCCGGAAATTTATTCGATAATTTCTTTGACAGCAGTGATGCCAAGGCTTTCTCTTCGTTTACGATCGGCAGCACGGACATCCTTGAATTGTTCAAGTAACTCGTTATAGGCCACGAACTCGTCTGGTGACAAGGTATAGACAGAGACAAGTGTTAGACTATCCATTGTCATAGTTTCGTGATGTTCGAACCCAGCAGTGGCAATAGCTTCAAGATAATCCTCAAAACCAGGAAGCGTTGGGTCAGTGAACGGGATAATTGTGTTTGGTCTGACGATAGTGTATTTGACTTGCATAGAATCTCTTTCGGTGTTTTACTATTTACCACCTTTGGGTGATATAAATATTGCGACAGACGTATGGGATGAAGCATGTTGATAAATCTTTGGAGCACTCCTAGAACAGGTAGCAACTGGTATGCAAGAAAACTTGTCAAGGATCACGAAAACATCACACGAGCATACTCCATCAGTGAGTTGTTCAATAAAAATATCTACACCTACTACTACAAGGATGAAGGTGGCAAGATTTATTTCCTGAAAGATTACGGTCCTGGTTGTTTCTATAATGAATACAGTCTAGATACGAATGATGGATTAATCGAGACAAGAGTCTACGAAGAGAGGACACGCTCTCCAATTGACGAAGAGATGCATCGTATCAGTCTAGTCCGAAAGGTTAACAAAGGTCATGTTATGATATTATCGAATCATGTCTCGCCCATTAATGAAGATATCTACAAAGAACTTTGCAAACTAGCCGATAGGAATATTTATCTACACCGTAAGAGTATCAAGGACCAACTCTCAAGTTACGGTATCTCGTTTGCAACCAAACAGTTTATCAGTTTCACAGAAGATTATGTTCCGATTAAGAATATAAATGTCGATAAGCGAGTTCTTGATAACATTGCTTATCGAATTTTAGTTTGGCATACTCTCGATAAGAGCAAGGGAGAAATTATCGACTACGACTCGATCAACTTCGACCAATATGTTAGCGACGACATGCCAAAATTGCAGAACAAGGAATCAGCTTTTGAGGCATTGGACGACGAAACAAGGAATCATATCCTTCAACTCGAGGAGTATGTTAACTCAAAGATAAGAATATTTGAAGATGATGAACCGGGTGTGGTACAACTTGGTAATCGATTTGATAATAATCGAATCCTGAGTGTCATTGCAACTGTCGACGACTCCGATTTATTAGAGAGTAACCAACTCTTTGTGACTGTTGCACCGACAGATTCCTCTCATTACAAGTCGACTTATGTCGGCAGTAAAGATTCTCAGCGCCAGATGATGCAAACCATAGAACCATCGAACGAGATTCATGAACAGTTCAAAGGAACTTACATAGAGGAAGTGGTCAACGAAGTCAAAAGGATTATTGAAGTGAACAAAATGAAGATGGGACGGGTTCGAGTTCTTAGAATGCCTGTCAGATCTTGCTACACTTACCATCGAGATCCCGATAAGTATCGTTTTCATATCCCGTTGCATGCCAAGGAAGGAAGTTTTTTCATCGTTGGTGGCAAATTGTTTACACTGACTGACCTAGGAGCACTGTATCGAGTTAAGACAACTGATCTTCATACAGCAGTCAATTCGTCACCAGAGGATAGATATCATTTAGTATTCGACACTTACATTTAAGAAGATTATGAGATTCAGATCAGTTTTATTCATTCCAATGAACAAGTATGACCGTCCCGTCTACAAGAAGGTTATGCACAAGGCGGATGCCCTAGTCCTCGACCTGGAAGATGCAGTCCCGGATGTACTCAAGCCCGAAGCAAGAGCAAATCTTGCAGCCGCGATTGAGATTTATAAAGACCATCCGCATGTCTTTGTTCGTATCAATTCCGATTCTGGATACTATGATGACATGGCAGTCATCCTTGAACTCGGGATCAAGAACATTATGTATCCAAAATTTGATAATGATCATAAGTTATCACCGGGTCAACTCGAAGAGATGAACATTATTCCGATTGTTGAGACACCTTCCGGTCTATACTACATGCACGAAGCATTCTCGAAGATTAAAAACATCTGTGGAATCATCTTCGGAGCTGAAGATCTAAGTGCAGAGCTCGGAATTATGCCCACCGAGGAGGCGATGTTGGCGTATGCATCACAGGCAGTGCTTGGTTGTGCCATGTTAAAGACCTATTGTATTGGATACGCCAGTGACTTTACAGATTTGTCCATTGAGGGGCTACGAAAGAACTGCCTGCGCTCCAAGTCACTGGGGTTTAAGGCGGCATTCTGCATTCATCCGACACATTTGGATACGATCAATGAGATTTATACAGTTGCCCCTGTCGATGTTACTACCTTTAATGGTGTTTCCAGCATAGATGGTAAGATGATCGGTCCACCTACCCTAAGAAGGATGGCAAATAGATGAAAACCCTGTATGTTATCGGCCAATCTACCTGCTATGGTATGGATTTGGTTCCTAATGGGTCCGGTCTGAGCATGAGAGAGCACCGTGAGACGTATAATTTCGCAGGGTTGCTCGGAAAAGCATTAGGTCTAGAGGTTGTAAACAGTTCTTATCCAATGAGCTCACTTCAAACTATGATCAGGCGCATCAAATTAGAGTATGACGAGATACAACCTGACTTAGTTGTGGTAGGAATACCTCAAGCAACCCTGAGAGAGGTGTGGGACCCGACAAAGAAGAGGTTTATTAACCTAATGCAGAAGGAATTCTATTTTCCTAAGTCGGTTTTACAATTAAAGGAAGACGGAGTACCAACGATTTACGATACTGAGTTTCAGAGATGGGCATATCTTGACTACAGAGATGGTTTAACTATGGAACGAGCACTCAATGACTTCCAGGAAGAGGTAATTGAACTACAGGACTTCCTAAAATCGAAGAATGCTAAGTATATCTTCGTACAAATGGCTCCTTTAATCCCTAATCTTATAGATGAGACGGGATATACTGATAAAGAAAACACGATCAAGCACTTCACTAAATATCTAAACAGGCTAAGCGAGATAGATACCAGTAAATGGATTGTGTTTGACGAGTTCAATGCCGTGGATAGCATGTCACACCTGAAAAAAGGCAAGACTGGACACATCCTCGAAGATGGACACGCAATTTTGAAAGACCTTATATATGAAAAGATTAGAAATACCTACCTATGACACAAAAGCCGAAGCATTTGCTGATATAGATACACTGCAAACTTATATTCCTAGGGAAGATGTATTTCTATCTCATTTTAAGACCGACGATTTCATTACTACCGAAGCAATTCATTCTGTAATAGAGAAATTCTCTATTCGATCGACCACAAAGGATCTTTCAACCTATAGTATTCCGGTGATGCCCGGACTTGAGTATAAGATCGGTACTTGTATCTTCTCGGAGAATAGCAAGACATATGGTTTACGGAAGCATATCCATCTACCAAAGACGGCTTTACCTACAATTACAATCGGTAAGAAGGTATTTTTGGGCAAAGATGATGTAACCTTCAATTTTTATCGTCGTACCGCACCGCCGAACATTAGCTTATCTGAAGACTTTGTGTTGCGTTTCGATTCTTGCACCCTTCCACACGAGATCATTGTTCCAGATACTGATCAGAGTATATGGCTTTTCATTGTCTTGGAACATTGCAACGATGTTAGTTTAGAAGAAGTCAGGGACTTCTATGGTTGTAAGGTAATCTACGATTATTATGGATAAATTCACACCAACAGGTACTTCTAACCCTTCTTATCAGATCGATGGATCGAAAGAAGTGTTTGAAAGACTAGAACAATCGATGTTGACTGCCAATAGCGGGTTTGTTAATGCATCGATTATGCGTTATATGCTTACCTGTAATCTAATTCAGTTTCATTGCCCCGCTACTGAGCCGGTAGTTCTAGATTTTGGTTGTGGTTGTGCATCTTTTAAAGCAGCCTGGGATACCAATTATTATCTCCCAGGCAAAAAAACACTAGATTACACGGGTCTGGAAATTACAGACGCCTACGTAGACGCTGGCTCACGCAAAGGGCACAAAATCCGCCATTTTGACGCAAATAACCACGACGTTCGTATGCTGGATTTACCCTGTGATCCTGACGTTGTCCTTATGCAACAGTTTATTGAACATATCGACGAGTCTGCACTCGATTATCTTTTAGATTATACTCACGAAGTGTTGAAGGATAATGGAATGTTGATTGTTTCGGCCCCGAATCCTACAACTGGTAAGATTTTAGAAGATTATCACGATCACGAATACACCATTTCGGAGATTACAGAGAAATTGTCACAACATGGCTTTACCATTGTGCGTAAATTCGGATGGCTTGGGTTCGGAAAACCTAACTACGATGCATTATCTACAGTAGAAAAGGAAATACATGGTAAACTTCGATTTATTTCCGATGGATATGCAAATTCGGTAATGTGTATGGTCAATTTTGACTTTGCACCTTACTATTACCTGGTCTTAAAGAAAAATGATTGATAGAAAATACGGATTTAAATTGAAGCAGACCATAAGCTTCGAAACGCAATGTGCGATTATCGATGGTATGCGGTATGAGGGTGAAGATCACCCATTGATACATGGCCCCGATCAGCCTGCATGTATGAAGCTACTTCATTTAAGGACGTTTGATATGAATGATCCTAATGCATACCAGAAAGATGCACCAGTTAAGAATGGGTTTGATGAACATGACTACGATGATTTTATCTATATCAACCGTGCTAACCCGAATCTAAATTGGTATTGGATTGATAATCCATTAGCCGCCTTAGTTAGACCAGAAGTAGAGAAGCTTTCGGACATTTACGAGTATATTACCCGAGTAACTGTATTGGTCACTAATGTAGGTTCCATTGTTCCTTTTCATAGGGAATGGATGTATGGTAATACCTACAACAAAGTAATCGTACCAGGGCATTATTTCCAGCGCAAGCCACTTGAGCTGGGTCCGTTTGAAGAATCGATTGATGTGAATATGCATAAGGCACAGGAATACTATGCCTGTAAGATTCCGATTACAACAATCGATATGAATAACGGTAACTCGTATTTCAAATTTGACAATAATGAGATTGTGAAGTACGGTGCCGGTAACAAGATGTTCTGTATCAATGAAATTGATATGCGACACGGAGTATTAGAGACTGGATTCTTACGTGGCGTGATTTATATTGACGGTAAGATTAAGTTAGATAAGCTCTATGAAAGCTTTGATTCAGAATTCGAGGAGTTGTGATGTTTTATAAAGAGTTTCCCGAAATATCTATTAACAAGGATTATGTTAACGGCTTGGCTGATTATGTCATTAAAGAGAGATTGTGGGAAAGTATTCGAGTACTAAAGAAAAGAGATAAGTTTGGCTTCGAATTCAACGCAATAGATGCTGCCGAGGATACTGACCCGACACGAGTTAGAGAATATCTTGCGAAGGTTGTGTATGCATATCGGTTAAATCCTGCAGAAATGGAACTTGCTGGAATTAAATCCGAGTCGGCATGGTTATTTAAGACAAATCCACTGACCCGAGTTTATATCCATAGGGAGTCACGAGCGATTGCACTTAATTTTCCAATCAAGTATCTGCCGAAGTTATCCTATGTTGGGTTCTATGATGATAATTGTGTAGAATTGGATAGACATACAGTCATTGATGATTCACCAGTCTACTATAATGTCGAACAATGGCACACAGTAATGAATATGTCCAATAATTCCCCGAGGATTGTATTAACTTGCTCGGATTTACAGGACGAATGGAAGAAAATAGTTTATGAACATCTCGGCATTGCTTAAAATCTTCGACGAAGCAATGGAAAGAACACAATTGAATGGTGTTCCTGTGCATGGATGGCTCGAAAAAGTACCAAACCAATTGCATTACAGATTTCGAGTTAATGCAAGTGACATAACTTCGTATCAGAATTATTACGATGAAGAACACTACGTTGGTTGTATCTTTGATTTCACTGAATCGGAATTAACACAGATTAGAGAATGTGTTGACTTTGAGTTCGATAATGCAAATGCATTCTATATTGCACCTAACTCAATGATACACCCACATACAGATAATTCACCTAAGCGTAGTCAGAAGACTACCATTGTAAATCTTACCGGTTGTGGAAGTATACTTCGATTGCATGATTCTGCTGGAAATATCATATTTGAACTACCGGAAGTTATTGACAAATATACTCTTTATCCGAGCAAAGTGATTCATTCATACGAAGTGAAGGATATTGCTGCTCGATTAATCAATTTTTGGCATGATTGAATATATCTACGATACAGAATATGGTGTTGTTAGGGTGGAGGAACACTTTCCACCCTATAGTGCTGAAGTTATCGACCGTGTTGGAAAATATGTCGAACAGAATGCAAGAGAAACCTATAAAGAAAACTATGCAATGGATGATAATCCTGCAAGTCTAGGATATCTTCTGCGTAACAATCGTTTAACTTCGATCTATTTTGGATATTTAGATAATGAATTTCAGTTTTTCCTATCAACAAGGGTAGCCGAAGACACAGGTATGTTTCTTGTACTGGTTAGACTATTTTCGAAGATCGAAAAAGTGAAGAAACCAATTCATACTGCCTATATACTTCGATTACAGATGGAATTGGCTAGGAAAATGGGATACAAAGAATGTTCGTTTACCATGAATGTGGAAGCACGCGACGGCTTAGCCGAACTTGTCAAGAAAAGATACCTAAAATATAATCATGCACCGAATAGTATCAAGGCTATTGCTCTAGAGAATATGTCGAAATTTGAATATTGTGGTGTACATACGGTAAACTTCTGTGAACAGCATCTATTTACCGCCATCTTATGATAAATAATGGACGACACAGAGGAGTAGATTATGGGTATCATCGCGACTTTGATAGCTAATTGGAGGACTGTCGCAATCGGTCTTTTAGTGCTGGCCTTGGCTGGACTAGTTGCCCATACCGAAGTTCTCAAGCTTCAAAAATCTGAACTAACAACAGAAAATAAGGGGCTGACCTTTCAGCTACAATCGTCCCAGGCAAATGTAAAGAAATTGTCCGAGGACATACTTCATCAGAATTTAGCAATCGATGCCTTTAAGCAAGATGCCGATTTGCGTCTGGCAAAAAATCAACAACTACTGACTAAAGCAAAACAGGATGCAGTCTCCTATAAAAAGAAGGCGGAAGACGTCATGAATAAGAAAGCTCCAGACGGCGTTCCTATCTGTATTGCAACTAACCAATTGTTTGATGAGGCGATAAAGAAAGATGCTCCGTAATATTCTAATCATTGGTCTAACATTTCTTCTTACTGCTTGTGGAACCACAGAACCATTAATTCGTGTCGAGACACGCGAAGTCAAAATACCGGTCCCAGTTGCATGCAAAACCGAAGTTCCATCTCGTCCTGCACTTAATGTACCTAATTTGAAAACAACTGATACAGTCTACGACAAGGCAAAGGCCTATGTAGCAGATTCACAATTAAGAGACGGTTACGAACGAGAACTTTTGGCAGCATTGCTCTCTTGCAAGTAAAAATGCAACCTGTTACACTGTAACTGGCATTGCAGACTACAGATAGGGGTTATTAGCACTTCCATGGGTTTGCGCTGCATCGCAAATTCGAATACGTGTAGGAAGATTTGTCATCTTCCGGCAATGCCATCTTTAATGGCATAAATAGGACAATGTCCGATCACTACGCACTGTTAGATATTCCTGTTTCACCGCTTCGAGATGATTTTGTAATGCCTCGTGGCGATTGTCAGCAGTCAATATTTCAATATAGTGCCGACGAGATTTTAAATCCGTCCCTAATAAATTTTTTTCGAAGCATAAATTTAAATCCAGTTCGTGCTTCGATTTTCCATCATGCTCCTTATGTCGATGTGCAGCCTATCCATACAGATGGTGCTGTAGGTGAATTTCGAGCAGCGATTAACTGGATTTTTTGTGATGATTATGTCATGCGTTGGTATAAACCACGCGATGGCATAGAATTTCCTACTACACCGAAAGACGCACACGTTCATGGTGAACTAAAAAGTACCCCATTTCTTAAATTGGAGAAAGATGATGCTATCGTTATTGATGAAACAAAGGATAAAGGGCCGATATTAGTTAATATCGGTACTGTATTTCATCATTCGATAAATTTGTCTGATACTGACAGGTGGGCCCTGACAGTACGATTTGAGAAAGGTAGTATGCCATCGTGGAATGCGTGTTTAGATAAACTCGCACCATGGCTAGTTGAAGAAAGGAAAAATCATGAAAAGAGTAATTGAAATTCGTGGAGCCGAAGGCGGAGAAGATAGCAAGTTGTTTGCATCTGATCTTGCAATTGCATATCAAAAGCATTGCGATCGAGTAGGCTGAATCAATCGCATAGTTAAATCTGTAGCCGGTGAAGTTTTTGTAGAAGTTATCGGCGATGATTTGTCTATGCTTGAAAATGAAGCAGGTGGGCATCGTATACAACGAATTCCACCGACAGAAAGAAAAGGTAGAGTTCATACAAGTACCGTAACCGTTGCAATTATCGATCCAGAAATTCCGACACTAACGCTTAGGGATGAAGATTTTAAGATTGAATGGTATAGCGGAACTGGTGCAGGTGGTCAACATCGCAATAAGCATCAGAATTCTTGTAGAATAACTTATATACCAACCGGACAGATTGCCACAGCTCAACATAGGTCTAGAGTTAACAGTTTAGAAGAGGCTAAAGCGGCGTTAATCGAACAGTTAACAAAAGGAAATTATTTAGACAAGAAAGCTAGCCTCGCTGTTGAGAGGAAATCGCAAGTTGGTTCGGGAATGAGGGGCGATAAAATTCGCACCTATCGTTTCCAAGATGATGTTGTAAAAGACCACATTACAGGCAAATCCGGCAGTGTTAAGCAGGTTATGCGTGGGAATTTTGACATCATGTGGTAAGTAGTGCATAATAGGGACTAAGGCAAACGCCTGAATTTTATTGTTGTATGAAGCTTAGAGAAAACTGGGCTGGAAAGGGGTTCGAATCCCCTGTCCTCCACCAAAAGCGCATTCTGTGTGTTTTTGATGGGGGACCTCCGGAAATCGACAGTGTAGCAAGTATCAAGGCAGACAACACGAATAACGATCGTTAATCGTCAAACCAAGTAAACGCAAATAACGTTTCTACCGAGTTTGCTTCTTTCGACCTCTCTGCTTTCGCAGACGCCGAAGTCGCATTCGCCTAACAGCACTCCGGGGCAGTTATGCCTTGTTACCCAAAATAGCAATGGGAGTTTCGGCTCCCATTCTTTTACCTATGCCGAGACCAAGAAAGTATCACACTCCCGAAGAAGCTATCGTTGCAAAACGATTAAATGATCTGAAGATAAATAAAGATCGCCACAGAAAATGGCGAGAGAAATATCCTGAAAAGGTTAAACTCAAGTCAGCAAAGGAACGAGCAGCGAAGTTAAAAAGAATACCGCCATGGTCAGATTTAGATACAATTGAGAGATTTTATCTATCTTGCCCAATCGGATATCATGTCGATCACATTATTCCACTAAATGGCGAATTTGTAAGTGGTCTTCATGTCATAGAAAATTTGCAATATTTGCCTTCAAAAGAAAATTTGGCAAAAGGTAGAAAATTCGATATTTAATTTTGAATACTGCCAAACTTGACAATTGTTTAAGTTTTGCATATAATCGTAAGCTGCCTCAGAAAGGCAAATTAAAAAGGAAAATAAATGAAGAAAATTGCTCTAATCGCAACCCTGGCTCTTGCCGCTGGCATGGCCTCCGCTGCTGACTTTGGTGCCCGCGTTGGCTACAATGGCGGAACCAACAAGAACAGCGCTGGCGTTACCGTCGGTGAAAAGTTTGGTGCCCTTGGTGCAGAAGCTGCATTCGATCGTTCCACAGATGGCAAGCTGAATACTAATCGTTATAGCCTCGTCGGTTCTTATGACGTGGCCAAGGTTGCTGGTGCAACCGTAGCGGTTAAAGTCGGCGGTGCTTACATCGATCCTTCGAAGGGTGCAGACGGCTATGCTGGTTTGTTTGGTGTTGGTGTTTCGTACCCACTCGCCAAGAATGTTGCCCTTGTTGGTGACTATGCTTACCAGAAGGGTCAGGCACGTGTCAATGCTTATAACGGCAATACCGTTTCGGCTGGCGTAAAAGTTGCGTTCTAATCAAACGCAACTTGAATTGGGCCTCCGGGCCCTTTTCTGCTGAGTACGATCTCGGGATGAGATAAATACTTTAGTCCAACGGGTGGACGCCAACCAGTTTTAAATTTACGGCCTACTGGTAGCCGGTATAAGGAAGGAAATATGATGTATCAAAACAAATTTGTCGTCGCGATCAAGGCAAACGGCAAGGTCCTCAGAGAAACAAAAGACATTGTTCAGCTACCGTTCGGTTCTGAATTTAGTGTTCTAGTCAAAAACCTCAATAGCAGACGAGCAAAATTCAGTCTGCACATTGATGGCACCAACGTATTAGACGGTACAGATATTATCGTCGATGCAAATTCCGAAGTTGAAATGAAGCGCTTCATTCGAAATGGTAACATGAATGAAGGTAATGCCTTTAAATTTATCGAACGTACTGCTGCGATTGAAGATGGTCCACGCGGCATTAAGGTAGATGACGGTGTTGTCCGTGTTGAATTTACGTTCGAAGAAGAAGCTCCAGTTTACACCACAACTTATCACCGTGATATTTGGTGGGACAGATCTTATCCGTATAGCAGAAGGATGGGATCAGACGGATGGCTCGGTAGTGTCACCGGATCATTGGATGCTTCGTATAGCACCGGTTCTGCCCGTGTAACTAAGAGTGCATCGAAGGGAATTACTGCATCAACAGCGAATGCAGGTATTGCCGCAGACTACACAAGTCATGTTGCATCGGAAGGTGCAGCAGTTGCACAATCGGCACCCGTAAATGATGTCGGTATTACTGTACCAGGATCCAAGGTTGACCAGAAATTCACACCTGTTTATGGCTTTAAGCCGGAAGCACAATCGCATGTAATTGTTCTTCGCCTTTCTGGCGTATCCGGTGAAGTGCAAGTTGTTGCTCCGGTAACTGTTAAAGCGAAGCAGAAATGCGAAACTTGTGGTCACATGAACAAGGCTACAGCCAAATACTGTTCAGATTGCGGAACAGCGCTTGAATTACTTTGATTTACATTTATCGCCGTGATACCTTGCCATATTGGTGGGGCTAAACAGGCGATTGCAATGGGGGCATTCGGATTTAATTTTCGGGATGCCCTTTTTCTTTTCTGATAAGAGTTTCTTTGTTTCTTCGGTGTGTTTTTTACCGATATTAGCATTAGCAATTTTTTGCCTAGTTTCGGTGGAATGTTTCATGCCGGTATTTCCGGGACTATTGACACCATTTTTATTACCCATCATTGATTTACTTTTTTCTTTCACAAATCTTTTTCTGAGCCAACCATAAATCTTATTACCCTTTCTTGTTGAGGCCATCATAAATGCGGCATGCAACAATGATAAATTTTCTGGATACATTCTAGATAATAATTGATGAGCAACATAATGTTCTTCGGGTGTAAGTTCTACCAAATTGGATAAGTCATTGCTGCCACCCATGCAACGTGGAATTATGTGATGGCTTTCGAGATCACGAGTTCTTGCTCTTTCAATCAAGATACTATAATGTTTGGCATAATTCATAATTTTTATTTACCAACAGGGCAATCATGAACTTTGATGATAATTTTCTATCTTCTTTAAAATCACAAAATGTATTATCGAGTGGATATTCAAGATGTGATTATCGACATTTACAATAATGGCGGCATTATTCAGTTAGCATGTTCAGTCGATAGTGAAATCGAATATCAGAGATTTATTGGGAAGATTGCAATGTATTATTCTATTTTGCAAAAAGCATCCTATGATTCGAAGTTATTAATTGATTTTAAAATTGAACGAATTAATATTTTTGGTTCGGGATCTACAATCAGTAACGGAGTCGGTAATCAGATTTACAATATTCCGACTCTAACACTCACTGATGCTGGTTGGAAATTTGTCAAGGAGTTAATTCGATATAGAGAGTCCCTGAAACCAAAGAAAACCATTGAAGAGCAAGTGGAAGAATTTGGAGACAAGGATCTCTGGAAATTAATTAGAAAGCTGTTCTCTGGAATTTTCCACGGAATGATAAGACTTCTAAAATTCCTTAGATGGTCGATAGTTATTCTAGTCGGTTCACTAACATTATTCTTTGCTGCTGATTCCTCGCCGTATGGTCATCAATTTATTGAGAAGATGTCACAAAACTCATATTGCAAAAAGTTATTAGAGTTGCTATAATGCAATTGTTGAGAGTTAGTTAATAGGTGTAGCCCAATTGGAAAGAGGCGGGATGACGGCCTGAGTTCTTGAATGAACAGGGACGATTTATCGGGTTGTTGGTTCGAGTCCAACTATCTTTTCTTAACTAACTTTTTTCCATAAACACGTATAAAAGGAACCGGTATGGCCGCCGGCCCAGTGCTTAAGAAACTGGTGTTCGCAAGAATGGGTTCGATTCCCCCTTGTGCTCTAATCTGTGTTTATGAATTTAGGTATAACAGTGTGCGGCACACGACTAGGCGGACGCGCTGAAAGTAGGACTACCTAAATTCATAAACACAGATTTGGTATATCGATATACAAGATATATCGATCCATGGTGTATGAGCATTCCCGTCTTTGAAACGGGCGGATCTACCAAACTTTATAGAATATGAAACTTAAAAAACTAATCGGTATTATCCTTAATCAAAGCACGCGTCACCGCTGGCCTCTTGCAAACAGGATGATCAAGCTTACGGAAGAATGTGGCGAATTGGCTGAAGCAGTCAACAAACACGAAGGCCTTCTTCCGCACAAGGAATTGAAAGAACCTGTTGAGGGTGAAGTTGCAGATGTGATCATTACTGCAATCGATGTACTTCGGCGTGTTCACGCAGATAAAACCGAAGAAGAAGTTTTCGAGTTGCTTAAAACTCAGCTCGAACTCAAGTCCCAAAAATGGGAAAATATCCTTCTTCGCAACGACGAATAATAAATAACTGTTCAACTACGGAGAAACTACTATGATGTAGGTTTACTTTAATTCTTCCTAAATGTTTATTTCACTGTTAAACACCCCGAAATAAACCACTTAATTTTTATAGGAAGAAACAAATGAAAGATATTCGCCAACAATGGAAGGCACTCGCTGCCGCACATAAAATCACCCCTAAAGATGTAGCCGCGCTTTGCGTCTACCGAGCACTTCTCAAGACTCCCGATGTGGATACGTTGAGAACTGCCATAACGCAAGGTTATGGTAAAGAGGGTGCAATTCATCGACTTCTCAAGTCGTTTAAACCAATAACCAATCAGGTTAAGTTATCCAATGGTGCAGAACCTTACGGATGCTTGATGACCTCGTTACGACTTGCCAAATACTCGGAAGTTTATTCTTGGTTGGATGAGGAGGACAAAGTCTTGCTTCAAAATCTAGCCACCGAAATTTCGAGGATGAAAATCGAATGAGTTACATCTATACCTTTATTCGTGAAGACATTTCCCCTGAACAGAAAATTGTTCAGATTGGACATGCATGTCACGAAGCCGGAAAACGAACAACTGATCGAGAGATTTCATCACTCATCTTGCTATCGGCCAGAGACCAAGAGGATCTGGAAGATATCGCTATGAAGCTTGATGGAAAAGGTATCGAGTTCTATATGTTTTATGAACCCGATAACGGAATGGGTTACAGCGCAATCTGTACTCAGCCGATCTCGGATTTGGAATCTCGTAATTTTTTCCGTAAATGGAAATTATTCAGGTTCTAAACTCAGTTGACAGATCTAGCACATTCTAATAAAATGTGCTTAAGACATGCGCTTTTAGCTTAGCCGGCCTAAAGCAGCGGACTCTAAATCCGTGACCGTGGGTTCGAATCCCACAAGGCGCACCAAATAATACCGTCCTGGAGGGTGAAATCACTGCTATGGCATATTCAACTTTTCGGTTCAATTCCGTTAGCGGTATACAAAATTTGTGATTAGTGTACTTAGAAGCATACCTACTATCCTTTAAAAGGATATCTCATTAGTCTGCTCGTAAAGTGGGCTAGAAGCTGGAAGACCCGGGGCGGATCCGGGATCACAATTCTTACAAGAGATCTTATGAGCTTTTCGAACCCAGTTGAACCCATTGAGCCGTCGACAGACAAATATTGGATCACCACGCTGAATCAGTCGTCGGTGAAATCGCCGTTTGAAATTAAGTTTACATTGGTAAACAAACCAGAACGTTTAGATGAAATCAAGGCCTGGCTTTCTGAACATTTTAAGTCGGGGTGCAAATTCAAACAGATCGAGTCTTTCTATTTTGCGGAGATCTTTTTCCGATGTGAAAGTGATGCGACAATGTTTGTGCTCCAATGGGGCGAATCGTTTACCTAAGGAGAAGAGTATGAAGCCCGGCGAACAACTCAATAAAATGCTCGTTCTTGCTACGACCGAGTTTGATGGCATTTACGATAAGCAGGGCGTGCCCTATATTCTCCATTGCCTGAAGGTGATGCATTATCTGAAGTCTGAAGATGAAGAACTTCAATGTATTGCACTCGGGCATGATCTGGTCGAAGATCGTAAGACTGTCACCTACGCTCGCCTGCGTGAAATGGGGTTTACAGAGCGTATCATTGCTGGCATTCGTGCTATGACAAAAGTGCCCGGTGAAACCAACGAAGAATACCTGGCACGCATCAAGGCAAATCCGGATGCAATTCGTGTTAAGCTTGCCGACCTGCGCCATAACAGCGACATTCGTCGCCTCAAGGGTATTACGCCGAAGGATATTACACGTCTCGAAAAGTATCATGCAATGTATCTTGAACTCAAAGATCTTGTGTGATGAATATTGAGCGATTAACCACTGCTAAATATCATGAGGATATAGAAGCTGTCAAAGCTCTATATCCTTTTATTGTTTATCGTTATACTCGGGAAGCATTTTCGCCAGAAGTTGGTGAATGGCTTCATCCGTATAGCGAACGTCATGTGGTTATTGGCAAAGAAGTTGTCTACAGTGGACCCGAAATTGGTCGTTTTGCACAATTCAAGATTGCTCATGCATTCAAGAATGAAGCCGATGCTGTAGCCTTCAGGTTGAGGTTTGGATGAAAGTAGGATTTACAGGAACAAGAGAAGGAATGAGTGCGCAACAGAAAGAGGCTTTTGCCCTTGAAATTATGAGACTCAATCCAGTAGAATTTCATCACGGTGATTGTGTTGGTGCAGATGCTGAAGCACACGATATTGTTCGTGCTCTTTGCCCGGATACAATTATTGTGGTACACCCGCCATTGAGTGATAAGCAGCGTGCGTTTCGCACTGGCAACATCATGCGTGAGTTGATGGCTTATACACCAAGAGATAAGAACATCGTAAATCAAACAGATTATCTTATCGCAACTCCTAAGCAGGATAAAGAGATTGTTCGTAGTGGAACTTGGATGACTGTTCGTTATGCACGGAAACAGTCAAAACCTAACAAAATCCTAAAGAGATAACGCCACCAATAAATATTGGCATGGCAAATTTAATACTCTGGTCAAATGTTGCAGTCGAATACGCCCCTGTAAGAACAGGTGGTGCAACTCAGATTGCATCTTGGCTTAGACAGCACGGATACACGGTAAAGGTAATTGATTTCTGTCACATCATGTCGACAGATGAATTAGTTGCAATTACCGAAAAGCACATAGGCGCCGATACTCTAGCAATTGGAGTAAGTTCGACTTTTTGGGACCTGTATTTCAAGCACGATAAATTACTCACAGGTTTCCTGGAACCACAATGGGTAATTGATGCACGTGAAAAATTAGAATCGAAACACGATGTCTTTTGGATACTTGGTGGATCAAAATCCTATCGAGAACCATACAAATTTCATTGGGTAAAATTCCATGGATTTGCAGAAGATGCAATTCTACAATGGATGGATCAGAATAGTAGTAAATTGGTAAGAAGAACACTGTTCGATATTACCTGTTTAGAACATTCTAGGCACGATGATGATTTTATACAATCCACAGAACCACTCACAATTGAGCTAACTCGTGGTTGTAAATTCAAGTGTAAATTCTGTAGTTATCCATTGATCGGAAAGAAACCCGGCACCTATATGCGTGCTCCGCATCTTATTAAAGAAGAGATGCTACGGAATTACGAAAAGTGGGGAACCACAAAATACTATTTCCAGGATGATACCGTAAACGAAAGCATGGAAAAGGTTGATATGATTGCCGATATTGCGCAATCATTGCCATTCAGGTTGCAGTGGATCGGTTATAATAGATTGGATCTTATCGGTACCAATCCTGAAATGGCACAACGCTTGAAAGATAGTGGAATGCGATCTGCACACTTTGGAATTGAAAGTTTTCATGAGGATGCAAGTCGCGCCGTAGGTAAGGGTTGGAATGGAAAGTATGCTAAAGATTATCTCCTTTATCTGAAAGATTTCTGGGGAGATGAAATTAACTGGTATATGTCGTTGATTATCGGCCTGCCTGGCGAATCAAGAGAAGATATCCTTGACACTGAAAAATGGTGTGTCGATAACGATATGTATGCCTGGGGTTATTTCGGACTAAGCATAAATAGGATACCTGACAAAGTTTGGAAAAGTGAATTTGAGGTAAATTGCGAAGAATACGGATATACATTTCCAGATCCACAGAATACCTTTATGTGGTATAATGATAAATGGAATGCATACGAAGCATCAATTTTCGCAAAAGATCTCAATCAAGTTGCAATGGGTAGAAGTCGTCCTGCTGGATGGTTGCTTACAGAAATGACTGCACTTGGTGATTCATTTGAAGATATTATGAAACTCAGACGTGACGAACACGATTGGGATTCAATGAAAGTGAGAACTAAGGCTTTTGTTGATAAGTATGTTTCTTATCAACTAAGGTAAACTTGCATTTTTCTTGTAGATTTGCAATAATTAGTTGAGTTATGCGGGTGTGGCGAAATTGGTAGACGCACCAGATTTAGGTTCTGGCGCCGCAAGGCGTGGGGGTTCGAGTCCCTTTACCCGCACCAAGGTTATGCAGAAAAGCAACGCGCGACATTTGTCGCCTGGACTGGTAGACCTGCTGTTTATGCGAATTCGCGTATAGACGGTTGTACGAAAGTAGGTATGTTAAAGCCGCGGTATTGTTGCAGCCTCTAAGTTTTTGAGTAACCGGTACGGCCCGTCCGATACCAAGACCATCTGTGCATTTTTGTCCCTAACCTATATCGGTTGTCGACCGAGGTCAGGAGTGTATGGATGCCCATGTGTTTGCTGGTTTTCTGTGCGTAAAGCTGGCATGTGGATTGGGGGAATAATTGGCCCCTATGCCGTAGGTTGGAATTGTGCGTACATCACTAATTCTTTAAAACTGCGTCCTATGGTACTGTCGATTTGGTGATAAAGCGGAATAGTTATTCAAATGTTGTTCTATACATTGCCGACTAAGTCGGTAATTACTGATGAACTTACTGAATATTCCAGAAGGAATGATTTAGTCTGGTCGATACGGAAAGATGCTGATTTATCGAGTATTCCACTTGAGATGCTCGATACAGATCCCGTGTTGAAAAGATTGAAGGAAAAGTTTTCGGTAGATCCTTTTCTTGTTCGGCAACGGGCAAATACGTTTTACCATTGGCACCAAGATGCTCAAAGAGCTTGTGCCTTGAATATGTCTTTGGGGACATACAAATCTCATACTATTTTCACAGAGGCAACATCCTTAAGTGCGATGTGCAATATTGAGGAATTGGTATACCGCCCAAATGAAATGACATTACTGAATGTGAAGAAATTCCATTCTGTACTCAATCTCGAAACTGATAGGATTATTTTTACCATGTCCTTTTTTGGACAGGTTCCTATCGAGGAAGTTATTGAATTTTGCAATGCAGAAGGGTTTTGACAAACCGTTAAAAATGTCATACAATTATGAAGTGCTTTTTTGCTACGATGTTTGCAGATGTAATGTCGGCAAGCTACTCGGCAGGAGCAATGGTCACTACGAAATTCGTATATCGGTCTAGGTGCAAGTCCTTTAACCCACTCGAGGGGAATACACGGCCTGGGAGTCTCGACATTCGTAGCAAAAAGGTATTTTATGGCTTGGCCAGATAATTTAGATCATGTCGATTGCAATTTTCCAAAAGCGTATCTTTATACGTTGAAAACAGCTATTGACAATGGTCAGGTTAAATGGGGCAGGTCGACTGGATTTTGTGAATACTTTTCATCCACCTTTGAATGGGCTGGATGCGAATGGGAACTTGATGAAATGACTGAATTGGTTACATCAGTCAGACTAATTAAAGGAAAGATAGACCCGGAAGTATTGACAATCGCAGTATTAAAAGGCAAAATAGACAACAGTTAAGCAATGATTGAGCTGCCGTTATTGGTCGGAAGGTATCACACAGATACGAAGATGATCGCCATAGTTCAATTTGTGTGATACCTTCCGACACCTGAAGATAAGCTTATATTGAAAATTGCCGGATGGCGATTAAGACAATCGGTTTATGCTCAGTGGTTTGATATTAGGGAAACATGGATATTTTATAAGAATTCGGGTCTTTAGCTCAGTTGGTAGAGCATCTGCCTTACACGCAGAATGTCATCGGTTCGAGACCGGTAGGACTCACCAAATCAATGGCGCGTGCCTTAGATGGCGCGGATAACGACCAAGGAGTATAAACCTTGAGCCAGTCCATATTCGCATCTTCGCCCAAACGATGTAAAATTTTAGGCAGAGCGACCAATGCTGCTTACTGAATTTGGTGGGGTAATTGCCTGAGAGATAAATGTCCTGGACATGACTTGAAACTGTTTCGCGAGTTGAAGCGTTAATCTCTAGAATCGGATGCTAAGAGATGAAACACGAATTCACGGAAACTGCGGAATACGTCGTTACAAGAGTCCGCTGGTAGCCTGTAAAGCCATTATGTGCCACTTCATTTTGAAGGGAAAACGTCGTTCGATAATGCCAGAATCATGGAGTTATTCTGGGGTAGACACGTTAAATTATCACCTGGCCGTCATGCAAGGGTGGAAGTTGGGTTCTTCCGCGACTTCTGCAATGTTCTAAACCGCGAGCTGAAGCGTTAGCAAAAGTATCAATTGGATTAGGTATACCGCGAAGCACTAATTTTTTGGAGAAGATGATGTTGATGACATGGATTAACAAGCTGGCAAATCAGATTACCAATCTGACTGGCACGCAAGGTACCGAGACCGGTGAAATTATCGGGACTATTGCATCCTTCGTGATCTTTTTCTTGGTTGCATGGTTGTTTGTAACTGGTGTGGCTTTTGTCACCGGTATTTCGGCTGCGGCTCTGTGGTCGCTAGTCACTGTTGGATGCTTGGTTTACACCGGCCTCCAATTCATGAAGCGTTAAATGAAAAAGCGCTGTGATCAAGCGCTAATTCATAAATACTTGCATGAAGGCATGCAAGTATTGTGGAGAGGAACATAACTTACCGGGTTATGCTTGCAGAGTTTGCAAAGACGGCAAGCACAGGTATGGATTGACTAGAAATGACCAAATAAGGTTGTACGAAAGTCAAGATAAGAAATGCTGCCTGTGCGAAAATGAAATAGAAATGTTTGTCGGACATAAAGGTGGATTTATCGATCACGATCATTCTACCGGAAAAGTTCGAGGAATATTGTGTAATAGATGTAATACCGTAGTAGGTGGTTTAGAAAATTATAAGAATCTAACCAAACTTCTACACTATATGAATATCGGAGTGTAGCACAGCCTGGTAGTGCGCTTGCTTTGGGAGCAAGAGGTCCAAGGTTCGAATCCTTGTACTCCGACCATTTTAGGAGAATTGATATGAAAGCAATTCTAACTGCACTCGGTGCAGCAATGTTGTTAGCCGGATGTGTTGTTGCACCGGTGCGTGGCGAATACAGAGTTCGTCCCGAAGTTGCGGTCGAGGTAGTTGCCTATCCGCAATACGAAAGAGATTATTACTGGGATTCGAGAGCAAATCTCTATTTCTTCTACGGTCCTCGTCACGAAGTGCGTTACATGCCATGTGGCTGGCCTACAGAACTCACGGAGTTCCACATGGACATCATCGCGGTCGCTAGGGTCGTGATTAAAGAACTCGGGGATGGTTGGTCTTAACAGACACCCCTATCCGTTGACATCCGGCACGATGTCTGGTTATGGTTTCTAGGCAAACCACGTTGTGTTCCCCTAGGGGTTCTTATTCGAATTACGTGAAGAATTCGACGTTCATCGCTTTGTGAACGCAGTTTGATCGGTATGCCCATAACAGGAGTCATGATCAGTTATGGTTTGGTTGGGTCCTATAAAACCGTCTTACCAACATAGCACTAATTCAAGAAAGTCGATTATGCAGGGTGCAAGAGGTTACGCTGAATTGTTCGAAACAGGACAATACGGAAGATTTTGGATTCGTTCTGGCAGTCATGCCCGTGGTCGTACTTTCGAAATTTGGTTATTGCCTGCAGATCATACTGTAGCTTCGATTCGACCTGGAGACTTGCATGTCACACAGGCACCGGAACTTAGTAAAGCAGTTCAGATCTATGGAATAACTGGTGGTCAACCAGGCTGGACCGAAACTTATGGTTGGTTGCATACTGGTAAATGGCAGGAAGATTTTGAGGTTCTGGTTTGCCAGAAAATTAAAGAAAAGAACGATAAGGAAAGTGCTCGGGCTGCCGCCGAAGAAAAGGCTCGAGTTGCAGAAGAACAAAGAAAGAAAAGTCTTCTTGATTCATATTGAGAGATAAATAAAGTTTCATGGGGGTGTAGCTCACCAGGGAGAGCGACTGATTTGCATTCAGTAGGTAGCGGGTTCGAGTCCTGTCACCTCCACCATACAACTATTCCGGAGTAGCACAGAGGTAGTTGCAGCGGACTGTTAATCCGCGTGTCGTAGGTTCGATCCCTACCTCCGGAGCCAAAATAAGAAAGAATGTTAGTATCATACATCAACGAATACGAAGAACAAATTTTCAAAGGGGATACTCAGTTTATTCCGAGAAAAGGTGATACCGTACAACTTGAGGATGAATACTACGAAGTTAAAGATGTAATCTGGGATTTATCTACTTCGGTTATTTCTGTTGTTTTAGCCGTTCCGAAAATTAGAAAAATAGAATCTGCACCCAATGACGTATCAGGTAGACTTAACGAGATGCAACGTGCTATTATAGACTTAAATAAACGCCAAGGGGACAGTGAGAAAAAAGCTAGAACCCTTAACGAACAATTGGTTTCAGTCAGAACAAAAATAAATGCGATTCCGAAACCAAAGCCGCAGCAGGATAATAGATAAATGAGAATGATTCCGGATAAAAACTTTAGAATGAAGAAATCATCGAAGGGTATTCTCGCCCTGATGAAGGGTTCTAAAGAAGACAGAGCTCATATGAAGGATATGCTAATTCAGGCACAACTTCATGACGAAGCAGCCCGCCGAGCTGCTTTGAAGTCCAAAGACCATAAGTCCAAGTCTGTATCGAATACCGACAACGACAGCTCGGTCTAAGGCACGGTAAAGTTAGCAGTATATTCGACCCGTAATAGTCGGATCACTTCAAATACTTATAATTTTTGATTACTGCGCTTCACCAATTTGTTCTTTAAAGGATATGTTACGGAATGTCGTTTGATGCTACCGTAACCATGCGTATATTATGCAGAGAATGATATATAGCTTATCCGATTGCTCCTATAGTCTAGTGGTAAAATCTTATCTTGGTACGATAGGGTCACAGGTTCGATTCCTGTTGGGAGCACCACGAAATCGATAAATATGGAATGCCTGGTGAGATTCCGTATTTTATAGAAGGTAAGGTTGTAGACATTTCTATACCTTATCGAACAGCATATGTGAAAGTTGAGAACGGTAACGTTTATCATCTGTTTCCACATACACCAGATTTAGAGTTTGAAAATTTGAGGATTGGTACAATAGTTGAATGTGAAATTACATCAGCTCTTATTCGAGTTCTCAGTGCAAGAATACTGGCGGGGTAGAGCGTAGTCGGTAGCGCGTTGGGCTCATAACCCAAAGACATTGTCCCCGGTGGTTCGATTCCACCCTCCGCAACCAGATTATTTTATGATGGCGCAATCGCCCGTTGGTATACGATCTACCACTTATATGCCGTCCGAATGATAACATTATTCGGTGTGTCACACACTTCCTAAGGGATCGGCGCCTGGTACGATAGTGAGCGTACTCTATGCATGACTCCCGGTTTGTTGTGCATGGAAATAAACCGGACATTTTCAGACGCGGCGTGGCGCAGCCCGGTAGCGCGCTGGGCTCATAACCCAGAGGTCATTGGTTCAAATCCAATCGTTCGCAACCATTTTCATTGTGGGAGTCCTTAGTCGTAATAGGCGAGGGTACAGAACTCCTACTTGGGAACTTAACCGTTTACGGAGACTGTACTCCGGTGATCGCGGGACCCTCCGCTAATGGGCAGTTCCGACTAATTCAATACACAGAGATATGATTAAATTCGTTATTACAAATTCCGGTGATGGTAGCAATAGCATTCGTTGGGTTCGTGACGAAGCTGTTCTTGAAAAGATGCAAGAACGTGCCGATGACGGCGACGAGACTTATGCAAGCGGTGATGGTTTGCAAGTTCGCAAACTTGTCTTTCCGGAAGGATTCGACATCGACGGTTGGATGAAGATGAACCACCTTCGTGAAACCACACTCGAAGATATGAGTTAATAGATAATGCGACCGTGGCGTAATTGGTAGCCGCGCAAGCTTGAGGTGCTTGTGGAGAAATCTGTGCTGGTTCGAGTCCAGTCGGTCGCACCATACCTAGAATAGGCGTAGTAGAAATACTACGCCTATTCTTCTGATAAATATACTTTAGTCGAGTATAGAAGGTAGTATGATGGGTGTAGATTTCAAAGTAGCTGCAAGCTTTCTAAAAGCATTGACTTGGGAAAAATTGGCCCAGATCGCCGTACTACTTTTCATGTTATTCGTTTTCTATATAGGATATCAATTTCGAGAAAGTGCCTATGCAAGCATCAAGATGGGCGCCTTGACAGAAACTGATTATGTCATTGTAATTGAATTAACTTCCGAAACGAAGATAAAGATTACCGAGACTGTTAGTAAATTTCCGACTATGATTGCCGGTATTCAGGTAGTGAATATAAACTTCAAGAAGAATACTCGGACAGCATCATATTCATTTATTTCCGAACCATTGTTGAAACAGGCAATTGATGATTTTCAAAATTCTTCAATTGCTGATACACCTATCTTTAATGATAACCAAACAAATAATCGACGCGTAGTATCCTTAATCAATGGTAAATTTATTTGTACACCGTATAGTGATACGGTTGCTGTAAAAACCTATGCAAAAGCATCTTCGGTCGTAACACACATTTGTTCAGTTAGCATTCCACCGCATTATGGTAAGTTTAGTGGATATTTGAATATCTATATCAAGCATAAACCAGATGGAATTGAGATTGAGATGCTGAGGCAATTGGCGACAGAACTGTCCAATCAAATATATATCAATGATATATTACATGAAAAGTCAGGTAATGAGAAGCCGGTTACTCGTGCATTAAGACGCGAAGATTTTCGGTGAGATAAAACCCAAGAGTCCTTTTCCAGTAGTACCCGATAAATATTTTGCACTAAACAGGTGCAAGGTATTTTATTAGGGACAGTATGGCTGGACTAAACGACAATTTGACAAATATTCAGAAGTTCCTGAATATTCTTACCTGGAAGAAAATCCTCCAGCTCGGACTCTTTCTGTTCGTAATTTCATTAGCATTGGTTACATATGAACTTCGAGAGTCTATCTACAACTACGCAAATCAGACACGATTAAGTCGTGTTGGCCCGCCTGTTGAGAAACTTTCTAAGAAATCGATTGAGAATGTCGATAATGCTGCTAAGAAATCTAGCATCATTATAGGTATTCAAGTTGTAGTAGTCGATTTTCAGAAAAACACAAGAACACCAATTTATACAACAACACCGGATCCGGTGCTGGCATCCATATACGAACAGTATGTGAAGACTTCTATTTCTGATGCACCGTTATTCACTACAGATGTGGTGAACAACAGGCATATTGTTGATTTGATTAATGGTGAATTTATCTGCTATCCGTTTTCAGAATCACTTGTGTCCAAGTATGCCCCTGAGGCCGGTAAATATATACACACCGCTTGTGCCGTGGGAATTCCGCCATATTATGGCAGATTTACAGGTTCAGTGATTATCTATGTTAATAGACAACCAACAGCTGAAGACGTTGACCAAATTCGTAATTTAGCTAAAACTTTGTCTACAAGCATCTACGAAAAAGATTTCCGATGATTAAAACCAGCCTTGAATGGGCCAATGTTGAAGTTTCTCTTATGCGTAAAACCGTGGGGCTTGCTCACGGACTTGAAGTAAGGAAGATGATTCGAAACATTCAAGAAGAAGTTAAATTACTTTCACGTGCCGAAGTTGAAGCACGCCGTGGTAAGAAACTCAAAGCTGAAGAATTATTGGAAAAGATAAACAACGACATTCAAACAGTAGAGGAATTTCTTCTTGTTGCTGCTTTGATAGGTTGACGACAAGCATAGCATTACATTATAATTGCTAATTGGATGAGTATTCAGGCTGGGCCTGAGCTACCCTGGAAAGGTAGTCGATCAGTGATGAACTGGTTGCGGTTCGATCCCGCACTCATCCTCCATAGGAATAATAATGAGAAACCCCAGAAGGAATGTTATGAATTCAATCAACATGAAGCGCGAACAGTTGCTTCAAGTCGTTCGTGAAAATCTCGCAAAGCACATTGCCGACTATTTAGAATCCGTCGAGGACTATAAAAAGCTCGCGCTGCAAATCGTGCAGGCCAACCTCAAGTTGGCAAAGACTGGTGATCTTAGCGAACTTGCTAAGGTCAAGACTCTTCCCGCTCCTCCTGTCACTTATGAAGCTGAATACAAGAAAGCAGTTCGCATGCTTGAACTTTCGGTTGACGATGTGATTGAAGTTGAAGAAGACGTTTTCAATCAACTCGTTCTTGACGAATGGTCGTGGAAGCGTCAGTGGTCGATGTCGAATGCCATTTACAAAAGTGGCACGTTTTAACCAGTTGACATAAATTACTGTCTCAGGTAAACTACAGGCTCAGTTACTTAACGCGCAAGAAGCGCACACAGAAAGGTAAACATGGCTGGTACCATTGTCGCGGCAGCAGTTGCCGCATCAGCAGCAAGCGCCGCAAGCGCACCCACCGCAGCAGCTTCGGCCGCAGCAGCTTCGGCCTCCCCGGGCCTGATTGTTGCAACACTCGGCTTCTTCGCCGGTCTTGCAATGACCTGGCCCGCATTGATCGGCTTGGCCCTGTTGGGTATCTTGTTCGAACACAATGGCGCACGCGGTTGGGCAGTCACGATGATGCTCGGCCTGGCAGCAACGTCGTACTTCTTCTTCGCCGTCCCGCTGATGACGATTTTGGTTGGTGCTTCGATCTACGTCGCAGTCGGCCTCGTTTGGAGCTGGTGGCGTTACAAGCGACACGTTGACAAGACTGTCGTCGAGAACCGCGAAGCCGATGAAATGCAGCGTCGTCGTGTCATTCGCGACCTTCATCCGAAGGCTATGCTCTCGATCATCACTGCATGGATCCTGATTTGGCCCTTCTCGATGATTGAAAACATTGCAGGTGACCTCATCAACATGATCCAGTCCCTGGTGACGAAGGTCTTCCGTGGCATCTACCACAAGATCTACAGCTCGGCTGTTGAGGCTCTGACGCCAGCCGAAGACAAGGCGTAATAGGAGTGGGAGTAAAACTCCCATTACCTGAAGAAATGGAAGACTGCCCCCAATGGTGGCGGTCTTTCGCACGGCAAACAATGAGAGAAGCACCTGAAGGAATATATGGTTGGGTTCATCTCGAAAGAGTTATGAAGGAATACAACGGCACCTTTGCCAGTGATTCTTCGGGTGTATGGTTTGATACAGAAGAAGATTTAATGGTGTTCAAACTAAAATGGATGGGATAATGGGTTCGAAGCAAGTTTTAGTGATGAAGAAATTCCCGAAGGATCGCAACATGCGTACCGGGAAATATGTGGCGCAAGGCGCACATGCAGCAACCGGTGCGTTGCTAGGTATTGGCAGTATGAATGCCGACGAAACAAAATTTGAGATTCCCTTAACTGATCCTTTCATTAAGCAATGGGTAGTTGGGAATTTCAAGAAGGTAGCCGTTTATGTTACCACTGACGAAGAATTAGTGGACATTTATAAGAAAGCCCTCGCTGCTGGATTGCCTGCTTCATTAATCAAAGATGCAGGCTTGACAGAGTTTGGAGGAGTTGCTACACTTACGGCAGTTGGGGTTGGTCCTAACGACGAAGCAAAGATAAACGAAATTACCGGTCATTTGCCGCTTTTTTGAAAGACACATCATGAATTTTCTGAGATGGATTATTCTAGAGAAGATGCACGAGCTTATGAAGCCCGATCAATTCTTTGTGACTTTCTTCATGACGATGCTTATGGGTGCCTTTTTGACTGCGGTTACATGGCCATATTTACTACCGATCTATGCACTGGTTGTATTTGCATGGTTAGTGATAGGTTATTTCCACGCCGAAGCAGTATGGAAAAAATGGTACGAGGAATACACCCAGAATAAATAAGAATTTGCCCTGGTGTTGGAATGGTAGACAAAGCGGACTCAAAATCCGCCGCTGAGAGGCGTACCGGTTCGAGTCCGGTCTGGGGTACCAAGGTTTTAGGATAGATACTGCATCAAAAACCAGCCAAATTCTATTGACGAGCTTGCTCCACGGAATAGATATTCTAGAGAACTAGATATGCTCTGCGAAGAACCCAGCAGATAGTTTACAGAAGAATACTGTAATAGGGTGGTAGGTAGTTTCATGTAACCCACCAGAAAATAAAAAAACCGCGCTACCAACTATCCTGTTTTAATTTCATATCATGAGACAACTAGCAACCATCCGTAGAATTGATAAATTGCTTCCTATTGAGGGAGCCGATTCTATTATGCTGGCCATTATTGACGGCTGGCAATGCGTTGTCTTGAAGAGCGAATTCAAGGAAGGCGATCAATGCGTCTACTTTGAAATCGATAGTCTGATTCCAATGATGCCCGAAGTTGAGCATCTGCGTGCCCGTGCCTTTAAGCGCCTTGGTGACAAAGAAGGTATTCGCATCAAGACCATTAAGCTTCGTGGTCAGTTAAGCCAAGGCCTTGCCTTGCCTATAATGCAGAGTCTCCGTGATACAATCGGTAACTGCACTGGTCCGAATGATTACATGCCGCCACAGGATGGCATGGATGTGACCGATATGCTCGGTGTGATCAAATACGAACTGCCTATTCCGGACGAAATGGCTGGACAAGTTCGTGGTAATTTCCCAGGCGACATTCCGAAGACTTACCAGCAGCGTTGTCAGAACATTGTTCGAAAGATCTTTACTGATAATGCCGATGCTCGTTATGAAGTCAGCATGAAAATGGATGGCGCATCCTTTACTGGTTATACCAAGGACAGTATCGCAAGTGTTTGCGGAAGAAACTGGGACTTTGATATCGATGATCCAGTTAACATTGATAATAAGCTTGTTCGTCTATTCGTGGATAGCAAGCTGAAGGATGTAATGCTGAGCTTCGATCGCAACTTCGCAGTTCAGGGTGAAATTATGGGGCCGGGCTTCCCACAAAACCGTGAACAGCTAAAGAAGGTTAAGCTCTTTGTGTTCGATATTTTTAATATCGTTACCGGCAAATATCTTCCTCCGACAGAACGTCATGCTATTCTTGAAGAAATGTATGCGCGTGGCCTGGACAGAGATATGGTACAGCATGTACCGGTTCTGCACATGAATGCAACACTTGAGGAATTGGGTATTACCAATATCAATTCGCTATTGGCCCACGCCGATGGCCCATCTATTATTCATCCTATTCGCGAAGGCGAAGTTTGGAAGAGAATGGATGGTGATTTCAGCTTCAAGGTTATCAGTAATAAATTTCTTCTGAAGCAAGAGGATTGATTTCTTGATAAATAGTGCATCTAAGGATGCACGATGTTTTTAAGAGAGATATTTTTGTCAGAAACTGCGAATGAGGATAGGGCCATTGTTTCATTGGCCGGCGCCGTCAGTAAAATGATTAGGCAGAAATATCCACCGGGTACTGCACCAGATGAATCTGTTGACCTAGGAAAGGTTTCGGATTATCTGAATACTCCGCTTGAAGCACTCGGCGACATTAGCATTGTCATCAATCCTCAAGACGAGCTTCTAGACGACCCCGCAACTAAGAACCAAACCGGTACTGTAGTTGATGGAGTATGGGATCCATCCACGACAACTGTCCATGTAAGCGATCGCGTCTTGAAAAAGGCTGATCAATCCTTACTTAGAATTCTGACCCACGAATTTAGGCACGCATTAGATGACATCAAGTCAAACTTCCGTGCAGGTAAGAGTAAGCGCTACGATACGCCGAAAAATAAGGAATATCGCAATGCTGACAGTCATCAGCGATACTTGGCGAGCCCTGCAGAAATTAATGCAAGATTTGCCGAAGTAATGAGCCTAATGGTTTTGTCCATTCAAAAGCTTGTAAAGGAAATATCTGATCCTAACCAGATCAAGAAGCAAGCCTATGCAGATTTGGATAGATTCATGAAAGCTAAGAAAGTTTCGTCCTTGTTCCCCGAAAAGGAAAAATCCAAGGATTATAAACGCTTGATGAGTCGTGCGGTGGATTTTATTGACAAAGAGCTTGCCTACAAGGCTAGTCAAAGAAAATGACGTCTTTTTGAACCATTAACCATGTGGTTTTTACTTGACGGCATAACTAAACATACACTATAATTGGTGTACAAATTTACAAAAGAGTGAGTTCAGCAAACAACTTATACCGAAAGGTAATGAGCAGGTTGGATAAAGACCTATCTTCGGATAGGGTAGCTATTGCCATAAAAATCCGAAAGGGCGGCAATATGCAGACAACCAAACATCTTAGGACGATGTAAAAAGTTCGAACTGGAGGCAAGGCTCTATTGCGCAGAGGAACTAGATTCCGATGTGTCCCTTGCATCACTCTGTTCTTACCGACCATAATGAAAATTAATGTGAATTACAGCGGTTTCCAACTCGACACCGCTGCCGATTTTATATGGAAAGAAAACAAATGGGTTCCTCGTTGGATTCCGACTGTTAGCGATTCAGAAGAAGTTAGAATTCATATTAAGCAATTCATGATGCGTCATGCCGAGGAAATGGCAAAGGATGCAATTCGGGATATCCGTCTTGGTAGACAGATTCTAGAGAGATTTGCATGTTATTCCACTGGTGGATATACGGTAACACTGAATATCCAGGATTTTGATGCTGTGTCGATGAATATCGATTGCGACATCTTAGTAGATCCAGCTGTTGGAGCTGACACGTATAATCACACTGTTGAGTCCATTGACATTTAATTGGAAAACACGTAAAATAGAACGATTGTAAAGATTAGGTTCAGCATACCTTAAAATTATGCAACTTGGAAAGCCTTCGGGCCAACAAAGAACCTTTCTGGTGGGGAAAGCAAAAACTCGCCAAAACCTAATCTGATTGATTTTCGCATTATGCCGATAACTAGACCCGTTAACGAGCGGCTGGCCGACTAATGTGTAAAGAATCAGTTCCGCAATAAAAATTGAAACAACCAGTGGGTCGCAGGTTCGAGTCCTGCCGTCGCTTCGGTGACGTAGCTCAGTTGGCAGAGCAACCGGCAATAAAAAATGATTCTGATAAGGAAAATATATGGAACTTCGTATAGAAATCGATGATACCAAAATCTGCGAGATGACATCGGCCCTTGGTGTAAATGCAGTAGCAGTGAATGCAGAAGCACTTACTATTCTTTATTGGATAATTCAGGAAAGAAAATCTGGAAAATCGATCTATTCTGCAAAACCAGACGGTGGGGATGTTACTCGATTATCTACAAAAAATATAGATTATATTCAGTAAATCATAAATTTAAAGTTATATCCGGCATCTAAACATGCCTGCTGTTTAAGAAGGTTTGATTCTAACCATTCCGGTTTACCATTATAAGTCCATTTAGATTTGACCTCGATAATAAGATTATCTTTCGGTATATAGATATCTGGATAATATTTCTTTTTACCGTACCAAAATTTCGGAACAAGAGATCTATCGCAAATGATTTCTGCTTCTTGATAAGTCTGAAGAAGTTGGTCCAATGCAAGGTTTTCATTTCCCTGTATGCGAACTATTTTACCAGATGGTAAAATATAATCTTTGAATCGTTTATTGCTTTTGATATTACTTGCAAATATAGAATCGCATTGCATAACATTTTCTACGCCATACCTCTGTATGTTTGTAGATTTGATTTTAATTTGATCGACTATTCTTTTACATTCAAGAGAGCATTGATCTAGCCATACATGTGAATATTTGTTTCTTATCGAAACGATATTATTACAGTATGGATTATTACATATTTTTATAGGAAGAGATAATTTTTCATCTAGTAGAATAGCCGATTTGTATTTTGATGAGCAATTACCGGAGCAATAGCTTTTCCACCCGACCCCTTTACTTCTTGACCAATTTACAAGATTTTCACAAGAAGGTAATTTACATTTTGGACCATTTAACCTTGGTGGTTTAGACATAAGAGTGCTCTTATGAGAATGATAGCATGATTTCATGCAATAAGTAGACCATTGCATTGATTTGGACCCTTTACGCCAATATGTTTCATTTTGGCACTCGGGATTCTTACATTTAGGTGGTTTCTGTGTTAAGTTGGTTGACATAGTAAAACTATTTATGTAAAATTAAATTTTAAAGAGTTAAAACAGCATTTAACATAAGCATAATTCTGAGGAGAATACAATATGACAGACCTTTTCACCGCTATAAACGCCTCCGCAACAACCGCTAATGGCGCGGTTACCAACGTGTCCTCGTTGAATAAGAACGTGGACCTCTTCTTCCTAGCTGGCGCAAGCCGCGGTAAGGACATCAAGAATGTCTTTGCTGGTGCTTTGGCAGAAGATTCTGAAGTGGCGATCCGTATCCTTCAATGGACTCGTGACGCCCGTGGTGGTTCCGGCGAACGTAAGACTTTCCGTGACCTGTTTGGTTACTTGATCCGTACCGACGCGGTTAACGCTTCGAAGGTATTGGCGAAGGTGCCGACACTTGGTCGTTGGGACGACGTATTCGTTGCATTCGGTACTCCATTGGAACGCGAAGCATTGCGCATGATTGCGACTGCTTTGAATGCCAAGGACGGTCTGTGCGCTAAGTGGATGCCTCGTCAGGGTGCAGAAGCCGGTAAGATTCGTTCTTACTTGAAGTTGACACCTAAGCAGTATCGTCAACTCGTTGTTAGCTTGTCTAACACTGTTGAACAGAAGATGTGTGCCCAGGAATGGGATGACATCAACTACCAGCACGTTCCTTCGGTTGCTGCTGGTCGTTATCAGAAGGCTTTCGGTAAGCACGACCCATCGGGTTATGCTACCTATAAGGCTAAGCTGGTTTCTGGCGAAGCAAAGATCAACGCATCGGTGGCGTACCCATACGATGTGATCCGTTCTCTACGTAACGGTGACGTTACTGTGTCGAACGAACAGTGGAAGGCATTGCCTAACTACTTGGAAGGTTCGGATGAAAACATCCTTGCGGTTGTTGACGTTTCCGGTTCTATGGATACTCCGGTGTCTGGATCGGTAACTGCAATGGACGTGGCGATTTCGCTAGGTCTATACACCGCAGAACGCATGGGTGGTGTGTTCAAGGATCAGTTCGTGACATTCTCTGGTGCGCCAGAACTGTTGAAGGTAACTGGTACTTTGAAGCAGCGTTTCGATACTATGTCTCGTTCGAGCTGGAGCATGAATACTGACATCCAGGCTGTATTCAAGTTGATCTTGGGTGCGGCAGTGAAGGGTAAGGTTGCACAGAAGGAAATGCCGACAAAGATCATGATCTTGTCGGACATGGAATTCGACACTTGCGTAACCGCTGGTTCCGGCCGTGGTTATGGTGCAGGTGTGTCGGTTAGTGCGATGGAAATGATCGAGGCAGAATATGCAGCCGCAGGCTACAAGATGCCACAGATCGTGTTCTGGAACATTACTGGCCGTTCTGGTAACAGCCCGGTGACCTATAACAAGGTCGGTGCAGCACTTGTGTCTGGATTCAGCCCAAGCATCGTTAAGTCGGTTCTTGGTGGTGAAGAAATGACACCGATCAGCATTATGCTGAAGACTGTAATGGTCGAGAAGTACGACTTCTAAGAGGTCGTGTATAGATAAGGGGACCGGAGTCCCCTTATCTTCTAACTAAAAAACTCTGTAAGGATGTAGGCCTAGAAGTAGCCATTATTTAAAGAGTGCGAAGCGAGATAAGTCCAGGATGCTACGATCTGAACGGTAAATTCTTGCGGATTGAATGGGTAATTGTTTGTTTTGGCTTTGAAAGCCCGAACCAAGTCATGAAGAGAAATCGTATACTTGACATGCCAATGCAAGCCCATGTCCTAGAAGCTTTGGTGTGAAAACACACTTTCGGAATTTTTTAGTTAGAAGATAAATAGATGTATGCGGGTATGATGTAATGGTAGCCTAAAACTTTGCCAAAGTTTATGCACGAGTTCGATTCTCGTTACCCGCTCCAGTTTTGCCCCGGTGATATTATCATTGGGGCTTTTTCATTAAGGACCACATGAAAAAGATCTTCGCACTTCTTGCCTTAGTAACAACGATATCGGCCTTTGCTGTACCGCAGGATCCACCAATGCCGATACAGCAATGTGAACAGCAGATGCCTTATGGTATTCCGCAAGTGCGCAAAGATGACAGCGTGCAGATTTGCCGCAAGGCTTATGCACTGGAATACGACAATAAAGCTAAAATTCCCGTCTGGGTCTCTTATATGTTGACGCCTGAGCACACTACGGGCTGCGTCAAACGATCCAACGCTTTTTCACCTGATTTGAGCTTGCGCCCCGATGCAAGATCAACACTTCGGGACTATAACGATTCGGGGTACGATACTGGCCATATTGCCAATAATGCTGATATGTCCTGGGATACAGTTATTGAGACTGAAAGCTTCATCCTGAGCAACATGACTCCACAGCTTCCCGGTTTTAATCGTGGAATTTGGAAGAGACTTGAAGATCAGACCAGAGCATTAGCTAATGCCAGAAATCATCCTATCCTTGTTTATGCAGGTCTGATTTACAGATATGATGATCCGACAATTGGCCCAAATCGAGTAATTATTCCATCGGGTTTCTATAAGATTTTGATTGATGTGATTACAAGAGATGTTTTGGTGTATGAATTTAAACATCGACCAGCTAAGGGAAGCCTTGATCAATTTATTGTTGAATTAGGTCAAGTTCAACAACATACCCAGATTCAATTCCCGATGCCACCGAATGCTAGATATTCGGACAAAACTTGGCCATCAAAAACAAGAAGTGTAGTTCAACAAAAACGCAATTCTTGCAGCTGGTAATATTGACCAATTTTTGGAATATTGCTACAATTGTGGCATAAATAAACAGTTAAGAAAAGCCCCATTAGTTAAACGGCATAACAAGTCACTTGTAATGATTAGTTGGCGGTTCGATTCCGTCATGGGGCACCAAATATGCCCGGATTTTACCATTGTTTACATTGTCAGGTCGAATGCGAATCTGATAATAGAAAGAAGAATAAATATTGTTCGACTAAATGCCAGCAGGCATTTGCGAATGAGCAGAGAATTCTTGAATGGAAAAGAACGGGAATTACCGGAAGAAGTACATCATCTGGCACAGCACCTTGGATTAAGAAATATATTCTTGACAAACAAGGTGGAAAATGTTTAAAATGTAATATTGACAGTTGGCAGAATGAGCCAATTGTTTTGGAACTAGAACATATTGATGGTAATAGTTCCAATGATAAAGAAGATAACCTCTGTTGTCTATGTCCAAATTGCCATAGTCAAACTCCGACTTACAAGGCAAAGAACAAAGGTAATGGAAGAAAACATAGAAAGAAATGATATATGGCAAAACTCGTTCTGCGACAAGGTACTTTTGATTTGGAATTTGAGGTCCGTGAAAGTGACCCGCATACCGAACAAGTTATGGTGCGTATGAGTCGCATCTCGGGCACAGACAAAGACCACATTAGTGATTTGTTCTTGTCTGCAGACCAGGTATCTCGACTCGGTGAGTTCCTTCATACCCAAGGTGAAGAAATTGGCACCGAACAAGCCCAGGCCGCATATTTGCGAGGAGCCGACGTAGAGTCGACACGATAAAGTTTGCTCTTTGGTGGAAAACAACCTGAAAGTTCCCACCACAGAATGTGTGATAATCCCTCTGCCTTCCATGATATGGGATCTTGGAATCCAGGCATGGATCACATCTTATAAATGAACACGAAAAACAAGGGTGACATCGGTGAATCGTATTTTGCATACGTCTGTTCTGTAAAGGGATGGATTTGTGCAAAAACACCCGAAAGAGCACCTTATGATTTCTTTCTTGAAAAGGATAATCGTGTTCTCAGAGTTCAAGTAAAATATCGAACAGCGGTAAATGATATTGTTGAGATTAAGTTAAATCCGTCCAAATATAACAAGAATAATCATGCTGATTATACAGATGGATCAATCGATTGTTTTGCAGTTTTTGAAGAAACAAGTAAACGTCTTGCATTAATCGATATTAACGAATTAATTACAACAAATATCGGAACATTTACATTGCGAATGAATAATTCAACAGGTAATGTCAATAGTAGATATTTTTCTGAATACGAAATAACAATTTGAGCGGGTATGGTATATAGGTTGTGCTCTAGCCTTCCAAGCTAGTGAATCCGGTTCGAGTCCGGATACCCGCTCCACATAATGAAGACCTTCAAATTTTGGCGAGTTTACAAACCGACATCAAAAAATCGTCGCCGTAGAACAGCCTATGCAAGTATCATGAGAATTCATCGATACTTAGGTAAAAGATGAAACCAATAATTGATCAGCATTACCAACATCGCTATGGCGGAGTTTACTTCGTAACCGGTGTTGCAACACATACCTCAACAAAGGAAAGACTTGTCATTTATGATCATGTCTATCCATTTGAAGAACATACTTGGGCAAGACCACTTGAAGAATTCACTGAAGAAAGATTCACTCTTTTGAATAGTGAACAATTGATTACCTTGCTCAATCGAGATCGAGAAACTTTTAAATCAGAAATCACCGCTGCGAAGACTGCTGCCAAAGGTAAATAATAATAACCATCTAAGGAGGTTATTATGTTTGATCTATTACTCGGCATCGCAATCGGTGCAGCATTTTCGAAATTTTGGTTAATGCTATGGGATAAGGCTGTAGCTGCGTTCAAGAAACCAGAAGATAAATAAAGACTATGTCACAACAAAAGGCAACAATTCGTAACATACGAATACCTTCCTAAATTTTGGAAGGGTTGCTAATGTTGGCCGTAGGGCGAGCCTTATAAACTCGTAGAGCACAGTCTAGATAAGGCTGTAGTAACGTGGGTTCGATTCCCACCCCTCCTACCATCATTATCATGATTGTCTTCTTCGTGTCGTTTTTGTACGGAATGTACCTGACTTATCTCGGTACAGTACACGATTGGAATAACCCACGCATGTTTCCAACCGAAGATATAATTGTGGGAATAGTAATAATGAAAATTTCAGCATTGGTATGCATTTGCATGATGATGCTGTAATCAAGACGGTAAACGCACCAGTCTTGATTGTGGTAAATATTGCATGTTACCATGCAAACACTGTCCACGAACTTTCGGTAATCCGGGTGCATTAGCTTGTCATCAGCCTTACTGTAAAGATAATCCAGAAAGAATACAACGAGATAAATCACCATATGCCCATCGCCAGAAGGGTATTCCTCCGTGGAATAAGGGATTAAAAGGTGATATTAGGTGTAAAAGATCTGATGAAACAAAAGAGAAGTTGCGAGTTATTGCAACCGGGACTGCTTCAACACCCGAAGCCGAATTAGAGCGTAAAAGAAAGATAACCGAAAAAGCTCGTCTAAATAACGGTGGTCTACGGCAGGGCTCTGGAAGGGGCAAAAAAGGTTGGTATAAGGGATTCTTCTGCGATAGCAGTTGGGAACTCGCATATTTGATCTATTGTTTAGAGCACGGTAAGAATATTGTCCGTAATATTGAAAAAAGGAAGTATGAATTCAATGGCAAGATTAGAACTTACATTCCGGATTTTATTGTCGACGGCCAGGTAACAGAAATTAAAGGATATAAAACCGATCAATGGATGGCTAAACTCAATGCTAATCCGGATGTTCGAGTTTTATATGAAAGTGATTTAAAAGATATAATCAGATATGTCATTGATAAATATGGCAAGGATTATATCAAATTATACTCGGAAGATAGGCTCCATGGTGGGGACACGGTCTTGAAAACCGTCCCATTGCTAACGCGGTGACAGTTCGATTCTGTTATCTTCCTCCAGATTATGTATAGATTAGATGACATTTATTATCATCCACAAGTAAGAGAGGCATCTAAGGGATTCCGCTGTGAACACGATGTTGCATGCGGATGCCGAGACAGTCTGATAGACTTGATAACTACATTCTTTGAGGAACAGCACGAAGATTCGAATGTAGAACTTCGTGCTATGCTTGAAGACGATGGTTTTACCGATAAAGAGATTGATGAACTTATCGATAAAAATGAATTAGAATTTGATGATTATGACATCGAGACTATATCTCAGTGTATGAAGATTATCATAGATGGTAGAAAAAAGGGTGTTTCCGAAGAAATCGATGCTGCGGAAATAATAAAGAAACTTCGTGGCATTAACCAATAGACAAACCACATGAAATCGCTTATAATGATTGCAACTAAGGAGCAATCATGAGCGATTTTTCTTTTGACGATTGGGCAAAGCTTGCAAAAACAAGCCCCGAGGACTTCGAACGTAAGCGTAGAGATTTGATCAACGCTGAAATTCTCAAGGCTCCCGTTGATCAAAGAAATAAGCTCCGTCTCCTGCAAATGGAAGTCGATGCAGTCCGTGAGGGTAAAACGCCGCTCGCTGCCACGGTTGCAATTTCTGTGATGATGCAGCAAAAAGTAGGCGATCTAAAGGACGCCTGGGACAATCTTGGATCACAAGTCAAGGAATTGAAGGGCCAGGTTGAAAAATTAGAGTGATCACACTGATTGCAGCAATCGGTCGTAACAATGAGTTAGGACTGAAAAACAAGCTCCTCTGGAACATTCCGGCGGACATGAAGCACTTCAAGGAATATACAACCGGGAAGGTTGTTATTATGGGAAGGAAGACATTCCAGAGTATCGGTAGAACATTGCCGGGAAGAAAGAATGTCATTGTTAGCACCGGGGATATCGGCGGTGTGGCAGTTCACGCAAAAGATGTGGATTCTGCACTGTCGATTGAGTATTGTTATCCCGAGTTAGTTGTAATTGGTGGCGAATTGCTATATCGCCAAACAATTAATCGTGCCGACAAGCTTGTAATTACTCATGTCGATGCAGACTTTGAAGCCGACACTCATTTTCCTGTCATTGATATGACACATTGGAAGATAAATAGTGTCATTGAAGGAGAAGACGAAAACTACAAATTTAGGTTCGTCGAGTATGTAAGGCATGAAACTACAAGAATTCCTGATGGAGACGGGCAATAACGTTGCTCCATTTGACTTAGTCGACGGCAATAACGAAGTTTGGGAGATACTGTCCCCGAGCATCGGCCTGAGTGTCTATCTTGTTCGTACTGGCACCAAAATGAATGAGGTAATTATCGAATTTACCGTTCATGGTGCATATCAGAAAACCGGTACAGGAAATGCTTTTCAGATATTCTCAACTGTCGAAGCAATTCTTCAGAAATACCTAAAGGGTTATATTCAGTCATCGGATCGAACTATTGCCTTCGGTGCCGAAAAAGCTGAACCTTCTAGGATGAAATTGTATAACAGGATGGTTCCAAAGATGAATTCTCTTCTTGGACCTGGGTGGGTATATGGTTCACCGAATGTAGATGGGTCGCAGAAGAAGTATATCTGGACCAGAAAGCAATAATAAAGCCGCCCATGAGGCGGCTTTCTAATGGCCTACTGAAGTATTAATAAACTTTTGTTTGGCTATGTACGGCAGCGCACAGACTAAGTATTTTATACCGTGTAAAATAATGGAATTACTTCAGGGAGGCATATGTCCCAAACACCAAGATCCATTATCTATCTCAGAATGGAGAAAGATAATATTTCAGATGACTTTATTGAACGCATTCAGCGAGAAACTTCGTGTTCGATTGATAATTGTGATTCCTGGCAAGGTTTAATGACCCGGTTAAGTGTCCTTTCGTCATTATCAAATCTACCGACATCAATTATCATTGATTCCAATTCTTTAAAATCTCAGAAATTTACCATAACTGAGGCTGTCGGTATGATTTCAACATTGTATCGATTTTCAGTAAATGCACCGTTATGTATTGGCGTTGTATTAAATGGAACGTGCGACTTATCGTTTATCAAAGATATTCGCAATGAAAATGATATCATGGGAATTATTCCGACTCCTAAAGGTTTCGGACCCGATTGTACTTTATTGTCGATTAGAGAAATACTTAATCATCAAACTCATTGGCCGGCCGATGTATTGCAACGGTTTAAAAATTCGACTCTTCCAGTTCAACTGGGTATTCAGTTAACTGGTCGTCAAACTGAAGTCTTCAATTTTATTTGTGATCGTGGATTATCAAATAAGAAAATTGCGCTATTAATGAAGATTTCGGAAAGCACTGTCAAATCTCATGTTAGTGCAATCCTAAAACAGTATGGAGTGAGAACACGAACTCAACTCGTACTTTTTTCAAAACCAAAAATCATAACTAGTACTGACGTATGTCCAGTGAAATTGTTGAAGTTTAATTCGCCGCCAACCTTGTAAGTAATAATAGCTGTAACTGAAAATGATTTCAGTTACAGCTAGAAAATTACTTAAGGAATTAAAATCATGGCAGATATCGTAACAGGCACCGTAACGGGCCAACTCGACGTCACATCTATCATCGAAGGTCAATCGGACATTCGTCGTGAAAATGTGGTCGAATCTAAAGATGTTATTGACGCAGTCAAGACATCGGGATGGGCAAATTCGGATCGTACAGGTACCGAAGCCGACCGTGTTGTAGCTCAAGACACCGCATATTTCATTGCTGGTCAACAATACTCGTTTCAAAATGCAACCGCAGTCGCAGCTCTAAAGGCAAGTACCGACATGCAATTTGCGAGTGTATTGAATTCTATCAATACACAAGGCGCATTAGGCCAAGCCGCAACAGGATTGGAGGGTGCAAAAACAGCCGCCGCCGTAGCCCTTGCAGGTGAAAAACAAGCCGCTGCAACCGCACTTGCGCAAGCCCTTCTTGGACAGCAAATTGTTTCCGACGGAAATGCAACAAGAGCACTTATCAACAGTCTCAAAATGGATGAACTCAACCGTGCTCTTATCGAGCGTAATGCCGAAATTGTTGAGAATCGTGGTGACTCACGTTATTGGCATGGCAAGTATAGCAATTCACAATCGGAATCGCTATCATCGCAGATCAATGCATTGCACAGCCAATTTCAACAAGCAACTCAGGGCACCGTAAATTTCGGAACTATGACCGGAAATGCTGGAAGAAACACATCGACAAATAACGTAGTTTGATTATGGATTGGGTACTCTCATGAGGAGTACCCTCTTCCTAGGAGATTATATGTACGAATATAGATATCATCGAGACTATTGTGGGTGCAATAGAAGTAGTGACTTTTTCCTCTACCAAATGTTAGCTCGTCGTTCTACTCAATACATTATCTATCCAATGATGTATCCCTATTTTTATCCACAGGTAATGTATGGAGGATATTGATAAGATTAAGCAACGTTTCGAGTTGCTGAAAATATCAAGGGAATTGCTCAACGAAGATTATATCAACAAGCGTGCTATGGCACATAATAAATGGGTTACAGAAAATGACGAGATGTGGAGAAAACATCGCCGTCAGGCGCCGTATCCGGAATTTGTTCCATATCCGACAGATGAGGAAATTGTTAAGGCAGCCCGAAATTTGTACGAATTTATATACAATGAAACAGCAAATAAGGAAGAGTCGCTAAAATCGTTCAGTGAGGGCGATTATGTTTTTCCACGAACGGAAGAACCGGCAGCCAACGAGATACCTATCGAACAGGAAGAAGTTAAAGAATCAATTCCTGAAGAGATTAAGCCCGTTGAAGAGATTAAACCTGTTGAAGTTAAACCCGCCGAAGTTAAAGGACCGACACTTCTTCCGGGTTGGATACGACGCACATTATCCTAAGCTTGGTAGTTTGACATTTTCTGAGATAAATAATATACTAAGGGTATGTTATGAGACTCAGCGAGTTTTTGATAGAAAAGAAAGTTCAATCGACATGGATTGTCGATTTAAGGCATAATCGGCCGAACAAAGAACTTACCATGACATTAAATAATGGTAGGAAGTATTTGATTCCCGGTATTACCAGAACTACTTTCGAGCAATGGACTCGTGCCCCGTCAAAGGGCAGATATTTTCATAATCGTATCAAAGGCAGACACCAGGTTACAAGAATAAATTAATGCCGAGTGGTTATAAAGGCAAGTCAAAATTTCGATGCTTAAATTGCAATAACGAAGTCGAATGTAAATATACGACTAAGAATAAATTTTGCAATGGGTTGTGTTTCCAAGATTATCAATGGGAACATATAAACAAACCAAAAATCGAATCTGGACAGAATACATCGAAAACTGCTGTAGTCCGGTATCTATCTGAGCGAGACGGTTATAAATGTCTATGCTGTGGAATTGATAAATGGTTTGATAAACCCATTATTTTAGATATTGACCACATTGACGGAAATAATAAGAATAACTTACCGAGTAATTTACGATTGTTATGTCCTAATTGCCACAGAATGACACCGACTTGGGGAAACAAGAAAAGAATTTAGGGGATTATTTCAGCGGTAGAATATCACATTGACATTGTGAAGGTCGTCGGTTCGAACCCGGCATCCCCTACCAAATACATTAAAATTATGATTACACCCACACTTTACACTGTTGTTGTCGGAGTTGATTTTGACGATCTTAAAGAAAAAGTAAATAAGAATTTACAGGATGGCTAGCATTTACAGGGCGGAATTGCTTTTGTTATCTCAACCGGGTATCCAGCACAAGCCATGGTCCACTACCAGGGCAAGGATAAAGAATAATATAACTGGCGTTCGTATAGTGGAAAATACAACTCTCTTCTAAAGAGTGAACAAGGGTTCGATTCCTTTACGCCGGACCAAACATGAAAGCATTAAAATCAGATCTCGTTCGTAGAATTTTGAATCAAGCATTCTACGATCGGGATCTTTCTCTGAAATTAAGACAGGGCACTCAGTTTACATTCGAAGGAAACACCTATAAAATAGTGACAGTGCCAAAAGCGAGGAATGGATAATGAAAACATCCGTACAATGGTGGAATGAAGTTAAGGCCGATTCGGCAAAAATGGAAGATTGGCTCGTGAAGCAATGGCGCGGTGAAGTTACTGCGGTAAATCGTATCGAAGATTTTGCAGCAAAATATGCTACCGATGAGAAGACAAAGAAGATTCTTCAAACTATTGCCGATCAAGAAATGACACATGCCGGCTGGATTGGTGACATCCTGTTGGCAAGAGGCATTAAACTAGATATCGGCAACGCAGTTGATAATGCCGAAAAGAGATATTGGACAAAGACACTTCCGGATATTGACAGCCTTGAAACTGGTGCTGCCGTTGCTGCACATGCCGAAGGTATGCGTCTTGAAAGAATTCGTGCAATTGTTGCCGATGAAGATGCTCCAGCAGATATTCGTGAAGCATTTACAAAGATCCTCAAGGATGAAGTGTGGCACGAAAAGGCCTTTGCTAATTTGAGTACCCCGGAAGCTATGGCAGCGACCGAAGGCAATCACAAGCTGGGCGAAGAATTGCTTGGTCTAGTTCACTGAAAGGAAGAAAATGAGCGGTGTATATCATGTTTACAAAGTGGTTAGGGGCGCAGATCCTGACGAACTCGAATCACGTGTCAACTTTTTACTGAACAGTGGCTGGGTGCTCACTGGTGGTGTGGTAGTTGCCAACGGAGTATACATGCAGGCAATGGCCTTCACCTCTGAGGAGAAGCCGACATGAGCGGATTCACTTTCTTCTGGCAATCCGAGAGCCCGTTCTCTAACTGGCATCCGAGCCCCTTCACGCACGATGGTGTGCAGTATAACTGCTCGGAACAATACATGATGCATCAGAAGGCATTGCTGTTCGGTGATACCGAAGTTGCCCAACTGATTATGGAAACAGATAGCCCACGAGCACAGAAGATGCTTGGTCGTGAAGTTCGCAACTTCGATCCGAAAGTATGGTCGGAAAATTGCATCAGCATCATGGTTGATGGTTGTTTGTCGAAATTTGAACAGAACCCTGCACTCGGTGCTCAACTTCTGGCAACAGGTAAAACTGCCGTCGTCGAAGCAAGTCCGTATGACAAGGTTTGGGGTATCGGAATGACAGCAGATGATCCTCGTGCAACCGATCCTACACAGTGGGAAGGACAGAACCTACTCGGCCATGTGCTGATGGAAGTTCGCGATTTGATGAATGAGAAGTTACCTAAATCCTGATAAATTCTTTTCTAAGATGAAGAAGAAGCCTGCATTGCAGGCTGTTCTCGATAATATTGATAACTACTCAGACGAGGATATTGATAATTTAAGTGGACCTCATTTTCCACAATGGATTAAAGATCAACTCAAGCAACGTAGAAAGCGTGGTGGTAAGACAGCCGAGGATGTAGCACAAGAAATTGCTGCCAAGATGATTGCAGCAAGTCAGGTGAAGAAATGAGTGACGATGATTGGACATCAAAAGTTAGGTACTTCAGTTCCAAAGATGCGAATGATCCCGAAAAGGTGAGAGCATATAAGGAATATATGTACGAACAGAATAAGATCGGTGAAATGCCACTCGACCAATTGATCAAGCTTCACAACGCAAGAGAACTACAACGAGAACATCTTAGAAATTGGATGGCACAAAAATGACTGGTTGGAATTATAGACTTTGTAAGATCACTTACCAGCCCGGGACGGAGTGGGAAGAAGTTTCTTATGAAATTCGTGAAGCCTATTACAACGAGGATGGGAGCATCTGGGCCATCACCGATACTGTAGTAGGAGTCTATGGTGCATCCGTAGAAGAAACACAGAAGTGCATCGAACGTATGAACCTTGCCTACAACAAGGAAGTCATCGACCTCGATACCTTTGTATTTGCACCGAGGAACGATAACGACGACCTCGACGAAGACGAGATTGCCAAAATCGATCAAGAAGATTTTGGTGAAATCTCAAAAGACCTAGATAAAGAATAGCCGATTTAGTATAGTGGCATTGACACCACCCTCGTAACGTGGTAACGTGAGTTCGATTCTCACAATCGGCACCAAAATTGCGTCTATGGTGAAAAGGACATCATAAATATTTCCGAAGTATTAGTTTCAGGTTCGATTCCTGATAGACGCACCAAATGACAGATTTCATAACCAAGTTAACTCAATATAATTTCGATTTCGAACGGGTTAAGCAGGATGTTATGAAAATTGTGGATCAGTATCCACCTATATTACAGATCAATCTGACACATTCGAGTAAAGAGATGACTCAACTCGAAAAGTTGACAGAAGGCTGGGGTTCCATGTACGATGTACATACCGGAACATATAAGTTTCAGGAAACTGATTTTACTGAATTCAATTCTGAATTCAGGGATACATCACTGTATGAAATGTACCAGACAATTCCGTCTATTGGTAGATTTCGTATCATGGTGATGCAAGGCCCGTGCGCCTACACAATACACAAGGACTTATCGAAGAGATATCACTACGTTATTGAAACAAACCCGAAATGTTTATTTCTGTTTCCTGATGAAGAGAAGATGATACACATACCAGCAGATGGTAATCTATATCTTTTGAATACGCTTCGAAGTCATACATTCCTTAATGGTAGTAGAAAACGACGTATTCATTTGGTCATGGAAGACCTGAGTACATTAACTGGTTAAAATATGGCATCATTCTTCAGTGAAGGGAGCAAACTCAGCTTCCAAGGGTTCAGAGGAACCATCGTAAAAATAACAGAAACCTATAGAAAAAACGTACTGGTATTAAAAGTTTCGGAAATTCCCCGAGATCGCAAGTGGGCCAATCGTAAAATTGAATCAATTGGTATCTTCGAATACCCAGATGGGACCCTGGAATTCATGACAATTATTGAGTAGTTGACAATTTACTGGTATTTCTGTATAGTTATACGAGCGCTGCAAACTTGATAAGTAGTTATCAAATGGAGAAAAATATGAAAGTTGAGATTTATGGCGCTAGTTGGTGCACCACTTGTAAGGATGCGGTTGCATTCTGCAAAAACAAATCAATCGATTACGACTACATTGACATCGATGACACTGTAAATCTTCGAAGCCTCGAAGAACGTGTTGGTGCAAAAATCCGTGCAGTACCGCAAATCTTCCTTGACGATAAGCACGTTGGAAGTTTAACCGGTCTTCTATTGGAAGTTTCTAAGATCAATTAAAATCATGTCACGCAGATATCGCGATATCGAACATATGGATGAAGATGAACCTGATGAATTTGAATTTCATCAGATTAAGAATAAAAAGTTCAAGCCGCCTGCAGATGAATCCCGACACAAGAAGGTTAGGGATAAAGAAGATTATTACAGGCGTGAAAGCGATTATCTCGACGACAGATAAATAAAAATTCGGATAGTTAACTAGCCAGGGCGCTAGACCTGCCTCGAAAACAGGCTGTATGGGAAACTGTATGGGGATCGAGACCTCAGCTATCCGCCACCATATAAATATGTTTGAATTTTCGATAATTTGGGCCGCAGTATCGGCTGGTATGCAGGATTGAGCGCATTAAGCTTATTCCTTATTGGTTTTATCCCGGCTGTACTTACCTGGATGTTTAAGGACAGGCCTTGGGTTAAATGGGTTCTTGACAGGATTTTGCCAGTGTCAAGAAACCGATTAATACAGACAGAAAATTCTGTTACCGAGCTAAGATTGCAGATTTCTTCTCTGACGGAGCAGATTGTGTCTTTGCAAAATGCATCCGCGGGAAAAGAAATACCAATTGAAACAGCAGCTCGCGATTTTAGGTTCGAAGTTATCAATTTCGATAATTTATTGTCGGATCTTAATTTTGATAATCTATCAGAATTTGAAGACCAGTTTGCTGAATTGAAACGAAAATCTAAGTGGTGTTTAGATCATGTTTCTCTGCCAATTGCCGAAGGTCAGGGAATCCGGAGCAAATTAGCATCCGCCTCTGCCAAATTATCTAAATGCCGCGCCGACCAGGCGAATAAGGCAGCCGCATTAATAGCAGGTAAAAGAGTTTAAAATCCCCGTAGTTCAATGGACAGAATAGTCCTCTCCTAAAGGGAAGGTCCCAGTTCGATTCTGGGCGGGGGTACCAAAATTTTATTTGATTTCTTTCTATTCTCCGAAATAGTTAGATATTGGAGATTTGATAAGGTGTGCAAACCACCTTTCGAAATTGGTATAATATGATCGACTTCATGCCCATTGGGGCAACCTAAATAAAATTCCTTAATAGCTTTTAAATCGGCATCGATTGGTGTTTGATTTCTCTTCTTAGCAGCATACCTTGCGTATGCTTCTCTTTGCAGAAGTTTTCGAGCACAATCCCTTTCTTCCTGCGTTTTATATTTTCTTGGTTTAGCAAGATTTTTGTTTCTGCAGATAAGGGAGCAGTATTTCGGGTTATTAGTACCTTCACTACAAATAGAACATTGTTTCGATAAGTATTTTCCATTCTTAATTTTGAATGCGTTATTAAACGAAGCGGAACAAGATCTGTTGCAGAATTTCTTTTGATATTGACCGAGTAACGGTTTGTCGCAATGTAAGCATTTCATAGTGATATTTATAGACACAGGTTTGATTCATGGAATTTCTTCTCTATCTTGCAATGGTACTATTTGTACTGTTCGCATTTCTCATTTATCCAATAATTGCGATTTTAAGATCCGATTTCTATACCGGATGGGCAAAGTTCTATGCTTTTCTGGTTGTGCTTGGTTTAAGTTGGATTGGATACGTCATTCTGCAATATGCGGCCAAAAAATAAGGGACCCGAAAGTCCCCTAATAAGAAACAAAATTCTTTAAGCTAGGTTAAGATTAGCTTGACCTGGAGCGACAGCTGGTTGTGTCGACCATGTGTAGCTTGCCTGTGCCTGAACTGCTGGATCACCAACTTCACGTGGAACACTGTTAGGTGTTGTGTAAAGATCGACACGGAACTGTGCAATCTTCGCGCATGGAAGTGCAGAGCCACCGAACGGTGTTGCAGTAATGAAACACTGACCTGGCAACAATGCCGACAATGCATTTGCGTTAACCATGAATACGATTTCTGGTGCGTGAGTCTTCGCGGTATCTTGAACAACATAAGCTGCAGAACCGGTTTGCTTAACGATGTAAGCATTCGATGCAGTTGTACCATCGGCGAACTTAACGCCATTGACAACGATTTGGTTGCCAGATAGCGATGCTAACCCGAACCATTTCTTTTGAATAGGTCTTCCCATTTGGGCCTCTCCTTTACTCTTTAGTATCGAAACCATTTTCGATATTGTATTTATCATAAACAAGTCGGTTTGATAACTACATTATCAAAAAGCAATAGTCAAAATTGACAAACCAGTTGACAAATTTGCAAAATCTAACTTTGATCCACACACAGGAAAATAACAACAATGAAACTTGACGTAGCAGTTAATGAGGTTACATTATCGAACGTAGGTGCGTCGGGCGAATTTAAAATTCGCAACTCGGCAAAAGCATTCAAGATTCTTTCGGACGGTTTGTATTCGAACAAAAAGAGAGCAATCATCCGCGAACTTTCTTGCAATGCGGTTGATAGCCATGTAGCCGCAGGTAAGGCAGATGTTCCCTTTGAAGTTCACCTACCTACTATGCTCGAACCATGGTTTGCAGTTCGCGACTTCGGTACTGGCCTTGACGATTCACAGGTGATGAATATTTACACCACCTATTTCGAATCTACAAAGACCAACTCGAATGATTTCATTGGTGCACTTGGCCTTGGCTCTAAGTCACCCTTCAGCTATACCGAGAATTTTACGGTAACGGCAGTCAAAGACGGCATGAAGCGCATCTATAGCGCTTATATTAACGACCAAGGTGTTCCTTGCGTTACTGCCATGTCTGCAGAAGAGTCATCTGAAAGCAACGGCGTTGAAGTTAAGTTCAGCGTCACTGACAAATACGATTACGATAGCTTCCGACACGAAGCAGTGGAAGTATTTAAGTGGTTTAAGGTTTTGCCTACGATTACAGGTGCTAAGGTAACACTTGAACCAGTTCGTTACACTGAAAAGGACATTGTTCCCGGTGTACATACCTGGGGCAGTCATGGTTGTATGGCGGTGATGGGTAACATTGCCTATCCGCTCAACAAGATCCCAGAGGCAAGAAAGCATTTTGGTGATTTGGCAGACCTGCTCGAATGTGGTCTAATTATCGAATTTGATATCGGTAAGTTGGACTTTGCAGCTTCTCGTGAAGAGCTCAGCTATGTTCCATTGACGCTTCGTAGCATCAAGGAAAAACTGACCGAAGTTAACAACAACTTGGTTAGCCATTTGAAGGCTAAAGCCGACGCAATCACTTGTGAATGGAAGCGTTCTGTATATCTTGGAGCTGAATCCAGGTCTCGTTTGTATGGTGCAGCAGTCAAGAAATATGTTGCAGATACCAAGTTCAAGCTTTTCGATCCGAATAACTATTACGGTCATTTTGAATTCAGCTTTACGCTCGATGAACTCAAGCAAAAGGATCTCGAAATCGTAGCAGCATCCTGCCATGGTACAGGTAGTTCTAAGATCAACCACAGATCGAAGTATGTAAACGGTAATTACGTTTATAGCATGAACATTCCTGTGTCAGACGACACGATTATTGTGTTGAATGACCTAAAAACTGGTTGTGCTACTCGTGCTCGATATCACTATGTGAATCATCATGGTTCTCATGTTAATATCTATTGCGTGTCGCATTCGAGCCCGGATATGGCTGTGCGTCAAGAGGCGTACGACAAGTTCTTGAAGGAACTTCATTCACCACACACCGTGGTCAAGGCAAGCACACTTCAGAAGAAAGAACGCATTAAGGCCGAAACTAAGCAAGGCATCATGCAACTTGAATACAGGTCCGGTAGAAGTGATTACACCTGGGTTCCTGTGGGCGACGGTTTTGAGAACGACGATACTGTCACATATAACTATGTGGCCTTGAGCAACTACTCTCCTCAAACACTTGAGGGAGATCATTTTGCTCTATTCGAACTAGTATCTCAGCTTCAGAATTCGGGCATCAAGACTTTAGATAGACTTCCGATTTACGGTGTGCGTAAGAGTGTCTTGAAAGATATCAAACCTCTGACGAACTGGGTCTGGGTCGAAGAGAAAGTTAAAGAAGAAGTTATGAAGGTATCTGATGCAGATATTGAGTCGGCCATTGCACTCAATATGTTTGACGGATACGGCGAAACATGCTATACTAACAAGGACATTGCGAAGCTTGTGGGCAAAGACTCCAAGTATTCGGAGTTTGTTGCGATGCATACAAACCCGAAAACAAGCAAGGTAACGCCGACTGGCTATTACCATGCGCAAAATGATCTCGCTGGATTGGTATCGTTGAGTGCCAAGTACGGTAAAACTGTAAAGGTTGCCGATATCCAGAAGAAAGTGCAGAAGGAAAAGGATGCCCTAAAGGCAAGATATCCTCTGCTTGAGCATTTGAAATATGCTCCTGATAAATTGGTAGCTGATTACATTAAATTGATTGATAAAACGGAGAACACAAATGACTAAGGCAATTCCTTATCTGCTGCAAGGCAAAAACATCATCCTCGTGGTTGATGGAAAAAGCCACACTGTCAGCCAAAGTACACACATCTCGTACACGAAAATTATCGATGCACTGAAGGAAAAGGATTGGGACGCCCTGCGCGACCTGATCGAACCGAAAAAGGCTATCGTTAACTTTGGTGCTGGTCATGTGAGTATCGAAGGCGACGAAATTTTCTGGAAGGGCCAACCTTTCCATAATAGCTTGGCAAAGCGAATGATTCAAATGTATCAGGACGGTTTCCCGATCGATCCGATGATTCGTTTCATGGAAAATTTGATGCTGAACCCATCCATGCGTTCTGTCAATCAGATGTATGACTTCCTTGAGCGCAACAGCCTGCCGATTACTGAAGACGGCCACTTCCTTGCATTCAAGAAGGTGCGTAAGGACAACTACAACGACCTTCACTCGAACACTATTTTCAATGGTATCGGTGAAGTTGTTGAAATGGATCGTAACTCGGTTGACGACAATCCTGATTCCTATTGCTCCAGCGGTTTGCACTTCTGCAGCGAAAGCTATCTGCAGCATTTCGGTTCTGGTGGTGATCCAGTCATGATCCTGAAGATCAACCCTGCTGATGTGGTTAGCGTTCCTAAGGACTATAATGGTGCGAAGGGTCGTTGCTGCAAGTACGAAGTGGTTGGTCAAGTGAACGGCAACCCTGCAGAAGCATTCAGCAAGGTAATCAATGGCGACTTCAGCAAGAAGCCTGCTAAGAAGGATGCTGCTCTTGCTGCATGGCCTTTCCCGACTGGCGTGAAGCCAACTCAGCCAGAAGATGATCCGGCCGATGAGTTGTACAACCTGGTTCGTGTGAACGGTGGTGCAGTTGAATACACCAACATGACTTATCTCGACGCAATCGAGCAAGTGCAGCGTAACATCGACGGCAAGAAGGCTAAGCTGAAGATCGTTCGCCAGGACGGCACTGAAGTCTAAAAGAAGGGGTTCGCCCCTTCTTTAGAAAATGAGAGTATTACTTTCTCTTCTGATAGCTTTATCTTCGAGTGCATTTGCTAAACCTGAGACACCTGTTGAAATATCACCGATATTGCAGGTGCACCAGATATTCGCCGACCAGTTCGTATTTGAGCTAAAAGATCTACCAGACTTGGTAGAAAGGGAGAATAAGATTGCAGCCTGCGTCGATAGTTATGTCGCAAAGCAATCGAAATCGTACTCGAAGATCGTGCAACATAATCTGTATGATTTGATGCGCAATTTTGAGAAGATAACTAAAAGAGTATATGGTAAGAAGCCTGAAAAGGATGATATACCATATGATGAAAAGATTGAAGCTCTTGCAAAGATACAATGCGAAACGTATAATGCAATTGGAGCTTTAAAGTAAGGTTTTTGTATGTGGCCTTGTAGGGCCGGTCGAGAACCTGCAGTCGATACGTAGGGCCTATGTGACAAATGCCGGTACCGGTATACATGCTTCTATTAAGGGCGGAGTGGCACTTCCGACTACAATTGGAATGTAACCACGGAGGATCCGAAATGCAGGACGGGGAACTTAGGTGGGGTGCCTAGGTACATACAGGGAAATGGTAGTGGGGAAACTCACTACCATTTTTTTTAGGAGGTAAGATGCTAAAACTAGGATTTATTGGTTACGGTTTTGTAGGTCGTGCGCAGGAATATGTTTTCGAACATAATTCGGTGTCCTATGTGGTTGATCCAAAAACTCATCCACATCACTCCATCTATAATATGGTTTGGGAATTTAATCCGCGTGTAATTTTTGTGTCTGTCCCTGCGCCCACACTAGCGGATGGGTCTGTGGACATAAGCATAATCCGCAATGTTTTGCAGGTTTTAGTGGACCAAACTTATGCGGGCTTAGTCGTGCTTAAGAGCACAGTTCCTCCTGCAGCAATCAACGATTTGTGTGAGGAATTCGCATCGGATAAGATCCTAAGGAAAGAAGGGCCATTGCGATTTATTTACTCTCCGGAATTTCTAAGGGAATCGAATTGGGAATTTGATGTTCTGAATCCGAGTTCAATAATTATGGCCGGAAATTGGCACGATTGTAATGAGTTGAGAACCATATATACAAACCATTCACAGATTAGGATGAATATCAACTTTAGTTATGTCGATTTTAGGGCAGCTTCGATGGTCAAGTATGCAATCAACTCATTCTTAGCGATGAAGGTTGCATTCCTTAATCAGATGCAGCAACTTTATATCGATGTCTATGGTAGTTGTTCAGATTCGGATTGGTCAGAATTTATCACATTGCTTGCCAATGATGGTAGACTTGGTGATAGCCATTTCCAAGTTCCGGGGCACGATGGGCAATATGGTTATGGTGGTAGCTGCTTACCGAAAGATGTCAAGGCAATACTTGGCGAAGATAAGAATGAGAGATTGTCGATCTTGAAGGAAGTGGAACAAGCAAACACGAAAATTAGGCTTACTGGAAATTTGCAAAGGAACGAAAAATAATGTATACTAAGTCAATGACTGATGATGACATTGTTAAGTTGCGCGAACTTCTCAAAAAAGAGCAACAGATTTCGAGAGAATCTTGCCCGCTGGTAAGAGCCTGTTTGTTGATGGAACTTGATGAATACAGACAAGTTCAGGATAAGATGTGGGACACCCTGAAGAAGACTGCATCTCAACTTAAAATTCGATATCTGTATGTCAACAATAATGAATTGTCCGGCTGCGAAAAAAGAGATTACAATGGTTGGCCTGCAGTCTGGAAACTTTGCCGAGTGTTAAATATTGAAGGTGGTTGTGGAAATAGCGATCAACACCAACTAGCATTCGGTGGAAAGTATTTTGATGATTCCAAAATAGGGTTTTGGAATCTGCAGGAAGATCGATTATTGCAACCCGAAGAACGAACCAATCTTCGATTTAACCTAGTGGTTAACAGATGAAAAAATTATTTCTCGATGATGAACGCAATCCTGGTGATGTCACTTGGGTTGCACTTGAGAGTGGACCGTGGCATGTTGTTCGTTCCTACAAAGAGGCATGCGAGTGGGTTGAGCGCAATGGGTTTCCCGATGTGGTCAGTTTTGATCACGATCTGGGCTATGAGGCATTCGATACAGACGAATCTGGGTTGATTGTTGTTACTGATGCAACACCTGCCCCGAGTGGTTACGATTTTGCAAAATGGTTGACTGAATTAGATATGGATTTAGAAGGACTTCCGGAAGCAGGCATGCAACCCGAGTTCAGATTCTATGTTCATAGTATGAATCCTGTAGGTGCGAATAATATTCGTAGCTTAATGGATAATTACATCCGTTCAAAGGGTGCCGACATGATTGTAGCGATCCGTTGGTGGCCAGGAGATCCTCTGTAAAAGGTCAGAATAGATAAATACTTCTGACACCCTTAGGACCATTAGGGTTACTCCGGAAGGAGTCGTCGGGGATCACGATTCGCTACCGTGATCCCTGATTTTCTATTTGAGGTTGATATGACACTGCTTGAATTATTCGAAAGTAAGCCAAAGAAGAAAACCGAGGCACCAAAGCCGCGTAACTTCGTTGCGAAGCATGCCAAAACTTCCGGTTCCGGCTCTCATGAACCAAAAAAGTTCACCCGCAAAGAGAAGCATAAGAACAAAGAAACCGATTAAAAATCCTCGTCTGCTAAATAAACCCTGAAAACGCAAAGAACCAAGAAAATTGCGTTCCTATTTTAGTTCAAGCTAAAATAGCAAATGTTTCAAGGGAAATTGAAAATGGCAGGAAAGAGACAAGTATCATCTGGCGTTCACGTGTCGTGGCCTAAGCCCAACTTCGCACAGACGGTCAAAACACATAAAAACTTCAAATCAAACTTTCAAGGCGCGATGCTCTACGCTCATTATGAGATGAGTGCGATTGACCTAAAGAAAGAAGTCATCAAATATCTAAAGAGTATCGATGCAAAGCATCCGTTCCTTGATCGCATTAAGGATAAGGACGAGAATAGGTTTGTCACGGTCGGTAAATATATGTATATTTTAAACCATGGCAGTGATATTCCGGAAGAAGTATTCCCGAAGCTTATGCCAGCACTTGAGAAGATACTGGATGAGGAAGAGGCGAAGGAAGACGCGTTACGTCAGGAGACTGCCCGTCTCAAGAAGAAAGATGACGCTGATACAAATGTTGAAGCAGTACCTAAAGTGGTTATCTCAATCCAGGACCGGATCAGGGAGAAGGCAAGGGAAGTCGCAGGGGAAGTGGAGGGGTGGTTAGACGATTTTGTCATGGACCCTAAATCCACACCTAAAAGCGTCGAAGATTTTGTTTCCCTCTTCAAAGCAAACGATCTGAAGGGACCGCACGCTCGTCATCTGTTTGCAATCTTCGAATCTAGATCTGCGGAAATTGAAGAAGTTCTAGAAGGCAAGGACAAAGACCTTGTCGAAGCATATTCCAACTTTACAAAACCAGAACTGAAGAAGTTCAGTCAGCTTTACAAGAATATTCTCGGCGCATGCGATATGTTCCAAGAAGTGGCTAAGGTTGTTCGTGCACCACGTAAGAAGAAACCAGTTTCCCACGATAAATTGATTGCGAAGCTGAAGTACAAGAAGGATGATAGTTCCTTAGGTATTGTTAGTTTGAACCCAGTTCAGATTATTGGTTCCAAAGAGGTTTGGGTTTATAACACCAAAACCAGGAAGCTTGCACAATATAAGGCGCTTGACGCAGACGGACTCAGTGTAAAGGGGGCGAGTTTAGTGAATTTTTCTGCTGATTCCGCGGAAAAAACGCTCAGGAAGCCCGCAGAGAGTCTCGCAGAGTTTAAAAAGGCAACAAAAGTTAAGCTTCGCACATTTTTAAAGGAACTCTCCACGGTAGATATTCCGTGCGGTGGCAAGATTAATGAGCATCATGTAATCTTGAGAATTGACAAATGAACAAAGATGAGGTATTGAACTTTTTGGCAATGTTGGTCTTGTATAAAAGAGGACAGACTATCCTTGTTGCACTTAATTCGGTTGAAGATATAAAAGTCTTCAAACAAGCTATGCTCGATAAGTTTAGTGAAGTACCGAGTTGGTTAATGCCATCTAGAAGAGAAAATTTTCGGCATAGAGTCTCTTTCGATAATTATATGACCATTATGTTTGTTCATTCGGAATTTGGTTGTAAAGGAATCACTCCTAGCATCATTATAGCTGACGATAGGTTACCGACAATAAATCCGGAATGGGATCAATTTACAACATTTCTTGCTCTGGCTGTTGCCGGAAATCCAGTAACCTATTTCAAAAATGATAGTTAAAATTCCTACCGATGTTCAAACATCGACTTTACTGCGTTGGATTGAGAGCAATGTCGGTAGTTATGGCAAGGATTGGGTAATTTATTACAATAAATCCGAAGCCAATTCACATCTGACAAGTAAAAATAACGACCTGGATATTTTCAGAACAGAAGATGCAGTAGCCTATAAATTGAGGTTCGGTGTATGATCAGAATTAATATTGCTCGTCCATATCCTGGTACTAATGAAAACAAAGAACAAATCGAGTGGATTGAACCATTAAGGAAAGAAACTCGAATTTTTGTTAGCTCTGCCTATCTATGGAATCTTGATTCTTATCAGAAGGGGGAGATGTGTTCATATAGTTCCGGATACAAATATGTATTCGCATTTCCGAACCACGAAGACGCAACTGCATTTCAATTAAAATTCAATGGGCAGATACTCGATGATTAAACTATTTTTAGATACGGAATTTACGGATTTAATTCCGGAAAACAAATTGATCAGCATTGCGCTGGTCACTGAGGATGGCCGTGAGTTTTATGCAGAGTTGACAGATACCTACGAATTGGAAGATTGCTCCGAGTTTGTGAAGCAATTTGTCTTGCCAATTCTCAAAGGTGATCCCTATAAGATGTCCGAGTATGCTTGTGCTTTGAAAATTGCACAATGGATTGAAGATCTCGGGGAACCGTGTATCCTTGGACTCGATAATGTGTCTTGGGACTTTCCACATTTGAAGCGTTTGATTCAGATGACTTCATTGTGGCCAGCAAACTTAGCAAAAACCGATTACTACAAATTTGTGGTAATGAATGACGATGCAGAGCAAATCGTCATGGACAATAATTTCGATATCCACAATGCTCTCGATGATGCAAAAGCGATGGCCATCGCTTACCGACAAGGAAAGTGCTGGGAGGTTTGATAAATAGTGTATCATTGGAGTGATACACGATGTCCGCACAGATAACACCTAGAGTTTTGTTAATGAAGCAAATCGAGCTAGCCCTCGGTGCGCAAATGGTTGATATTGAACTTGACGTACAACACCTAGAACTTGCGATTACGGTTGCTCTTCAAAAGGTCCGCCAAAGATCTGATGGAGCATTGTTAGAGAAGGATATTTTTCTACACATTACGCGGAACATTACAGAGTATACACTTCCAGATGAGGTGCAAGAGGTGAGACGTCTTTACCGCCGTGGTGTCGGTGCATATACCAATGGTGGTATCAATTTTGACCCGGTTGATGCTGCATTTTATAACATCTATCTGTTACAACCTAACAGATCAGGTGGTTTAGCTACTTGGGATTTCTATAATCAGTTTCTTGAAACTACCGAACGTGTTTTTGCCAGCCAGTATAACTTCACCTGGGATGTGAACAACAAGCTTCTAACCATTATTCGTCGTCCAACAGCCGATGAAGAAGTTGCGGTTAGAGTTTATGCAAGAAAGTCCGAAGATGATATGATCAATGATCCTTATGTCGGTCCTTGGTTAAGACAGTATTCGACTGCTTATGCGAAGTACACACTTGGTGAGGCAAGAGATAAGTTTCCATCCGGATTCCCTGGACCGAATGGAAATGTCATGTTTAATGGTGCTACCATTAAACAAGAAGCTCAAGCCGAAATGGACAAACTTGAAGAGCAATTAATGAATATGGTAGTATCTGGAGATGGTTACGGTTTCATAATTGGCTAAACGAAAAAAATTGCGAACCCCTAAATGAATCTGTATAACTACAGAATAAACATTTAGGGGTTTTCTTATGGGTGATTCGTGATTATTGGATTGTTAGGGCGACTGTGGTAAATAGTCGTATGACAACACCTTATACATATCGAATCTATTCCCGATCTGAAAACAAATATTATTATGGAGTTAGGTATGCAAGTGGTTGTTGCCCGTCGGATTTATTTTCTACCTACTTTACATCCTCAAAGAGTGTGAAACAAATTATCGAACTCCATGGAAAAGAAGATTTTGAAATAGAAATACGGAGAGTATTCGATAATCGAGAATCTGCAATAAATTGGGAAATGAGAGTTAATCGGTGGACAATGAGATGGCCAAACTACTTGAATAAGCATTCCAATGGAAATTGGCTAATTACCGGCGAGGAGAAAAGAGAAATCTCTATTCGTGCAGGCATCAAGTGTCGCGATCTTAAGATTGGATTTCATAAATTGACATTAGCCGACCGTAAAGAAAATTCAAAGAAGGCCGGCGAAACCAATAAAAGAAATAAAACTGGTGTTTGCGGAATTTCCTTAGAAAAGAGAATTGAAAACGGGTTAAGATGTAAAGAGCAGGGTATTGGGTTTCATTCTGTAGAATCAAGAGAAAAACAAAAAAAGAGTGCAAAGAAGCCTTGGTGGAACAATGGTATTGAAGATATAAAGTCTGATGCATGCCCGGGTCCAGGATGGACAGAAGGAAGAGTAACAAAAGGTCGGGTCTGGTGGAACAATGGAATAAATTCAATAATGTCGGTAGTTCCACCAGACTCCGATAATTGGGTAAAAGGAAGATTAAATTGGCGAAAATAATTGGATTACTCGGGTATATTGGTAGCGGCAAAGGCACTGTTGCCTCGCAATTGGCGAATGAATATGGATTTAGGCAAGATAGTTTTGCGGGAAGTCTAAAGGATGCCTGTGCCGCATTATTCGATTGGCCAAGGCAAATGCTAGAAGGTGATACCAAGAAATCTAGAGAATGGCGTGAACAGGTTGATCCATGGTGGGAAGAAAAACTCGGTCGTCCAGGATTTAGCCCAAGAATGGCATTGCAACTCATGGGCACCGATGTTATCAGAAATAATTTCGATGAAGATATGTGGTTCTTGACTGTCCTAAACAAGATTAGAAAGGATCCTTCTCAAAATGTAGTCATTAGTGATGTACGATTTCCTAACGAAGTGAAATTCATTCGCGAAAACGGTGGCACACTTGTTAAGGTGAATCGTGGTCCGGCTCCGGTTTGGGTGGAAATTGCTGTTCAGGCAAACAACGGAAGTTCGCTTGCTAAGGACATCATGCAGAAAAATTACCCAAATGTTCACTTTAGTGAATGGGCAACAGCCGGAGTTATTCCCGATTTAGAGATAAGTAATGATGGAACATTGGAAGATCTCCATGTTCAAATTCGACAAATGATGACTAAGCTTATGTGATCATCGCTTCATTTGCCTGGTATTTAACATCCTCCAAGATAAATACTCATAACAGAAGCATAATTCTTCAAAGGAGTTAAATCACAATGGCTACATTAGTATCACCTGGCGTAAGTATTTCCGTCATTGATGAAAGTATCAATGTAGGTGCTGGTCCAGGAACCGTACCTCTTATCTTCATCGCAACTCAGGAGAATAAATCGACTCCTGACGGTGCGTCTATTGCACCTGGTACAACAAAGGCGAATGCTGGTAAGGTATATTCCATTACTTCCCAGCGTGACCTAGTCCAGACTTTCGGCGACCCAATCTTCTACGAAATCAGCGGAACACCACTTAATGGCTATCCATTAAATGAATATGGTTTGCTCGCAGCTTATTCGTATCTCGGCATTTCTAACCTAGTTAGAGTTGTTCGTGCAGATGTAAACACCTTGCAATTACAGCCATCCTCGATCCAGCCAACTAGCCCAGCTGCTGTTGGAACTTACTGGTTTGATGAATCGGCATTGCCAAATGGTTCCGCATATGGCTTGTTTACACGTTCCGGAACATTCCCTAATGAAATTTGGGTATCTGTACCGATTAGTTTCATCTACAACTTTGCAACCGGCACAACAAACACACCAGTCGCTGGTGATGGTGTTAACGGAGACTATGCAATTGTCTTCCAAACTGCATCCGGTAACGTTTCTTATTGGACAAAGACTGGCGGTTCGTGGGTCCAGCTTGGAACTATTGGCGGTACTTCGGTTGTTGTTCAATCTGTATGGCCAGATTTGACAAGTATCCTTACCACTCAGCAATACTGGATTAAGACTTCGTCTGCAGCACAAGGTGCAAATCTAGTTTTGCGTAGAATGGATGCTACACTATCGCAATTCTTGCAAGTTGAGGCTCCAATTCTAACGGATGACACTGCTGCTAATACCTATTACAGCACCAATCCGGCAGGCTCTAACGGTCAAGTCTACATCGAACCAGTAATTACTGGTATCGGTGCTATTACAGTTAACTCGTTCCAATTCCGTAAGGCAACTGGTACAACCGGTCCTTGGGCTCCTCTAGCAGTTATCGTTGGTAGCGAAAGTGTTCCAACACAGGGTCCTGCAAATGGTCAGCTCTGGTTCAATGCAGAAGTTGGTGTTGACGGCAACGGCCAATCAACAGTCGATATTCTTATTGCTGACGGTGCTGGTAGCTGGCAGAACATCAACCTAGAAGGTTTTACAATGACTGTTCTTCCAGGACAGCCAACCTTGTATACACAATCGGCAGATCCACGTGACAACGTCCCTGCACCGATATTGAGCCAAGGTGACATTTGGGTTGACACTGATGTAGCTCCATATCCGGTTATCTATCGTTGGAGCGGTACTGCATGGGTCTTGGTAAACAATTCCGATCAGACAACTCCAAATGGTATCATCTTTACTGATGCACGTCCAAATCCAATGTATCACGACGGTTCTTATTCCGGTGAAAACAACGGTGGCGGTTCGAATCCAGACTTGGACCCAGATGCACCAGATGCAGACTTGTATCCAAAGGGATTCCTGTTGTGGAATACTCGTTACTCGACAAATAATGTCAAGGAATGGCAGAATCCGTATGTCTTTGACAGCGTTCCAGCTCAACCTGATGACACCAACAATGGCTCCCTAGGCCGTTGGGTTACCACTTCTGGTAACAATCCAGGTGGTGTTCCATACATGGGTGCAGCCGCACAGAACATTGTTATCGTTAAGGGCATCCAATCTGCTATCGTTTCGAACGAAGACATCCGTGCAGAAGACTTGTTCTATAACTTGATTGCTGCTCCGGGCTATGTTGAAGCAATTGATGAAATGTTGGCACTCAACGAAGACCGTAAGGAGACTGCATTTGTTGTCGGTGATACGCCATTCACATTGAATGCAACTGGCACAGCTCTTCAGAATTGGGCTACTAACCACAGCAATGCATTCGGTAACGGTGCAGATGGTTTGGTTTCTGCAAGCAAGTATTTCGCTGCATGGTATCCAAGTGGCTTGTCGACTAACCTCGACGGTACAGACGTAGTTGTTCCACCATCGCACATGGCACTTCGCACCATTGCTTACAACGACCAGGTTGCTTACCCATGGTTCGCACCGGCAGGTTTGCAACGCGGTATTGTCAACAACGCTGCTTCGGTTGGTTATGTTAACGATGAAGGTCAATACATTCCAGTTAAATTGAATGAAGGTCAGCGTGACATTCTTTACATTAACGGTATTAACCCAATCCGCGTAATGCCAACAGGTGGTATTGTTGTGTTCGGTCAGAAGACACGTCAACCATACGCAAGTGCAACCGATCGTATTAACGTTGTTCGTCTAGAAAACTATCTTCGTTATCAATTGAACAACCTTGCACAACCATTCTTGTTCGAGCCAAACGATTCCACAACTCGTAAGGCAGTCAAGGATGCGTTTGATAGATTCCTTTCGGAACTTATCACACTCCGTGCATTGTATGACTTTATCGTTGTTTGCGATTTGAGCAACAACACACCAGCTCGTATCGATAGAAACGAATTGTGGATTGATATTGCTATTCAGCCAGTTAAGGCAATCGAATACATTTATATCCCAATCCGTATCAAGAATACTGGTTCAAGCCTAACCTAATTATTAGGTATATCAAGGAACCGCCCCTGAGGCGGTTTCTTTTTGGATAAATACTCGATGCGAAGGCCACTGAAAAATAATTTCGGTTATTTGATAAATAGTTGTAGCTTTCTAAGCAGGAGAAAAAGATGGCAAATTTAGCAAAATTCGGTATTCCACTTGATGGAAATAAGCTTGGCATTTTGCATCCAAAGCAGAAATATCGTTTTAGAGTTATCTGGCAAAACTTCGGTGAAAACAATGGTCTCCGTGAGATGACTGCTAACGTTGTCACCGTTACTCGTCCTAAGATTACTTACAACGAAGTTCAGCTAGACTCGTACAACTCGGTTGCTTGGATCTTTGGTAAGCATACCTTCGATCCTATTGAAATCACCTTGCGTGATGACTTGATTAACTCTGTTGTGTCCGCAGTTGGTGCACAGGTCCAGAAACAGATGAACCACTTCGAACAGACTAGTGCCGTAGCCGGTATTAACTACAAGTTCTCTATGGAAATTCATTCTCTTGATGGTACTGATAACGATCAACTCGAATCATGGGTCTTAGACGGATGCTGGTTGCAAGCTGTGGCGTATGGCGACGGCGACTATGCAAGTGGTGATCCTAACATCATCACATTGACAGTTCGTTTCGACAATGCAACACAAGTCGCAGGTCCAAATACCAACGATGGTACAACAGTCGGCGGAAATCCATATCCAGATATCGCCAGCCCAACTGGTGGTACTACATTCGGGTGACGGGTATTTTGATAAATACTTTTATAAACAAATTTATAGAGGTATTTTATGGAAAATGGTCAAAAATGCAATAATCCGGATTGTAAAACTCTGGTTTTAGAACACAGGAAGAACGGACAATATAAGAAATATTGTTCTTCTTCCTGCCGTCACATTGGCAATGCAATAAAATCAAAACAAACATCATTAGAAAAATATGGTGTAACCAATCCATCTAAATCAAAAGAAATTAAGCAAAAAATTAAAGATTCGTTTACTGAAAAATATGGTGAGGGAATTACTAATGCAATGGATTTAGATGTATTCAAACAAAAAATAAAAGATACAAATATCGAAAGATATGGTACTGAAAAACCTCAAATGCTTGAAGAATTTCAGATTAAGACCAGACAAAGTAATTTAGAAAAATATGGTGTGGAAAAACCACAACAATTGAAATTATTGAAGAATAAAACACGAGATACGAATTTAGAAAAATATGGCGTCGAACATCATTCTAAGTTACAGGAAACTCAGGATAAGAAAGTTAAGACCAATATTGAAAAATATGGTGTTACAAATGTTTCACAAAATGCAGAAATATATGATAAAATAGTAAAACGATTATATCGAACTAAAGACTATACCTTGCCGAGTGGGAAAATTTCGAAGGTCCAGGGCTATGAACCATTTGCCATTACATATCTTTTAGAGAAGTATAATGAATCTGAAATTAGTATTGATACACAAGATAAGCCGAGGATAAAATATTTTGATGAAATCGGTGAGCAACATTATTATTTCCCGGATATTTACATTCCTAAAGAGAATCTAATTATCGAAGTTAAATCCAAATGGACATTTTCTAATGAACAGAAAAGGCATTTTGAAAAACGTCAAGCCTGTCTAGACGCCGGATATAATTTCAAATTTATGATATTTGACAAAGATGGAAATCTGTTAAACACTCTCGATGATAAATAAAGGGTATGCCATCATTCTCAAGCTTATTCACGTCACTGACAGGCGCCGGGTTCTTTTATGAAAAGAACCCACGCCATGCCACCTATAACTTCAATCAAGATTCGCAGGCACTCTACAGGAATCAACCAAGATTCCCGTTCGAGTACTATATCAATATCAACCTGAATAATGTAGGCACCGCAAAAGACTACATCGCGCAGTATTTTAACAATCCGAATTGGACACAGGTTATGCCATTGGTTAAGACCGTTGACATGCCAGCTATGAAGATTGAAACTACTCCGCTCAATCAGTACAATCGAAAGCGTCTAAGCCAGACGAAGATTCAGTTTGAACCGATTAAGATGGTATTCCACGATGTTGCCGATGGCAAGACCTTGAAGTTTTGGGATATGTACTATCGATACTATTTTGGTGACGGTACAGAACCCGGTATCAACGAGGCAAAGAATACTCAGCAGAAGAACAAAACCTTCGCTATAGAGAATTTTATTCCGAAACTTAATCCGGCACTTGCTAGTTTGCCGGCTAGTGTAAAAGATTTGTTCCAAAGTAATGCACCGACTGGTGCAAATTCTCCGGTGAATTCTGTCGGTGATAAGAAAGCATTGAGTAATATCGTATCTGATACAATTGATAACCATCGCTTTGGTTTCAATCTACCACAGGTCGGTAATATTCGTAATCTAATCCAGACAATTGACATCTATCAGGTACACGGTGGTAGATTTAACCAGGTTACTTTGGTTAATCCACGTGTTGCAGCATTCACTCACGATGTATTGAATTATGCCGAAGGTAGCAGAACACTCGAATTGACATTTACCTTCGAATATGAATATGCCTACTACACCATTCAAAACTTGAAACTTGGTGGTGGAGAAGTCAACAACAATTCCTCGATGGAACCTTTTGAACATGGCGAATTCCTGGAATTGCCTTCTCTAGCGTTCAATGCGCAATTAATCGACTTTATCGAGTCTAATAATCCATTGCTAACATCCGATAATCCTATTCTGCAAAGAATTGGTAAGAATGTACAATCCACAATTGGTGCAACCACTGGTGCATTCCTATCTGACAAGGTAGTTAGACGAGTTACATCCAGTGCATTGGATGGATTGGCAAAGATTTCACCCACACCATATTATCCTACAAATGCTCCTTCTGTTCAAACACGACCTTTCGCATCGTCTGCTGGACGAGGTACCACAATGTATCAGGATGTGAATAGAACAGGAGGCACAAGTGGCTAATTCAAACCTTGCATCAATAGGACGTTTCAGTTCCCAGATGCTTACGTATCTGGGCACACAGCGTACCGTTAAATCAACCAATGGATCGATTTCCAATACCTACAAGTATGCATCCGGTCCTACAGTATTTCCGAGTCCAGATTCACTCTCACAATCCGATTTAGGTGGTGGAGTTGTAGGCAATTATTCATCTAATGTCTATAACTCGACTAGATGCTACTTCTTGTCAAGAGGTGCAACCGTAGTCTATGCCGATGCCATGACAGGACTTGCAATTGACATGGCTAATATCTTGGGAATTTCGGTACAATCTTTGCTTGAACAATCGGAAAACAATGGTCAGTTAGCTTTTACGGCTGATGCATACCGTTCCTTTAATATGCTTCGCGATCCCGGAAATCAGGTCGGCATTGTAACTGCTGTAGATAACAGGTATAGCCTACAAGCAAGAGAAATAAGAACATAATATGCCTAGAAGTTATGTCCAAGGCGAGTATAAGCCTATCAATCCAGCCAAATATGTAGGAACCTATCCTATATTTTTTAGATCTTCTTGGGAACATAAGGTTATGGTGATGTTTGATACTAATCCAAACATCATTAGCTGGGCATCCGAGTCCCTGAAAATCCCTTACCAAAATCCATTCACGAATAAATACACGGTCTATATACCGGACTTTGTCGTTACATACATGGATGCTAACGGAAAGACCAACGCAGAAATTATCGAGGTAAAACCATCTAAGGAAACATTTTTAGAAAAGGCGAAATCTGAAAAGGCGAAAGCTGCGGTGGCCCTAAACCAGTTCAAATGGGCAGCCGCACATGCATTCGCTCAGAGTCATGGCATGAAATTTAGAGTAATGAATGAAGAGAATATCTATAATGATCCAAGGAGGAAAGCGTGATTTTTCAGCAAAATAAATATACCAGGTGGTATTTTAGAATCATTGAGAAAGCGAAACTTAGAGACCTAAATGGGTATTTCGAAAAACATCATGTGATTCCTAAATCTTTGGGCGGTAAAAATTCTGTCGGAAATCTGGTGTCATTGACAGCAAGGGAACATTTCGTTTGTCATCTTCTTCTGGTTAAGGCGGTTTATCCAGCATTTAAGAAAAAGATGAATTATGCATATTGGAGAATGTGCAACGGAAATGAGAATAGATATAAACCTAATTCAAGGTTCTACGAATTAGGCAAGCAATTGTTTGTTGAGTCACAATTAGGACACAAACCATATAATATTTCTCAATCTGTCGAATCACGAAATCTTATTTCGGGTGGAATGAAAAAGACCTTATCGACATTGTCGGCCAAAGAAATGAAAGATCGAATGTTGAATTCATGCTGTGCCCTGGATACATACACAGAAAAGCGCGCAGCAAAGATAAGTAAAACAAGAACTGGAACAAAAGATTCCATGTCCGCTAAGAAAAACAAAAGCATAGCAGCCAATAAAAGAGATAACGGACATCTATTGACTAATGCAGCCAAAAATAAAGGTCGAACATGGCAGTTAGTAGACGGTAAACGAGCCTGGATGGACAAGGAGATATTGGTGTGACGCGCAAAATGGAAGAATTTTTTAATTTACCGCCTATGGATGAACCCGAGCCGGAAGAAATTGTTCCTGCGAAGACTAAAGACGAATTAATGACGGAAGCTTCTGCCATTTACTCTTCTCTAAGCACAACAGAAAAGGTTGACGCAGCATTGCCGATGGTTGTTGGGCTCGATACACATGACTACGAAATGGATGATATTGCAAAGAAGGCAGTTCAGACATTCGAAGACTTAGTTTCGCTAGGTGGTAATGTTCCGGATATGCATGCTGGTAAGATCTTTGAAGTTGCCGGTCAAATGCTTAAGACAGCACTCGAAGCAAAGAATGCAAAGGCCGACAAAAAACTTAAACTAATCGAACTTCAACTCAAGAAAATCCGTGCTGAACAGATCGATTTTGAGAATGGTAATGGAAAGAGTACCAATCCTTCTGGTGGAGAATTCGATCGTAACGAATTGCTACGACATTTAGTGGCCTCTAGATCGGAAAACTCTGATAAATAGTCCAATATTGGAGACATCTATGTCAGAAAACAAATCATTCGCATCCTACGTTGCAGAAGTCAAGACCGATTACAAGTACGTCTTGAAATTCGCCGTTAACGAAATGGAAGATGCACGAGTTGATATGCTTGAAGCTTGCCTTACCAAGTATCAATTGAAGCAAGCTTCCGCTTTTAGAAAAACACCTATTCAAGAAAGTCCACTCGATTTTCCAAACGTAAAGAATACATCGGTTTATATCTGTGATATTACTTTGGCATATCCGGCAAGTCTTGATTTCCTAAGAACTTACATCTGTAACAATCTCGGAATTTCCCCTGCACAACTCGCAGTGTATTCTTCGAACGATCCACGTCAGATCGAGACAGATTTGTATATCGACCGTAACTCCCCAGAATACAAGGCGAAGTACAAGACTCGTCTCGGAAGCGACTATGAACAAGTCCCTGGTGCAGAAGAGGAAAAATACGGTGAAAAGTATAACACTGGTTTCTTGAAGGAACTCGAACAAGTTCGTAAAGAACGTGATACAGTCACTGTTACGAATTCTTTGATTCCTGATCAATCTGTTGATCATTCGACTTTGCCTAAGGGTTACGATGGATTCAACGATCCGAAGAATCTTAAGACAGATGCAGTCGGTTTCTTTGGTAGAATTAAGAAGCCTAATCTATTAAAGGTAGGTCTACTATGAAATCAATGAGAGATATGATTAAACTTATGGAAGGCGTAATGGCCGTTCCAGGAGTTGGAAGCCCTGGCGGCACAGAATCGGATATGCAAACTGCCGGAACTGTTGGTAGAGATCAGGCTTATTCTGGCTTTGATTCTTCACAACCTGCAGTCGATGAAGCAAAGCGTGAACCGATGTATCATTCGGTTTTCTATTACGATCCAGCAACCGACACTTGGGGACACCAGTTTGATGCGGACGATGCAGAAGATGCACGCCTTGAAGCACAATCTCTGAGAAATCAAGGCCAGAAGGTCTTGGTAATCCGTGTACCTAAATCGCAGGCTGATTGGAGAGTTAGAAACGTTGACGAATTCGTCAAGGGTGTTCTTGCCAAGAAGCAAGGTGTTGCCGAAAAGGCACCTCCAGGCGAAGAAGCACTCGTTAAGAGTCTGAAGAAAGAATATCCCGGTCATGAAGAAAAGGCTTTTGCCACTGCATGGTCGATCTATGACAAGAAGCACGGTAAGGGAAAAGTAAGTGAAGATGGCGTAGATTCACCTAATAGCTCATTTAGTGCCTGGCAGAAAGATGCAATTGCTACTCTCTATACTCGTATGCTCAGTCGAAGTGCTTTTCCCGATAAGGCAAAACAAGAAACAAAGGACAGTGCGTTAGCCGGTGGTATTATTGGTTCAAAGCAGGTACCCGAACTTGACGCGTATCTTGAATGGTTTGATCAAGGTGAAACTCTCCCAGACGGTGTTAAGGGTAACAATTCGGGAATTGAAGGCGATGAAGATATGATGCTAGGGCTAAATCACGACGACAGCCCGGGAGTGTATGAAAAGGCTCCTCCGGGAATGGAAAAGGCTGTGAAGGACATCAAGAAAGAATACCCTGGTCATCCCGAAAAGGCATTTGCTACAGCATGGTCAATCTATGATAAGAAACATGGCAAACATGAAACTGATGAGGCAATTGAATTGCATCCTGATCAAGATCTTGGTACAGAGCAAGGATGGTTTATTGTTGCACAAGATGGCATGATTGCATCTGGTCCTTTCGATAGCCTCGGCGAAGCTCAAAGACACGCCCACTTTATGGAATGGTATAAACGCAATCCGAGACTTTATAGTTTCGAAAACGGTATCCGTGACGAAGCAGGAATGTTTGTCGATTTAGAAGGTAATGAAATGAAAGAAGCACAAGTAGATACATGCCGGCAGTCTAATCCAGCAAGCGCAGATATTGCATGTGCAATGGAAGAAGATTTTGACTTGAACAATGGTTACGATAGCGAGCAATATGCATCTGGTCAAGACTATTTCCCTAATGGTGCGGATAGTCCTGTTGTTAAGAAGGTTGGCCCATCCGGCGCACGTCAGGGTGACAATCCAGAACAGAAGAAGATGCAAGTTACCGAGCTACATAAAGAATTGGTTTACGGTTACAGAACCTATCTAAAGGAAACCGCATCTCAAAAGCCTAAGAAGGGTGAAAAGGCCAAAAAAGGCGAAGAACCTAAAGAGGAAAAGAAGGCAGAGAAGGGCGAAAAAGCCAAAGATGGTAAGAAGCCTAATCTGAAGAAATAATGGCAATTTATCAGGACGATAAACTCGTAAAGCGTGCATACTCGAAGGTTACCTACACAAAGGAGCAAATCGACGAGCTGAAGGCGTGCATGGATCCTATAACCGGTCCTTTGTACTTCATTCAAAATTTCATGTATGTCCAGCACGCAACGAAAGGTAAACAGAAACTTCAGCTTTTTGATTACCAAATCGCACTTCTAGAAAATTACACAAAATATAGAAAATCGATTAACATGCTTGGACGCCAGTTGGGTAAGACCACTGTTGCGTCCGGTTACCTTTTGTGGTATGCAATGTTTGTCGAAGACTCGACTATTTTGATTGCATCCAATAAGTATGACGGTGCTCAGGAAATTATGCACCGAGTTCGTTATGCATATGAATGTGTGCCCGACCACATTCGTGCAGGTGCGAAAACCTATAACAAGCGTTCGATCGACTTTGACAACGGTTCTCGTATCGTTGCAACAACCACAACTGAAAATACCGGTCGTGGTATGTCGCTTTCCCTAGTCTATCTTGACGAATTTGCGTTCGTGGAACCAAATATCGCAAAAGAATTCTGGACTTCACTATCTCCTACTCTGTCTACTGGTGGTAAGTGTATTATTACTTCTACTCCAAATACCGACGAAGATCAGTTTGCTGATATTTGGTTTGGCGCTAATAGACAAGTCGATGCATTGGGCAATGAAACCGAGCTAGGACAGAATGGATTCCGTCCATTCATTACAACCTGGAGTGCTCACCCTGATAGAGATCAGGCCTGGGCCGATTCTGAAATGGCCGCACTTGGCGAAGATCGTTTCTTGCGTGAACACAATTGCGAATTCATTACCTTTGAAGAAACTCTTATTAATCCGATTAAGCTTGCACAGCTCAGTTCTATTCAGCCTATTCGTAAGAGTGGTCAGGTTCGTTGGTTTGCACCTATTAATCCGAGTGCAACTTATGTTGTTTCGTTGGATCCATCTTTGGGAACCGGCGGTGACAATGCTGCAATTCAAGTTCTCGAATTACCGTCGTTAAATCAGGTCGCAGAATGGAGTAATAACAAGGCTCCCATTGAAGAACAAATTCGTACCATGCGTAAGATTCTTCAAGAATTGCACGAAAATGGTAAACCTGAAATTTACTGGTCGGTTGAAAGTAACACACTCGGTGAAGCTGCTCTTGTTGTTATTCGTGATACAGGTGAAGAATCGTTCCATGGAACCATGCTTCACGATCCTAAGAACAGATTACAGGGTAAGACTGGTCGTCGTGCCGGATTTGTCACAACTAACAAGTCTAAACTCGAAGCTTGTGCTAAATTGAAATTCCTTATCGAATCTAACCGCATGAGATTAAATTCGAAGGGTATCTTGTCGGAACTTAAAGTCTTCGTATCGAGAGGTAATACTTTCGAAGCGCGCATTGGACAAACTGACGACTTGATTATGGCTATGATTCTTGCTGTTCGTATGATCGACTATATCTCGACTTGGGATGATAAGTCACAGGCTGCCATAAATAGCAGCGTGATCGGGGACGACGAAGGTAACTATGATGCGCCGATGCCTGTTTTCATCTGATTACAGATAAATAAGCGAAAGGAATATTATGGTCGAAATCGAAACTCTTGCGAATAAGATCTTTGCGTTGCTAAAAGGTAACGGTTTACAAATTAAGATCTTCGATGATATTGGATCTGAAACAACAGACCCAAGCACCGCTCGCAGATTTTTCATCAATGAACCTAACCTTATGGTTACCATTGATGAAGAAGGAAATGAGATTGCTTTCAGCAAAGGATCATCTGTAGAGAATGAAGAGATTACCGCTCTGCAGAAAAACATTAGAAATCTTGCAAACGAATTCTTGATGAATTTCGATACCAAGGTTTTTGGAAAGGAAATTCAGCCTCGTCACTTTTCTTACGGTGCGAAGAATAAGTCTGCAGGAGCTGGTGCAATGATGGAAAAAAGTATTGGAAATGATATGAATACACTCTCAGAAAGTCTAAGCAAAATGTTCGGTACTGCAAGAACTTCTCAGCAGACACTCGAGAACGTAAGAATCCTTGTTAAACACAAGACTCCAATCGACGAAAATATTCGTGGATCTAGAACACGCCAGATCAGTGCAATCTTCCTAGAGTGCAATGGCGAGCGTTTCCGTTTCCCACACAATTACCTACCCGGCGCTCGAGCTATGGCACAACATATGGCGCACGGTGGTCTAATGACCGATAAGGTAGGCGGCTATATTACAGAAAGCACTGGCCAACTTTTGAAGCTCCAGTCTTTCAACCGCTATGTGACAACCAACAAACTCATTAATGAAGATAGTTCCGGCATTGTCGAAACTATTAAAGAGAACATCGAAACTCTACGTACAGAGATTAGAAAGTTGCAAGGTTCGAAGACTTACGAAACTGTGAAGGCTCGTATCGAAACTTTTGAACGTGAACAGCTATCTGAAGATGATACTTCTAATTTGAAGGAACTTTTTACCATTCGTCGTTTCGATGAAAAGTTTGAAGAAGTTCTTCCTATCGTAAAACAGCTCGTTCAAGAGAAAGATACCTACCTCAAGCGTATTGAAGAATCTGCCGCAAATCCAATATTGGTCCGTCGTGAATCGATAAATATTACACCAATGTTTGAATTCGCAAGCGAAAATGCTCGTCTAGGATTCAAAATTAATGAATTGGCATTGCGCATCGTTGAAAATGATGAACTTGCTGGCTTCGTTAACAAGGTTGGAACCAAGCTTTGCAAGGAAGGCATCGTCAACGACTTTGAAAAGGCCGTTCTCGTCCAAGTTCTTGAGAATCTTCAAATTATTGAAGAAACAAAGTCTGCGCCAAAAGAAATTCGTGAGTGTACTGACCTGAGTACATTCTTCGATCGTTTTGATTTTAACTTCCTATAAGAAGTTCTTGACAAACGAAAAAGGGTATCATACAATAGACACTGTTGATACCCAATCAGGAAAGCATGCGAAAGGGAGTAATGTGACCCTAGTAGATGTGTGTCTCGATAAACAAGCATTCTTATAAAAACGAAAGCATAGGAAAAATAAAATCATGTCAAAAACTCTAGAAGAAATCCGCAAGAAACTCCAAGCCTTAGAAGTCCGCAAGGGACCAGCCGGCTCCGGCAACAAGGATAAGACTGTGTATCCACAGTGGAATATCCCAGAAGGCACCTCCGCAATCCTCCGCTTCCTTCCTGATGCAAACCCAGATAACACTTTCTTCTGGGCAGAAAAGCAAATGATCAAGCTCACCTTCCCTGGTATTAAGGGACACGATGAGAATAAAGAAGTCGAAGTCCAAGTTCCATGTATCGAAATGTGGGATGGCAAGAACACTTGCCCAATCCTTAACGAAGTACGTCCATGGTGGAAAGATGATTCGTTGAAGACCATTGCGAGCAAGTATTGGGTGAAGCGCACCTATTACATGCAGGGTTTCGTTAAGCAGGATCCTTCCAACGAAACAGATACTCCTGAAAACCCAATTCGCAAGTTCATCATCACCCCACAGATCTATACGATCATCAAGGCTGCATTGATGGATCCGGAATTGACCTACAGCCCAGTGGATTACACTAACGGTCTCGACTTCATTGTCGCTAAGACCAGCAAGGGCGGATTTGCTGATTACAGCACATCGAAGTGGGCACGTAAGGAATCTAGTCTTACTGAAGAAATGATGGATGCAATTAACCAATATGGTTTGGTTGATTTATCTACATATCTGCCTAAGAAGCCAACCCCTGAACAACTCGCAGGTATGTTCGAGATGTTCCAAGCATCGCTAGACGGTGAATTGTATGATCCAGCTCGCTGGGCACAATTCTACAAGCCATACGGACTCGATTCGAATACCGGTGGTAGCGATACTCCAGCTCGTGCACCAGCACCAGCGATGAAGCCAGCAACACCGGCGCCTGTGAAGGCTGCACCGGTTGCCCCAGTAGCTGAAGAAGCTGCACCATGGGACGGCGAAGATGAACCAGCGTCTGTAGAAGTCAAGGAAGAGGCAACTGCCACAACTGGCAAGTCACCGCAAGAAATCTTGGCGATGCTCAGAAATCGCAATAAGTAAGAAAATAAGAAACTAAAAATAGGGTAGCTCGAAGCTACCCTAATTAACTTTAGGGGAAACCTATGACCAGACCTTTTGACATTGCGAAATTTCGCAAGAGTATCACTAAGAACATTACAGGTATTTCGACAGGATTCAACGATCCTGATACCTGGGTGAGCACCGGATCATATGGCTTGAACTTTCTTATCAGTGGCGATTTCTATCGTGGCGTACCTATGGGTAAGGTTACGGTTTTCGCAGGTGAATCTGGATCGGGCAAATCATATATTGTTTCGGGCAATATTGCCAAAGCGGCACAAGATCAAGGCATTTTTGTTGTTATGATCGACACAGAAAATGCGCTTGATGAAAAGTGGCTCCATAATCTTGGAGTCGACACAAGTGAAGATAAGATGTTGCGTATTGGTGCAACACTTGTCGACGAAGTTGCATCGATTGTGCATGACTTCGTTAAAGAATACAAAACCAATTATCTCGACCTTCCTAAAGAAGACAGACCTAAGATTCTCTTCATTGTAGACTCGATCGGTATGTTGCTTACTCCGACTGAAGTTAACCAATTCCAGTCTGGTGATATGAAGGGCGATATGGGACGTAAGGCTAAGCAACTCAAGGCCTTTGTTTCGAACTGTGTGAATATGTTTGGTGACTTGAATATGGGCATGGTTGTTACTAACCACACCTACGCAAGCCAGGACATGTTCGATCCTGACGACAAGATTTCCGGTGGTTCTGGTTTCATCTTTGCATCAAGTATCGTTATTGCAATGAAGAAATACAAGCTGAAGGAAGACGAAGACGGAAATAAGGTATCTGATGTTATGGGTATTCGTTCGACCTGTAAGGTTGTGAAGACTCGTTACTCTAAGCCTTTCGAATCTATCAAGATCGATATTCCGTGGGAGTCGGGTATGAATCCAATCTCTGGATTGTTCGACTTGTTCGAGAAGTCTGGCGTATTGGTAAAAGAAGGTAATCGATACAAGTACAAGTGTAAGAAGACTGGGGAAGAAATGAAATACTTCCGCAAAGAATGGAACGATATCGATAAAATGAAAGTGATTATGGATGAGTTTACTCAAGACGACCTGCAAGCCGTAATCACCGATGCAGAACTGGAGCAGGCTGGAGTAGCAGTATGATCAGTGAAAATCATGAACTGTTAATTGAACTATGGTCGCGTATCAAGTCGCACATTCCTCCAAAGGAGCGGCTTGAAGTTGCAGACATCATGGTTGTTGTGTTTGATGAATTCGGTCTTGTTGACGATGATCTTTTAGATCAGGATCTCGATAAGGAACTTCGTGCCGCAGCACGGAGCCACTTGGCTGAATTTGGTGAAGAGGAAGACTATGACGAAGACAGCTACTGAATTCGGGCAAGAACTGCTCGAAACAATCAAAAGCAAGGATGCTCAGCAATCTATTGCGAAAATCCAACAGTTCCGAGAAGGCATGAAAGACACAAGCGTCGGTGCGGAATACGTGTTATGGATTACTGAGCCAGTCAATCTGACCAGCGTACACAAGGCGTTGGCTGAAGACCTTATGGTCCCTCCAAAACTACTTGCGATTAGAAGAGCGGTAATGTCACGCACGCAGAAAGCTGCGATGCTAATTCTAGCTATAGAAAACGGAATCAAAAGAGTCCACAGCCTATGAGTAACTGGTACTATAAAGTCACCGCCGACCTTACACAGGTTGCGGGATTTATCGACCACTATGAGAAAGAACTAGATCTGGCAAAACTCGAGTTGTCTCTCAAGGGTAAATCCCTTGAACGGCATGCTGCAGAGTTACCGGGTCTAGTCGAGCATAGATTCGGCCAATTACAAGAAATTGAAGCCGTGCTCGAATATCTGAATATCAAACTCAGAAAAGAAAGGTCGATAGAATTTAAGAAATTTCTAGAAGCCTATGCGAAAGCTCTGAGTTCAAGGGATGCCGAAAAGTATGTCGATGGAGTGCCGGCAATTGTTGATCTGACAATGCTTATCAATGAGGTTGCACTTCTACGAAATAAATTCCTAGGAATTTCAAAAGGCTTTGAAGCGAAAAACTTTATGACCGGTCATATTATAAAGTTGCGATGTGCCGGATTGGATGACGCTAGCTTATAAGAAGAATAATGTTCTACATTTATGCCTACATTCGTGAAAAAGATTCTGCAACTTCGGTTGCAGGAACGCCTTATTACATAGGTAAGGGCACGGGAAATCGGGCGTGGGAGAAACATGCACGAAATCTTACACCGAAAGATAAAAATAGAGTAATTATTCTTGAGGATAATTTGACCGAAATTGGTGCATTTGCCTTAGAAAGATTCTATATAAGATGGTGGGGAAGAAAAGACCTTAATACTGGAATTTTGTTAAATAGAACAGACGGTGGGGAAGGATCAGTTGGGCTGATATTCCCCGAATCTGCTAAGAAGATTTTATCTGAAAAGAATAAGGGTAAAAAGACTTCCGATGAAACTAGACTCAGGCTTTCTGTAGCTGGAAAGGGTCGCAGACAAACTGAAGAACATAGTAGAAAAAGAACCGAATCTCGTATAGCCAACGGCAATAATAAACATTCTGCGGAAACCAAAAAGAAATTATCAGAAATCAGACAATCTTATGGAACAACTGAAAAGCAGCTAGAACACTTAAAGAAAATGTCAGAAAATAACAAAGGTCGGAAATCTTGGAATAGTGGTAAGAAAACTGGTCCAAGGACTTCTGAACAGATTGAGCGAATGAAACAGGCACAACAAGAGAGATACAAAAATGCCAAAGACAACACTTCAGATACTTGATGAAGTTAACATAAAATTTCTTGATTTAGATATCACAACAAGAAGAAAACTTGTTCAGGCATTGGAATACGAAATTCCTTATGCAAGACACATGCCAAGTTTCAAATTAGGCCGGTGGAATGGTAAGTTAAGTTTCTGTGATATCGGTGCACGTTCCTATATCAATCTTCTAGACAAACTTCTTCCAATTGTGCAAGAAGCAGGATATGAAATTGAGGTAGAAGATCTACGAGAAAATTCACAGACTTTCGAATTCGAAGCTGTAAAAGAAGATAGCTATTCTCACATTAAGTGGCCGAAAGGACATCCACTTGCCGGTGAACCTATCATGATTCGTGATCACCAGGTAGAAGTTATCAATTCCTATCTGGAAAATCCAACCGGTATTAACATTGCACCAACTGGTGCAGGTAAAACAATCATTACCGCAATTCTGAGTAACAAAGTGGAGCTATATGGTCGAAGCATTGTTATTGTTCCTACAAAAGACCTTGTCACACAAACTGAAGAAGATTATATCAACTTTGGGCTTGATGTTGGGGTATTCTTTGGAGATAGAAAAGACTATGGTAAAACTCATACCATTTGCACATGGCAAAGCTTAGAAAGTCTAGCAAAGAGGTCGAAAGAAGAAGACCTTGATATCGATATCGAAGCTTTCTTCGATGGAGTAGTCTGCGTCATCGTCGACGAGGTGCACAAGGCGAAGGCCGACGTCCTAAGAAAGCTTTTGTCAGGATATCTTCGAAACGCGCCCGTTCGTTGGGGGCTAACCGGGACAATGCCGGAGGAGGAATTTGAAAAAGTTTCTGTTATGGCTTGCCTTGGACCGATGCTAGGTAAGATCAATACAAAAGAACTTCAGGAAAAAGGTATTCTTGCACAACTCCATATCAACGTATGGCAGATGCAAGATTTGGGCGAAGTTGCATTCGATAATTATCAATCCGAGCTAAAGTGGCTAACCACTAATCAAGCAAGATTGAAACATATTGCGAAATCCGTCGTAGAAATGGCGGAGACGGGCAATACACTCATTTTGGTTGATCGCGTTCAAACTGGTGAAATGTTACAATCACTTATCCCAGATTCTATCTTTGTTTCGGGCAAAATGAAGTCGAAAGACCGAAAGGAAGAATACAAAGAAGTTCAAGAGGTTGATGGTAAGGTTATCATCGCAACATATGGTGTAGCCTCAACTGGTATTAACATTGTACGGATTTTCAATCTAGTGTTGTTCGAAGCAGGAAAGAGTTTCGTTAGAGTTATTCAAAGTATTGGTCGTGGCATTCGTGTTGCGCCTGATAAGGATTTCGTTAATGTCTACGATGTGTGTTCGAACTGTAAGTTTTCAAAACGGCACTTAACGAAACGAAAGAAATTCTATGCTGAAGCTGAATATCCGTTCACAGTAAAGAAGGTGAATTACTGATGAGAATTAACACAATAATTTCATATGGTTACGAATCCCTGATAAGGGAATTCATGATCGCAAACGAATTAGACGTTAAATTAGAAATGGTTAATGACGGCATTTGTCCAAAGCTTGCAATCGTTTACGAAGATGATTCGGAAACAGCAACTGCCATTTCGTTTTTATCGACCAGAAATCTCGGCCTGAATAATATGCTTTGCGATTATCTACAGCGATGTGGGGTTGGCTTACATATGATTCCAATCGGCAAAGCACCAGTGAAGCTAGATCAGCGTAAACTTGATGCTGAATGGGAAATTTACAGAAAAGAAGTATTAGGAATCAAATGAATATTTTAACAAACGAAAACCGTGCATACAACTTAGACAAGATTCCTAATGAAATTGAGGATATTAGATATTGTGTTCTAGATTACTCCGATCCGAAGAATCCTGACTATTTCTTTATTCCCTTGATTTTCCTTGAGAGTTTTCATGCTCCTGCTGTAGTATTAAAAATTGGGGATTATACGATTCAAATGCCACTGGACTGGTCGATTCTTGTCTGTGACGAGGACTACAGTGACCTTGAATTAATGCCACTTACCAGTTTGAATGATCGTGGATTCCATACAATGGTTTTCAATCCACTTAGGCATATGGTTCCGCGTCCACAAGAAATTAACATCACAAATGTGTACGCCGAAGTAAAGTGGTTTTTCCCGAAACTTAAAAACGGTAACATCTTAGTTGTGCCTGTCGAAGACACACCCCACCCAAATTGCGTTCTTTTCGTGAAAGAAGTGAGCAAACTACCGGATGTTATTGATATTGGAGCACTCTTTGAGTAACGATATTGGAGATTGGATCGATGGATTCTATGCAATGAATCCCGATGCAGTTAAGGAAGAAGAAACCAAGAAGAAAAAGAAAGAAAGCACTCTTGGTTTGCCAACTGAATTGTTGGCAATGGACACCTGCAATATGTCTTTCTATAAGAATCTTTCGGATGAACATAAGAAAGAAATCAGTTTGTGGGTTTTGATGAGATTTATGAGTTCATCGCAGTCGATTCCAGAACATCATTTGATGATGGTAAACGACTTAGTCAACCACAATTTCAGTAATCTAACAAAACACCCGGAATTGCAATGGAAGTTGCTCGCACTATGCGGGACAGGCCGTAAGCAATTCCATCCGTGGATTGCTCCACCGAAGGGCGTTAAGAAGAATAAAGTTGAGGCAGCCATTATCGAAAGATATCCGTTGCTAAAAGACGACGAATTAGAACTACTTCTGCAGATCAACACACAAGAAGAACTGGAAGCATTCTTTAGAGAAAACGGCATGGATGATAAATCAATCAAAGAGCTGTTCAAAGATGCGAAGGGTAAATAAGATTGCAAGCAAAGAAGAAAGCAATGGAACAGAAATACGAATGTAAGTTCTGTAAAACAAAGTTTCATAAAGAACAAACACTGATCACCCATATGTGCGTTAAGAAAAGACGCCATATGGATTCCGGTCTGGCTGGATCACGCTTCGGTTTTCTTGCCTATCAGCGCTTCTATGCGATTTCGATGGGTGCAAAGAAACCTAAGACTCTTGATGAGTTTATCAATAGTCCATATTACATCGACTTTGCTAAATTCGGTAATCATCTAGCATTACTAAAACCAGTTCATATGGAACAATATATCGATTTCGTTATTAAGAACGGAGTTGATCTCAAGGACTGGACAAAAGATCATGTCTACGATATTTACATCGAAGATTTAATCAAGAAAGAACCAGCAACCGCCGCCGCAGATAGATCGATTACAGAAATTGCCGAATGGTGCGAAAAGAATAAAGTACCATTTAATGAATTCTTTCAACGAATTACTGCAAACGAAGCAGCTCATATCATTAGATCGGGAAGACTTAGTCCGTGGATTCTATATCTGTCATTAACAGGCGATGCCCTGGTGCAGAAGTTTAACGAAGACCATGGCAGAATGATTGGTAAGATCATTGACCCTAATTTCTGGATGAGAAAATTTAAGAAGGCTGAGGATGATATGAATTATATCACCGAAGTAATGAAAGCAGCAAACCTATGATAGAAGTGGTTTTCAACTCCATGACTGTTACCGAATATAGAAAAGTTTCAGCATGGCTGTCTGCAAACTGTGTCGATGTCTATATCGATCATTGGCCATTTAGGAAAGTCGTATTCGAAAGTGAACAAGATGCAATGTGTGCTATTCTAACTTTCGGTGGTGTAAGAACTAAAACTAAAATCGAACAGATGATAGAAAATGAAAGTAAAAATTGGCCCTTCGAAAAGGGAAGTAGCTGATTGGCTAATGGAAGTAGTCGGAACAGAAAATTTCGACTATGATTTCGATACCGGTGTAGTAACTTTACTTCGCGATGAAGATATAGTCGCTTATAAGCTGAAATTTCCTGCTCCAGATAATACAACCGTTACCTATCGAAGTGTAAACCTTACTGTCGACACCGGTTATTATTACTGTCCGTACATTCCTCCCCTGAATCCACCAAAAAATGATAAAGAAGATTGATGCTGACGTCGACATTTGATAAATAGTAGATGATAAAATATATCTATTATGTCTACGCCTATCTTCGACAAGACGGAAGTCCCTACTATATTGGTAAAGGAAAAGAAAATCGGGCATGGGCTAAAAATCACAATTTGAATATTCCGGCAGATCCATGCAGAATAATTTTTCTTGAAACTAATCTATCGGATATAGGTGCACTAGCTCTTGAACGCCGTTATATTCGCTGGTATGGGAGAAAAGATTTAGGTACCGGTATTCTACAAAATAGAACAGATGGCGGTGAAAGGTCATCGGGTTTGAAACATACCGATGAGTCCAAAATGTTGATTAGTAAGAAAAATAAAGGTCGAATTCTTGGTTCCCATTCTGAAGAAACTAATTCTAAAAGAAGAGAAACTATGATGGGAAAAAATAAAGGTCGGATTCTTGGCCCAGCATGGAACAAAGGAATAACGCCCTCAGATGAAACACGATTAAAGCAATCAATATCTCACATGGGAAAAATACAATCCGAAGAGACAAAATTAAAACGGTCTAAATCCTTAAAAGGTAAGACTAAGGGAAAATCGGTTACAACACCATTTGGAAGATTTTCAAATATTACAGAAGCGGTAGAGAATATTGGTGTGACTAGGACAGTATTTTACGGTAAAATGAAAAAATTTCCACAGGAATATTATTATGATTCCAATTCAGGCTGATGTTGATATCGATGTCTTTGGCCGCGACCACATTGTAGAGACCTTTGATTGTATCTTTGGTCGAATTGATCGCGAAGGTGGAAAGTATGATAAACACAACACCGGTGTTTACTTTCAGAATATTCCACGGGATCCTACAACCAATGTATCAACCATTGATCACAGGATTGCAGGTGATTATGGTTACTTTAAGATTGACTTCTTGAATGTGAATATGTATGAAGGGGTTCGAGACGAAGCACATTTGCTCGAATTGCTTAATAAGGAACCACCTTGGGATTTCTTTCAGTACGAAGCAATTACAGATCAACTCTTTCACCTTAACGGTTACAGTCATCTCTTACAGAAATATAAACCAGAAAGTGTTGAAGATTTGGCAATGATTTTGGCTATTGTCCGGCCAGCTAAAGCTTACCTGCAGAGCCACGATTGGGATCGTGTTAGGAAAGAAGTGTGGACAAAAGTGGAAGGAGATAATGTGTACCAGTTCAAGCGTGGGCACGCCATTTCTTATGCACTGGCCATTATTGTGAATTTGAATTTACTAATCGAGAAAATGTCAAATGAATGAATTTCGATATGTTAAATCCATTGGAAGTTATTCCGGAGATACTACTCCGATGGATAATTGGTTAGATAATGCAGGGATTAGCCGTCAAACGAATATTGACGAAAGTGATCTTGTTATGTTTAGACTTATCGGATTTGAGTTTTCCTACGCCACGGTAGAATTTGAACCTAATCCGATTTCCTCACCAGCTGAATCTGGCGCTTCTTAATTCTTTTCTTCATAATATTGTTTAGACTGGTAACAGATCCGAACATTACTTCGACATCCTTATTCACTACTGTCTTCATACAATATCTGTAAGGTAGCATCTGTCCTTGAAGGAAGATGTTGATAGGCAATAGTCGATTACTCTCCCACCACCACGTTTCGCCCAGCTCGAGGAACAGCTTCTTCTCCTCGGGCGTTCTAATGGACTCGTAATCGTAGAAACTAATGATCTTGTCATCAGAATTTTGGATAATGCCAATGAACTCCTGACTTTGGAAGCGTAATCCGCTTAGAAAGGGGAATTTTTCCTGAATTTGGTCTAAATTTATCATAACGACTTATTTATGAAGAACCGGTCATATTGGAACTTTTTTTGAAGTAGGTCTTGATAAATATAGCAATATGAACAATTATTTACAGAAAATTCTCGAACTTGCCTCAGATAAGATTAGAGCTGCAGAATATGCCGCGCTTATCGAAGATTGCCTATCTCGTTCTACAATTGATGGATATACTGAAAAACATCATATCCTTCCGAAGTGTGTGTGCGATACAGATGACCAAAGGACTGATAAAAATAATTTGGTAATTTTATCAGCGAAAGAGCACTTTATCGCACACCAGTTACTTAGCGAAATATTTACTGGTCCGATAAAAAGAAAAATGTTATATGCCTTATCGGGTTTATGCACTCTTAAAGATGGGAGAAGAATTTTTACACCCGAAGAATATTCTGTAATTAAAGAGGCTTCTCGACAAGCCAAGAAGGGAATTCCCTTAACAGACAAGCACAAGCAGAAAATACGCGATTCCTTTTCTAAGTATAATCCAAACAAGGGTCGTGTAGTATCAGACGATACTAAGAGGAAACAGAGTGTGGCAAAGATTGGCACACCCAGGTCACAGGCGGCGAAAGATTCGATAAGTAACACATTAAAAGGTGTACCTAAAGGACCACAACCATTATTATCGTGTATTGTATGCAGGAAATTTGGTGGATCCAGCGCAATTAAGCAACACCATTACAACAAATGCACAAAAGGAGATTGATGTGGATGTATCCTTCAATAAGGTCTATATGTATGACCACGTCAGGCAACTCCTCGTTCTTGGAGATACATTTTGTGCTTGCAAAGGGGACAACGGCCCAATGAATAAGAATCCGATCAAAGCCCACAAGGGAATCGATAACAAGATCATTTTTAGAACCCTTGGGCCTGATCGCATTCCCTACGACATTGGTTGTGGCGAGCAGGTTTATGCAAGAATTATCGACCCCGATAATAGAATGGTTGTGCTCGAAAAGCTTTGCCGTCTCGGTCCAGCGAAAGGTATCATTACATTAGAACTTGATTCTGGTGATATTGTTGATGTTCATGCCGGACTATACGAAATGGTTCTGATTAGAACAGAAAACTTTGTTGCAAATATTCCGGGTTATTATGTAGAGAAACCACTCTACAGCGATATGTACGATAATGTCAATATGGAAATCGAAATTACAGAGCAAGCGATGAAGGCTCCGCTTCCTAGTGTGATTTATGAACCAAAGGATTGGACACCAGACATTCTTATTCCGACATTTGGTCCACCGACACCTTGCTTCTATACTGGTCGCATTGCAGGTGCTCGTGTACTCAACCATAAAGAATCGGTTCATTCTTTTTCAACTTACACAGAAGATTTTACTGGTAGGTTAGAAATTTGGGGAACACTGGAAGAAACGCCAGATCCATATCTTCAAGAATCAAGATGGTTTAGAATTTATCCATCGTCGATGTCTACAGATATCGAATTTATTTCTTATACTGGAACACAGGCGTGGACATTCAGCGCCAACTTCATGTGGTTGAAGTTTAGATACTTCCCAAGCACTGAAGTTCTCTATCCCGGTATTCTAAAGAAACTAATTGTAAGGGCTTGACATCAATAATTTAATGTTTCCTTTCTTCTATGGCAGAAGATAAGTAATATGTTGGGCTAATTTCAACCCAACATAACAAAGGAGACATTAAAATGTCCAAGAAACCAGGCGGCCACGTCCTCAGCGCTATCACCGGTCGTTTTGTATCAGAATCTTATGTAAAACGTCATCCAGCTACAACTGTGATGGAACATAGGAAACCACCTAAACCACCTTCTTTACCGAAGAAAAAGTAAATCTCCCAATTAAATCTTTCTAATAAGGTTATGGACGACAACTAGGCTAAGGGTCGTCCTTTTTCTTTGACTTTTCTTTAGAAAACTGCTATAATACAAAATGAACTTCTACGTTTATGCTTATATTCGACAAGATGGCACACCATATTATATCGGCAAAGGATGCGGTAGGAGAGCATATGAGCGCCATAATGGATTTTATCCGCCGTCAGATAAGTCAAGGATAATCTTCTTAGAGACTAATCTAACAGAATTGGGTGCATTTGCTCTGGAAAGAAGATATATTCGTTGGTGGGGAAGAAAAGATAATGATACAGGTATTCTTAGAAATTTAACCGACGGTGGTGAAGGTGGTTCTGGCAGAATAGTTTCCGATGGAACAAGGCAAAAATTGTCGGAAGCAAGGCAAGGTGATAAAAATCCAAGAGGTATGTTCGGAAAGAAAATGGGTAAAGAGTCATCAGAGAAGAAATCAGCTTCGCTTGTTGGAAAGAATAAAAATCGAAAATTAGGGCCACAGACACCGGAATGGATCGAAAAGAGAGTCGGACATCGTAGAAATATTCCACAAGAAAAGGCACAGTGCCCGCATTGTGGGAAAGAAGGTGGTGCACCACAGATGAAACAATGGCATTTTGAAAATTGTAAGACTAAATGATAATCGATGTAATTACTGATGCGGTAAAGCAGAACATTGGAGCGCTGAAGCTGGCCCCTAAGGGCTGGTTTAAGCGCCATTGTATGTTGTGCCATACTCAAGGTCATGGCACAGATACTAGAAATCGAATGGGTATACAATTCAATCCACAGTCGATTGCAGTCAACTGTTTCAATTGTGGATTCTCTGCAAGCTATACCGAAGGTAAAGAACTTTCGAAATCCTTTAAGTTCTTTCTGAAGAATCTAAACATCCAAGACAAATTTATCGATTCAATCGAATTTGAAATCTTCAAGCAGAAGAATCAGATTCAAGTTCTTCGCGACGGTGATGAAAACAAACCCGAAGATGCCGAATCAAAGTTTCGAAGTCTCCTCGACAAATGGAAGCCTATGGCAATGCCAGACAACTGGTTGCCAGTTACAGAATGGTTAGAATACGGCTTAGATGATCCAGAATTTTTAAAGGTTGTGGATTATGCACTAAATCGAAAGATCTATGATCTAGAGAATTTCTATTGGACGCCAGATAAGAAGATGAATATGAATCAGCGTCTAATCATTCCATACATTTACAAAGATAAGATTGTCGGATTTACATCTAGATTATATTACACAGTCGATGACAAAAGCATCCCGAAATATTATCAGCAATGCCCAACTGACTTTGTCTATAATCTAGACAGGCAAGCTGAATGGAATCGTAAATATGTCCTTGTCACAGAGGGAGTCCTAGATGCCTATGTGATAGATGGGATAAGTATTCTAGGTGAGATAGGTCAGGCCAAAGCCGACATTATCAATAGACTCCAGAAACAAATTATTGTGTGTCCAGATAGGGACAAGAAAGGGCAAGATCTAGTAGATATTGCTATCGAAAATAATTGGGCGGTATCCTTCCCTAAATGGGATTCGGGTATTAAAGACGCCGCCCAGGCAGCAGAAAAATATGGAAGATTGTTGACGACGCATTCGATAATCTCATCCGCTGTTTCTGGAAAGATGAACATAAAACTACATTGGGAAATTGAACAGAATGTCAGAAACCGCAAGCGAAATTACTGATTACAGCAAGGATATCGAAGATCTTTTTATCAACTTTATGATGAGCAAGCCGGACTTGTTTGTCCGTTGCAAAGGTATTCTAAAATCCGAATATTTTGACGATAGGCAAAATAGAGATACGGTTGCCTTTATCGAGGGTTACAGTACCGACTTTGCAATCATTCCGTCATTAGAACAAATCAAAGCAATCACCAGAAAAGACATCATGTTAATTCCGGTTGAGGCTGCGACACACGAAGGTTGGTTTCTACGGGAATTCGAAAAGTTTTGCAGACACAAGGCACTTCGTGATGCAATCTTTGCAGCACCGAAATTACTTGATGATAGCAGATATGGTGAAGTGGAAAGCGCAATTAAGGCCGCAGTCCAGATTGCATTGGTTAAGGACTTAGGTCTGGATTACTATGCAAATCCAAAGGAACGTTTGGAGGCCCTTCGCGAAAACAAAGGACAGATTTCAACCGGATGGAGATCTGTTGACGAAAAGTTGTTTGGTGGTCTTAACCGTGGCGAAATCACAATTTTCGCAGGACAATCCGGTGCAGGTAAATCATTGTTCTTGCAAAACATTGGTGTGAACTGGGCACAGCAAGGATTGAATGTTGTTTACCTTTCATTGGAACTGAGTGAAAAGCTTTGTGCTATGCGTATCGATGCTATGCACACGGATTACGAAACACGAGAAATTATGAAGAACATTGACGATGTTCACATGAAGATTCGTGCAGCTCAACAAAAGAGTAGAGGCTCACTTCGTATCAAACAATTGCCAAACGGTTGTACCGCAAATGATGTTCGAGCATTTATTAAAGAATATGAAATCCATTGCGGAAGAAAAGTAGATGGATTGTTGATTGACTATTTGGACTTGATGTTTCCTATGAGTAAGAAAATTTCAGCAGAAAACCTTTTCGTTAAGGACAAGTATGTAACCGAAGAGTTGCGTAACTTGGCCGTTGAGCTTGATGTACTTTGTGTATCGGCTTCACAGCTTAACCGTGGATCTTATGAAGAAATTGAATTTGATCCAAGTCATATCGCTGGTGGTATTTCTAAGGTTAACACCGCTGACAACGTTGTCGGTATTTTCACAAGTGCAGCCATGAAGGAAGGTGGTCGTTATCAGATTCAGTTCATGAAGACTCGTTCAAGTTCGGGTGTTGGTTCTAAGGTCGACTTGGCATTCAATAACAAGAGCTTGAGAATTTCGGACCTTGAGGACGGCGAAGACGGTGCAGTGCAAGCGGTCACTAAGAATGTGTTCGAACAACTTAAAAAGAAGAGTGTTGTTCGTAGTGGAGAAAAGGTTGATCCGGAATCCGGTGAAATTACATCGAAAACTGCGCCAGAAAGAGCTAATCCTATCGAGGGAGCAGCCACGTTAAGAGCTTTTTTGAAGAAAAGATAAAATCCAGATAAATAGCTTAAAGCAACCGGAGACTGAAATTGTCTATAAATCGCAGAAGTAGATCTATTTTAGAAGAGATCAGTGCCTGTGTTCCTCAGAAGAGCAAGGAAGATATTATCGAGTCGCGTGCCCAACACATTATAGTTTCGGCTATCAATCTGTTGGAGTCAATCGACGAGGCTTTTTCCCCAGAAGAAGCCGAAGCATTAAAGAAGCGTTTTGTCTCCAGTATCCGCGGTGCAGATCCTAATCGTTTTACTCGTATGGTTAATCGAATTAAGACTGGGGTCAATGAGGAAACTGACCTAGATGGCAATTAATCCACAACTGACAAAGAGTTGGATTCAATATCTAAAGAACAACCAAATTGTCGATTTAAAATCTGATCCGAATACCGGAAAGCTAAACTATAAAAGATCGGTAACTGCGAGCGATCTTTCAGACTTTCTAGAGTTGAAGACAGATTATACACCTGACCAAATTGCTAATGCCATTCATATGGTATTGTCTAAGAAAGCAATTGGTAGACAACCAGGTAAGCTTCAAAACAAACCTATTCCAAGTTCCGATTTATCAACTTGGCATCATAGCGAAATGCGCCCTGGTGCCTTTCCACCTAAGCAAGTCGGACCTGGTCAACAGAAAATTGGGAACAAAGAAAGACCTGCTTTGGATGCTCCGCTGCAGACGAAGCAGCTCGGGCACGATCCTTTAGCCGATGTGTCAGATGTCGACTATAGAGACATCCCCGATGAACCTAAACAAGAGAAGCCCGAAGGTCGATTTAAGAAATGGCTTAAGAAGAAAGGTCTGCGTGAGGACTTCCGTGAAGAACAGGGGTTTGAACTAGATGAGAAAGATGTCGAAGAAGTCTTCAAAATACTATCGGGTTCGCAAGCGTCCCAGCAATCTCCCGACGTGGATAACAAGAAGAGCGTTCCGCCAGTTTCTTCCGAAAAATCGCCCGAAGAACGAGCCGAAGAGTTAAACAAACTAAAAAGAGTTATTCGAGATGTTATGTCGGATGCACAAAGAAAATCTCTTTGGAGGGCATTGACAGATGCGTAAATTATTCGAAGTACAACTTAATCGTGCCGATACCAAAGCAATCTTTAAGAAAGCAGTATCGGATAGAAATACACCAAAAGGTCCAGCGAAATACATCAAGAGCTTAAGAAAGCCAACGATTGATGCTGCAGAACTTCAAAAAGCTTGGGCGGATGCTGGGTTTCCAGATGACACCCGTGACATAGAGGGGCTATTATTAGCGCATGGGTTCAGCAAACCTGAGGTAAAGAAAATATTTGTCCAAGTATTCGGCGAAGATCCTACGAAAAAAGGTGAATTTGACGAACCTGAGACAAGCCCTGCGGTACAGAAGATTGCCGATTATGCCAGACAAAATGGTCTCGAAAAAGACTTGATTGCATTCCTAGAAAAGGAATACGGCTTTACAGAATCGGTACACTTCCATGGTAAAGCAGTGGTCGAAGACATTAGGGAAATCTTCACATCGATTGTGAAGGAAGAAAGATTGGGCAGAGCTGAACTCGTGAAAGAACACGAAAACACACAGCTTGGCCGATCTAAAAAATGAGCATTAAACACTTCGAAGATTTACCCTTACTAGAACTAATTGATGTAATCACCAACATCTCGGATTATGAAGCTACCGAGAAGCTTGATGGTGCTCAACTTCTATTCGGTATCGATGATCAAGGTTTTTATACCTCCCGTGGTACTACTCGCGTCTATAATGTAGCAGAGTATGAAATCGGGTTCAGCACCACATATCAACGATTTGCTCATGTGGCATTGAAGGAATCCCTATCGAAACTATTGGCGGCTGGCATGAAGTCAGGTGATCAGGTTGAGATTGAAGTATTGCACGGGGAACTCCCGAACGTTGTTCCCTACCTCGGTGATATTAGTCATATTGTCTTCCTGCGCACCACTGCAGGTTCGGTTGATATTGACCGGTTGGGACTGGAGTTCTCCGGTCATTCCCTAACGGTGACCCTGCAGTCCCCATTCACAAATGACGGTATTAACATTCGACTTGAGACTAATACTCAGAAGTGGGGTTTTGGTCGAGTTCCGGTTGTCGAGATCGATGAAATTAAACTTGAAGCATATATCGATCTCGAACGAGAAAGGCTTGTTAGTCGACTTGCTGAACAATCAAACCAACCCGGCAAGACTGTTTATGAACTTGCCACATTGAATCTATCGAAATTACCAGTTGCTGATCGAGCCCAGGCCAAGATTCGAAGAGAAAGTATTCGAGAAATTCTTCAACGTAAGTATATCCTTCCGTTAAAGGCAATTCTGTTGAACAATATTGTTCGTGGTAAGGGTAGCAAGTATGGCCCCTTGGGTGGATGGATTGAAGGTGTGGTCCTGAAACATAAAACAACCGGCAAAATGGTTAAACTTGTCGATAAGGATACATTCGGAGTAATACATAAGTTCGTCTGGGAAGTCCGTAATTCTCTTGACAAGGTATCAAGCCGGGAAACAATTTTGTCTCTTCTTGATAAATATAAGAAAGAGAAGCATGCGAAGAGAATTTATGTTCAACAAATGAGCAGAGAATTCAGATATACCGGGGCTGTAGATCGTCGCACGCTTGAGTTATTCGCATTCAAGATAAATCGGGCAGAAGATGAGACTAGACGAAATCACAGCAGTAACGGATGAAAGTGTATCTTTAGGAGATGTCCTTAAAGGTAGTCAATACATTCGATTACTTAGAGGACTAAAGAGGCGAGCAAGCAAAGGAATCAACGTAACTCGCATCAAGAACAGGATTATTAAGGCCTGGAGGCGAGGAAAGAAATCTCGTAAGCATTTCGATAGTTTGCTCAAGGAATATGACTTATCACTCGATGAATTGATCGAAGAATGAAACTAAATTACATCAAGGAGCCCTCAGACAATGGGGGCTCCGCCATTTCGGGGTGTGGAACCATCCACGTTACAGAAATTAAGCCAACTCTTGACAAATTGTCAAAGGAGATGAACCTATCCCCTGTAAACCTTAACGATTTCGTACTTGGTTCTACAGGAAAACGCGAATACTCAGGCGACATTGACTTAGTGTTGGACCGAGACTGGTGCAGATGGATTGTTGCAGATCTCATTGATTTCTTGCGATTTGTTTATGGCAAGGAAAATGTTGCTCGAAATGGTGACATGGTACACCTCAAGTATCCAATTGTTGGTTTCGATAATACCAAAAATGAGCTCCTTCCACGTACAGGATTTGTGCAAATCGATTTCAATATCGGTAATGCACAGTGGGAAAGAGTTTACCATGCAAGCCCTGGTGATACATCGGCATATAAGGGCGGACACAGAAATCTAGCCATTGCGGCAATCACCGCGATGACTGTTCTTGAAAAATCTGAAGAAGTTGATACGTTTAATCGACCAATTCGCCTAAAGCGTTGGAAATGGAGTCCACATGGCTTCATCCAGGTTCTGCGAACAAGCAAGAGACAGTCCCATACCAATGTGTGGATGCGTAAACAGGATGATCAGGTTACTGAAGGTCCATATTTCGATACCGATTTTGTTGCAAAAGTCTTATTCGAAGTTGATGGTACAGCAGCAGACCTGGAAAGTCTTGAAACAATCATGGCCGCAGTTAAAAGAAACTACGGAATGACCGATCAAGAACGCATTTGGAAGCGAATTGCAGAGAATTTTCAGGATTGGAAACTGGCAAAAGAGTTTGCGTATCCGCCGGAAATTGAAGCATATTTCAACCGAGATGATAAATAACTTTATGAATTGGGAAACCAATCACAAAATCAAGGAGATTTATCATGACTCAAAAAGTAAATGGTGCAGCTTACCCTGGTATCTGGGTTGAAAAGCAAGTCACTTTCGTTAAGCTTACTTTCAGCAAGGACATCTCTGCTCTCGCAGCAGCTGATCTCGTTGTTCTAGGTACAACCACTCCAGCTGGTGCTGGTACTGTTGCCGACTCGTCTTTCGACGTAGTTGAATCCGCAATGGTTCAGGCTTTGAAGACTTTGGAAACAAAGGCAACCGTTCTTGGTATTTCCAAGTATAACGTAGCAACAACTTCGGTTGACGTTATGCTCGGCTTTGCAGAAGGTTGGTTCTCGGATGTTAACGGTATCATCGCTACCGTTATTCCAGTCCTCAATGCTCAAGCTAAGGTTACTACCGCTGGTGCAGCTCCAACAAACGTTGTTGGTGCAACCGTTGGTGTTCTTAACTCCGCAGTTACATTCAATATGGAATTTGTTGCTTGGAACGGTACAATGCCTGTTGCGACCGCAGCAAACGGCGATTTGGAAATTGGTCCAGGTGCAACTTCTGGTGCTACCCCAACCAACAGCCCAACTGGTACTCCAGGCTACTACCCAGTCGAACTCACACAGTCCTAATCAGACCTGTGAATCAGATACAAAGGACTCTACGGAGTCCTTTTTTTATTTCCGAAATTCCTTGAAACTTGATAAATATACGATGAAGGTCTCGGGAATTTATTCGATAACACAAATTTCTTCCGGAAAGCGTTATATCGGCAGTAGTGTAAATATACAGAGTAGATGGATATCACACAGATCTGCTCTAAATAGAAATTTAAACTTCAATCCACATCTACAAAACGCTTGGAACAAATATAGTTCGAAAGATTTTGTTTTTGAAATATTAGAAGAAAATATCGAGGCGGTTGATTTGGAGAATAAAGAAAACGAATATATGATCTTATTCGGTATCGGAAATAAAGAAACTAATACTTTCGATAACGAAAAAGGATTTAATGTTCATTGGGCAGGCAGAACTGGTTGTTTAACCCCGGCTAATCAAAAATCGGGAACAGAACATCATTTATACGGTAAACCTAGTCCTTTTAAAGGAAGAACACATTCCGAAGAATCGAAAAGAAGAATATCGGAATTACAAACAGGTAGACCTGGCCATCATTCCGTGCCTCATACAGAGGAAACAAAAAGAAAGATGTCCGAGTCTAAGAAAAATAAACCCTGGTCTGAAGCAAGACGCGAAGCCCAGAAAAGACGAAACAAAGGAGTTTAATTATGGTTTTCCGCGTAAACGGGGGTATCATCAATGATCAGACATTGACCGGTGGCATGAGATTTTTCAAGATCACTGGCCCATTCGCCTGGACAGTATCCGATGGTTCGGTTAACCTTCCAGTAACAGTATCTGGTGGTAATCCAAACACAACAACCTATTATCAAGTAGCAGATAAGAAGCCTGTACCAAATAGTGCAGCCGAAATTGTTCTGCGTGAGATCACTAAGAAATCTGATATCGTAGTTATCGGCCTTCTTCCAAATGTATACGGTGCAACAACCGAGTTGCATATTGCAGTTTCTGCTTCTGCGTTCGGATGGGGTTCGGATGTTCCTGCTTATGATGCACCACCGGCTGATGCAGATGAAGAGCAACTTCCAACAAGCCCAACCGGTGCAGCAGTTGAAATGCAAGCAGCACTTCAGGCATTGCCTAATGCAACCGTTTATATCACCGTTGGTGCAGCTAATCCTGCAACACCGCCTGTAACAGCTACCGCGTCGTTCGCGGCATGCACTGTTACCGAAGTTTCCTTCTCGTTAGGAACTGCAACCTATTACACCTTGGCATAAAGTCGTCCCTCCGACTTGAGGCACCTTCGGGTGCCTTTTCTTTTGGATTTTCGGATAAATATACGAAATATTGAAGGAACCACATTATGCCATTAAGGACAACAGGTGGAGTTTTTGACGAACAGGTACTGACAGGTTCACTCGCCCATTATGTGGTTTGCGGGGCAGATTTCAGCGGTGCCATTAATCAATACGGACAGCCAGTACCCTACTCTGCAGCGGAGATAATTTTCACGAATATCTCCGAAAGTACATATATCAACATCATGAATCCAAACGAGCAGAATCTTTCGTTTGCTCTGGAAGCTGGTAGATCTACCTGGACCGAAATTTCTCTTCAGACAATGATTAGAAATTTAGGAACTAACGTAGGATCCGATCATTTAAACCTATCTCAAGTAACCGTTAAAAGAGTTCCTTACATTTGGGGTTGCGATTGCAATGATGAATCCTTTCTTGATTTAACTGATACTCCGGACACTTATGCAGGTGCCGAAAATTATGTTGTTACGGTTAATTCGACAGGCCCAGGATTAATATTCTCTCCAATCGGCGTTACATCAAATGCCTTTGCATTTGTCGATGTTGCAGGTCAAAACCAACTTGTAGCAACCGGTGCCGATACATTAACTCTTGTCGCTGGTACGAACATCGTTCTTACAACCGATTCATTAACAAATTCGGTCACAATTGATTCTACTGCATCTGGTTCAGATGATTACATTGCAATTCCGGCAGGAACACCATTACTCATAAGCAAGAAGTATTATGTTACTTCGGCAGGAACAGTTACATTACCGGCATTAACTGTCGGTGCAGTTCTGGGAACAGCAATTCATATTGCAAAAGAAGTCGGAATTACCGTTTTTGTAAACGTTGGTGCAATCGGAGATCTTATTCAAACTGACCTCGGTAGTACAGATTCTCTCGAAATGGACGTAACTCAGGAACTGATCTTAATTTGTAGAGATCAGAATAACTGGGACCTCCAGATTGGTTCTACTCCGTAATAAAACCCAGGTAAATATCAAAGATAAGGAATAAGAATGCCAAAACAAATTCACGGTGCAGCATCTTCAATGCAGAACTTAACTGCCGATTTGCAGTATTATGTCTGCTATGCATCCTCACCTGGTGCATTTACAGATCCTAATCCGAATCCGCCGCCAAATCAAGAAATTCCACGTTTGTTGAATATTCAGGTAACTGGTAGTCCACTTGATGAAAGTCAAAAGAACTTTGAAGTTCTTTTAATGAGCATCGGTCTTAGGGCTATGCCAGTTGTTCTCTCCGATCCTATTGCAGTTCTGCAACTTGCCGACTATACATTAGAATTGTCTGGAGAAGGTTATATCTGGAAATTCGCAGTTGAACGAGGAGTTCAATTTTACAACTTCACTCCATTTGGAACAGCAGGCCCGGTCGGCCTGCTTATTGACGATTTAGATGGCGTCATCATTCCAAGTGGTGTAAGAATTACAACTGTTCAGGGTAGTCCATCAGGATGGGCACAGAACATTGCCTTTACTAGGATGGATTCAATATGAAAAACTTAACAGAATTTGCAAGAGAAATGCAGCTTGATCAGCTTGCATCGATTGTTGCTGAAAATAGAAACATCGATATTGCCCAAGCAAAGAAAGTTATCTCTGAAATGAGCTTTGCTGAATATCACAAGCTTGTCGAAGCAAGTGCAGATATTGCACCACCATCGGGACAAACAATTTCGCCACAATCTGGCACACCACAACAGGCTGCATCGGGTCCGCAACAAGGTCCAAAGACCTGGGCAGGAAAAGGTGCACCACTTGAGCCAGGTATGACAGTTGGATTGAAGGGTCAGGGCGGCGCTCCTGTTCCCGGTCAGGTTTCGAATGTCAATATGGCACAGGGTGGTGTTCAAGTCAAGAATCCAACTACTGGACAAGATGAATGGATGAATATCGACGACTTGGAACCATTTATGGCACAAGGCGGGACCAATCACCAAATTGGTCAGCAACAGCAACCGGGTGTAACTCAGCCAACACAAGAAGAAGCCGAACTTAACAGAATGAAAACTTTAGCTGGTATTGGTGAGAATTGCAGTGGTGGAGCAACCGGTGCTGGCGCAATTGCAATGGCTCCTTCAGCAATGGGCGGAGTTAAGCGCAGACAACCGACTAATGAACAACCAGCACCAGAATATACACCAGATGGCCCACCAAAAACCATTATCGGTGATACAAAGCCTAATCAGGCATCTGGTTTGCTATCATCCAATCTTGCAGTAAGGGGCAAGAGAACAGCATCTAGAACAAATAACGGTTTCAAGAGGTAACATGGAAAGACCAGAGATACTCGCAAAGCTCGAAAGAGCAACTGATCGCGCTGCCACATTCGCCATTAGTAGAGGGTATCCTATTCCTATGGACAAGAAATCAACACTCATTGGTAATGTCTTTGTAACAAAGAACGCCAAGGGTTTCTATGATGTGTTGAAATTTGATAAGACACCGATTTATGAGGACATTTCTGTTTTCGACGTTGCAATTATTGTCGCCCAACGTTATAATTCTGGTGAAACTTCAATCATACGGCGTGTTCTAGACTTAGAAGAGAAATTTTCTAAGTATCACACTGATATGATACATTACCTGCACTGCATCCGTGGTGCTAAGAAAAATCACGATCATGAAAGAATGGCTATACTTGAAGATAAATTTCAAGTATCAGAAACATTAGCCAAGATGACCAGGGACAAGATCTCCGTTTTCAAGAGAGTGAAATAGGCTAGGTAATGATAAATACTAGAAATAAACTTAACAGGAACGATTTATATGTTTTTAAACGATATTGGTAATTCACCAACTTCAACATTCAAGAAAATAAATCAGCACCTCGAAACAAATTACGGATTTAAGATTGCGGAAGATGTTAGTGATAGGGACCTAGTCGCTATCATGGAGAAAATTGAGGACGAAATCCTTGACTTGAAGATCAAGGGCGATGATGCCAAAGTATCTCCAGAAATCTCGAAGAGACTCTTGGTTCTCGAAGGTATTAAGAACCTGCGTGAATTTGCCTTGATGAGTTTTGAATCTCCGGATTTAGTCCATGTTGTTAATGGTCTTGCTGACTTTGTTCATGATTCATTCCGTCTTGGAGGTGCAACTTCCCAAGACTTCGACGAATGTGTCAGAGATGGTATGAAACACTACCGTTCGAGCAAATATCGTTTTCCTGACGAGTTGATAGAAAGAAAAGTACGAGATGCAGCAATGGCACGTATCAACGGTCCAACTATGCAATCGGATCCAAATGCTCAACATAGTCCAATCGACCCAGTTGTCTCGGAAGGCCCTTTGCTCGGTGAAGAGGAAGAAATCGACGAAACTGGTGGTTATGATCGTGGCGCCGAAATTCCATGGTCTGGACAAGATGAGCATGTTCGCAGTTCGAATGCACAAATGGACCCAAGATTGTCTACCGCAGGTGCAAGCCGTGCGGCCGGTGGCGATTTTGATTTCAATGCACAGCACGATGAGACTGTACCGATGGTTAGAGGCCCAAACGGTCGTATGATGCCGGACCCGTTTGCCGCCCAGGCCGCAGCCCGTAAGCAAGGAATTCTGCACAAAGAATCCGTAGAAGAAACATCAGAAATGAATGAAGGAAAAGTAATGAAAGAACACCTAGTAAAAAATCTTCGCCGTCTTCTTGAAACAGAAGTTAGCCAGGCCGAAGTTATGATGGCAGCGAAGGGCTTTGCTCAAGAGTTGCAAGAAATGATTGAAAAGATCGGTCGTTTGCAGAACGAAGATCTTCCACCTGTTACAGATCAAATGCGCGAGACATACGGTACTGAATCTGCATCTGCTTTCCAGACCCAAATCTATGGTGCTCTTCAGAGTGTTATGGATTCGTTGTATGCAGCGAAAGGTCAAGTCGATGATGCAGTTTCTAATATGGCCATGACTGGCCAGGTTGGTGCATCGAATGATATGGATCTCGATCCGTCGTTAGATGGCATGGATGATGGTATGGGTGGTATGGATGCCGAAGCAGGCATGGATGCTGACCTCGATAACATTGCAGGCGACCTTGATGCAGAAGATGAATTCGGAAGTGCCGATGAAGAAGATCCACTCGGACGTTCTATGAAGGCAGAATCCGTTAAGCACCTCGAAAAGAAGGTCATGGAAATGCAAAGACTTGTTGCCAAGGCACGTAAACTTAGAGAAGCAAAGAAGTAATTCATGAGAGCAAGAGAACTAAGAGAAGATTACAACCAGCAACTGGATGCAGATCTTAATAACTTGTTGATCGGTGCCAAAGGTAATGGTGCCGCGGAAGTCAACATGAATGATCTCGTTGCTCAGCTTCAACAAATGGGCTATTCAGTTAGCCCAAATTCATTGATGCTTCTATTGAGCAGAAATCCTAATGTTTTGAATGCTACCCCAACATCGGTTACACTGACTAGTCCAGAAAACCAAGCAAACCCTGGTGGCTCAAGTGGTAAAGATAGCGCCGGTCAGGTATCTGACATGGCACAGAAAGCGACTTCGCTTTAAGGATTAGAAATGGCAGATTGCTGCACACCTGGTACGGGTTTTCCAACAGGGCCACAGATGGCCCAATTGTCTTTAAACCTTCCTGTAGTTTGGGAAGAAATTTGCAAACTTCAGCAAGCTATCCTTGCGGCTGCAAGTCAATGCCAGCCGGGTGGCGGCCAGATGTGTGTTACTGTCGGTGGTGATACACCGATGACATTTGTTAGCGGAGTAAGTTCTGTTACCGTAAATAATGGCGGTAGCGGTTATTTCGTTGATAAGCCAGCAATTGCATTCATTCCACCAAATGGCTCCGCAGCGACTGGCGCAACAGCAACTCTAACCACCAACGGTAGCAATATCCTTGCCGTTAACATGACCAACGGTAGTTCGGGATATCAACCAATTTCATCGACTTTGGCAGTAAGTTCGCTTCTTGGTACAGGTGCAAATCTTCAACCATTGGTAAATGCATCTGGTCAAATTGTGAATGTCAATATTGTTTCAGCTGGTTCCGGTTACACAATTAATGACACAATCACCGCAACTCGTGCAGTATTACCGAATATTTTCTATGTTGATGCAGTATTCAAAATCACAGCGGTTAGCGTAACAGGCGAGATCGTACATATTGCGATTACAAATCCAGGTTCTGGTTACGAAGATAGTGTCACTACAGTTAAGATTGTTTCTACATTGAATCCACTGTTGGATTATCCATTAGGTGCAGGCTTCCAGGGTTCTGTTATTACCGATAATGCTGGAACAATTACAGATGTCCTAGTTGATAATATCGGCGCTGGTTATTCTAATTTTAATCCATATTTGGTGATTACCGATCCGGGAACAGGTGCAACCACTAAGGTAAACCTAACCGGTACGGCAGTTTCGTCTGTCGATGTTCTTACGTCGGGATCGAATTATACTCCTGCTGCAACCGGTACGATTTATAATCCACCTACCGCAGCTCTTCCAAATCCACCTGCTTCTCCAGCAGTGGTTACCATCAATACTAACCAAAATACATTCGGGACAGATCCGCATCTTTACTGGCAGGTATGGGCAGGTACAACAACCAACAAGCCAATTCAATCTCAATTGAATGCTGTACTTTCTTACTTTGGTGGTCTAGGTTATACCATTAAGATTCAGTCGAATCCACAAACCGGATCAACAATTCAATGGAAAATCTGTTGGTAAGCATTGCGTTTTGAAACATTTGATGTTACAATTCATGCATGCTTATACAGAAACTCTACGACTACAAACCACTTGAACGTACCGACGGCAAACATGGTCGTCGGTATATCGTTGGCGAAGATCGACCTCTTCCCAGTGTAACCACAATCCTTTCCAAAACTAAAGATATGACCCACCTAAAGGCGTGGGTTGCTCGTGTTGGCGAAAAAGAAGCTGAACGAATCAAAGTTGAGGCGAGTAATATTGGACAAGGAATGCACAAGATTTTAGAAAATCACATTCTTGGGCAATATTCCGAAGGTTCATTTATGGCAAGGACACTTGCAGATGTTATCATCAAGAATGGACTAAGTAAGGTCGACGAAGTATGGGGAACTGAAGTTGCCGTCTTTGCAAAAGGTTTGTACGCAGGTACAACCGACCTTGTAGGATTGCACGAAGGTGTTCCATCTATCATGGACTTTAAGAATAGTCTCAAAGATAAGAAGAAAGAATGGATCGAAGACTATTTCATGCAGCTTGCCGCTTATGCGATGGCGCATAATGAAATGTTCGGAACAACAATCCAGCGCGGTGTTGTTATGATTGCTACTCGGGATGCAAAATATCAGGAATTCATTATCGAAGGCGACGAGTTCACGCATTATCAGACCATGTGGGCGAACAAACTATGCGCCTATTATGATAAGTATGGATTCGAATAAATAAAGAACAGAGGAAAAAACAATGGCAAATCCGGTAGTAGTTTCTAGAATACAAAATCGTCGAGGAACACAAGATCAGTTTGATAATCTCTATCCACCAGGTTTTGATGGAACCAGTGGTTACAATGGTATTTTCAATCAAACAATCATTACAAATTCGAACACATCTGGTGATGGTGTAACCATCACTGTTTTGTGCGATGGTACTAGATATCCTGTTGGAACTAATATCACAATTGCTGGTGTAACACCGAATGCATACAATGGAACATACATTGTTGCATCGACATCCCCGACGCAGATTACCTTTGCAGGTACTGCCACGGGTGCAATCACCGTTACAGGCACACTTTATCCTACATATAATTCGACATCATTCCCTAATGTTCTTCTTGCAGGTGAACTCGCTTTGTGCACCGATTCAAGAAGAGTATTTGTAGGAAACCTTAATGGCGGTTATGTTGAAATGTCCCTAGCATTACCGACTAATGATTTACAACTTTTACCGGTTGTTTACACATTACCAGCTAATGCACCATCATGGACTTCGATAATCTCGTTTCCTGTGACTCCATTCTACAGCATCCTTTATGACTTGACTAATTCGGCTAATCCTAATTGGGATACACCGGGTACAGATTTTGCTAAGAATGGAAAGCTTGAGATTACAGCACTCAGTTCACTTGCCACTTTATCCGACACTGGTACCGAGCTAAATAACTCGTTGCCGGCGGACATTAGCTTTAAGGCCGACCTAGTTGGTCCAAACATCGAAATTTCGTATAGGCACGATTTTCCGTACGACCTGACTTTTAGCACAGGTTCCGTACACTGGCTACCATTTTAAGAATAAGAGAGTAATTTATGCTTTGGAATACAATTCCGAACGAGGAACGCCTTCGCCTCTGGAAATCGCTAAGAGACGATTTGAAGGATCAAACTCTCCTGGATCAGCTCAAGGAAGTTTCGAAATTCTGTTCGAAAATGCCTATTGGCACAAGAACAATAGATTACTATACACCGGCCAACTGGCCAACGCCGTGGGAAATTCTAGTACACGGCTTATTCTGCACAAGCTCTATCAGCCTCTTTATGGCATACACGATAGAGCTTGTTTCGCCTGAGACCAAGGTAGAACTTTACCTTGTAGATGAAGGCGGCGACATCTATATGCTCCCTGTTATCGAAGATCACTTTATTTTGAATTACCATCTCGGTAGTGTAAATACCCTACCGGAAATTGAAAAGGAATTTCAGATCGTCAAGATCTATAAAAGTGAAGATATCAGAAAATTGACTTAAACAAAGAGAGAAAGGAAATATGGCATCAGTAAGAGAGATTATGGTTGAAAAAAGGGACGGTACAAAGGAACCATATGATGTCTCGAAAATTAAAAAGTCTATTCAAATGGCGGCCGAGGGGCAGGATGTAAATCCGCTCGAACTCGAATCAAAGCTTGATCAGTTCTTACGTCCCGGAATTAGAACAAAAGATATTCAACTAAACGTTATTCAGCATGCTATTCAGCTTGCTACTCCGGAAAGTCCAGATTGGGTTAATGTTGCTGGCCGCGCGCTGGCCATGGACGAATGGGCAAACTTTCCATTGCGTGGAAAATCCTTTCGTGAAATTGTTCACTACAATATTTCGAAGAATCTATACACCGCAGACCTAACAGAACACTATACCGATGCTCAACTTGATGAGCTCGGTGCAGCCGTAAAAATGAGCCGTGATTTGGATTACAGTTATGCTAGTCTGATCACAGCCAAGAAGAAGTACCTTGGTAAATTCGAACTAAATCAGCATATGCACATGGTTAACGCCATGAGATTTGGACAGAATGAACCTGCCGAAACTAGAATTAAATTCGTGAAAGAAGTATACAATGCTCTTTCACAACGTAAGATTTCTCTTGCCACTCCTTTCCTTTCTAATCTACGAAAAGGAGGTAATGTAGCATCCTGCTTCATTATCGCCGTTGAAGATGACATCGATAGTATCTTTGATAATATCAAGCGTGTCGCACTTATTTCTAAGAATGGCGGTGGACTCGGTGTTTTCCTCGGTTATCTTCGTGCTAAAGGTTCCGATGTTAATGGTTATGAAAATGCTGCCGGTACAGTAGTTCAATGGATTAAAATTCTGAACGATACATTGGTTGCGGTTAACCAGGGTGGTAAGAGAGCAGGTGCAGGTACAGTTGCATTACCGATCTGGCACAATGACATCCTAGACTTCTTGGATATGCAGGCTGAACATGGTGACCCACGTCTGAAGGCATATGATGTGTTTCCACAGGTATGTATTCCGGATATCTTCATGCGTCGTGATCAGGAACGTGGTCCATGGACAACATTCTGCCCATTCGAAGTTAAGAAGAAACTCGGCATTAATGTTCGTGGCCTATATGGCGATGCATTCACCGAAGCTTATCTAAAGATTGAAAAGGCTGCAGAAGAAGGTAAGCTCGCAATTACACGTACCTATCCTAATGCACGTGATCTTATCAAAACTGTCATGAAGACACACTTTGATACAGGTTTACCATATCTTTCGTTTAGTGACCGTCTTAATGAATTCAATCCTAATCAGGGCGATGACAACGATCACGTAGGTATTCCTTGTGTAAACCTTTGCACTGAATCCTTCTCTAATGTCAAGCCGGATGAGCTCGGACACGTTTGTAACCTAGCCTCTATTGTGCTCGGTAATATCAGAGACTTCAAGGAATTGGCGAAGATTTCACAGTTGACAACCAAAATCTTGGATTACGGTATTAGCCTAACAAATGCACCGGATAAGATTACGGCTGCACACAATAATCGTTATCGAACTATCGGTATCGGTATGCAAGGTTTGCATGACCATTTGGCAAGGGAATTCTTGAATTTCCGTGATCTAGATTACATTCGTGAATTGGCAGAATGTATCGAATACAATGCAGTTATCGCTAGTGCAGAATTGGCTAAGAGATTTGGATCTTTCGATGCATTCGAGAAGTCTGAATGGAAGAACGGTAATCGAATTGCTAAGTTCAAGGAACATGCATCTGGTAATTACGATTGGGATAATGCACAAGCCCTTATCGATCAATACGGCATGAGAAATAGCCAACTTACCAGTCCGGCACCTAATACAAGTACATCCATTTATATGGATTCGAGTGCTAGTGTATTGCCTATCTATGATGCATTCTTCTCTGAAGATAACAAAAACGGTAAACTCGTTGTAGTTGCCAAGTTCCTTAAGGAAAATCCACTTGGTTATGGCAAGACTTTCTCTAAGCATTCCGCCACAGAAATTATTGATGTTGTTGCTGAATTGCAGAAATTCATTGACACAGGGTGCTCGATGGAGTTAATATTTGACCAACGCAAAGAAAACTTTAATGCAAAGGAACTTTACGATGCAATTCACTATGCCTGGGAACAAGGCATCAAGGCTATCTACTACATTCGAACAATTAAGAAGAATGCATCTGTAGATGTAGTCAAGGCGGAAGCCGATTGCGTGGCCTGTGCCGGGTAGTTATCCTGCGCACAATGATAAATAATGTCATTGTGCGGGGTAATATGAATTATAAAAAAGCATACGAAAATTTGTGTGAGAGGGGTAAATTAGAAAGAGATTTGGAATATTATGAAAAGCATCACATCATTCCAAAATGCTTAGGAGGCAATGATTTGCCGGCAAATTTATCAAAATTAACAGCCAGGGAGCATTACATAGCTCATTGGTTGTTATACAAGATGTATCCTGCAAATTGGAAAATATCGAATGCATTCTTTTGGATGGCTACCGAAAATAAGAAAAATGATAGAAAAATTTCTGGAAAACAATACGAAACTGCAAAAATTGCAATGGCAGCAAATTGTGCATCAAGGATGAAATCTGTCGGAAACCCTATGCAACATGATTCCGCAAAGAAAAAGATTTCGGAAAACATGAAGGGTGACAATAATCCGATGCGTAGATTTCCTGAAAGAAATCACATTCTTAACGGTGGAAGAACTCCCAGCATGGATGGTGCTAAATGGTTTACAGACGGCACAAATAGCAGATACTTTAAGTCCGACGAAGTTATTCCAGCAGGCTGGAAAAAAGGCATGGCACCGTTCCCAGATCGCGGGAAATGGATAACGAACGGTAAAGAAGTAAAAAGATTAAAAGACGGTGCCGAAATGCCGATCGGGTTCGGATACGGAAAGAAAAAGGATGTTACATGATAAAAGAAGATTTAGAATTTATTTTTGAAGATCAAATTAAATTAGGTGTTGATAAATGCTGGTTTATGCTAATGGAAGATTCGTATAACGTAATAGAAAGACATGATATTACAAAAATGGATGAGCTGCTATATCTTTTAGATAACTTTTTCTATGTCGATAATAAAGGTAATATTCCTCGATTTGTAAAGTGGACAAGATAAATGACACAATTAACACCGAAGAAAATTTTCGATGAATTTGGAGATGACTCGGCTACCGCACGTAGCCTTGTCAATGGTAATGCTACAGGTATTCTAAACCTGAATAGCGTTAAGTATTCGTGGGCACCAAAGCTTTACCGAATTATGGTAAACAATTTCTGGATTCCAGAAAAAGTTTCTCTAGTCGATGACAAGGTTACAATTAGGGAACTCACTAAAGACGAAATGGAAGCATTCAAGAATACACTTTCATTCTTGATTGCTCTGGATAGTATGCAGGTGAATAATCTTCCCAACATTGCAGATTATATCACTGCACCAGAAGTTAGTGGTTTATTCACAGTACAGGCCTTCCAGGAACTTATCCATTCGCAATCGTATCAATATTTGTTACAAGAATTGTTTCCAAGTATTGATAGAGAAGAAATTTACAACCATTGGAGAAGTAACCCACTTCTGCTGAAACGTAATAAATTCATTGCAGGTCAGTACGAGAAATTTAATAATGATAAGACATTAGAAAATTTCAAGATCGCTATTGCTGCGGACTTTGCATTGGAAGGAATTTATTTCTATAATGGTTTCCAGTTTTTCTATCAGTTGGCGGCTCGCAATAAAGTAGCGAATGTTGCTAAAATGATAAAATACATTGAGAACGACGAAGTAACTCATGTAAACCTTTTCGCAAGCATTATTCGTGAGATTTTCGATCTCGATAACGAAGCCGACAGAAAGATTCTGCTCGATAACATTTTGCAAGCAGCGGAACAAGAAATTGAATGGGGCAAGGAAATCTACGGCGATCGTATCCTTGGTATCTCCCAGGAAAGCACCGAAGGATACATCAAGTATCTAACCAATCAACGTACCAAGCTTCTTGGACTCGGTGTGGTTTACAAGGGTTTCACTAAGAATCCTTACGAATATCTGAATGCTCAGAAACGTGAGAATTTCTTCGAAACTAAGGTAACTGAATATAGTCGTTCAGAAGCAGTTGACGGATGGGATGATTTCTAATGCTATTACAAAAACCAAAACAAACACCATATATCTACACATTCAAACTATCTAGCGGCGAAGAAATTATCGCTACGGTAAAAGATGAACTATCTGATGGTTTCTTGATTACCAAGCCTTTGACGCTGGCAATGGGACCGAAGGGATTGCAATTTGCACCTTTCGTTATGTTGGCCGACACCGACAAGGCAATGAAGCTTAGTGCATCATTGATCTTGTGCAGTGGCGAAGCTGTCCCGGAATTCGAAAGCCAATATGAAAGCCTAACCACAGGAATTGCTCTTCCTCAGAAGAGCTCGATTATCACAAACTAAGGAAAATAGATGAAGCCCACAAGCAAGACGCCGTACGAGATCAGACTTGAACTTTTGCAGTTATCTTTCGAGGTATGCGCTGCAAAACACAAAGCGGCCGGTGTTAGAAATGCAGATAACCAAGTAAGTTCCCCGACCACTGAGGAGGTCATTGCCGAAGCAGAAAAGATGAACATATTCATCTCGAAAGCTAACGTTCCTCATTAAGTTATATCCGGCCATGTGCCGGATTTCCACATCCAGTTGCAAGTTTTTGCTGACAATAATATAATGTTGGCAGAGAGAAAGTTATGTCTACAATCGCAAACGTCATCCGAGCAAGTTTTAGCGGCGCATTAGTCGTCGGGGACACGCACGGCGATTTCCAGAAGTTCAAGGCTGCATCCGATTACGCAACGGAACACAACTTGTTCTTCTTGTCTGCTGGCGACTTGGTTGACCGTGGTGACAACCCCTATGAGGTCGTAGAATTAATGCATGCGCGTATGCAAGCCGGCACCGGCGGGTTTATTCGTGGCAACCATGACGATAAGTTCTATCGCTATGCTGCCAGTGCAAAAGTTAGCTTCAGTCGCGACGCAAAAAAGACATTAGCCGACGTCGGTGCAGAACGCGAAGCAAAGTTCCTGTCGATGTATACAGAAATTATCGATATGCCTGTTGTTTCGGACATGTATCATAAACTTGACGACATTGCCATTGCTCACGCTGCAAGTCATCCTGCAATGTGGGATTCTACGTTGAAGTTTGGCAGCGAAGCCAAGTCGCGAGCATTGTTTGGCGAAGTCAACGGCGAGAAAGATGAAGACGGTTATCCTGTTCGGTTGTACAACTGGGTAAACGAGGTCCCCATGGGAAAGACGATCATTGTTGGACACGATCGTACTCCTGTGTTTAACAAACCTCTGTATGCTCCGTTGGAACGTCGAAACAGCAACGGTGGCCGTGCCATTTTTATCGATACTGGTTGTGGTAAAGGTGGTTTCTTGACAGGTCTAATCTTGTCTCTGAACCACGGCAAGTTTGAAGTTTCTACCCATGTGGAATTTAAATGACACCCGACGATAAGCAACCGCTTCCACTTCCTCCACCAGAGCCGGATTGGACTCCGGAGGAAGAGGAAGCATTTAACGAGCTGGCTAAGCAGAAAGATGAGAAATGAGAACCTTTTTCAAATTCCAGAACTGGTTTTACCAAAAGGGTAAAGAGTTTATACATATCCTCTTGTATTTCTTGATTCCGTACCTGGTGCTATGTGCATATTTTGCCGGATTCGTTGTCATGCTCGGAATGGCAGGAATAATTCTGTTCTTTGTCGGTGCTTTCCAGTTAATGGAATGGCCTGATTTTAAACGTAATCAAGCATTCGAGGAACAGAGGCTTGTGAATATACTGAAAGGCGATAAATGATATTCATCCAGTTTCTGAAATGGTGGATCGAAGGTCGTGTGGCAACTGTAGGAAGTATCATCTGTATATTCCTATCGCTAATTGTCTGCTCAGCATTCGCCATAAATGCAGGAATTGCAACCCTTGGTGCGGTCGGACTAGCTATGCTCCTCGGATTTGCATGGTATGAAAGTTGGGGACATTTTCTCGACTATAAAGATCGTGAAGCTGAACGAATTATCAGAAAGTTGAAGGGCGTATGAAACTTTTTCAATTCATTAAATGGTGGTGGGACAAGCACGATGCACCGGATTGCATGGTTGCGATCTGTTTCTTTTCCATTCTGCTATGTGCACCGGCATGTGCAATTTTTGGCCTTGTAGGCCTCTTGTACGTGTTCTTGCTCCTGATTTCTGTAGGAATAATCAGTCTTCTCTACACTGTCGGTGTATATGCATACGAACAGTGGGGTCGATTCACTGACGAGAAGCAACGGGAAGCCGACGAAATTGTTAGGCGCCTTTCTAACAAATCTAATTGGTAATTTGACAAAAGCGAGCCTTATCTTAAACTAAAGGCTAAATAGTGTATAGGGAAACGATCTCTATACTTCATCAACTTAATTGGGAGCCAATTATGTCCAAGCGTTACAAACTCGCAGTCCTCATCGGCCGTTATGAACCGGCACACAACGGGCATCTGTCCATCTTTAAGCAGGCCGCCGCGCTTGCCGAAAATGTGCATGTTCTTGTTGGCAGTTCTTTCCAGCCACGCACCATCAAGAATCCGTTCACGTTCGTGGAACGCAAGTTCCTTATCGAACAGATGATGCAATATCTTCCCACCAACTACCAAGTTTCTCCAATTCGCGATTACTCGTACAACGATAATCTGTGGATTCAAGAAGTTCAAGCAACCGTGAAGGCTGCTTATCCGAATATCCGTGATGACGAAATTGTTATCATCGGTCACGAAAAGGACGAGTCGAGCTGGTATTTGCGTGCATTCCCGACCTGGAAATTTGTTCCGTTGGACGGTTTTGTCGAACACGGATCGCATCCGATCGATGCAACCAAGATTCGCGAACTGTATTTCGAAGGGCATGCAGACTTCCTGCTGGGCGCCATTCCGAAGACTACCCTTGAGTTCATGACTGATTTTGCCAAGACCGCAGACTATAGTCTCCTGGTCGAGGAATACAATTTCATCAAGGATTACAAGGAACGTTGGGCATCGGCACCGTATGCACCCACTTTCTTTACCACTGATGCAGTCGTGATCCAGGGTGGTCATATTCTGCTCATCAAGCGCAAGAATGCACCCGGCAAGGGTCTGTGGGCACTTCCCGGTGGCTTCCTGAATCAGACCGAAACTGCCATTCAAGGCATGCTGCGCGAACTGCGCGAAGAAACTCGCATCAAGGTTCCTCCGCAAGTTCTGCAAGGTAGTATCACCCATACGCAATTGTTCGACAAGCCCGATCGTTCGCTTCGTGGTCGCACGCTGACCCAAGCTTATTTGATTGAGCTGAACACTGGTGAAGCCGAGCTGCCGAAGGTGAAGCCACGAGATGACGCGATCGAGGCCAAGTGGTTTACGATTTCCGAAGCACTCGCAATGAGCGAAGTGATGTTCGAGGATCATCGTAGTATCATCCAGACGATGATTGGTCGCGCCAAATAAGGAGAAGAATATGCCTTGCAGAACAGATGAAGATCCATCGGATCATCTATATAAACAGTTTGCCTTCCTCGAAGCAGCCCTGTGTGCTTCGTTAAGGGCACTCGATGCACAGCCGATTCCGAAAGGGGCGCGTGGTCGTCCCGGAGCACTCGAACAGCTCGATTATGTTGAGGCCGACATTACCAAGCACGAATTGTTCAATTGGCGTGAGGCGCACGAAGCGAAAGATTATGCGCGCCGAAAGAGGGAAAAAGAACAAAGGGAGAAGGAGGAACTCAGGCAAGCAGGTCTTGCCAAACTTTCTCCTGCAGAAAGAGCAGCGCTTGGCATTAAATGAAAAGGTATGTAATTACAGCCGAACTTGATCCACCGAAATGGTTCGAAAAATTCGAAGAAATTCTCGAAAGCTGTGGTTTCAAAGATTTCAATTATATGGCTAGCTCCGGCCCACTTGAAGACGATAAGAGGGCAATCAGATATGCAGCATTGGGCGACGAGAGTTGTGTTCTTATACTGAAATTGAAGATTCACAAAGATCGAGTGATAGTGCGCCAATTAGAGGCAAGTTGACAACAAAACGAATTTGTCTTACACTTTAACACAAGTCCTAGCACAGAGTTAGGCATCAATGATAAGGAGTTTATCAAAATGAAATTTGCAAAGAACATCATCCTCAATACGGACTCGTACAAGTACAGCCAATTCGCACAATATCCGGCTGGCACCGAATACGTCTATTCGTATATCGAATCTCGCGGTAGCAAGATCTACGACCAACTCGTGTTCGTCGGGGTCCAAGCGTTCATCCGCGAATATCTTTCCACCCCTGTGACCAAGGAAATGGTCGACCAAGCCGAGAAGATCATCACCGCACACGGTGAACCGTTCTATCGCGAAGGCTGGGACTACATCGTCAATGAACTCGGCGGCATTCTGCCTGTCGAAATCAAGTCCGTGGACGAAGGCAGCGTGATGCGCCTGAAGCAAGTTCTGGTCACGATCGTAAATACTGATCCGAAGTGCTGGTGGTTGACAAGCTTCTTGGAAACTGCATTGCTCCGCGCAATTTGGTATCCGACTACGGTTGCCAGCAACAGCCATCACAGCAAGACTATCATCGCTGAATTCCTGGAACGCAATGGCGACCCGTTGCTGATTGACTTCAAGCTCCACGACTTCGGTGCACGCGGTGTGTCCAGCCTGGAAAGTGCTGCACTCGGCGGTATGGCACACTTGCTCAACTTCATGGGCACTGACACTGTTTCCGGCCTGATGGCTGCCATGGAATACTACGATGCCGACGTTGTTGGCTTCAGTATTCCGGCAATGGAACACAGCACCGTCACCAGCTGGGGACGCGAAAACGAAGTCGAGTCGTATCGCAACATGCTGAAGCTCTACGGTAAGCCGGGCGCATTGCTGGCTTGTGTGTCGGACAGCTACGACATCTACGCCGCTTGCGAAAAGTGGGGTACCGAGTTGAAGCAAGAAGTCATCGACAGCGGTGCAGTCGTTGTGGTGCGCCCTGACTCCGGTGATCCTGTGCAAGTGGTGAATGACTGCCTGCGCATCCTGGATAAGCACTATGGACATACCATCAACTCGAAGGGCTTCCGTGTGCTGAACAATGTTCGCATTATCCAAGGTGACGGTATCGACCATTCGATGATCCGTGCTATCCTGACTGTGATGGAATTGAACGGCTATTCGGCCGACAATGTTGCATTCGGTCAAGGTGGTGCATTGCTGCAACAGATCAATCGCGATACGCTCGAGTTTGCGATGAAGTGCTCGGCAGCATTTATCAACGGCAAGTGGGTCGACGTGTTCAAGGAACCTGTGACTTCGAAGATGAAGAAGAGCAAGAAGGGTCGCCTAGCACTCAACCTCGTCAATGGCGAGTATCAGACCAATCGTCTGGAAGAGTCGAAGGGTGAAGATTTGTTGAAGACTCGCTACCTGAATGGTGCAGTCATGAACGAGACCAACTTCACTGAGATGCGTGAACGCGCAAAGCAACCGGCTCGTTAAACAGTCGGTCAACAAAAAGGGCCCTGAAGGGCCTTTTTCTATTCTCTGTTTTCCAGAGCGTCTTTCGCAAATATCTTGAACTGTCTTGGTGGCAATCCATGTTTCACAACATAGAATTGAAATGCCCAACGAATACCGTGCTTACGAATAGTATCACATACGAGTTCGCTGAACGGAACTTCTACAGAACCCTGCTTCGCATACTTAGGTGCTCTCGCCTGTGCATTCGCCTTTTTATCGTCTTTTGTATAACCATGCCAAGGGTCGAGTGCTTCGTCTACTCCACGCGAATAAGCGACAGTAAATCCTGGGCCGCCCAAATGCTCGCGCTCATTTTTGTCCTGTATAATTCCTTGGAAAATAAGCGGATACATAAAGACTCCACCATCCTCAAGTTCCTCTTTACCCTGCAAGTCAATGACATATCTGCCATGCGGTTGCAAACCTACAGGAGTTGCAATTCTTGGCCCGATATGAATAGAAGGGAAATTAGCACCACTTCTGATTGAGCTCTTGGTTAGACCTTCATGTGGCTCGCTTGAAATAACAAAATAAGGTTGACCGTTCTGTGACACAAATGTCGAATAGAATTGTTCACCATTAGGAGCAAATGTCGACACAAACTTTGAATTAAAGTCGATTGTTGCATTCTTGCTCATGGTCTGATTTTGTCCTGCACCTTTCTTGATCCAAGCCTCAGCATCACGAACTGCAGATTCATCGGAATCTGATTCTCCCTTCTGAGCAATCTTTTCACCCTTAATTACAACCCACGAAGTCTTCTGACCTTCGGCAGCTGGACGATACTTGATATCCCAGCCGTGATATGGAATTGTAACCGTTTCTCTCTTAGCAGGCTGTGCGGCTGTCTTATCCTGATTCTGCTTATTCAGGATATCGGTAAAATTTGGCTGACCTGCTTGGGTTGCAGCAGTTCTGGTACGATGCTTATTTTCGCTGACTGGTGCGGTCTGTTGGAACAGCTCTGAGTATTTCTCACCAGCATATACAGGTGTTACTCTGTAACGATATGCACCATGTTCATTATCAAGTTTGTCACGACGAGCATTAGCACGGCCACGCTGTGCAGGACCATACTTGCCGATAACTCCCTGTGATTGTCCGTCAACAAGAACATATCCAATCGGTTTTTGAATCTGATCTACATTTTCATATGCAGTCATGATTTCTTCTTGTACTGCATCGCCTTGATTGTCTAATACCTTTTCGTAGCTAACATCGACAGCAGGAGCAGAACGGTTAATGCCGCCCATCGATCCTTCAGAAGTCTTTACCGGTGCACGCTTTTTAGCATCGTTATCGAACTGCTTATTAGTTGCCTTGACGATACCACTGAATCTCTTATTACCACGAGCTGTGTCGCCTGCGGCATCAGACTTTCTTGCATCGTTGCCGGCAGCGGTCTTATACTTGGCAAGCACCTCATTCGAGATTTCGTTTAACTGCTCGTCATCTTCTTCCTTCATGTATGACTTAACCCATTCCTTCTTATCGAATGGCTTTGTCGGATAATCAGGATTAACCGGAGGACGATTCAATGGAGTACCGTGCTTACGGTAAGGATGTGGTTCAGGTGTACGAGTATGACGGCCTGCGAGCTCGTCTGGCTCTTCCTCGAGGCGACCATGGCCTCTACGGGCTTCGCGTTCATCTTGATTGGCGTGCCATTCTCTTCTGAATCTTGCATCTTCCTGAGATTGTGCATCACCTGTTGCAGGATAAACAGCATTTGGATTTGGTGCAGATGGTCGCTGCTTTGCTTTTAGATCGGCAATTGTCTGTTTAACCGATGCATAAATGTCATCGGGATGCATGCTCGAATTCTCATTAATGTGTTTCAGCTTCATATAAGGATCCTTTCTGGAATGTGTTATTTATCCAAAATTTGACAATCCGTTTTACATTGTATATAATGGGTGTACTCATTGGCTAAATATTAGCTCTTGGTATTTCCAAGAATGAGAATTTAGGAGAAAGTAAGATGATAACAGCAAAGCTTCTCCTCGCATATCTTCTACAGACAGCCAACATAGTCGGATTAGATGTTGATACAACCAAGATCAATCCAGACGAGGCTTATTGCCTAGCAGAGAATATCTACTATGAGGCAAGAAACGAAGATATTAGAGGTCAATTTGCGGTTGCTTCTGTTACCCTCAACCGAATGAATGATTCACGGTTCCCGAATACTATTTGCGGGGTGGTTAAACAGACTGCCGTATCGCGGGTTAGTAAAAAGGTAATCTGCGCATTTTCGTGGTACTGCGACAATGACAGGAAGGGTAAAGAAATCCCAGTAAAGAACAAAGACGGAACGATTAATCAACAGATTGTTGATCAATTCCAAGTCGCCAGTATTGTAGCGATTACAGTGCTGTCCGGCAACGTCGAGGACAACACGAAGGGTGCAACACACTTCCATAACCCGAACGCAAGTAATCCACCTTGGAAATATGAGCTGAAAAAGACAGCAACGATGGGAAATCACGATTTCTATAAGTTGCCGCCGGTAAAGGATTAAAAGGGACTTCGGTCCCTTTTTCACGAAAGAAATTTATGGTAAGAACAGTCACCTGGCCTCATCCAGAAAAGGTGTATAAGATATTTGCCTATCTTCCAACTAAAACAACAACCGGATGGATCTGGTTAGAAGAATTCTATCATCGAGTGATTTATCATCGCAATGGTGAATGGGAAGATATCTATTACGAAACAGATGAATATCTAATTTTAAAACTTCGTGGTGATATAAAATGATACTGAGTGATTCTTATTTTGCTCGATCTCCCCATGAAATCGGGGATTATACAATAATTCATCGATGTTTTTCTTATTTCCCAAAGAAAACGAGAACTGGTTGGATCTTCTGGAAACCATATTATCGAGTTGTAAGATCCAATGCATACTATCCTCCAAGGGAACGAGAGACATTGGCAGAGACACTCTATCTTGAAGAACCAGATTATTTGATTTTCAAGTTGACACAAGTATAGAAATTCTGTAACATAGCATTCAAGTGAGGATGCTACATGCAGAACTATATCGACCTAATGAAAGACGTTCTGGAGAACGGTTTTGATTCTCCAGATAGAACCGGAGTCGGTTCCCGTAAAGTCCTGGGAAGGATGCTAAGATTTGATCTTAGGCAGGGATTTCCGATAATCACCACAAGAAAAGTAAGCCTTCGCATTGCCTTTGAAGAGACAATGTTCTTTCTTCGCGGCCAGAGTAATACTAAGCTGCTCGAGGAAAAGAAGATTAATATCTGGAAAGGAAACACTTCCAGAGAGTTCCTTGACAATCGTGGATTAACTCATCTACCCGAAGGAGACATGGGTAGAGGCTATGGCGTACAATGGAGAGATTGGCAGTCACCGAGAAAGATTGATAGACTCGGAGTCCACATGGTAGACAAAACTGATCAGATCAAAGATCTACTTGAGGGACTGAAACGAGATCCGTCGGGAAGACGACATGTCGTTACAGGCTGGAACCCAGGTGAACTAAGTCAGATGGCTTTACCACCATGCCACATGCTCCATATGTACTCAGTTGAGGGCGAATTTCAACTTAACTCCGACGAAGGTAAGCTTCACAACAGCTTTGTGATGAGAAGCAATGATGTCCCGTATGGTCTACCATATAACATCATGTCTTATGCACTCATTAACCATATCTTTGCAAAACATCTTGGATTAGTTCCGGGAGAGTTGGTTTATATGGGCTGGGATGTTCATATCTACAATAATCAAATGGATATGGTTAAAGAACAGCTTCAAAGATCACCTAAGGCATTGCCACAATTGATTATTAAGAAGGATTTACCTACATTGCAAGATATTCTGGACTTGCAATGGGAAGATATTGAACTTATTGGGTATGATCCACATCCAGATATTAAAAACAAACCAGGGATGGCAGTATGACTTTTTATATGCTGAGTTACGAAGAGAAAGAAAGACTTAAAGTCATCGATTCGATGCTTGCAAATGGATCTGAAGCACTCGACAAGCTAATTGAAGCTGAAAAGATTGTTCAAAGGCTTAAAGGTACTCCTGAAATTAAGACTGGTCCGATACTCGGATTAATCGAAGCCCACAATACTCTTTCCACAGAATGCCAACGTCTCGGAACCGAGCTATGGGGAGTAAAATCGGATATTTCTGGTTTGGTCAGGGCAATCAACGATTTACATAAACCTACGTATTCGACTGATCTTCAGACGCTAAAATCAAAACACGGCATCTACAATTAAATTGTGAAACAGTTGCACTCTGTGATAAATAAATGTGCTACACGCGGTAGCACATCGAAATAATATTTCGCGTTAAGGATAAACGAAAGATCCTAATTACCACGGAGGGTAACATGTCATACAAACTTTATAAAGTTGTCAATTTAGTAAATCAAAAGATTTACATCGGTATTACAAAGCTCGAAGTCAGTGAGAGATGGAACAAGCATTTACTTGATGCAAATTCCCCATTGCATAGAGCTATTCAAAAATACGGGAAAGAAAATTTCACTATAGAGATTTTGAAGGAATCTCTAGATCGTTTAGAAATTTCTTCCCTCGAAGATCCTACAATAGAAAAATTTCAATCAAGAATAACTCAACACGGTTATAATGTTGCTAAAGGAGGTTACGGTGGTAACCTGGGCGAAGAAGTAAATCGTAAAAGACGAGAAACGTTCTCTAAGAAAACAAGTGAAGAGAAGCAATCAGCAATCTCTAAAAGAAACATAACTATTGCAGGCCGAAATAAATCTAATCATGCCGGTAAATTGAGACAGGCAACAAAGATGATTGGTAACAAATTTGCTGAAGGATTAGTCCATACCAGTGAAACAAAACAAATTATTTCAAATGCAAATAGCAAGCCCAAATCTGATGAAACTCGACAGAAAATGTCAAGCAGTGCTATAATGAATAATAACGGGCAACGATTTACAGGAAGACGAGTGTCCTGTCTATGCTGCCATAAGAATTTAGATATAGGTAATTATACCCAACACATTAAAAGGATAGAAAATGAGCTTCAATAAAACAAAATGCGATCCAGAATTAGGTAAGAAAGTAAGGGATCATTTAATCGAGTGCGGAGTAGAAACCCCTATTGACAATAATTATCTAGGTAGCAGATTGTCTACAACTGAAAAGATTGATGCAATTCAACAGAAGTTTGCTGACATTATGAAGATACTTGGATTAGACTTAACTGATGATAGTCTTATTGATACTCCAAGGCGTGTTGCTAAAATGTATGTAACCGAAATCTTTTGGGGGCTCGATTATGATGCATTCCCAAAATGTACCACTGTCGATAACAAAATGAAGTACGACGAAATGGTTGTTGAACGAAATGTCAACGTCCAATCAAATTGCGAACATCACTTTGTCATTATCGATGGTTTGGCAACAGTTGCCTATATTCCGAATCAGAAGGTTCTTGGTCTTAGCAAGATTAATCGCATTGTCGAATACTTTGCGAAGCGTCCGCAAATCCAAGAACGCCTAACTGAGCAGATCTATCATGCCTTGCAGTATATCCTTGATACAGATAACATTGCGGTTGTAATCAATGCCCAACATTTCTGTGTGAAGAGTCGTGGTGTTGAAGACACTGGTTCTTCGACTATTACAAGCAAGCTCGGCGGCGTATTCAAGTCCGACAATAACGTCAGAACTGAATTCATGAAATTTGTACCAGTAGGTAAGGAATAATATGTCCGAGGAAAATACTTTCAATGTATTGAAAAGAACTCCCTATCATGAGATGATGACTATATTACAAAATCAACCATCTCCAATAGTCCCACGTCCAGTAATTCACATTAACGGAATTATGATTGAACAATCATCCTTCTATATACAAATGATGAGGAATCATCATTTTATTATGATTCTTGAAGAGAACGGTTGGGGTTACGAAGAGTTTTTAGAAGAAATGGAGAAGGTTACTATTATGAATCATATTCATGCGTATAATGATTCCATTGAGTTTCCTTCGGGCATTATCGATCATGCTAGAAAGTATTTTCCTAACATTAAATTCACACCTGCTAAAATTGAATTGGAATAAAGAAAATGGGAAAATTCGTAAGTACAAAGACCTATGGTCATGAACGCGGTTATGCAGTTGCATATCGCCAATGGAGAGCTGATAGCCATTGCAATCTAATCCACGGCTATTCACTAAGCTTCTATCTCGAGTTTGAATCTGAGACTGTTGACGTTCGTAATTGGGTTGTCGATTTTGGATCATTGAAAACATTCAAGGATTTCTTAGACGATACATTCGATCACACAATGTTGGTTGCACAAGACGATCCCGAATTTAAAACATTCGAGATGCTCCACGAAAAGAAACTTTGCAAGATGGTTGTTGTCGAAAGAACTGGTTGCGAAGGTCTAAGCAAATTCTTGTACGACTATGTCAACGAGATTTGGTTGCCGGATAACGGTTACAAAGGCATTCATTGTAGACTCGTCAAAGTAGCGGAAACACCTGCAAACTCAGCGTGGTACGAGGGATAAATGTGTTAAAATAGTGTTGAGGATCTTATTATGGATGAAAACGACACTTATTGGAAACTTAGGCGGGCACATTGGCGAGAAGCCTGTACCGCCTATACTCTTGCCCGAATCGGTACTGCCTTTGTTACCGAGGAAGAACAAATTGCTGCCGGAGTCGCTGCAATTGAAAAGCTTGGATGGACTGAAGAAGCCTTATCTGAACATCTCTTAAAGATTGAGAGGGGAGAAATTAATGAATGATCCGATTAACGAAATCAAATTTAGCGATCCCGATAGCATTCTTGTAATTCAGGTTCCACGCGAGACTAATCAACTTAGCTCGTCGTATATTAGCGGAATATGCAAAGATATGGAGGGCGCACTTCCGCCCGGTCGAAAAGCGTATGTAATCGGATCTGATGTAAACCTCTTTGAGATTAGAGGCATCGATGTTCTTGCTTTGAAGTTGCGAGGGTTAATCAGCGAGTAAACGTGGACAAAAACCACGATAAATATTAGATGATATTTATTTTATTAACATTTCTTGCGGCCCTTTCTTTAGCAGCAGTTTCTGGTTGGTTCTCGATTGTAGGTTTTATGGCAATCTATGCAGGTGCACCGATGTATGCACTTATCATGGGTGTTGTTGTCGAAGCCGCCAAGTTAGTCACCACAAGCTGGCTTTATCGAAATTCTAAGACAGCATCTTGGAAAATAAAGGGACCGCTCCTATATTTCACAATAGCCCTGATGACTGCAACCAGTATCGGGGTTTTTGGCTTTTTATCTAAGGCTCACCTCGAACAAGGTGCAGCTACAATCGATAATGGTCCACGTATTGAACGATTAAATCAGCAAATCGAAAGAGAAAAGTCTAACATTGCTGATAATCAGAAGATTATTACTCAGCTCGATGCGACTGTCGATTCCTTCTTAGGTAAGGATAGAACAGATCGTTCGTTGGCTGTGCGTAAAAGTCAGGCACCACAGCGTAAGCAACTCAGAGAAGAAATCGACGCATCCCAAAGACGTATCGATGATCTTTCAACTGAGAAGATGAAATACGAATCCGAAGTTAGAAAGATGCAACTCGAGGTCGGTCCTATCAGATATATTGCCGAACTTGTCTATGGTGTTCAAGAAGATTCTGCTAAGAATGTCGAAGCAGCAGTCCGAATGTTTACTTTGCTGCTCGTATCGACACTCGATCCATTAGCCATTGTGTTGCTCATTGCAGCTAACCATTCTCTGGCATTACGAAAGAAAGAAGATGAGTCGAAAATATTCGAAGATGAAGAAGATAATGTGGAGAGTAGAGAGGTCCATTCTGAAAGCATACTCGTCGGAGTTCCGACTGTCGCTCCCACCGAAACCATACGAGAAGAAGTTCCTGTCGTCCAAACCATATTATGGCCGGATCTAATCCATGAAGAAGAAAAAAATATTACGTTGCCGAGTACACAAGATTATGACAGCAATGGCGGAGATCGGACACCCGGGATTAGCGAGGTGTCTCCGGAGACAATCATGGAAGATGTTTTGGGCACCGTCGTCGAAGAGAATCAAGATGTCCACGCGATGGAAGAAAACATCGATAGAAGGGAAGTATCGGATACCGATGAACCGGAAGAAGATTTCATATTAGAACTCAAACCATCTTGGGAATTACCTGTTCAGGAGCATCCAGCCGATGTTATTGAACCAAAATCGACAAGTCCGTGGGCGCAACAGGATAGTGTCCTTAGAGAACTACTTGGTCAACACTTTGTACCGGTGAAAGTAAATGTCAAAGAAAACAGTAAGATTCCGACGAATGGATCGGACATGGGACGACTTCCTGGCAACATTGGAGAAGATGAACAGACCGAAGCCGAAATTCACACCGAGACAACGAGAGAAGATCAAGACTTTTCGCAAAATCCTAAACGAGCTGTAAATAGTAGACTGCCTCTAAGCTGGCTACAAGAATTTAAGAGGGACTGAAAATGGAAGAAAAAGAAATCAAGAAGATAATCAGTTGCTCATTCTGCGAGAAGGGTCGCCATCAAGTTGAACAAATGATTGAGGGTCCCGTAATAAATGGTCAGAACATTTATATCTGCAATGAATGTGTCGATGTAACACACAAAATCATTCACACTGACGAAGAAACTAAAACGGTTAAGAAAAAGAAAGAAAAGATCTTAACTCCGGAACAAATCAAAGCACATCTTGACGAACATATTATCGGACAAGATAGTGCAAAAGTTGCCATCTCTGTTGCGGTATATAATCACTATAAGAGAATTCATAACAAATCTAAAACCGAAATCGATAAATCGAATATGCTTATGGTAGGTTCTAGTGGTAGTGGTAAGACACTAACTGTTAGAACAATTGCAAAGCTATTCGATTTACCTTTTGTGATTGCTGATGCGACATCATTAACCGAATCCGGGTATGTCGGTGAAGACGTAGAAAATTTGATTAAGCGTCTAATCGAAAATGCTGACGACGATATTGAACGTGCGCAACACGGAATCATCTTTATCGACGAAATCGATAAGAAGAGCAAGAAGAACGAGTCTTCGACAGTCTCCCGAGATGTATCCGGGGAAGGTGTTCAGCAAGCACTTCTAAAACTCATCGAAGGTACAGTTGTTAAAATCGAAGACGGATACAATGATGTTACCTTCGATACAAAGGATGTATTATTCATTTCGAGTGGTGCGTTTGTTGGGCTCGATGAAATTATCAGGAAGACACGTAACAAGACAAGTATCGGACTAGGTGCTTCTATTCAAGCAAATAAATCCTTTTCCGAAACAGTTAAAACAGCCAATTCTGAGGACTTTATCAAATACGGTCTAATTCCGGAATTTGTAGGTCGTCATCCAGTAACGGTAGTGTTTGATGATCTAACTAACGATATGTTGGTGCGCATCCTCAAAGAACCAAAGAATAGCATTGTTAGCCAATTCCAAGCATTGTTCAAATACGAAGGCATTACATTGGAGTTTGATGATAAATACCTACTGAATGTTGCAGGTGAATGCATCAAACAGAAGATTGGTGCTCGAGGATTACGTTCGGTACTTGAAAGAGATCTTCAAGCTATACAATTCATTCTGCCACGATTAGCTAAAGAAGGCGTGAGCAAGATTTTCGTTGACGCAACTGGAACAACCAAATATGTATATAAAGCAAAACGAGCAAATAATGAGTAACAAGAATAGAGACGGTAAAAAGCACAGAGGGATGACAGTCGAAGTTAGAAACGACGACTTTGGCCGCGCGCTCCGTACATTTAGCAAGAAAGTCCAAGACTCTGGTATCCTTAAAGAAGTTAAGGATAGAATGGCCTATGAAAAGCCTGCAGTCGAACGACAACGTATGAAGAAACAAGCTCGTAAACGTTGGGAACGCCAAGTTGAGGATATGATCCAGAGCGGACATTGGCATAAAGATAAGAAATACTGATTCTTCTAAAAAGTAAAATCAAAACAAAAAGGGCTTGACAGGGCCCTTTTGTTATTTTACAATGCAGGACATGCACTAACCCAGACTTTGTAGTTTGGTGCACCAAACTACAAAGTTCGTTAGTCACATCACATTCAGTGATTTGATATCAAACAACTTAAGGAAAAATATGAAGAAGACAATTCTCGCATTGGCCGTTGCTCTGGCAGCTGGCTCCGCAATGGCTTGCAATACTTGCTCGGCCAGCGCATCCAAGACCAGCACGGGCTCGACCGTTGCTGGTGCACAAACCGGTACTACCGCTAGCGCTTCGTCCGCTGGCAATGGTAGCGCCTTTTCGCTGAACACCGCAACTGCTGGTGGTTCCGCTGTTGGCACTTCCGGTTCTACCGTTACCAAGACCCCGATTAGCGTCGGCAGCGCCGCTGTTGGTGGCGTTGCATCGACTAACGGTGGCGTTGCAAGCTTGTCCGTGACCAGCGGTAACGCTGTCGCAGGTGGTTCCGCTGTTGCCGATGCTTGCGCTCAGGTTGCCGAATCGGCAAGCTATAAGGTAACTGGTACCAACCCGATCAGCGGTTCCGCTTCTGGTAGCGCTGGTTCGACCACTGGCTTCTCGGCTTCCACCGGTGCTGGTGTTGGCGGCGGTGCTGCCGTTGCTGCTATCGGTGGATCGACCACTTCTAGCTTCGCAGCTGATGCCGGTTCCGTTCGTGCAGGTGCTGCATTGAACACCGTTACCTCCGGTGCAACCGCTGGTTCGACCTCGACCACTTCCGCTCCGGTTGTTGGCGCTGTCGGCAACGCTGGTGCTTCCCTTGGTTCGGGTAACGTGTACTCCGGTACTTCCGGTGGTGCAGGTTCTGCTTCGAACGCCAAGGCTGGCAACCTGTGCTCCGGCACTGGCTGCGGTAACTAATCCGCAAGCAACAAGATAAGGGGAATTCTCCCCTTATCTTTCTAGAAAGGAAAAACATGAAGAAATTTGCAATCGCACTCGCCCTGGTGGCTGCTACCGGTCTTGCACTGGCTGATCAGACACAAGGTCAGGGTACCAAGTCCGATTCGACTTCGTCTGCCGTTTCTCAAGCACAAGGTGGTACTACTACCATCGGTTGCTTGGTGAATTGTGCAAGTGCCGATCAAGGTTCCAAGGATTTGGCTGGTGCTACCGTAACTGCTGCTCAGATCAATGCCGGTGCCGCAAAGGACATCGCTGCGATCAATGCCGAAGCAGCCAAGGAAATTGCCGGCAAGGGTATCCGTAACACGCCTAGCGTGAACGGCCCTCCGCTCGTTAGCTCGAACGATAACTGTATGGGTTCGGCATCGGGTTCGGCAAATGCGCCTGGTATTGGTCTGTCGTTTGGCAAGACTTATACCGATACAAACTGCGTGAGGTTGAAGAACAGCCGTGAACTGTGGAACATGGGCATGAAGGCTGCTGCTTTGGCGCTGATGTGCAATGATTCGGAAAATCGTGAAGCTCTCGAGCTCACGGGCTTCGAATGTCCGCAGACTACCAAGGCTCGAAATGGCAACATGGCTGTTCAACAGCATGCTCAAGCCACTCAAGCTCAGTACACCGACCCGATCGTCCGCTCACGTCTAGGCCTGCCACCCCTCGAGTCTGACAAGAAGTAAGTCGACTAGTCAAAGGAGACTTATATGAAGAAAGCACTCTTGGCACTAGGTATGGCTATGCTTGCATCCACTGCATTTGCACAGGATGTGAGTGTAGGTCGTACACCACTTGGCTCCGGCCAGCAAGGTGTCACAGGTTTGGAAAATGCGCAGAAATGGGATAATGATATCTATCATGCTCCTCAATATCTGCCCGGATTCCCGACTGCGGCTACACTCTGGCCCCGCGTTGTCGATGTACAATGCACACGCCGTGGGGCACGACTCGAATGCGCCGGATATAACTGGGTTCCAGAAATGGGTCGCGGTGAATATCTGATGCTTCGTCCGGTAGTAAAGGAAGACACTAAGCCGGTAGTTATCACTAACACGGTTATCCGTGAAGTGGCAGTACCGATCTTGGTTGAAGTTCCAGCGAAGAAAGGCGAGTAATTTCGCTTAAACAACGTAAACCGGGCTTGTCCCGGTTTACCTACGAATAAACATTATGAGCGTCATCGTATCAATTGCCTTAGCAACTATCTGTTTCACCTATAATGGTGCAGAAGAATGTCATCCTGTTCTTCTAGGTAAGAAGATTCCTACACCAAAAGGAGATTTTATCTTACGTAGAAGATTTACGCAAGATCCCGGATACGGCGGCGACGTACTTCAATTCCATGAAGATGCTAATCTGGTGTATGCTATTCACCGTGTATGGCTACTCAAGCCTGAACAAAAGAGACTTGAGAGATTGAAAAGTACAAAAATTGAAGATCGTTTTATCAGTTCCGGTTGTATCAATGTGATGCCGGAAGTTTATCAAAAGCTAGTCGATTGTTGTTCTAACCATAAAGTGGTCATCGAATAGTGATAAATATGGGGAACACAGGAGATTTCCCCAATGAAACAACGTGCATTGTTAGTCGGGTATTAACTATGTCGGCACAAGCTACCAATTAAAAGGCTGCATTAATGACGTTAACAACGTCAAGGCTCTGTTAGAGGACAAGGGCTTTACTGACATTGAATTATTGCTGGAAAAAGACGCAACTACCAAGGGGATTTTAGCGGCTTTGCAGCGTTTAACAGCAGGCGCTGAGCCAGGCGATGTATTGGTATTCCATTACAGTGGCCATGGTTCTCAAATCTACAGTAAGCTCGAAGACGATATGCTCGACGAGATTATTTGCCCAGTTGATCTGGATTGGGATAAGAACGTAATTACCGATAATGAATTGAAGGAAATATTCAATGCGGTACCGAATGGTGTTAACATTACCGTAGTTCTTGATTGCTGCCACAGTGGTACCGCACTCGATCAGAAAGAAACTGCCGTCACTACTGTCATATCCGATAAAGGATTGCCAAAGGTAAAGATTACCAAGAAATCGATTAAGAAGCGTTATCTTGCACCACCTGCAGAAGTTCTTCAAAACATTGCCGATAAAGGTATGCAGTTGAGAGAATGGTCAACAAGCCGTGACATTAATCAGATCGTATTGTTAATTGCCGGCTGTCATGCAAATGAAACATCAGCTGATGCAACTACTGGTGGTGTTCCTCAGGGCGCGGCAACCGCATCATTGATTGCAGCCGTAAAATCAAATCCGGATATTACATATCAGGGAATTCTTGATAGTATGGCCAATTTCATGGCTGTCAATGATTTTAGTCAGCATCCCGAACTCGATGGTGCTCCATCCTTGTATGGACGAAAGTTCCTGGAATCCTGGGCCGATGCGGCTGCTCAAGTACCAGAACCAAATGAACCACCAGTTGTCACAGATGTGGTTGATCCACAAGCTGAAAAGACAGAATCTGGCCTTATCCTTGCCGGATGCATTATCGCATTGATTATTGCGATTATAGTTATTTTTGGATAAGGAAGTTTATTCCTATTGACGTAAAGGCCCAGGTGACTGTATAATTTAGACTTACTTAACCTGGGATAAAACATGGCACACACCGAAGTTGTTGAAAAAGTCGAGGAAGCTACCAAAGTGAAGTTACCGAGCATGTATAAGGTGCTCCTTCACAATGATGACACGACTACCTTTGACTTCGTCATCCTGGTCCTGACTCGCATCTTCCATCGCACTTTCGAAGAAGCTGCCGAAGTCACAATGGCAATCCATGAAAGCGGTCAAGGTATCGCGGGTTCGCCTTACACCAGGGAAATTGCTGAAGAAAAGACCAACGAAGTTATTAACTTCTCTCGTGCAAACGGTTTTCCGCTAACAGCCACATTCGAAGAACTGTGAACATAAATATCTCGTAGCGATACGAGAAATTTATGTCGACAAATCTAATCTCAGTAAAATCATATCTCGGAAAGTATTATCCAGAACTGCTCTATTCGGCAGCACAGGACAAATATAAAGACACCAGTCTCGATGCAATATTCGAGCAGCGTTTCAACATCCAAGCAAATAAAGTTCAGATGGTCGTAGACCCAGCCATGCCTGGGTTGTCGCTAATCGTACTTGGTAACGAAATTCACATTTCAAAAGACCTATACGATCATCCGAACGTTATTGTCACAAACTCTCTCGAAGGCAATCAACTCGTTAATCCGAGAAGCCTTTACAATCCAGAGACGTTCTCCACTATCGCATATCTAGTTTGTCAAAATCATAGCACAATTCAAATTGTGGGTGAAATTGATGAACCTATCTATGTTCGATACAAATCCGAATTCGAAACATTCTATAATTCTGTAATGATCTTCGATGTATCTAACGATATCGAAGTAGAGATCATTGAAGAAGTCGAAAGCTGCTGTGCCTTAAACTCGGTAGTGAACTATTTATTGCATCCCGGTGCAGATCTAAAGTTGACAACATTCTACCAGAACAAGGTTTCGGCAATTTCTTGTTTCTACAGAAACATTATTACTCAAGACGGTGCGAATTTTAATCATATCGTTCTTGGTAAAGGTTCGTCTAATATCGTTGACGAAAACAAAATCTTTCCTTATGAAAGCTCAACATCGGAGTTTCTGGGAGTAATTCACTCTGAAGGAAAGAACTTCCACTCTATTCTAACTGTTGAACCACAATCACCGAAGTTTAAGATCGATGTTGACTATAGGGGTGTCCTGTCGGGCAAATCTAATGTAACATTCTTTCCGACAATTATCGGTCAGATTACAACGGAAAAGGAAGCAACCATTTCAGTAACTAATGTGGTGCTGGAAGAATTGCCCGTGGGAGATGCCGAAAGAGAAGTGAAAAATTACACTTCTGATATTGTGGGTAGAGCTATTTTAGAGAGAATGGTAGGAGTAAAGAGGTTTTACGATAATAAAACCAAGTTCATGCATTTTCCATAAATACAAGTATGAATGATCCTGCATCCTTTAGAGTATTACTCGAAAAAGTAAAAGCCGAATTAGAAGTATACAAAGTTCCATTACCTGTACCTGAAAAGGACCTGGCCCCTGTTTTCTCCAAAGAAACAATTGACCTGCACTATGGAATATTATACAATAACTATGTGAAAAAGTCCCTTGCAGGCGAGGGAGAATTTCAGACAGCTGGTGCCAAATTGCATACTCTGTTTTTCGAACAGATGCAAGCATCGGCAGCTTCGAACACACCCACAGGAGCCATAAAAATTCTCATTGATGAGAAATTTGGTAACTACGAAAACTTCAAAAATTCCTTTGCGGAAGCCGCACTTGATATCCATGGATCTGGTTGGGTCTACTTGGATAAATCCGGAGCAATAAAAACGATCTCCAATCACAAACTGATTAGCAATGTTGCAGTCATTGTCGATATGTGGGAACATTCGTATATATTGGACTACGGCGCTGACAAGAAGAAATATCTTAAGGACATTTGGAAGATTATAAATTGGCAAATCGTCAACGCAAGGATTAACTAAGATGTATAAAATTACCGATATTCAATCACTAGGTACTGATTATACTGTTGCAGATCGCAATGGAAACATTATCAAGACCGTTCAAGTTGTAACAGCTCTAGATATTTTGGACGCAGCGTTGGGTCCATACTCGGAAGATAGTTTCGATAGCTATTCCGATTATCTGCAAAAGTCAATTGCAGTTCTTTCTGGTTTTGACGAAGTTGAACTAAACAGAGTTCTCTGGTATTCGACAGTAGACGAAGAAGTAGCTATTTCTGAAGTCATTGAATATGCAGTAAAACATGGTTATAGCAAAATCATTCTCGAGCATCTCGAAGACGTTGATGTGCTTGACCTTCTTCAATAAGCCCTATAAAATAAGCAGGCCCTGATAGCTCAGAAAAACGATTCGCCAATAAGGGCGCCGCAGGCCTGCCGGCACCTAATGTGAATTTAATTGTCCCTTCGATAGAGCAACCGGCTCTTAACCGGTAGGACTGCGGTTCGGTGTGGGTTCCGTGCCGGGGCACCAATTGCTTTTTGTATGCGCATCGCTTACAATATACACATAACTGAAAGACACACATGGCAGCAGCTAACGACCCCGATGTTATTCTCGAGAAACTCACACGAGCACGAATCTCCCTCCTGCTTCGTCAACCATTCTGGGGAACCCTGGCAACTCGCCTGATCCTCAAAGACTATACCGACGAGGAATGGTGCAAAACTGCGGCAACTGATGGCCGCTATTTCTATTATAACCGAGACTTCATTGCGAAGCTGACCAAGGAAGAAACAGTCTTCCTGGTTGCCCATGAAGTGGAACACTGCGTCTATGACCACATGGGTCGTCGTGGTAGCCGTAATGCAAAGGCATGGAACGCTGCTGCCGACTACGTCATCAACTGGGAACTCCACGAACACAACGTTGGCAAGTTGCCTAACCCCAAGACCTCCGGTGTCACTGCCTGTTTCGACGCTAAATTCCGTGGTATGTTTACGGAAGAGGTGTACGAACAGTTGATGAAGGACCCGAGCCAGAAGTTCCCCGAATTCGACATCCACTTGGAGCCAGGCGATGGCAAGGGTGAGCCGATGACAGAGGAAGAGCGCCGCGTTCTTGGTGACGAAATCAAGGCTGCGGTCTATCAGGCAGTTAAATCGAACACTGGTAACTGCCCGTTGGGCATCAAGCGACTTGTCAAGGAATTGACTTCGCCGCAGATGGACTGGCGCGAGATTCTGCAAACTAATCTCAAGTCCATCCTCAAAGGTGACTTTACGTGGCAACGATGCTCTCGTAAGTCCCAATCGAGTGGCATTTATCTGCCGTCGATGAAAGAGGAAGGGCGCGTCAGCGTTGCAATCGGTATCGATAGTTCGGGATCTATTTCCGATGAGATGATTCGCGACTTCCTTGGTGAAGTTAAGGGCATCATGGAAGAATTTACTGACTTCGAAGTGCGCCTGTGGTGTTCTGACACCAAGGTGTATAACGAACAGATTTACACCCCGGATAACCTTTCCGATATCGACGAATATGAAGTGAAGGGCCGTGGCGGTAATGACTTCAACTGTAATTGGGATTACATGAAAGAGAACAACATCGTACCGGAGAAGTTTATTCACTTCACCGACGGCTACGATTGTGGTCTCGGATTTGGTGATCCGATCTACTGCGATACGGTGTACGTTATCCACAGTAATCCGCAACGGAATATTGTGTCGCCGTTTGGTATGACTTGCTACTATGACAAGTAAAGAAAGTGAACTAAAACCGACATGCAAATGGATTGGGGAGGGCGAAGGCTGTCCCCAATCATCTCTTCCTAAGAAATCCTATTGTGCAGTTCACCACGATAGGATTTATCTAGTCTGTTTGCCAGAAATGGCAGACTATATCGTTGATAAAGAATTAAAAGACAACGAGACTAGTTGACTAACCATTAAGATCAACATATAATTGTCACAGTTAAGCGACTTTGGCAAAGGTAAACAATGAGCATCCTGAAAATTCTCGAAGAACTCGGTTCGAATACTACAAAGACCTGGAAAACTTCTGTGCTTGAGAAGCACAAGGCGAACACACAGTTCATTTCTGTAGTGAGAATGGCGTTGGATCCTTATCTCAACTTCTATATCAGGAAAATCCCTGAATATGCCACCTCTACAACGCCCACCCAGACCATCGACTGGGCAATGGCTCAACTTGAAAAGCTTTCGAGCCGCGAACTCACTGGTTACGCTGGCATTGAGCATCTTCGCACTATTCTTTCTAGCCTTTCCGCTGATGATGCTACTGTTATTAGCCGCATTATTGGTAAAGATTTGCGCTGCGGTGTGGCGGATGGTCTCGTTAACGCCGTAAGTCCCGGCCTGATCCCCACATATCCGTGTCTACTCGCTCGTCCTTACGAAGCGAAGAACATCAAGAACATTGAATTTCCGGCTTATAGTCAGCTCAAAGCTGACGGCCTCCGAGTAAACGTTCAGATTAATGGCACCGCTATCTCGATATGTGGCCGATCTGGTAGAGATATTGACTTGTTCGATGTCATGGACGCCGAATGGATCAAGCTAGGCCAACAATTTGATGTTCCCGTTGTGATTGACGGTGAACTCGTTGTGGTAGATGCGAATGGCAAGGTATTGCCCCGTAAGATCGGTAACGGCATCATCAATAAGGCTATCAAGGGTACAATTTCCCGAGAAGAAGCCAAGATGGTTCGTGCTCAGATCTGGGACGTTATTCCCCTGTCTGAATTCAAGGCTGGTATTTCCAAGAAGAAGTATTCCGATCGTCTTACTGCACTGGAAGTAGCTATCAAGGCCATCACTCCCCCGGAAGAAGATCAAACTGTGGCGAAACTTGCCGGCAAGCCCGCAACTTTGTTCTGGTTGATCCCAGGCAAGATTGTGAAAAGTTTGGATGAAGCTATTGCTCACTTCAACGAACTGCTTGCATCCGGTGAAGAAGGCACTATTCTGAAGAACTTCTGTGGTCTGTGGGAAGATACTCGTAGTAAGCATCTGGTCAAGCTTAAGGCTGAGGAGGATTGCGATCTCGAGATCATTGGTTGGAACCCTGGTGAAGGCAAATTCCTGGGTCAAGTCGGTAGTCTAATCTGTGCATCCAGTGACCGTAAGGTTATTGTGTCGATTAGTGGCTTCTCGGACGCATTGCGTTTGCAGATCACCAAGGATATTAACGAGCTGATTGGTACGATCATTACGGTGATCTATAACGAGCGTATCAGCAGCCAACAGAATGTGGCAGATAGTCTGTTCCTGCCACGTTTTGCAGAATTTAGAACTGACAAGACTGTTGCGAATAGCAGCGCGGAGATTAAGTGATGACAACTATTCTTGAAAATTTGAAGACAAAGCAGATTGCACTTCGCAAGGACAGAAATACTGTTCTGGCGGACTCGCTGACTACTCTTATCGGCGAAATTACCTTTGCGGAGAAGAATGCCGGTTCTGCACTTCCCGAAGACAAGGTTGTTAAGATTGTTCGCAAATATGCGGATAATATTCGTCAAACTCGAGACATTTATGCAAGCCAGGACAATATCCAGGCATTGCAGAAGAAGAATATTCTCAATGGCGAACTCGCCCTTGTAGAAACCTTCCTTCCTCCTACACCAGTTCAACTCACTGAGGCAGAGTTGCGATTGGTTGTATCCACTTTCATTGCAAGCACACCGGGTGCCACAATGCAAGCCACTATGGCCTTTCTCACGGCCAATCACGCCGGCTGCTACGACGGCAAGGCTGCTGGAATTCTTGTGAAAGAACTTCTAGCGTAAAACTACGAACCACTCCGTAAGGATTCAGGGCACCCTCCGGGGTGCCTTTTTTAATGGCCGTAATCACCACAAGGTGTGATAAATAAGTACATTGAATAACCCCAGAGGCCCTATGTCGGATATGAAAAAATGGATTAAACTAATGGAGAGTGTTCCGCCAGTCCTGGCAAGCAACACCGACCAATCCATGAGAATCAAACGAGATGCCACTGTTATGGTTAACCCTGGATCAGGTGGTGGAACTGGCAGATTTATGGACTATATTCCTAGTGGAGCACAAGTCGACATTAAAGGTGTTGCTGTAGAATTACCAGATGGCGAATTTTCCCTTCCAGAACGTGATTATCAGGACCCATATCAGAGCGGCAACGAATGGTTCCATGCAACACAGGAGCCAGCAACTGTTGGCAGAATGAATGATAAGCCAGAATTTCGACCTGGCGACATGGTACAAATAGAAGATGTATACGGATCGGTAATTGGTCCCGGCGTCGGCGTCTTTATCGCTTACAGTACCACTGGAAAAGAATGCATCGTTAGTTTCGATGATAAAGAAATGCTCGTTCCAACAGCAAATGTTGGTGCAATGCTCGAGCAAGATGCAAAGAATAATTTTGACGAGATGGACAATGATGGCAATCTATCGCCTATGTCACTCGCATCACAAAACGTAAAAGTAGAACAGGAGCCAGCAATGGATCACAGAGATGAATTTTCAAAATGGTTAGGAACTGTCGAGGAAGCCCTTAACGGTGGCGGAATCGATGTAAATATGCTTCCTCAATCTTCCGGCCTTTGTGGTTGCCAAGAATGGGATTGCCAAACTTGCTTCCCTGATCAAGCAGGTGGTGAACAACCAGGCATGATGGGCGGCCCAGATATGCACGGTCATGAAGAAGCTTGCCCAATGTGTGGTGCACTATGTGCCGGTGGGCATGACCAGGGTCCGGATGTTGGTGGTATCGGCATTGTCCAGGCACCGATGGATGGTATGGATATGGGCGGCATGGAAGAACCGATGGAAGAAGTTCCGATGATCGACAACGAAGGTGTAGATGGCCTAGTTGACGAAGAAGATATGGACTTTGAACAACCAGTCGAACGCGGCAAAGATGGTAAGGGTGTTAAACTCGGCAATATTGTTCAGAAATTTGTACCAACTGGTGGTAATGCAGCTGGTGAAGATTCGCCGTTGACATACGGAGAGGATAATCTTTCTGAAATTGTTGGTGATGATATGGATCGCAGTTCAGATACACCGAAATTTGATGACGAGAGTGGAATGCCATCGTGGGAAGAACACGATCAAGCCATGAGTTTTGGTAATCCTTCCGATGCTGATATCGAGCAAATGGAAGAAATGGCTTCTCAAATCATGTATATTCAGCAAATGGGTCTCAGCAAATCTGACCGTCCTTATACAGAAGCGGATTTTGCATCCATGAATCCAGCACAAATGAAACAATGCTACCAAGAAGTGGTAGGAAATTCACCAACAGCAATGGGAACCGATGTTATGGCAGAAGGTATTGATAATGATGTTCAAGTTTGGCTGAACAGATTCAAGGAATATGACGCACTTGTCGAAGAAAAGAAGGAAGTGCCTGCATTCTTGAAGAAAGGCAAGTCTGACGATAAGAAGGCCAACGACGAGCGCAATGACAAGGTTGGTGCTGATGTCTTTAAGAGCAATCGTGATGGTAAGAAAGACAAGATTGACGAGAAGGACGAAGGTAAGCATAACAATGGTAAGACAACTGGCTTCAAAGCAGTGGCTAAGAAGGCTGCTGCTGAATACGGTAGTAAAGAAGCCGGTGAAAAAGTCGCTGGTGCAGTTCATGCTAAGATGGCTAAGGCCGGTAAGCTTGAAGAATCTGAAGTTGATCCAGAAGTCCTTTCCTGGATGAAGCGCTTTGATAAACTAGGAAAGATGAGCTAATAATGTTTCCGATCCTTAAACCAACATTATTTGAGAGCCTTATGTGGGACGAAGAACTCGATGAAGCATTTATCGAAGAAAGTTCCCTTAGTAAGCTTCTCGGTAAAGAAAAAGGTGGACAAAACCTAGTTCGTTGGATGCATCGTCGCCATAAATTGAGCAATGATGCCGAATTTGAACCAGCACCGTTCAATAAGGAATTACTCTGGAAGCAATTCAAGAGTAATCCAGATGATTTTGTCATCGTTTCTGCTGAACACGGTGTTGCAGGTATTAAACCTGATGAAAAGTTCATCAAGAATAGAACTGCAGAGTTTGCAAAGAAAGGTAAGACCTACAATCCTGCAAACGATGCAACTGTTCCATATCAAGTTATCGCGTTTACTGATGATGGTCAACAGGTTGATCCTGAATTGCTCCGTCCACAGGGAGAAGATGACGATTACCGTGATGCACAAGATCCGACAGTTTCTAAAGCCAGAATGGGTAAGCATACTGGTCGTGAAATGCAGAATCCTAATAACGTTTTCAACCTACTTGCCGATCAAATCGGTAGATTGAAGACAGTTTGGATTACTGGCTTCTCCGGCTACCGTGGTGATCCAGATTCTGTTAAGCCTGCAGTTGGTTCGATTGAGAGAGATAAGATGGCTACTCGTGGTGCAAGAAAAGCACCTGTGGTACTTCCACCTGATGAAGCCATAGGTAAAATCATTAAGAGAATTAAGCCTGTTGTATCGAAACTTGCTGATCAAGCCGAAAGACAAATTAGTGCATCGATTAAAGCTGCTGCAAGAGATGGTAACTTTGATGCTGGCGCAGCTCTTAACGCTGCCGGTACGAAACTAAAGCAATTTGTTTCTACAATGGACTCAAATGATGTAGTCGAACAGACAATTATTCAAGCAATTGAACATGCATCTGGTGCAAAGAGAAATACAGACGAGTTTAACGAGTGGGCAAATGATGCTGCTCAAGGTAATTCGCATGCACTGAAGCCAGTTCTTGATTCGATGAGAAAGATTCTCACCAACGTCGCTCAACAGCAATAAAGAAATATTGACATTCTCCGTTGTTTCTGTTATATTACAGAATAACGGAGATTTTTATGGCCACAAAAAAAGAAGAATTCCTTGCAGCCTGCATGGTTCTCGATACAGAAACTAATTCGGACGATTATAAGATTGCAGAAATCGTAGAATCCGGTTTTGTATTGCGTGATAATGGCGACTGGACAATTTTTAGCGAGTTACATAGCACACTCGATCGACCAATTCCACCTAAGGTTGAGTCAATTTGCTACATCACAAATGAAATGATTGAGGGGAAGGCACCATTCATTGATGGTAGGCAAACTTTCCAAGATCTAGTAAACAGTTATCAAGGTGGATACCTAGTTGCACATAATCATTTCTTTGATATGCGTGTTCTAGGAAATCATGGAGTTGATACTAACTCCAATACATGGATTTGTACTTGGAGAATGGCTAAGAAGTTGTTTTCGGAAGTGCCAGAAATTGAAGAAACTAATCTACCTTATCTGCGTTTCGCATTAAAGCTCGATGTTCCTATCGATATGTATTGTCACCGTGCAGGCAATGACTCATTCATCACCGGTCGTTTGCTTGAATACTTTGTCGATATGATGGAAGAAATGGGTATTCTTAATGTTGAGGAAGATTACGGCCCCCAGATTGCAAAATGGACTGCAGAGCCTATAATTTACAAGCGTATGCCGTTCGGGAAACACAAAGGGGAACTAATGAAAGACGTCCCTCACAGCTATTGGAACTGGGCAATGAAGAATACCCAATGGTTCGATGAAACTGCTGATAACTATGACCCGGACTTAGCAGCGAGTATCAACGCAGCCCTTTAAGAAAGATCGGGAATGTTTATTGCAAAAATCACTTTGCCGGCTTGGGTTAGTGGAACTCGCGAAGACATAGTCTATTCCGTCAGAAACGACGTTCGTGACAACATAACAGTAAATTGGTTTGAGCTGGATTTTGTTAAGAAATTCCCCACACGTCAGAAAGCCAAAATTGCGGCCAGGCAGACTCTTTTCAAATCAAATTTTGTGTGGAGAGAACACGCAAAAGTAGAAATTGTCGAACTAACTGAAACAGTAAAGGAAGAATTAATTTTCCTTTACCTTCGCAATTATTGACCGTTATTGTTTCGGGCACCATCCATAGTCTGAGTAGCGACCATTTTAGATGCGTTCGGTTCATAACGTTGAACTTCGTGATTGTAAGGTAAGCCTGCAGCAGCCAAGGAATATTGTAAACCACGATATCCCGGTGATTGTAGCTTACCTTCTTTAGGAATATTGGTATATTCTGGTTGTGCCTTGGTTACAGGCTTAGTAAAGATTGGAGTGATCCCTTCGTTGAACCAGCTTTTGAAAAATTCTTCATAATACCCAGCAGACTTCTCTTTATATTTTACGTCCTCGGGATTATAATATTTGTCGTAGGCTTCGCCCGCCTCTTTATAAAAGCGTGCGACTACATCGGTCGAACTTTCGGTAAGAATGTCTTTGATCTTCATGAAACTATTTATCATAGGAAACCCTAAATGCAAAACGCCCTGATCCCTGTCGTTGTTGAACAAACTGCCCGCGGTGAACGTTCTTACGACCTGTACTCGCGCTTGATGAAGGAACGTGTCATTTTCTTTACCGGTGAAGTCGAGCAAAATATGTGCAACGTGGCTGTGGCGCAAATGCTGTTCCTCGAAGCTGAAAATGCCGAACTTCCCATCCATATGTACATCAACTCGCCAGGCGGCAGCGTCTATGACGGCTGTGGCGTCTACGATGTGATGCAATACATCAAGTGCCCGGTCTATACCTATGTGACTGGCATGGCAGCCTCCATGGGTTCGTTCATTGCGCAGGCTGGCGAACCGGGTCATCGCTATTTGCTGCCCCGTTCCATTACCATGATTCACCAGCCGTCGTCTGGCACACGAGGCAAGATCTCGGACATGCAGATCGATCTGGAAGAATCCCTTCGCATCAAGAAGGAAATGACCGAGCTGTACGTCGCCCACAACACCAAGGGCGTTACGTTCGAACGCTTTACCGAGCTGATGGACCGTGACCGTTGGCTGACTGCCCCGCAAGCACTGGATTTGGGCCTGGCAGACCAAATCATCTCCAAGCGTCCATGATCTCTGTCACCGACAGAGCCAAAGAAAAGATGATTTCCGTCCTAATCGATGAGAAATCATCTTTTCTCCGCTTTGGTCTACAAGGCGGTGGCTGCAATGGCTTTACCTATTACTTTGCAGTCGAAACAGAACAGCAGGAAGACGATCTTAGCATCGTGCTCGACGATACACATATGCTCCTTGTCGATTCAATGAGCATGATGTATCTAACTGATGCAGAAATCGATTATAAGAAAGATTTGATGGGCGAAAGCTTCGTCTTCAATAACCCGAATGCTACAACTCATTGCGGATGCGGTTCTTCCGTGGGTTTCTAATAAATATTGTTATCGATAAAGGATAACAAAATGGCTCCATCAAAAGCACTTCTAGCACTCGAAGTCGTCCGCGGCATATGGGAATATGGCCTCGGTATTGCTCTTAAGCAACCACTGCAACACCTTATAAATGAGGGTGACGGGCATCCGGTAATGGTTATTCCGGGACTTGCAGGTTCCGATGGGTCGACTGCATACATTCGAAGCTTCCTTAATAGCATTGGATATAATGCATATTCATGGGGGCTTGGAAGAAATTTAGGTCCACAAGAAGGCCTAGATTCTATGCTAGAAGATATTGCCACTAGGATTGAAGAAATCTATCAAATGTCCGGTGGCAAAGAGGTTAGCATTATCGGATGGAGCTTGGGTGGTATCTATGCAAGAGAGATTGCTAAGAGGCTTCCGGATAAAATCCGCCAGGTAATCACTTTGGGAACTCCCTTTAAGGGCGAATCTGACTCAACGAACGCTAGTAAAGTGTACGAGTATTTAAGCGGGGATGTATCCTACAAGGATTCTACGGTTTTAGCACAAATAAAACAGGTTCCGCCTGTTCCCTTTACGTCTATTTTTAGCAAGACAGACGGCGTAGTGCATTGGACCACTTCGATTGAGGAAGAAGGTCCACAAGCCGAAAACATCGAGGTTGTGGGGGCAAGTCATCTAGGACTTGGACACAATCCAGTCACAATGTATATCATTTCAGATAGGTTAATGCAAACAAAAGAAAGTTGGACACCATATAAGAAATAACAAAGCCGGGCAAATGCCCGGTTCGTTGTTTTGCGCCCACAGTTGTTACTCCAATTTAAAAAAGCTATAATTTACTAAAGTATTTAGGAGGAATCTATGGCAAAAGAAGATATGTATGTGCCAATGAATAAGTTAATCTTGGACAAGGAGAAAACTTGGACATTCACAAACATTCATATCCCTTTTACAGATATTGCAAAAAAGGGAATTATCCTGTGGTGTCTTGAGAATCTGGAAGGTCGTTGGACAATGCTCGGCGGCAACAAGTTTGGATTTGAAGACTCGACAGATGCAGCAATGTTTAAAATTCGTTTTGGATTCGGCGCTTAAGGAAAACCCATGTTTACAGAAACTGATTTGAATGATCGTTTTACCATTATTCAGAATGCATCCCTTGGCGATGCTGAAATTCTGAATGAAAAATACGGAAAGCTCTTGTCGGCAAGTTATAATGACGAAGAGCGTAAGCAGTATCGGTTACTGAGAAACAATACCCTGGTCCGTATCAACCAATTAACACAGAAATCGAGGTAAACAACAGTAGATGCTTAATATTTCGAAACAGATTTATGTAGGCTGGTCAACAGAAGTTCATACTCTACCGGATGTAGAGATTACACCGGTAGGAACTGCCACTAATGAAAAGAATAAGGTAAAGAAGCTTGCCACTAAATTCACAAATACAAAAGAATATTCCAATGATCCATTGCCGGGTTTTACTTTAATCGAATCGCAGTCGCGTGGTTGGAGTTCCCGAGAGACAGATTGGTTAGTTATTGATCCGAGAGGCTTTATTTGTCGCATAACATCGGACAATTTAACTAATCTACTCGCTGTAACTGGTATTACAGAAGGTCTAATTCAAGAAAAGTGTGTTTGGGCCAGAAATGATAGCGAAACAAAGTTATCGCTTATTCCAGTCAATGCTCCAGAATATCAAGAGGCAGTGGAAAACACTGATCTGATTGATAATCGTGTAAGTAAGTCCGATATTAAGTACGGTGATACTGTCTTATTGCAGAATGGACTTACAGGTAGGTATATGGGCACAGAATCCTTGTATGGACCTGCCGAATATACATATTCCTATTACAGTGGCAACGCTGGTGTACCAAAGTCATGGTGCAGACGTCAAATTATTGAGGTTAAGACAGGTCTGTTCTTCTTTGGAACGAACATTAAGATTCTCAAGATCGTAGAAGCTGCTGAAAAGCCAATGACACGAGCTGAGGCCCTTAAGTACATGAATGAGCAGATTGCTGTCGGTGCATATTTTTCTAAAGATGCATCAGACGATGGTACCGTGGGTTGGTCTCGCCCTGGACGAGTTAAAATGGTATCTTCGTATGGAGTAAAACCAGCCTTGTCATTTGAAGAAATTGATGCCACTGAGGCTGCTGCCATTTATCAACGGGCCTATAAGGCCGGCGATAGATATCAGTTAGTAGTCGAAGATTCTTATAGATCAATGTTCCTAATCGATATGCCATATCGTGGATCTGGTGCAGCGACTGTACCTGCTGAATTCTTACCAGAACCATTGTCGGGTATTGATCCCACAAGTGAGAATGTAATTCTGTCAAGGGGTAGATCTAGATTTAACAATTACGGATCGAAGGTAACTAAGCGAAAACTTGACGATTTTGTAAAATTCTATAAAATAGTGAAGCATGTGAAAACTGATTCATACGTTTAACTAAGGAATAGAATGGAAAAGAAGATTGACCTTAACAAATACACCGGCTTCGTTAACGGTGTTACAAGTCAACCAAGTAAAAACCACAATGCATTTATCGCTCGCCTAAATGAGCTAGATGCACACGGTGCAGATGTACCACGTTTACTTACAGCCGGTATCGGTCTCGCAAGTGAAGGTGGTGAATTTAACGAAATTGTAAAGAAGATTGTTTTCCAAGGTAAGGATTACAGCCCCGAGAATGTGTTTCATATGAAGCGCGAACTTGGCGACATTATTTGGTATTGGATTCAGGCCTGCAAAGCGCTTGATCTAAATCCTGATGATGTCATTGCTGAAAACGTAACCAAATTGGAATCTCGTTATCCCGGTGGTAAGTTCGATCCATGGCATTCCGAGAATCGTAAAGAAAACGATCTATGACCACAGCCGTAACTAAAAGTTACGTCGATATAGCGGTGTCGGGAATAAACTATCGTTCGGCTAAGCCGGCCACACCAATACCTGGTGATGCATATCTTGATGTGAATAACGATCATGTTTATGTATTCGATGGTATTAAATGGATGCTGATGTCTGGTCCGGGCCCATCAATATCTCCGAAAAGCTTAATCCCGACAAGTGAAGAACTACAAAAATATCCGGCGTTAAAGGCATCATGGGAAGAGTACATGACGATAAGAAAACTCCTAGGCATTTAAGCTTTGAAGAGTTAGCTTTAACACCGTTACCGGAAGAACAAACTGCCCGCGTCCTTAGTGGATTATGTCCACATAATGATGGTTGGCAGTTTGTCGGCTTTTCTCACAATGATAGTGTATACCGATGCAACCTCTGCCAAAGTTTAGATTACTTTTGAAAGTTATCATGAGAAGATTGAAACACGAAATCTGGCCCTACACCATTACTCTGAGTGAAAAGAAGAGTAAGGAGGCCGAAAAATGGTGTAAAGATAACATTGGTATGAGATTTAGAGCCTGGTACAGCTATACAACAGACCGAGACACTAGAACGTATGCATTCAAGGATACGGATACGTTGCTAGTCTTTAAATTAAAATGGGGTAACCTAAAATGATCAATTTAATTAGAAATTTGCTTATCAATGTTGGCCGTTGGCTTGACAAGCGCGAAGAGAATAGCAATTATGCCGGCAGTAAGTTTGAAAATTCTCCTATGCCTGTGATGAGCAGTAAATCGGCCTCAGTGTCGAGTTCTATTACTGACATGGATGGGTTGAATTTTACCTTATATGCGGCAACTGGCGGGAAGGTTGTGCAGACTTCATACTATGATAATCGTACCGGCAATATAAATCGTCGCCTTCACATTATTACAGATGAAATGGATCTTGGTGAAGAATTGGCAATGATCATTACAAGGGAACGTCTGACTGCATGAAAATTACCGATATCAAATGGATCGGTAGAATTCTGAAATTTGCGAAGGAAGTCGGGGACTGGTCTAAAGATCAATCGACAAAAGTCGGTGCTGTTATTACCACGATGAATGGGCGACCTGTTTCATGGGGTTTTAATGGCTTTCCAATGGGAACCGACGACGATATTCCCGAACGTCATGAACGACCGTTGAAGTATAAATGGGTTTGTCATGCTGAAAGAAATGCTATGGATCTTTCGCCAGTAAATGATCTTTCAGGCTGCGTCATGTTCGTAACACTTTCACCATGTTCAACTTGTGCGCAAGGCATTATACAACGAAAAATTAGTACAGTAGTTGTCGACGAACCTGGATCAATCAATAATGTTCCAGCTCGTTGGCGGGAGGATATGGATGTCGGATACGAAATGCTCAAAGAAGCAGGAGTCCAATACATTGTTGGTCGAGCAGACGACTGATTTGTCGTGATTATCCGACGAACAAAAGACCTTTCTCAAGTTACAGGGCAAATGTGCTCATGAAAAAGGTTGGACATACCTCAATGGATATAGTGACACCGTGGTCTATACATGCGACCTTTGTGGTGTTTGGCAATCCTATTGACAAAGCTAAACGGATGTTGTAAAATATAGACTCAACACCTTAACCTAGAGAAAGTGCGTAACATGAACAAGCAAACTACCCCCAAGGACACGCCTGTGAACCTGAAGGAGCAGGACGCGGCTCATACCTTCAAAGTCACGATTCGCGATCGCGAACATTTCTACAAGATCATCAACTGGCTGAACACCAACGTCGGCAAGGGCAAGGATCGCTGGACTTCCGAAGGCCGTATTCTGAAGCATCTGAAGAGCGGTAAACCGATCACTCGGTCTATCTACATCTTCCGTCAGGACTTCGATCCGCAGTCGGCCCTGTATCTGAACCTGCTGTAAATGGCCATCTACCACAAGAATGTGGTAGTGGCTGACGATGGCACAGTCATACCTCTCATGCATATTGAAACAATGAACTTCATCCGCGACGATGAAGATGCTGTAGTAGATAAGCTGAGAGATGACTGTGCCATCAACGTTGTTACCCTATCGGGACAAAGATTTCTAATTTCCATGGAAATGCAGCTCAAGACTTTTTCGGGTGATGTAAGAGGTGACCCCGAAGAGTTAAGTTCTGCAATCTATGACAAATGGGTTCGAATTTTTAACTAAGCGGAGTTGTATGAAGCAAAAGGGCAAGTGTCTTACCGGTGATCCGATTCGCGTCGATGCATTTACTGCCGACTGGATGTCTGTACGTCTTCATCCCGCGACATTTTATCGTCGCCATGATCAATTCCAGGCAGCGTTGGATAAAACCAAAGGCCTGTATGCCGAATTAGATCTTGGTCAATTCGTTGTTATTCGTTTTGCCGAAAAGGATGACGTAACAGCATTTCACCGTCAACATCACGAATATATCTAAATGTCTGTTCGCCGTCTACTCATTAATCAACCTATACCTCCCAATGCTCATGTGTTATCGGTAGATTATGTGCCAGACGGCCATTTTATGTATTCGGGTGCTGACAAGGAATACCGGGAACTCATTAAGGAAATCTACAAAACAATTCACGGCACCTGGGGCTATACAAAGCTGGCTGAGACCACTATCGGAAAATATAATCCGAATAATTATGCTGAGTATTCTAGATTCCGTGGATATTTGTTCTTTGCAGATTCCCAGGATGTACTTCAAGTTAAACTCAGATTCGAAACAAAACTTAAAACCGCACTTGTGTGGCCGACAGGATTAAGATTTCAAGTCCATGAAGTGATAGAAGATGACACCTGAACTATATCTACCAGAATTCAGGGATTTCAAGTATCTTCAAGGTTCACACACATTCATTGAGTGGATTAAAAGAAATAAATCTCAAATCGATAAAGTTAGACCACCTGGCCAAGAAGACAACACAATGTTTTCTTGGCGTTCTCGCATTGAATTTATCGAACAAATTATGGATCACCGAGACAGTGAAATTTTCATTGTTGAGCCTGGTGATATTGTAAAAGATTTTGATATAATCAGGGAAACAACTCACTACCGTTATGAAGATGGCAGAGTTTCTTGTTTACAGAATCCCGTCATTTATGAAGGGCATCCTGTAAATCCATTTACTGGTCGGGAGATCACACGAGACGATATACGCATCATCGAAGACGATCCAAAAGTCGAAGCAAGATTTTTTCTGTGTAGTGCAGCCTGGTTCGAAGAAGATAGAGATGTCACCGCCCAAGGCACGCGCATCTTTAATCTTAATAGAATTTCATTGATTCCCACTGTATTTTATCGTTATACTGCAATATTCTTTAATCGTGCAGAGGCAGAACTATATTGTGACGCGATCATGGACTACATGCGAAAGAATCACGATACTATTTCAGCAATGTTGAACATGCCATAAAATGGATATAAATATAGGATATTCAGAGGAGTCCTATGCATCCATTTTTAGATGTATCCAAACTATCAGACGAACAAATTACGGAAAGGCTAGGTAAAGCTTATCAGTATATGAATGCACAAGTGGCATTAGGTCATAATCCTACCGTCCACAGCATCAAAGAAGTTATTCAGTCTCTCGAAGACGAGCGCACAAAAAGAATGATAAAAAATGCCGATGATGAATTTAGTCGGAAATTTCCTAATGCCAATGCACCGATTGAATTAGGAAAGCTCGAAGATTGAGGAGACTGATATGACTAAGAAGAACAAACATTTGATCACTAATCATATGTCGATGGAATACAATTTCACCGGAATTCGTATTCAAAATGGTTCTCTAACACCGGTAGATTGGGCAATGTCTATCGACCTAATTGCTCAAGAGAAAAAAGGTAAGACAAAAGACGAGACAGAATACGATGCCGGTGTAATCTACCAAAAAATCTTATTCTGGTTAGAAGCAAACATGCATAATATCGTCGTAGTGAATACCACTAACGAAGATGATATGTATATTGCTAATCTGTCATCAAACATCATGATGTATTGTCCCGGAAATCCCGGTGACGATATGTTAATCAAACTCTTGCATGCGAAACTAACCAAGTTAAGTTCCGATGACTTAATTGTAGGTGAGATTACACTCAAGGGAAGTGACACTTCGATTAGATACACTTTCGACTGCGATAGTCGAGCAGGATATGATCTACCGGAAGTCATTACAGAATATTTCACAGACGGCCCAACACTCGATGAAATTCCATGGTGGGATCGTGCCGATGGCTTCTGCTTCGAATTTCTAAGCCCAGACGAGCTAGATATTCCGGAAGAAGAAAAGGAAGCACTAAGAACAAGAATTGATCCATTAGACGAATTCTATCGTGTAATTGGAGAGATTAAAGATTCTAGTCTCGGCATTGTTAGAGAGCCGGCAAGAATTGTACAAATCGAAAAATGGAAACCAAAAAAGGTATAAAGACAAATTCATATGGGCAAGCAATCTTGTCCAGTGAAAATCTTAGAGACTTACTTCTACAGGGAAGACACATTAACCACCTAAATGTGGTCAGAGATGAAGAGATTGAACTTTTTGAGAAGTTTCAATCTACTCTGATTCCAGAAACAATTACGTTTCTTGAAGCACCAGCTGAAGATTTGTCCTTTGATGAGTTTCATTTAAAATGTGCTAAGGAATGGATTTTCCCAGCCATTTACCAACAAATCGATGTTAAAGCTTGGTTGCACGAAAGATGCAAAACTCAAGTAGAACACGTTCGCGTTGATGAAGAATACGTTCTCTATGAAGAACGTGATTTGATTATGCTCCTCCGTTTGTTTATTTTCTTAGTTGAACATATGAGAAAGAACAATATTGTGTGGGGTGTCGGTCGAGGCAGCTCAGTTAGTTCGTACATTTTGTTTCTGATCGGTGTACACAGAGTTGATAGTTTAAAATATGGATTATCTGCATCAGAATTCTTAAGATAATCCGGAGGAGAAAAATGGCTAAGCATGTAACATATCGTGGCGTAACAATTGACATGGATTCACTACGCCGTGAAAACGAAAAAACAGTTGCTATCGGCAACATGAAGGTAAACGCAAAGGGTGACCAAATTAATCGCGGAATGGTTACAAAAACTGCTGACGAAATTGCACGTGAAAATCATCGTATTAAATCGGCAATTGTAAACACTGGCCTAAAGGGTCCAGTTCCAGCAACACCCGAGATTAAACCACAGGTCAAAACTAATCCTGTACCGGTTAAGGAAACTAAGAAGAAAGAAACAGAACTACCTTCTGGTGACATCATTATTGAAGAAGATAAATGAAAGTAAAAGCATTACCGAATAAGGTTCTAGTAACCAATCTGGAAAAAGGACAGCGCGTCGTTAACGGAATTATCCTTCCTGACGATGATGGAAAGAGCGAGGGTATTCGTCCGCGTTGGTGCCGAGTATATTCCGTTGGCGAAGGTGTGGACGAAGTTAAAGAAGGCGAATGGATCTTAGTCGAACATTTACGTTGGACTCGTATGCTTGTCGTTAAAGAAGACAATGGCGACGAAATTAGACTGTGGGGTGTAGATTGGCCAGCAGCAGTTCTAATGAGTTCTGATGAAAAGCCGGAGACAAGTATTTTCTCTCAGTGGACTTAAATTCAACATTGCAGAACATACAAAGTTTCTGTTAAAGTATAGGGAAGTTTAAAAGCTTCCCTTTCTTATTTTAGGAACACATGAAAGAATTATGGACTGAGAAATACCGACCAACAGGTATAAAAGACTACGTCTTTAAAGACGAAAAGCAAAAGAAACAAATTGATAAGTGGTTGAAGGATGGTGCATTGCCGCACATGCTTCTTTCTGGTGCTCCGGGCACTGGCAAAACTACACTTTCGAAAGTGTTGCTGAATGAACTTAATATCGATCCATTCGATATTATGGAAGTAAATGCATCGAAAGATAACAACGTCGATTTTATTCGAGAAAAAATTACCAGATTTGCAGAGACGATGGGCTATGGAGAAATTAAATATGTTCTCTTAGACGAAGCTGATTATTTGACTGTGAATGCCCAGGCCGTATTGCGTAATACTATGGAAAGATATGCGAGCACTGTTCGCTTTATTCTTACCTGTAACTATCCTCATAAAATTATCCCAGCAATTCAATCCAGGACCGAAACAGGTCGTATGCATATTGATAAGCTCAATATGGATGAGTTTACATTGCGAATTGTAAACATTCTGGTCGCTGAAGGCATTGATTTTGACATGGGCGTTGTAGATACCATGGTCCAATCTACATACCCCGACTTAAGGCGCGGGATTAGCATTATTCAGGCGAATTCCTTTGATGGAAAATTGCACTTGCCCGAGAGCAGCGAATCTGTAAGTGATTACAAGATTGATATGATTGCTCTGTTCAAGGCAGGGAAATACAAGGAAGCGCGTCAACTAATCTGCTCACAGGTTAGCCAAGAAGAATACGAAGACATTTACCGTTTCATGTATCAGAATTTAGAAATATGGGGTGATAATGATGACAAACAGAATAAATGTATTCTTGTCATCAGAGACGGACTTGTCAAGCACACGAGTTGTGCTGATTCGGAATTGAATCTTAGCGCAACTCTCACCGAACTCGAGATGATTGCAAAAGGTGTTCTATAATATCCGCACAGCAGGTAAGTTTAGCTAAATAACATAGGAGGTAATTTATGTTATGCAGTTATGGTTGTGGTAAAGAATCTATTAAGACTTTTCAAAATGGTAAATTATGTTGCTCTGAAAGAAGCGATCAATGCTCTGCTATAATTGCAAGGAGAATTGAATCACGAAAAGCAAACGGACCCTGGCATTCGGAAGAGACAAAAGAAAATATAGGAAATTCATCTCGTGGCCGAATACTTAACGAAGATTGGAGAAGGAAGATCGGAGAATCATTAACCGGACGTATCGTCGATGATTCAACAAGAAAAAAGTTAAGTGATTCGAAAATTGGCGATAAAAATCCTATGTTTGGGGAGACGTCGTGGAATTCAGGCTTAACTGCTGAGACAGATGATCGAATATTAAGTTACTCATTAAAACAGAAAGATATATCTTGCCCTGCAAGAAGTCATCCTAATAAGAACAAAGGCAAGAAGAAACAAGAATCTTTAGAAATTATATCAAGGGATGACCCAGTATATTCTAATTTTAGAAAATATAGAAATCGAGTCTCCGTAAGAACTAAGAAAATATATGAACAATTTAAGGGCGAGATAAATCCGAATAATTTTCCTTTAGGAAAATGCGGTACGGATAATGCATATCAAATTGATCATATATTATCTGTGAGGCAAGGTTTTGAACAAGGTATATCAATCGAAGATATAAGTGCCAAGGAAAATTTACAGATGTTACCTTGGTTAGATAATGTCAAGAAATATGATGGTAAAAATAAATTTAATTAGGAAAGAACATGAAGCTATTAGAATTTTTAATTCGGAGACCAACAAATAATTCAATCAATAAGTTGCAGGCATATGTATATCCGAATGAGTGTAGAGCATTATTTAAAAGTGCAACTTCTTTGATGCCGTCTGTAGAAGCAGAAAAGCAAAGAGAAATTCTTAACACATTTGTTAGAAATATATTTTAAGGAAAAGAAATGGCAAAAGAAAAAGTATACATCGTCCTTTCACACAAGCACAGCCTGAAGCGCGGTTCAAAGACCGAATGGGAAGTTGCAGAGACTGTTGAGTTTGTCAACCAGTTACGCAATAAGCACATCAGCATGTCGAGCGCTGTCGGTGACTTCCTTAATAAGAAGATGATGACTGGTGCCAAGGTGGGCATGGGTGATTGGGAATACTTCGAAGCATACGTTCGAAAGAAGTATGCAAAACAAATGGCACAACTTGATGCCGCATATCCGGAAGAAGTAGTCGAAGACACAGGTCCGGCACTTATTACCGATCAATTTGGTAACTTGCGTCCACGAACTGTCTTCGACGCAGTATAAGGAAAACTATGAAAAAACGAATTATCCTAACCGACGTAGATGGTTGTCTACTTAACTGGAATGAAGGCTTCTGTGAGTTTATGATCGAAAAAGGTTATCCACAGTTGCCGAACACAATGCACGAATACAGCATTGGTGTACGCCATGGAATAACATTCGAACAAGGTGGTCAATTTATCGAAGAATATAATCATAGCGATTATATGAAGCGTCTCGATACATTTGCTGATGCAGAAATTTATGTACCGAAAATTGCAGCCCTTGGTTTCCGATTTATCGCTGTGACAAGCATTAGTGATGAACCGCAGGCTAAGATTAACAGAACTGAAAATCTCGAGATGCGTTTTGGTGATGTGTTCGAAGAAGTTCATTGCCTAAAGATGGGTGAAAGTAAAGCTCACATTCTGGCAGAGAATTGGGGCGGTAGCGATTTGTTCTGGATTGAAGATCATACACGTCAAGCCGAAGCAGGTCATGAAGCTGGTCTAAAGACAGTTCTTATTAGCCATCCTTATAATGAACATTTCCAAACAGATTTGTTCCCTAGAGTTAGTCACGATACTCCTTGGAAAGAAATTTACGAAATGGTCTGCAGAGAATACGGCCTAGTGGAGGCTTAATGACAATCAGTATTTTGATTATGGGCCTGTCTGGAACAGGTAAGACAATGCTGGCAGCTGAGTTGATGACTCAGTTGTATAATGCCGGTCATACATCCACATGGCTCAATGGTGACGATGTTCGTCGAGCAGCTAATGATTGGGATTTCACAGCAGAGGGTAGGTTACGTCAAGCAACAAGGATGAAAGACTTGTCAGCCGATGTAGCAACAGATTTTGTCATCTATGATTTTATCGCTCCCTTGCCAGAAATGCGCGGCACTGTCGACGCAAACTGGGTTGTCTGGATGGACACAGAAAAGAGCAGTGAATTTAAAGACACTGATAGTATCTTTGTGCCTCCGACAAATTGGGATTTCCGAGTTACGGAAAAAGACTCTAAGAAATGGGCAGCTTCTATTGCCCTTGCCATCACTAGTGCAACAGTTTCTTAATTAGAGAAAACAAGGAGGCTATCAGTCTCCTTTTCTCTTGGCTGCAGATACAAGGTTAGCGAGCCTAATAGATATTTCGCCGGGTTAAGTAAACGCGAAGGTTTGCCTCTGCCCAAAATTCCTGCAATGGAATGTCCATTAGGCTGCTAATGGTTGTGATATCCCCAACAATGCAAGATTGTTGACAACACCTCCCAATGGAGTGAAGTAGGTATTACAATAAAATTCAAGTTTGCTATCGGTATGTAATTGAAAGGTATGCCCGATAGGTTGCGCCGCGAAAGACTGAAATAAGCGGCATGCAATGACCAGCTACGGCTGGCCCGTCCATGACATCCCTGGGAAGGGATATAGTTGACATAATCAATCCAACACTATCTAAGGTCATGTTCAGTCTGTGCGATGCTTTCAGGCATTCAGAGAGGGGTCGAAACCCATAAATTTTTTTGTGGTTGTTTTGACGATACCCTTTCTGTGACTCCACCATCAGTCACGTTCTACAAGCGGTTTTATCACTAAAGCTTTATCTTTTATCACTTTGTTCACATTCTTCTAAGCATAGCTCTGACTATACTCAGTTAATTATTCACTTTTATCGGTAAATACAATATCTCGGAGATATTGATATGTCATTTATAGAAACATGCAAGAATAATCTCGGTAAAGTTGCATTCGGATCTGCAGGTACAATTATCACGATTGTAGGTACTTTGTTCACTCTTGACGCTAGGTATGCACATGCGGCTGACGTAGAAAAAGACAAAGTCCAAACGCAGAGAATTATTCAAGAAACATCGCAAACCCTTCGCAAACAAATGCTCGAGGACAAGCTCTTTGAATTAGACGCGAAACAAGCAGCCACAAAGAATGGCAGACTCCCGCCTGTCGAAGCTGCAATGAAAGAGCGTTATGAGCGACAGCTTAGAGACATTACTACTGTAGAGCGTGTAACCGCTGTGGCAGCAGAAAAAAACAGCAAATAAACGCGAATCTTACAACAAAAAAGGGCCATGTAGGCCCTTTTGCGTTTGTGCTATTTTAGCGTTTTAATCTTCGCCGTAAATGTCTAAGACTTCGGAAACTAATGGATCACGTTCAACGTGTTGCTTACCAAAGTAGCAGATTGACATTGTTTCTTTTCTAGCTTTCTGGAAGCGCTCGATGAAATCCTTCAAGCCATTTTTCTCAAAGCCACGATCGTGCTGCAATAGGTCACCAGTAATAACCATGCTAGAACCTTCACCAATACGTGTGAGTAGCATTTTCATTTGTTCTGGAGTTGCATTCTGCATTTCATCTGCAATCACATAAGCATTCTTGAATGTACGACCGCGCATAAATCCTAGTGGAGCGATTTCAATTGTACCATCCTCTAGCATTGCCTTAGTTGTGAGCAAACCATAGTATTCTTCAAAGACGTCGAAAATTGGGCGTGTCCAAGGCTCCATTTTTGCATTCAAATCTCCTGGCAAAAAGCCGTGTTTTTCATCAACGCTAACTGCCGGGCGTGTAATGATAATTTTTGTAATTTCGCCTTCGCGTAATGCCTTGATAGCACGAAGCACTGCAAGCAATGTTTTACCTGTACCAGCTGGGCCTACTGCGAAGACCATGCGCTTGTCGAGAAGTTCCTCAACATAAGTTTCTTGGGCGATATTTCTTGGGAGCAACTCAACTCTTTTATAGTTTCTGTTGCCGAGCTTGACAACGTTGGTTGCGGATTGTTCTTCTTGCTGACGAGAAGGACGTAACGAAGTTGGCTTAGAAGCCATTCTGCGGTTTTTGCTCAAGGTTTTGCTCCTTAATGAATTTTTGGAGTTGGAGGGTGGACTGGACAAGTATTGCCCATCTTGGGGGAAATCGATTAAGTTATCGAATGTATTCTTCATACACAGATATTTATCGATAGCGAGCAAATGAGGCTCTACAATACCAACCTTTTTCGAAAGTTTAGGAAACTCCTAGATTTCAGATAAATAATCAAAACAGAGGTAACGATGAACTACAGAAAACATTATGATTTGTTGATTGAAAGATCGAAAAGTCGTGATCTCTCTGGCTATACTGAACGACACCATATTGTACCTAAATGCATGGGTGGAACAAATAGTAGATCTAACATAGCTATTCTGACTCCTAAGGAACATTTTCTTGCACATCAATTGTTAATGAAGATGTATCCGGAAAATAGAGATTTGGTATTAGCAGTAAAGATAATGACAGTATCATCCGATACTGTAATACGAAATAATAAGATGTTTGGTTGGTTAAGAAAAAGATTTTCTGAAGCAATGAAACAGAGAGTTGTAACAGAAGCTACAAAAAACAAGATTTCTATTGCCAATATAGGTAACAAGAATGCGCAAGGTTTGAAGCATTCTGACGAATCTAAGAATAAAATCTCCATAGCAGGTATGAGACCGTGCAGTGAAGAAAAGAAGAAAAAAATTGGTGATGCTAACCGTGGAAGGAAAAGCCCTTTTAAGGGACAGATCTTGCCTGTAGTAAAATGTCCGCATTGTTCAAAAGAAGGTGCCGGAGGCTCGATGAAGCGTTATCATTTTGAAAATTGCAAGGAATTAAATGACTACAGATCTTGATAGTATTAAGCAAACGCTTGTGAATATTTCGCGTGGAGAAAATATTCTCGACACGTTGTTAGAGTTTGAGCGTACTCTAGATAATGCTGAAATCTTTGCCTACAAGAATTGGATTCTTGGAGAATTGGTAGAAGGCCCAGAAATTGGTAGATATTGGTATAAGACTACATGGATGTATCCATATGCAATGATGCCAGATCCAAATGGCGGGCTGCGTTTGACCAAGCTTGGTGCTAAGGTTAATTTCCGTAAAGGAGTTTTCAAGAAGCCAGTTAAGGTCGAAGGACCACAGGATTGGGTAGATCCACAATCCAAACGTGCAAAGATGGTCGAACATGAAGTTTGGTTGGTAACAATTGATCTACCACTAAAGTATATCCAACGTGGTATGACACAAAATGATGATATCATCCAAAAGGACATCGATGATACAAATGCCGAGCTTGCCGATGCATTTGAAGAAGATATGCCAGCGGAGCCTGAAGAACCAGTAATCCCAGATCAGGGCGGGATGGATCAGGGTGCCGGACAAGACATGGGCATGCAAGGCGGGATGGGACTATGAGCTTAAAGAATGGTGATCTCAAGGGTACTATTCAAAATTCCGTTTCTATCGATGAATTCGAGCCAAAGGCTGGCGAAACAAAAGATGTTATTGTTGTCGCCTTTTATTTGACCGATGAAGATCCTGCACAAGACTTGAATACATTTATTCAGCGTGGATTTATCGATACACTTGATGTGGATGTTAGTCCAAGCACAGACGAAGATGGAAACTATCTTGTCTTTGTTGAAATGGAACGTAATGATACATTCCCGAATAAATTTCAGGCTTTGCTCCAAGACATTGAAAATGTCACTGGCGACATGGACTGGAAAATCAAAACCTATCTAACAGATGATAGGGAATTTGAATTTAATGACCCCGAACTATACAACTATGTGATTACTGACCCGGAATCATACGTACCAAAGGATGAATTCAAGATGAAAGAAATTAGCGAAAATATTGAGAAATTTCTTCAATCTACCTATGTTACGGGCTTGACAATCCAGGGCAATGTTGTTATACTAAGTGGCAATAGAAGGAAAGTTGTAGCTGAAGTTGTGGATGTGGGTAACTACGACACAGTAATCGGCCGTAACTTTTTGGCAGAATCCGCATTCGGCGTAAGCAACAAACCCATTGAAGCTACTATATTAGAGAGCATTTTGGGAAATTGCCAGATTTTGCCACTCGGAAAATACCTGTGTGTCAGTATGGAAGACCAGGTAATGTTATTGAAGAACGCAGAACTAGATTACAGGAACTGATAACTTGGCTAAAGACAAAGGTGATATGATTGAAACAAAGGGGAAGGTAATTGATGCATCCCCTGGTGCCCGATTTAAAGTACAACTAGAAAATGGGCATGTCCTGAACGCCGTTATCAGTGGTAGAATTCGAAAGAACAACATCCAGATTCTTCTTGATGATGTTGTTCAGGTTGAAATGAGTCCATATGATTTAACTCTTGGACGTATTACCTATCGCTTTTAAGCAGAAAGTTAAATCATGAGCAAACGGGATTACTACGAAATCCTTGGTGTTGCAAAAGATGCGTCGGAAGACGATATCAAAAAAGCTTACCGAAAACTAGCAATGAAATATCACCCCGACCGCAATCCGGGGGACGGTGCTAAGGAAACTGAAGAAAAATTCAAAGAAGCTAAAGAAGCCTACGAGTTTCTCACCGACGGTCAGAAGCGTGCCAATTATGACAATTACGGTCATTCCGGCACAACGTCACAAACATATAGAAATGATTTTGATGCACAAGAATTTGAACAGATGTTCAAAGACTTGTTCAGAGAACAATCATTCAAGAATTTCGCCGACGGCGGGTTCGCACGTACACAAACGAACACAAATCAACCCACAACACACATTATCAATATTTCGCTGAAAGATGCCTATACCGGCAGGGCAGTGAAGATTGATGCAACCACAACAATCCAGATTCCCAAGGGTGCAAGGTCTGGATCCAAATTTTACAGCGGAAGTCGCATCTTCAGGGTCGACGTCTCCCAACATCCAAAGTTCAAGCGCTCGAATGATGACCTACTGATTGAAATTGAAATCAGTGTTATTGAAGCAGCCCTGGGCTTGGATGCTGTACTAACGCACTTAGATGATGCTAAACTACAATTTAGTGTCCCAGCTGGAATACAGCCCGGGCAGGTTATCAAGTTAGCAGGCAAGGGTATGCAAAATCCCGAAACTGATAAAACAGGTGACTTGCTTATACGTGTTAGTATGACGGTACCTAGGGTACTTACTGAGGCAGAAAGACTTGCACTAAAGACGGTTAATCACCGAGACTCCATCAACATTTAAGGAAAACGATGAGCACTAAGAAAGTTGAAAAGATGATTGAGCGCGCTGTGCAATCAGCCAACGACAACAACCATGAGTACATCACTTTGGAACACATCCTGTTGTCACTGTTGCACGAGAAGGAAATCAACGAACTACTGCTCGCTATCGGCGTAACGCCGTCCAAAATTAAGGCCGACACAATCCAGTGGCTTTCCAGCCCGGATCTGAAGAAGCCCGAGACACTGAAGGACGTGCCTGCAAAGCGCACCGCAGTTCTCAACCGCACGTTCCAACGTGCATTGACACAGATCATCTTCAGTGGTCGTGATCAACTCAGTAACGAGGCTGTTCTGCTCAGCATCCTGAGCGAAGATACCAGCCACGCTTACTACTTCCTCGGCAAGCACGGTGTCACCCGTGAAAAGATCATCGCTGAACTGCGCAAGGCAGAGGAAAAGGCAAGCGATGCACAAGAAACTCCGCTCGACCTTTATGCACGCAACCTGAACAAGGAAGCTGCTGACGGCACTATCGATCCTGTGATCGGCCGTGAGAAGGAAGTGGCGGACACGATCGAGATTCTTGCACGTCGCAAGAAGAACAACGTTATCTACGTTGGTGAACCTGGTGTGGGTAAGACTGCGTTGGCAGAAGGCCTGGCACTGAAGATTCACAACAAGGAAGTGCCGAAGGCGTTGCAAGAAAAGGTTGTTTACAGCCTCGATCTTGGCGCACTGTTGGCAGGTACCAAGTTCCGCGGCGATTTCGAGGAGCGCCTGAAGGGCGTGCTCGACCAAGTCAAGAAGCTGGGCAACGTGATCATGTTTATCGACGAGATTCACATGGTGTTGGGCGCAGGTTCCACTACTGGTTCCCAGATGGATGCGGGCAACTTGCTCAAGCCGATGCTGGCCAAGGGTCAACTCATGTGCGTTGGTGCTACGACCTACGACGAGTATCACGAACACTTTGAGAAGGACAAGGCGCTGGTGCGTCGCTTCCAGAAGTACGACATCAACCAACCTACTGCTGAACAAACCAAGCAGATTCTGGCTGGTGTGATCAAACACTACCAGGACTTCCACAAGGTCACGTATACCACCGAGGTTACTGACTTGTGCGTGGAAATGGCCGATCGCTACATGAAGCAGAAGTTCTTCCCGGACAAGGCTCTGGACATCATGGACGCTGCTGGTGCCTATGCGAAGCTCACTGAAGCTCCCGCAGTCACTGTCGACATTGTCATGCAACAGGCTGCCAAGCTGGCGAAGATTTCGCTGGACATGATCGACGTCAAGGAAACTGACACTCTGTCCAATCTGGGTCCCCGCCTTAAGAATGAGGTGTTTGGTCAAGATGGTGCCATCGATCAATTGACTTCGGCAATCTATATGTCCAAGTCGGGTCTGCGCGAAGCTGACAAGCCGATGGGTGTGTTCCTGTTCACCGGACCGACTGGTACGGGTAAGACCTTCACTGCGAAGAAGCTGGCCACCGCCTTGGGCATTAAGCTGGTGCGTTTCGATATGTCGGAGTACATGGAAGAACACACTGTTTCCAAGCTCATTGGTGCTCCTCCGGGCTATGTTGGCCACGGCGAAGGCAAGATGGGCGAAGGTCAGCTGATCCAAGAAATCGAAAGCAATCCGAATTGCGTGTTGCTGCTCGACGAAGTGGAAAAGGCCCACCCGCGTGTGATGCAAGTTCTGCTCCAGGTGATGGACGACGCACGTCTGACATCGAGCAAGGGCAAGACCGTACATTTCAACAACGTGATCATGATCATGTCTGCAAACTTGGGTGCTGCCGATGCTGAAAAGGCACGCATTGGTTTCGGTGATCAGGATAACAGCCATGCTGTGGAAGAGGCAGTGAAGAAGTTCTTCAGCCCTGAATTCCGCAACCGTTTGGATGCAACCGTGAAGTACAACAAGCTCACTTCTGCCGAGATGAATCTGATTGTCAACGCTGAAGTCGAGATCTTGGAATCTGTGTTGAACGGCAAGAATGTTACTTTGAATGTGACACAACAAGCTCGTGACCATCTTGCAGTGAAGGGTTACGATCCGAAGATGGGTGCTCGTCCGTTCAAGCGCTTGTTCCAGGAATTGGTTAAGAAACCGTTGTCTGTGGAACTGCTGTTCGGTAAGCTTGTGAATGGCGGCCGTGTCAATGTTGACTTTGTCAACGATGAACTGCAGGTGCTGTCCTTCGAACCGTCGGTTATTCCGCTCGAAGCACCGATCATTCTGCAATAAGGAGACATCATGACTAAGAAATTTGGGGAACATTCCCTTGACAGGTTTATCGGTACTACTGGTACTGTCGGCAAGAAATACGAAGCGCAGCGCAAGGGTTCGTTGGGTTCGCGTTACGAAGTAGCAACCATCAAGGAAGCTCGTGAACTGGTTAGCTACGAACCCAGCAATTGGCGCCTAGCTGCTGATATCGGACGTACCGAGAAGGTTCACCCGAATCAACCACGTCCGCCTGCAAAGGCTGCTGCAAAGGAATACGTTCCGAAGAAGGGTGTGGCTAAGCCAAAACCTGTTGCAGCTAAACCGACTCCGGTAGCTCAACCTTGGCCACGTAGTCCCCTGCCGGCCGGCACTTGGCCCTTTCCTGTCGCAGTAAAACCTGCATACGAACAGGCAATGGTTAATGGCGTACGAATCGAGTTGGAACCTGGACTCAAAATCGAGTATGTTGGTCCATTGCACATCAAAATCAAAAAAGGTTAATACATGACACAAGCATTCGGAAATCATCCTAGTGATGAATACATCACTAAGAAAGATAAGGGATATTATGTTCTCAACCATAAGTCTTATGGATTGATGAATAAATTTAACCTTGCTGATGCTCGATATTACGTTCAGCTCTACAAGCCATACCTGAAAAAAGTAGCCAAGGAGTCTGATGCGAAAGCTAGGCCTAAAGCAACCACTGTCAAGATTCCAAAACCTGCATTTTCTGTGAAATACAAGGGATTTGAAATCCATGTAGCAGAAGGCATTGGTATTCGGTTCGACGACAAGGAAATTACTGTCTTTGCCGAAGCATAAGTTTTAACTCGACTAACAAAAAAGCACCGTTTATCGGTGCTTTTTTTATGGCCATATATTCCGCCTCGGTTTATGATAAATACACGAGTAGAAAAAGGAATACTATGGCAATCAGAAAAAGCGTTCTAATGATGACAAACACCGGAACACAGTGGAATGTTATTGGCGAGCCAGTCAGGGCTGATGCTTATTATGGCTATACGGATGGTATTCATACCGTTCAAGTTATCTATCAGAACTTTGTAGGTGGCTTTGGCCTGCAAGGCACGTTAGCACTTCATCCTAAACCAGAAGATTGGTTTTGGATTAAACTTAATCCAAACGGTGATGTCAACACACCATTTATTCCATTCCCGATTGATCCATACGCACCGACAGGTGCTAATGGTGGTGATACCGGATCAATGGCAACCACATTTGTTGGGAATTTCGTATTTCTACGAGCAGTCGTTACAAGAGAATATATTCAACCCACACCTGCACCAGATCTTGCATGGCAAACATGGCAATGGGGGCAGATTGATAAGGTTTTACTTTCTCTATAAATTAAACATAAGAATAGGATAACTGAAAAATGATAGTTGGCCAAAATAGTATTTTAAATCAATATGTTCCGGCATTTTTTATAAAAGACATAAGAAATGGAAATGCATTGATCTACGACTCTACAAGAAAAGCATTTATTAATGTGGATATATCGAATTTAATATCCACTACTGTCGGTACAGTTACTGATTTTATTGAATATGAATTATACGTTAAGCCTAGAAACCAATACCTAGTTACAAGTCGTCTAGAGATTATTGGCCATGTAAATAATGAAGGGAGAATTGCAATATTATGAGTAATCCAGCTGATATTTTATTTCAAACCGGAAACACAAGTCCGCAGCCACCTACGGTAGGAAAAATCTTGTTATATGCTAAGAATGATAATATTTTTTATCAAATGGATTCATCGGGTATTGAAAAGCCATTGGCCGGTGGCGCTGGCACTGATACAGCTATCGATGGTGGTACTCCAGATTCCAATTATGGTGGAATAGAACCAATTAATGGTGGAACTCCGTAATATGAATTTACAGAATTTAATATCTTCGGTTGTTCTATCTAAAAAGGGCGTAGCTGGTTCCGGATCATCAGGTCCTGTAACAACTCCGCCACAGTTTACATCAGCACCTGTAATTAATGGTTCTCCTACTGTAGGAATTCCTATATCCTTTATTTCAGGAACAGTTATTGGAAATCCGACACCGACTGTTTCAGTACAATGGTTATTGAATAATGTAATAATTAGCGGAGCAACTGGTATTACATATACGCCAGTGTCGGGTGATTTGGGTAAATTACTATCTGTCAGACAAACTGCGGACAACGGAATAGGTTCTCCTGCTATTTCCACAAGTAATCAGGTGGTTATTAATGACACACAAAGTATTAGCATTAGCATAGGGCTGACATCTAGCACTACGAATAATACTCCCTTTACCGTTGGACAACCATTTAGGCAAGGCAATGTGCCTGCTGGACAAAGTTTGGTGTTACAGTCCCCGGCAAGTGGGCAAATTATTCCAAAAAATTATTGGCCTGATGGATCATTAAAGTTTGCCATTGTCTCCGGAATTACAAATCTTACTGCCAATACTACTGGTTTTGTTACTATAGTTCCAGGAACACCACCACAAACTCCATCTCTAACAACTATTGATTTACAGAATTCTGTTACAGCTCCGGTATCTGTAACCTCCGTAGAATTCGGAAATGCATCTTGGTCTAGCACTGATTGGTTAACTCCATTTCAGACATGGATTAGTGGGCCATATATGTCTAATTGGATATTCAGGAAGCCTATAGGATCGGATCCGCATTTGGTAGCATGGATTGATGTTCGTCTTTATTCTAATGGAAATGTTGAGATATTTCCATGGATAGAAAATGGATATCTAAATGTGGTTGGACCGACATTAAAGACTGGTACATTTACCTTTAATTTTGGAAATACAACTAGATTTAACGCTTCCGTATCTTTACCACATCACACTAGAACTCCATTAATTAATGGCGCACAATTATCATATTGGATGACAACTGATTCTTCGACTATTCCATTACATGATAAAACATATATTCAATCTACTGAATTGGTGCCGACATATGACATAAAAGTTACAAGTTTGACTTCTGGATATTCTGTAAAGGCTGCCACTTCTTATCAACCATTACAGCAAGGTGATTATAAATTCGGGCCAGATCAAACTGATAATATGGCTAATTCCGGATATGGTGAACCCATTGGACTTTTACCTGGATGGGAAGCAAAATATTTAAATTGCACCAGCAATTTAAATGAACCGGCATATAGTGCGGTGCTTAGAAATGGGTTTAGTCTTGGAAGATATCCGATTCATTATAGAGACGAAACTACAAATGTGCCGATATTATTTTCACAATATCCAACCATGGCATTATATGATCCGAGAAATAATGGTAGTGGATTTGCATCCCAGGGTTCCGGAAGTTCATATACACCAGCTATTCTTGATGCTTCCGGAACCAATCTTTGGGATACCGCACATAGTCCAGCAGCTGGATTCTTACCATACATACTAACTGGTCGTCCTTATTTCATTGATGAATGTCTCTTTGCAGGTACCATAAACTTTCTTGGATCAGATGCTGGTCCAACGCAAAGAACAGGAATATTGGGGTTGCAACAACCAGATTATGGTGCCTGGCAGGTCCGTTCTTGTGCATGGGCGCTAAGGACTCTCGCTCATACATTGGCAATTATACCCGACGACGATGTCACTGGATTAAGAACTAATTTTATAAATTGTATTCAATCTAATATTGACCATTACCATAACCAATATGTTGCACAACCAAATAATCCATTGGGAGGGTTTATTGATTGGGATCCAGGTCCACAGGGATCGGGAGAAGTTGCACCTTGGCAAATTGATTTTATGTGCTCAGTGTTCGGCATGATGTTGTCATTGGGATTACCTCTCTCTACAGCATATACGAATAAATTACACGGAGTGTTAGATTATTCAGCAAGAAATATTATAGGAAGGTTGGGTATTAATAATAATGAAGGCTGGTGGTGGATTAATGCCTTCATTTATCAGATGTCCATCTGTCCAGTTTATGTTCCAGATTGGAAAAATGGAACAGGGCCATGGTTTTCTAATTTTAAAGAAGCCTACAATGTAACATTCAGCACACCTCCATCTTGGTTGGGGTCATCTGAAGGAACAATTGCACTAGAATTTCCAAGTCCAGGCGATGGAGCAAGAGGATTTTTGGCCAACGGATTACCGGCTATTAGTTATGCTGTGAGACATGGTATAGCCGGTGCGCTCGATGCCTACAATAGACTAATTACAGCATTAAATTTCGATTATTATCGACCTGGATTTCAGGATTATCCGTTATGGTTTCAACGACCGGCCAGTGGAACTGATCCACAATGGTTAATAAATAAAACTTCGAGAACATGGTTTACTATTCCAAATACATCGGGTGCAGGTGGATCACTTCTTAATGCATACAGTGGTTTTGGGTTGACACCTAACGGTGAATTAATTGCCGGGGCTGCTGGCGGCCACGGCACTGGAAGTTTTGATAATAGAGTTGTAAGTATTAATGTTCTGGATAATGTGCCAGCATGGACAGTAAGAATCCCACCTTCTACAAATATAAATTTTGGTGTGTCGGCATATAATAATGATGGGTTACCAAAGGGAAGGCATACTTATTCATCGACAATTTATGCACCTTACATTTCTCGTATGATGCTCTTAGGTTATAGATACGATATTGATCAAAATCAATTCAATAAGGTCGATGGTATCGATCCTTCTATATGGCAATGGGATGGAATTGTTCCAGGAAATCCCGGGGCAGCAGGTAGTGGATATGCTGATCCATCAGGAACTTTTCCGAGTGTTAGGGACATGGATGGAAATATGTGGTGGTTCAGCCATGGCGATGGATCAGCAGTTAAATATACGGTAAAGACAAATTCCTGGAGTAGCCAGAATATGACAACAAAAGTTTCACCGAATGTAAGATATCCTTGGGCATGTAATACCAGAGATGGAAGTCTTTTTGGACTTTCTTTTGGTGACGGTGAAGAATCAGGTACTGGGTTAAGATCAGTGTTAGTTCAAGGAACAACCGAATATCAGATTGTGTTTAATCCAAGTAGTGCATATAATCAAATTTTAATAGATCAACCATCTTATGCAGGGATGGATTATGATCCAGTAAATAATAACTTTCTTTTTTATTCATCGAGAAATAATGGACCGGTTTATGTAATTACACCTAATTCAACAACAACTTGGGATATTGATTTTTTAAATGCACCAGGTACAGCATTTCCGACTAATGGAGCACCGATTGTTAATAAACTCAAATATGTTCCGTTATTACGTGGTTTTGTTTGCCTGCCTGATGCAAATTCGAATTTATATTTCATTAAGACTGGTTAAGATATCTGAAATGGCCTTATTTTAATAAATAATAGATATAATATGGAGAGATGTGAATGGCTCAACAAATACAATTAAGAAGAGGAACTGCTGCTGAATGGGCAATCGCCGATCCGATTTTGGCAGCAGGTGAGGCCGGTGTCGAAATTGACACATTTAAGATTAAATACGGAAATGGTACTACGTCTTGGAATTCTTTACCTTACGCTGCCGGAGGAAGCGGTGGTTCGGGAACTGTAACTTCGGTAGCAGTAACAGGAACAAACGGTATTACTGTTAGTGGTTCGCCAATTACAAGTTCAGGAACCATTACTGTCGGATTATCTGATACTGCTGTGGCACCTGGTTCATATACAAATGCAAATTTAACCGTAAATGCTAAGGGGCAAATTACCTCTGTTTCCAATGGTGCCTCAGGCGGCGGATCTGTAAGTACAGTCTCTGTAGTTACGGCAAATGGAATTAGTGGGTCTGTTGCCAATGCTACAACCACGCCTGCTATTACACTATCTTTAGGTGCCATTGTGCCATCGAGTGTTCAAGCATCGGGAACTATCACAGGTTCTAATCTTTCTGGAACTAACACCGGCGATCAAACAATTACATTAACCGGAGATGTCACTGGATCAGGAACAGGCTCATTTGCGACTGCATTATCAACGACAGGTGTTTCGGCTAATACCTATGGTAGCTCAACTCAAGTTCCGGTATTTACTGTTGATTCTAAAGGGCGAATTTCGAATGTAACCAACGTTGCAATTTCGACAGGCGGTTCAGGCACTGTTACCTCAGTTGCGTTATCAGGTGGAACAACAGGATTAACTGTTTCGGGAAGTCCAATTACAACAACTGGGACTATTACATTAGCCGGTACATTGGCTGTCGCTAAT